>Ga0134126_10009967_pt1 | contig 11977 bp, 13 predicted proteins | sample KB31752_FD_96881 | JGI IMG/M metagenome (GOLD analysis project Ga0134126, IMG submission 96881) | Terrestrial soil microbial communities with excess Nitrogen fertilizer from Kellogg Biological Station, Michigan, USA - KB3-175-2 | ecosystem: Environmental > Terrestrial > Soil > Unclassified ...
CGTAAGACTCAGCCGCAGGAGCTAGCCCAGCTCGACGTAGACCGTGCCGTCGGTCACCTTGGCCGGATAGGTGCGCAGGTCCACCAGCGCGGGCGCGCCCAGCGCCTGGCCGGTGGTGAAGTCGAACCGCCCGTTGTGCATCGGGCACTCGATGACCCGGCCCATGACCAGGCCGTCGCACAGCAGCGTCCGCTCGTGGGTGCAGTGCCCGTCGGTGGCGAAGAACTCGTCGTCCGCCGAGCGGTAGATCGCGTAGTCGCGGCCGTCGTGCTCGAACGGGACGACGTCCTCGGTGTCGACGTCGACGGCTGCGCAGGCCGCGATCCAGTCGCCCATCAGGCCGCCGCCGCGCTGTCCAGCGACCGGGCCCGGCCGTCGGCCAGCGGCGTCGGCTCGTGGTACGCGACCGCGCCCGGCACCAGCTCGCGGCGCACGTAGTACTCCTGGTCGCGCAGCTGGCGCAGGACCGCCGGGATGATCTCCCGGTAGGCGGCCCAGATCGACGGGTACGGCGGCGCGCAGTCGCCCTTGATCTCCTCGTGCAGCTCCGGGAGCCGGTAGTACGGCACCATCGGGAACATGTGGTGCTCGACGTGGTAGTTCATGTTCCAGTACAGGAACCGGTTCACCCGGCACATCCTCACCGTGCGGGTGTTCAGCCGGTGGTCCAGCACGTTCTCCCCCATGCCCGAGTGCTGGGTCATCGCGAACAGGTTGAACAAGAACGCCCCGTACAGCCGCGGCCCGCCGATCAGCACCACCGGCAGCCAGCTGCCCAGGCCGATGGCCAGGCCCACCGTGACCGCGTAGATGGCCAGGTCGATGCGGGCGGTCCGGTAGACCTTGTGGCGTTCGGATTCCGGGATGAAATCGGCCTCGTCGTCCGTGAGCCGTCCCGAGGCGTGCACGAACATCAGCCAGAACGCCATCGGCACGTCCACCAGCCCGATCAGGTTGGCCAGCAGCCGGGCCAGCCGCGCCGGGCGCATGACCTGGATCTCCGGGTCCCGGCCGACCAGCAGCGTGTCGGTGTGGTGCCGGGTGTGGCTCCACCGCCACACGGTGGGGTCCCGCATGATCATGAACGACGCGAGCTGGTACAGGCCCTCGTCCAGCCAGCGGGTCTTGAACGCCGTGCCGTGCCCGGACTCGTGCCACCGGGAGTCCGCCGTCCCGTAGAGCAGGCCGTAGGCCAGGAAGCAGGGCAGCGCCCACCAGGTCCCCCACAGCGCGATGCCCAGCCCCGCCAGCAGGAGGAGCAGGCCCAGCCAGATCGCCGTGTCCCTGACCGCCGGGTAGTCCGACCGCCGCATCAGCTCCTTCATCCGCTTGCGCGGTATGTCGCTGCGGAACCAGTCACCGCCGGCCAGCCCGGCCGCCACCGCGGCCCGATTCTCTGAGCCCGCGAGGCTGTAGCGCGCCAGCCGCTCCTTGCCCATCACCCACCCCTTTAACAGATAACGCACTAACAAAGTTGGTTCGCCCGGCTGTGGTCAATTGGAGCGCTCCAACTTCATTGGAACTCGCAGACCGCCACGACGTCAAGGATTCGGGCCGCTGACTGCCGCCGGGCCATAAGTGACCCGGCCGGCTGGCGCACCAGCCCCGCCCGGATGCGAGCCCGGCAGGGCGTCCCCAGTGTCAGTGAGCGGCGGGCAGGTTCGGCTCGGCCTCGGCCGACTGCCGCGCGACCAGCCGCAGCACTTCCGCCCTCGGGTTCTTCACCGCCTGGGCCCACAAGAAGATGATCAGGCTGAACCCGGCCACGATCAGCAGGTCCCACCAGAACGGGATCCGGAAGGTGTTGTTCGGCCCGAACTGGCCCTGCCACGAGACGATGCCCATGCCGAGCAGGTAGACCGGCAGCCACTGGGCCGACTTCCAGTCCAGCGGCGGGCGCTGCTTGTCGAACGCCATCGAGATACCGATGAGGACGTAGCCGATGACCAGCACGATGCCGAGCTTCCAGACCGTCTCGAACCCGGACCAGTAGATGATCTCACTGGCGATGACGAACGCCAGCGGGGCGACCACCGCGGCACCGGGCACTCGGTACGGCCGCGGCGCGTCTGGTACCTGCCCGCGCAGCGCGCCCAGGGACAGCGGGGCACCGGCGTACATCAGCACGCTGGCCGAGGTGACCAGCCCGACCAGGGCACTCCAGCTCGGGAACGGCAGCAGGAACACCAGCCCGAACAGGAAGGCGAAGATCAGGCTGATCCACGGCACGCCGTTCCGGTCGACCATCTGGAACACCTGCGGGTAGTACCGGTTCCTGGCCAGGCCGTAACCGACCCGCGAGGTGGAGGTCTGGTAGATCATGGCGGTGCCGGCCGGCGAGATGAACGCGTCGACCCGCAGGATGTTCGCAAACCAGGCCAGGCCCACCGCGCCCGCGATGAACGCCAGCGGCCCGTCGATCAGGCCCGAGTTGGTGGCCAGGCCGGCCCAGCCGTGGTGCAGCGCACTGGGCGGCAGGGCGCCGATGAACACCACCTGAAGCAGGATGTAGATCGCGGTGCACAGCAGCACGGCGATGATGATCGCGCGGGGCAGGTTGCGCTGCGGGTTGCGGATCTCGCCGGCGAGCTGGTCGGCCTGCTCGAAGCCGAGGTAGGCGAACACGATGCCGGCGCCGGGGATCGCGGCGAACAGCGCCTTGCTCCCGAACGGCAGGAACCCGCCGTGGGAGTTGAAGTTCGTCGTCTTGAACTGCGTGAACAAGATGATGATGCACAGGATCGGGATGGCCACTTTCCACCACGTAATCGCGCTGTTCACCTTGTTGAACAGGCGCATGGCGAAGAAGTTGACGCCGGTGAAGAGCGCCATCAGCGCGACGCATATCCCGAATCCCGTGCCGGTGACCTCGCCGGTCGTGGTGTTGAACAGCCCGTGCCAGTAGTAGGCGGCGTACTGCATCACGGCGAAGCACTCGATCGGCGCGACGGTGACCGCCTGGATCCAGGAGAAGAAGCCGAACGAGATGCCGGCCACGCTCCCGAACGCGAAGTGCGGGAACCGCGCCGTGCCGCCGGACACCGGGTACATGCCACCGAGCTCGGCGTGCACCAGTGCCAGGATGATGATGCACGCGCCCGCGATGGCCCAGGCCGCGATGGCCGCTGTGCCGGTGGAGTAGGCACCCTTCCAGGAGCCGAACAGCCAGCCCGAGCCGATGATCGACGTCACCGACGCCCAGGTGGCGCCGATCAGGCCCATCTCTCGTTTCAGGCCGACATCGGCCGGAGCGACGATCGTCTGGGCTGCAGATTGTGTGGCCATGACGCAACACCCCCGCTGCGGGCTGCGTACCGAAATACGCCCGCCGAATAGTCACATGATAATGAGCGGCCGGGGAAATGAGAACGTCTCGAGTGAGCCTGATTCTCATGACATAGGTTGCATAGCAGGCATAGCGTAAGTCGGAATTATGCAAATCAGCCAGTGTCATGAAAGTTGTCAGCAAAGCAGCATGCGACATTAAACGATGAGGGCGTGAATCAGCCCGCGGGCCCGCGGGCAGGCCGACGTCGGACGGGCGCAGGGCCTGCCGCCGGTCACGCAGGAACAGGCCAGCTCCTGCCTCGCCATGACTTGGCTCCCTCCGTCCCAGGTATCGGCTGTGCCTGGATCAGCCCGCCGGGACGGGCCACCATTGAGCCTATGAGCAATTCGATCGCCCTGGTCACCGGGGCCAACAAGGGAATCGGCATCCAGATCGCGCGCCAGCTGGCGGACGGCGGGCTGACCGTCTACGTGGGCTCCCGTGATGCCGGGCGCGGCCAGCGGGCCGTGGATGAGATCGCCGGCGACACCCGGTTGCTGGTGCTGGACGTGGCCGACGAGAAGAGCATCGCCGCCGCAGCTGAGCAGGTGCCGAGCCTGGACATCCTGGTCAACAACGCGGGCATTATGGTCGGCAATGAGACCCCGCCGGAGGCCAGCGTCGAGGCCTTCCGCCGCACGTACGAGACCAACGTGTTCGGGGTCCTCGCGGTCACCAACGCCTTCCTGCCCGTGTTGCGCCGCTCGGCCCATCCTCGGATCGTCAACATCTCCAGCGGCACCGGCTCGCTGACCTGGAGTTCCGGCTCGGAGTTCAGTTTCTCGGCCGGGGGCGGTGCCGCGTACCGGTCGTCTAAGAGCGCACTGAACGCCCTGACCTTGTTCTACGCCCAGTCCCTGGCCGATGAGGGGTTCAAGGTCAACGCGCTCGCGCCCGGCCTGCGCCGCACCGACCTCAACGACCGCGCGGCGGCCAGCGACGGCGACCCGGCCGAGGCGGCCGCGGGCGCGGTGGCGCTGGCCCTGCTCGGTGACGACGGCCCGACCGGCGAGTTCCGGTCCTGGGACCTGACCGACGTGCCGTGGTAGCCCGGCCCCCTCCCGGCTGAGCGGCCGCCACCCGCCGTAGATTGTCCGGGGACCAGGCGGGAGCAGGCGGTCCCGGCAGAGAGGGCGTGGCGGGGCATGGACGCGGTTTTCGAGCATCCGGTGACGGTCAGGTGGCGCGACATGGACGCCCTCGACCACGTCAACCACGCGGTGTTCCTGACCTACCTGGAAGAGGGCCGGGACGCCTTCTATACCGCCACCGTGGGCCGCGACCCGCTCTACGTCGTGGTCCGCATCGAGATCGACCTGAAGGCCGAGATCGGGCGCGGGCAGCGCGAGGTGACGGTGCGCATTGAGGTCGAGCGGCTGGGCACGACCAGCCTGACCACGCGCGAGACCATCCTGACCGCGTCCGGCGAGGTGGCCGCGCAGGCGCGGGTGGTGACCGTGCGGTGGGATGCCGGGCAGCGCAAGCCGGTCCCGTTCACCGAGGCCGAGCGGGCCCGGATCACCGGCTGACCGGCGCCGCGGCCGCCCTCCTACCGGCCGAGTTCGTCGGCTAGCTCGAGCGCCTGGCGGGCCCAGCCCGCGTTGAATAGCAGCGCCCGGCTCCGCTCCCGGAACTTGAATGCGGCGTCGATCTCGCCGCCGCCCCCGTAGCGGTACTGCTTGTCCCGGGCGACCTGGGTCAGCGTGAGCGCGGCCAGCCAGTCGTACTTCACCGCCGACGACCACATGCCCAGCCGGACCAGCCGGGGGTCGTCATCCCAGCCGGCCGCCCGCAGGCCGGCCAGGTAGCCCTCGTAGACGGCCTGTTCCAGCTCGGGCATTTCGGCCGCGGGCACGAAGTGGTCGAACACCGAGTCGGGGACCACGTTGCCGGCGTCCTCCCCGATGGCGCCCAGGCCCGCGAAGGCCCAGTCGATGAGCACGATCTGGCCGTCGGGCCGCCGCAGCAGGTTCTTGGGCCAGAAGTCGAGGTGGCACAGCGTGCGCGGCAGCGCCTCGCTGATCTGGTACAGCCGCTCGCGGTTGGCGTGCACCAGCCGCACGCCCTCGCGCAGCCCGTCGGGGAAGTTCTCCCGCACCATCGGATGCTGCCAGGCGTCGTCATCGTCGAGCACGCTGAAGTCGGCCGGCTTCTCCGAGCTGTAGCTGCGCAGGAACCCGTGGCTGAGCCAGGGCACGGGCGGCAGGCCGCGGCCGAGCAGGAACGGGGCCTGGGCCCGGCCGAGCGCCTCGGCCGCCGGGCGGTAGTCCGGGACCGGCCAGAACTCGCCCGGCCTGCCGTCCACCCACTCCAGCAGCAGCGTCGCGTCCGTGTCGTCCACGTGCGCCCCCAGGCAGGCGGGTGCGGTGATGCCGCTGCCGGCGTAGGCGCCGGGCAGGTCGGCCTGATAGGCCAGCGGCTCGCGGCTCCAGTACGTCCACCGGTGCGGGTCGGTGTCCCCCGCCGTCCAGTGCGCCTCCCACGCCGTCTCGCCGCGGGGGCGCCCGGACTGGACGTACTTGAGCACCGCCCGCTGGCCGTTGCCGGTGCGGATCCGCCAGACCCCGGGGCTCAGCCAGCGGTTGTGCGGCAGCTCCTCGGCCACGGCCCCGGCCGGATCGACTCCGATGCGCCGCAGCAGTTCCTCGGGCGTCGGGATCATCCCGGCCATTGTCGCACCGGCCCGGCCTGGCAGCCCGCTATCTACTGGCCCGCCGTCGCCTGGCCGTTCACGCAGCTGCTGGCTCAGCGTGGGGGATTTTGGGTGCCCGGGCACCCAAAATCCCCCACGCTGAGCGGAGTCCGCCCCCTAGTGGGCGGGGGCGGGAGTTGATGCGGCGCGGCCGCCAGGACCCAGCGGGCGCCGGCTCGGGGAGGCGCCCCGCAGCGCCGCCGCCCGCAGGTCAGAGTCCAGCTTGCCCACCTCGCGGGAGCCGCGCCGGGCCACCGCCGCAGGCATGGTCACCCGCGGCAGCCACTGCAGGCCGCGGATCCACGGCTGGCCGTAAACGAACGCCGCCCGCCGGCTGATGCCCGCCACCAGCCGCTCCACGGCGGGCTCCAGGGGCGCGGTCTGGCTGGCCGGCCAGGGCAGCCGGGCCCGCATCTGGCCCAGCACCTCGTCGGCGTCCGCGGCCCGCACCATGTCGGTGTCGGTCCAGGTCAGGTAGGCCACGCCTACGTCCACGCCGCGCGGCGCGACCTCGGCCCGCAGCGCGTGCGCGAACGCCTCGACGCCCGACTTGCTGGCGCAGTACGCCGCCATCAGCGGGGCCGGGGCGATCGCGGCCAGCGAGGCGACCTGCAGGAAGTAGCCCCGTGACGCGGTCAGCGCGGGCAGGAACGCGCGCGCGGTGGCGATCGAGCCGAGCAGGTTGACCTCGATGACCCGGTCGAACGCCACCGGGTCGGAGTCGGAGAACAGGCCGCCGATGGCGATCCCGGCGTTGGCCACGACGATGTCGACGTGCCCGAAGTACGCGGCGATCTCCCCGGCCACCTCGTGCATGCGCTCGCGGTCGGTGACGTCGGCGGTCCAGGCCCTGGCCGGGGCGTACCAGGCGCAGCGGGCCGTGGTCGCCTCCAGCTCGTCGGGCTCCAGCCCGACCAGCGCGACCTGTGCGCCCCGCTTGGCCAGGCCCAGGGCCACGGCCGCGCCGATGCCCCTGGCCGCGCCGGTGACGACGGCCGTCTTGCCGCTCAGGCTGTACGGCAGCGTGAACGAGGTGACCCTGGCCCGCGGCGCGGGCGGGGCTGGCGGGGCGGCGACGGCGTGCTCGGTGGCGGTGTTGTGCTCGCTCATGAGGAGCTCCTTGATCAAATTAAAGAATGTTGTATTCGCTGAGGTCGACGCGTTGGGTGGCCCGGCGGAACTCGCGGATCGAGCCCGGCCACAGCGTCGGGTTGCGGCCCGCGGCGTTCAGGTACCAGCTCACGCAGCCGCCCGTGGCCCACACCGTGCGGCCCATCCGCCGCTCGATGTCCGCGCACCATCGCTGCTGCGCGCCGGCCCTGGCGTCCAGGGCGGCGGCGTCAAGCCGGTCGAGGGTGGCGAGGTAGTCGGCCAGGTAGGCCGCCTGGGCCTCGATGATGTGGATCATGGAGTTGTGGCCGAGGCCCGTGTTCGGGCCGATGATCAGGCACAGGTTCGGGAACCCGGCCACGCTGGTGCCGCGCAGCGCCCGCATGTCCTGGCCCCAGGCCTGGGCCAGGGTGGCGCCGTCGCGGCCGTAGATGCACGAGGCCAGCGGCATGTCGATGGCGCGGAAGCCGGTGGCCAGGATCAGCACGTCGGCCTCGGTCGTGCTGCCGTCCTGGGCGATCAGGGTGCTGCCCTCCACCTTGGCCAGGCTGGAGGTGACCAGCCGGACGTTGGGCCGGGTCAGGGCCGGATAGAAGTCGCTGGACAGCAGGATCCGCTTGCAGCCCATCACGTAGTCCGGGGTCAGCGCCGCGCGCAGGCCCGGGTCCGGCACCGACCGGGTCAGGTGGGCCAGCGCCACCCGCTGCCCGGCCCGCATCCGGGCCGGCCGCCGCGTGAACGCGCCGACCAGCGCCTCGCGGCTGACGTGCAGCGCCGTCCGGGCCAGCCGCTGGGTCGCCGGGAAGTGCCGGAACAGCCAGTGCTGCCCGGCGCCGATCCGGTGGTCGCGGCGCGGCATGATCCAGGCCGGGGTGCGCTGGAACAGCGTCAGCCCGCTGACCGCGGGCTGGATGGCGGGCACGATCTGGATCGCCGACGCGCCCGTGCCGACCACCGCCACCCGCCGGCCGGCCAGGTCGTGCTCGTGGTCCCAGCGGGCCGAGTGAAAGACCTCGCCGGGGAACGTGTCCAGCCCCGAGACGTCCGGCAGCGCCGGCGCGGAAAGCGGCCCGGCCGCCGACACCAGCACGTCGGCGCTCAGCGCGCCCCGGCTGGTCCGCAGCCGCCAGCGCGATGCGCCGTCGTCCCACCGGGCCTCGTTGACCTCGGTGCCGAACCGGATGTGGCCGCGCAGCCCGTAGCGGTCGGTCACGTTCTCCAGGTAGGCCGGATCTCCGGCTGCGGCGAGAAACTGCGCGACCACGCCGGGTTGGGCGCGAACGAGAACGAGTACAGGTGCGAGGGCACGTCGCAGGCGCAGCCCGGGTAGGTGTTGTCGCGCCAGGTGCCGCCGACGGACTCGGCCCGCTCCAGGATCACGAAGTCGCGGCGGCCCGCGCGCAGCAGCGCCAGCGCCGCCCCCAGGCCACCGAACCCGGTGCCGATGATGGCCACCCGCACGTGGCCGTCGTCACTGACCGTAGCGGAGCCGCCGGTGAGGGCGTCCTCGTCCTCCTCCGGCGGCAGGTCCGTCGAGACCGCGAAGGGCGGCGTGGACCGGCCGCTCACCCGGTAGCGCTGCCACGGGTCGGGGTCGGACACCTCGCAGGCGGCGCTGCCCTCGGGCGTCGTCAGCGTCCCGGCCACCTTGGCCGAGCCCAGCGCGGCAGCCAGCCCCTCGTGGGCCGCGATGCGCCCGTACCAGTGAAACCGGCCGTCGATGGGCTGGAAAACGCCCCGCAGCTCGACCTGGACCGCATAGCTCTGCGCCCCGATCGCCAGCGTGGCCGGCCCGGCGTACCCCTGCTCGTCCATGGCCTCATGTTACCACAAGTAACTGTTACTACAAGTTATAGATAAATAAATCTGGATTCGGCTGGTCGTGGTGTTCCATCCCGGCCGATCGCGGCCGGCCACTTGACGTTATGCAGGTAGCTGCCTGCATAATAGTTCTCGTGAGCCTCGAACCAACAGCGATGGACTCGGTCTTCAAGGCGCTGGCCGACCCGACCAGGCGGCTGCTGCTTGACCGGCTGCGCGAGCACAACGGCCAGACCCTGGGCGAGCTGTGCGAGCGCCTGGACATGGCGCGCCAGTCGGTGACCCAGCATCTCGACCTCCTGGAGCGGGCCAGCCTCGTGACCGTCGTGCGGCGCGGCCGGGAGCGCCTGCACTACCTCAACCCGGTCCCGATCCACGAGATCGAGGAGCGCTGGATCTCGGGGTTCGACCAGCCGCGCTTGCAGGCACTGCGATTCATCAAGAACCAGGCAGAGGAGTTCGCCATGACCGGTACCGCCACGACCGACAACGCCACGACCGTGCCGACCTACGTCTACGTCACCTACATCCGGGCCAGCGCCGAGCAGGTCTGGCAGGCCCTGACCGACGCCGACCTGACCGCGCGGTACTGGGGGCACGCCAACGTCTCGGACTGGCAGCCCGGCTCGGCCTGGGAGCACCGGCGCGCCGACGGCTCCGGTGTCGTCGACGTCGTCGGCAAGGTGATCAGGAGCGAGCCGCCGACCGAGCTGGCCATCACCTTCGAGGACTCCCCCGACGACGACCGTGAGCCCTCGGTGGTCAGCTTCCTCATCGAGCCGCACCACGACATCGTCCGGCTCACCGTCACCCACGAGAACCTCCCCAACCTGGAGATGCTCGGCGGCATCTCGTCGGGCTGGCCCGCCGTGCTGGCCAACCTCAAGTCGCTGCTGGAGACCGGCGACGTCCTGCCGCAGGCGCCCTGGGAGATGGGCAGCGCGCACGCCTGACCGGGCCGCCGGCGCGCCGCTCGCCGTTTACCTCATGCTGAAGGAGCAGACCTTGCTGGACACCACCCCGCTGCGGGACGCCTACCGCGCGCTGCTGGACGCCGCCGTCACCGTGGCCGACGCTGACACCGACCCCGGGCCGGCCGCGCCGGACGGCGAGTGGAACGCCGACCAGATCCTGGCTCACGCAGCGCCGGGCTGCGCGACCGGATCGGCCGCCAGGCCGACGCCCTGTGCGCGCTGAGCGGGCCGGGGCTGAGCGACGCCGAGCTCGACACCCTGGTGCCGACCCGGCTCGTGTCACACGACACCCTCCTGCTCGACCAGCCCGTGCCGCTGCGCGACATCCTCACCGGCCTGGCCGAGCAGGAGTTGCCCGGCCACACGCAGCAGCTCCTGGCCCTGCTGCCGAGCGGCATCAGGACTGGAGCCGCGACGTAACGAGCACGACCACGTGCGCAGCGCGACCACGTAAGCCGCGCGACCACGTGAGCAGCGCGGCCACGTGACCGGCGCGGGCGGCGGGCCCGGCTAGACCTCCCAGCGGTGCTGGTGCCGGGAGGGGCCGCCACCGTCACGCCAGTGCCGGCGCGCCCGGCGGCCGAACCGGCCCGCCGCGAACATCCCGGCCAGGCAGGTCACCAGCCACACCAGCAGCACGATCTTGAAGGCCGCGAACAGCACCCAGCCCGCGCCGGGGAGCACGACCGCCGCGATCAGCGCGACGAGCGCCAGCGGCAGCAGCCGCGGTCCCCGGCGGACGATCACCGGCCCGCCCCAGCGCGGTCCGGCCCAGCCCGGGCCGCGCCAGCCGGCCGCGGCCATGCCGCCGCCGGGCCCGGCCGGGCCCGGCGCCCCGGCCGGCTCCGGCTCGGGCAGGTCGGTCATGACCCCGCGCAGGTCGCCGACGGTCTTGGCGCTGAGGGCGGCCGAGATCCGCTCTTCCATCTCCTCGGCCGACAGCCGGCCCTCGGCGTAGTGGTCGCGCAGCCGGGCCGCCACCCGCTCCCGGTCGGCGTCGGACACCCGGATCCGATCGTTGGTCATCGTCCCTGCCCTCCTAGATGTCCCGCACGTCCTGGCCGGCGGCGTCTTCGTCCTCGTCGTCGGCGGCCAGGATCTGGTACAGCTCGCGCCGGGTCCGCTGCAGCAGCCGCTCGGCCGCCTTGACCTGGGCCGGCGTGCCGGCGTGGGCGATCTGCATGATCCCGCCCCCGAGCCGGGCCGCCTCGGTGAACAGGCCCGGCACCTGCCAGGCCTCCTGCTGCTCGGCCGACTCCCAGGGGCCGCGCGCCATCTCGGGGTTGTCCCGCACGTACGAGGTCCCGGCCTCGGTCAGGTGGAACGTGCGCCGGCCGGCCGACTCCTCGCCCTCGATCAGGCCCTCGTCGGCCAGCGCCTGGAGCGCCGGGTAGACCGCGCCGGGGCTGGGCCGCCAGGCCCCGTTGGTGCGCTCCTCGATGTCGGCCATGATCTGGTAGCCGTTGCGCGGGCCCTCGCCCAGCAGGGCCAGGATCGCCGCCCGGACGTCGCCCCGGCTGGCCTTCGGCCCCCGCGGCTGGCCCGGTGCGCCGGGCGGCCCCGGCCACCAGGCACCGAAGCCGCCACCCCAGGGGCCGTGGCCCTTGCGGGTGCCGAACTTCCACTCGAACGGCCCGCCGCCGCGCCATTCACTGCCAGCCATGGCCCGCACGCCGCGCCGGATCATGCCCAGCAGGTCGCCGCCGCGCCGGAACAGGAAGCCGCAGTCGATGTCGTCTGCGCTCCAGGCCGCTGCCCCCATCGCACTACCGTCCTCTCGCGATACGATCACGATATATCGACAGGCTACGTCGCACGCGGCTCAGTTTCAAGTTATAGCTCGATCCCGTAGCAGCACGACGCTCGCGGCACCCTCGCGGCGCGGCCCCGCTGAACGAGCTCCGCCCTCGCGGCGGCCCCGCACTGAACGACGTGGGTGTAACCACCACGTCGTAGTAGCGCAATGCCGGGAACTTAAGGGAGGTAACGGCTGGGTCGCGTGCTGTGGTGGTGTCGGCGTGGCGGCCTGGATGTGGCGAAGCTCCTCGCTAG
>Ga0134126_10009970_pt1 | contig 11977 bp, 12 predicted proteins | sample KB31752_FD_96881 | JGI IMG/M metagenome (GOLD analysis project Ga0134126, IMG submission 96881) | Terrestrial soil microbial communities with excess Nitrogen fertilizer from Kellogg Biological Station, Michigan, USA - KB3-175-2 | ecosystem: Environmental > Terrestrial > Soil > Unclassified ...
CACATTGCAAATAAGTAAGAATTTTTTTATGCTCCACCCATTTGATAAAAACTTGTTCCAAAAATTTTTCTTTTAAAGCTAGATTATCAGCGTTTTCTTTTGAAAGAAAAAGAAGTTTAGTCTTCTTATTAGTACTTAGTATAGGGATAAATATTTTTTCTAAAAGCTCGAATGATTGCCAAGGTGCTGTTGAGCCAGAATAAACAAAAACAATATCATCTTCATTTATCCCTAACTCTTTCTTAACAGTATCTATTTCTCTATCAGTTGTATATACTTCTTTATTAAAGTACTTTCTATCTAAAGTACATGGTATAACAACATGCTTATCTTGGTTATAATTAAAATTTAGTTGCCAGTAATTAACCAATTTCTGCGAAACCGCCATTCGAAAGTCTGCATTATTAACCACAAACGATTCAAATAATTTTACATTTTCTCTTAAATAGTCAACCGGAAAAACATCATATTCTGCAATCTCTGCCGACATGGCACTTCTTCCATCAAACACAACTTTTTTAAGCAAGCCAAGTTTTTTGACACGCAAAGCCATTTTAGCACAAAAAACATTTCGACAGATAGCTATACGCTCTCCGGTAAATAGGCAAACAAAAAAAAGTAGAATTGCAGTTTGCTGAAAATTTTTTAGCCCAGGAAATGCCGGCAAAACAATGGCAGTTGGGGCCAACTTTTTCAATTGTTTTTTTGCGTCACTTCTTATTAACTCACGAACAGATAAAAAAGCCACTACCCTTATCTTAGCTTTGTATTTAATATTTAAATAATCACAAACATCTATAACTTGGCTTGAATATATGCCAGGGTGAAATTGATCAAGAAGGGTAACGTAAATCACTTAAAATTGGTAAATTTTATACAAATTATTATGTTTTATTTATTGTTTTATGCGCATTTAAAATATCGTTTACAACCATTCTTCCATTAGGAACATTAATAACTTCTTTTGCATAAGTATCAGGTATAGCTTGTTGATTTATTAACATATCAATCCATTTATAATAATACATAGGAACATCATTATTTTCCTTCATTGATTTTAAAAAATTAACATCGCCAAATCCCATTCGTTGCATAAAAGCAAAAAGAGTTTGAACAGAGTAATCATTTACATTTTCACCAGACTCTTTTCGTGTAGGTGCAAAATAATCATCCTCTAATACAGCATAAAATTTATTGTCTTTTACATAAAACTGATAAGTATCTTTTGCTGCAATTCCAATTTTCTTATCTAAACCCAAAGCATATATAATTTTACGTAAAGGCACTTTAATAGCTTTTAATATTGGATTACTTCTAAGAGCATCCGTAGCTCTCTTTTTATCCGGACTCCATATTATAAGAGTAGCTGATAAAGAAACAGGGTTAACAACCAGATGGGGCTCCCAAGCATCTACAATATGTAAAGGTCTTTCAGATTGGGTAAAATGCTCTTTAATTTTAAGTTTGGTTTCCTTTGTTAGAGGATTTATCTCAACGTTTTTTTCAAAAAGCATTGCTTCATATCCAGAACCGAAAGCTGCAAATGACGATAAAATATAATTATTGTGATGATGGATAGCAGAAGCAACAACATGAGGCTCATAGGTTTTTAAAGGTGCAAACAAATGTGTTTTTACATAAAAATCATTATTCTCAAAAATATAGAAAAAAGGAATTTCGTACATCGTCCACTGTCTGTTTAAAAAACCTCTATCTGTTAAATTGGTTTTAAAAACTTCCCACCAAAATTCCTTATCTCGCCCCATTTCTATAAGTAATTTTCCAGCAGTCTCATGAAATTTTTTTCTATCCTCAATACTTTCATTAAGATTGATAATCTTTTGGATATAGTGATTATTTTTCATTGTGCACTTTGTTAAAAGGTAATTCAAAAATTTGCGTGTTCTATATACAAGATTTAAAATATTTCAATTTTTTGTATACCCAATAGAGGTAAGTTCTATTTACTTTATCTGTAAAATATTTTTTACTTATTTCATATATCTTCTTAAAAAAAAACGCATTTTTATTAATAGAAATCCATGGGCCGTATCCGTCCAAATAAATGTTATGCGTTTTCCAATCTACATTATCTTTATTTTGTGATGTAGAACTGGTTATAGTATAGGGACTTAAAACTCTATAATAAACCGGTTTTTTCTTCGAAGTTAAATAGCAATTTTTATTTTTATAGTATATGTGCCAAAATTGGCTATGATCTTGCAATATTAATTCTGTATTAACTGGCCCACATATTTGAATTGCATTTGGATAAGAATGAATTACTGTGTTTGGTAACCAATAGTTATTTCTAAAAGAAATTTTCATGTAAACTAAATCTACACTTGCATGCCAAGGATCGTATATACAATCAAAGTCAGTACTTTTACAATCTATAGTTTTTAAAATATCTTTAGAAAATATATCATCATCATCTAAACGAATCACATAATCTGGTTTTTGAGGAAGTGTATTTTTAATGTAATTTAATCCAAGTTTTAATTTTTCAATTTTGGTTCCATCATCTTTTTCTAACAAAATAAAATGGTGATTGTCAGGAATTTTATCAGATAAATGTCCAATAACTATTGCCTTCCAATTTTTAGATGTTTGATTCATCAAATTAGCATAACATAATTCCCATAAGTCCTCTCTTAAATTATTTCGAAGACTAGTAGGAACTCTTGGAATTAAAAAAACAAACATATTTTATATTTGATAACACTATTTACAGAAAGCGTCAAAGAGTATCTTCAATTACTTCAATTGATTTTCGATAAACCAATAATAATTTACTTCTGCTGAAAAATATTTTTTCCAAAACTCTCTAGTACTACTTCTTAATTTCACATAATTATCCAGTTCTCTTATTGTACTAATACTTCTAGCCACTTCCATAGGGTTAAAATCTTTTTCAATTAAAAAACCTGTTTCTTTATTTACTATTTCAGCCGTCCCACCAACATTGGTAGCAACAACTGGTATACCAAAGCTAATTGCCTCCATAATTGAAACTGAAATCCCTTCTGAAATACTACAATTTATAAAAATATCTACAGGTTCATTTTTGTAAAAACCAAACACTTGATCTTGAGATAAAGAGCCCTTAAAATCAGTTGTTATATTTCTCCCTAATTCCATTGCTTTTACTTTTAATTCTTTTAATAAAATGCCGTCACCGATATGGGTCCATTTAACTGGGATTGTTATATGTTTTAGTATATCAATAATTAAATGGATTCTTTTTACCTCACTGATATTCGAACATGAAACTATATGTAATGAAGAAGAAAGTAATGGCACTGGGTTTGTTCCAAAATCTTTTGTACCTAAATAAGAACAAATAATTTTATCTTTAAACTGGGGATAAATAGTTTTCAAATAATTTTCTCCAACATGAGATATTGAGAAAACCTTATCTGTATTTTTTAGACAAAATCTTCTTAAAGGTAAATAATTAGGCTTTCCATTCTCCTCATATAAATCGAATCCATGAGCTCTAGTATAATTTTTCTTAATTATTTTCTTGCTTTTCAAAATTGAAAGAGAAAAATTCCAATCAAAAAACCAATAAGAGTAAAAGCAAAGGTTATTTGCGGAATGGCCTTCAATTTTAAGATTAATTTCATTTGAGTAATAGATACAGTTTAAAATATGATTAAGGTTATATTTTAAATTTTGAAAAAACATTTTTTTTTGCCTCGAAAAAAAAAATTCATTAAAAACCAAAAAGAGAAGAAGTGACCCGTTTCTTTTTAAAGTATTTTTTTTTAACACATTATTTGGTTCTTCAATATATATTAGTTTAACATTTTTGGGGACATCTCTTCTACTTTCCGTTTTGGATTTATGAAACAAAAATACTGTCTCAAAAGACGACGCTAAAAAATTTAATTCATTTTCTATAAAAGCCTCTCCATTACCATATGGGTAAGACTGGGTAAAAAAAAATAAATCCTTTTTCTGCACTTTATTCTACTTTACTTTATAAAAACCTAATATAGTAGAGCATATTTTTAAAACCTGTCGATTTGTCAATTCGAAGTACATAGGTAATCTCAATAAACAATCGGCATAACTATCGGCATTAATTAACTCTCTGCCATCATGCTTTTTACTATAGTATGGGCTCTTGTGAAGTGATAAATAATGAAAAATAGCATCAATCTTTTTCTCCTTTAAATATTTCATTAATTGGGAGTGTTCATTCAAACTACTGCAAACTATATAGTACATATGTGCATTGTTTGTAGCATCAATTGGTATATAAGGCAGTCTAATTTTTTTTAAAGGAGCCAAGTTTATATTATAAATTTCCCAAATATCTTTTCTTCTTTTTTGTATACGCTCTAAGTTTTCTAATTGGGCATACAAAAAAGCAGCAGTTATATCCGAAGGCAAAAATGAAGAACCGATATCTACCCATTCATATTTATCAATTTCACCTCTAAAAAACGATGAGCGGTTAGTGCCTTTTTCTCTAATAATTTCAGCTCTTTTAATAAAACGCTCATCATTAATTACTAACATTCCCCCCTCTCCAGAAGTAATATTTTTTGTTTCATGAAAAGAAAAAGTTGCCAGATGACCAATACTTCCAAGTGGTTTACCTTTATAAAAACTATCTATTGCTTGTGCTGCATCTTCAACAACAAATAAGTTATATTTTTTTGCTAAACTCATTATCTTATCCATATTACAGGCAATGCCAGCATAATGGACAGGAAGTAAGGCTTTAGTTCTGGTTGTTATCAATGGCTCAATTGCATCAACATCCAGGTTGGGGTTTTCTTTACAAGAATCGACAAAAACAATTTTAGCGCCTCGTAAAACAAATGCATTTACCGTAGATACAAATCCATAAGACGAGGCAATAATTTCATCTCCCTCTTTAATATCTAATAAAATAGCCGCCATTTCAAGTGCATCTGTGCAAGAAGTGGTTAGTAAAACCTTTTTAAATCCGTACTTTTTTTCAAAAATGCTACTGCACATTTTTGTATACATTCCATCACCTGATATTTTACCACTTGAAACCGCTTTTTTTATATACTCAGTTTCTCTTCCGCTCAAATATGGTTTATTAAAAGGAATACGATTCATTTGAATCTATGGTAACGAATTAGATTTCTCATAATTTATAAATCTCATACTTCAATTGAATAATTTGAACATAAAATCCCTTACAAATAGTACACTTGTTTTTGGATATTGTATAGATAGAATAATGTATTTAAAAAACATCTTTATTTTCTTATTACTAGGTATATTCAATAACCCTAAAAATTCACAAATTTTATCAGCTTTTTTCAATTTGTTAGATTGTAAATAATCCTCTTTACCCAAATCCCTTCTTCTATATAAAAAAACAACTAGATTATGCAAAACTTTTGTTTTAGGGTTTTTAAAGAAGCTTGCTACTGAAGTCAGATTTGTTCGATAATAATATAATTTATTAGAGACGTTTCCAACCTGAAAATTGCTTAATATTAATGAAAACCAATAAACATCTTCTGAACCTAATCTATTAAAGTATAAATTGTAGTATCCAACCTTGGTAACTACTTCTTTTCTAACCATAAGAGCAGAACCGGTCATTACAACTTTAGTATTTGCAAAACCAGATTTTATTTCTGAATCAGTTAAAGGGAAGTTTGTTATATACAATTCTTTATCCAAATCATCCACTTTAATAATATTGCTTCCTACACAAGAATAATTAAGATTTTTTTCAAAAAACTCAATCAATAATTCTAGCCTATTAGGTGCGCTATAATCATCTGCATCTTGAAATGTAATAAAATCTCCCGTACATTCTTTAAAAAGCTTATTAGATGCTTGCAAGTATCCCATATTAGACTGATTATGAAATCTTTTAATTCTAGCATCGGTATATGAATCTATTATACCTTTTGTTGAGTCCTTTGAACAATCATCAGCAATTAGTAACTCAAAATGTGGATATGTTTGATTTAATATACTATCAATTGCTGCCTTTACATACTTTTCACAATTGTATGCCGGCATTAAAATAGATACTAATTTATTCCCCTCCATTTAGCTTGTAATGAATACATTTTTAGCAACAATTGACTATATATTAACTGAGGGTTAAATGCCAAGCTTAACTGTTTAATCAGCAACATAGATAATTTGTTCGATAAAAACTTATTACTTTGCTTCTGTATCATTTTATCACGATAAACTTGAAGGCATTGTTCGGTTCTTTTATGTAGCCATAAATAAACCTCTTCGCCCATTTTTATATATCTATCTGGATGATTTCTGTAATCAATAAAAACATTTTCAACTTCATCTACACTACTTGCATCTACCATAGGGTATAATTCCATGCTAAGATTTTTATAATGCTTATCATTTCTATGATGAATAAGAGGCTTTTTCATGGCCATAAATTCAAATATACAACTGTAACAATACCAATGTCTTTCACCAAGTTCGCCAACACAAATATCACTAGCAGAAATTGAAGCTAGTATGTCTTTTCGATGCATTTTTGGAAGCCAAATAACATTATTCTCAATTTTTAATTCTTTGATTAATTCTTTTGACTTATTTAAGTCCTGGCCATATTCTAATACAACTAAAGCAGAGTCAGAAATATAATTATTGCGTTTTAAATAATTTGCAAATGCTTTAATTAAAATATCATTCCCCTTATTTATTCTATGTATTCCTCTACTACTCCAATCTTGCGATGAATGTTGGAATACAATAAAATTAAATTTATTTCTTATTTCTTGGATTTTTTTACAAAACGAAGATTTTTTTTCATACCCATCACCATATTGTTTTAAATAAAGTATAGGAGGTGAAATAATTCTTTCTTTTTTGTGATATCGAATTAATCTAATAGGTTTTTCAATAACCTCATCGCCCATATCTGCAGAAATTGAGGACGCTTCTGCTATACCTCTTTTTTGAAATATACCCGTTATAAATTTAGGAATTTCCCAATTTTGGGCAGGTAAGTTTCTATACTTTGCAAATGGATAATCATATAAATCACTTCCGTGAGGAATAAAAACATCTAAATACATACCACCTTTATACATTAAAGCTGGGGCAATATCAGTTCCAATGTAAAATTCAAACCCTTTAAAAGTTTCTTTTATCTTATCCCTCGAGAGTTTTATAAAATGGTCAAAGTTCCATCCTAAATCAATGATTTTGTACTTTTCAATTGAATCAAAACTATCAGCTTGAGGAGAAAAATGATCATGCTCATCCAAAAGAAATAAGGTCACATCATGCCTTTCATCGGTAAAATATCTCATTAACTGAAACATGATATTGTTCATATTTCCTATGCAGGCAATTTTCATGACGCTTTCACTAAATTACTTGTTGCTTCAAATCCTAAATTCATCAAAGCATCAATTATACTTAGCCCTTTAGTGAATTCAGTTGAATTAAATTGGTTATAAACTGGATGGTTGAAATTATTGTATTTAACTTCTATATTTTGTTGATTATATAATTCATCTTTTTGATAAGCTCCTGCCCCATTTCCACATAAGTAAATATTTGCGTTTCTTTTCTTTAACAAATCAATCAACATTTCATTGGATGAATATTGTGGAACTAACTCCGAACTAAAAACAAGATTGGTGTCAATTTTTAATCGCATCATTACTTCCTTAATAAACCAAACATTTAAAAGAGAAAGATTATTTGTTGATTGAGAGAAATAATTTTCTATCAAGTAGAAGATATCCTTAAAATATGGGGCACGTTTGTAGTTTTGTTCAATAGAGGCTTTAAATTTTTTAATTGCTTTTTCATCCTTAACAAACTCCATTATATTTATTGGAATGAAAAGGTTATGTTCATCCTTTTTTAGTGTAATAGACATCCAATGAGCCTTTCCTCCTATCAACATTTTAACACGTCTGCACCAAAACTCAGCCGATTTAGGATTGTTGACCACATGATCTAATACAATCAATTCATCAGCCTTACTAATTTTATTAAACAAACCTAACCAAGGCATAAAATCAGGTTGATGTATAGTAACAATTTTACCCACTACACTTTATTCAAGTATTTTTGAAAAACAGTGGTTTCAATTTTCTCTAATTGCTTTGAATATAGTTTTTTAGCTACAGCACCATCTGTTTTTACTATTACTTTTCTGCAATTAGGCTCTTTGGCGCATTCAACTATAACCATTTCTACAAATTTACCTGCATAACCCTTACCCTTGTGAGATTCAGCTATGGCTACCTCCTCCATTTCATAACCATAACCAACATATCTTGGTATTTCAAATTTATTTAGAGTGATTAAACCTAAATTAATATTATCAGAATGAAGAAGAAGAAATTTTACATTTTCTAATTCCAATTTATTTTTCATGTATTTCTTAAATCTTTCAAAAGAAATGTTTACTTCACCTCTTAAAGAACCTAACACTTCATACATAAATTGAATATCGGTAGTTGAAGCTAAGCGAATCTGTAGATTAGTCATGTAAAACAGAATATAAAATTTCTTTTTCGGTAGATGAAAGCCCTATATAATAAGGAATCGAAACAGTATTATGTATCAAATTAAAAGTTTGCGAGTTTTCTCCAATTTTATTGTCGCTAACATTTGTAAGTACATCACTTACTTGAATGTTTTTTTCTTTACAAACATTCACAAATTTTCGTTTATCAAAACTCGTATTAAACAATAATATAAACCTTGAAAGAATGCTACCATCGCTTTTTACTATTTTGTACTTTTTTATCGAATCTAATTTTTTTTCAAACTCCTCTTGCATTACCTCAAACTCTTTTTTTAATTGCTCTATCTTATTTATGTTACTCAATAAAACTGCAGCATGAATATTTGGCATGCGCATGTTGTATCTTTCTCTTCCGTCATATTTTAATTGCTCGTCATAATAAACAACATTTTTTATATAATCAGCAATGCGTTCATTATCAGTTAATATACAGCCGCCATCAATAGCGTTAATTATTTTTGTTGGGTAAAATGAAAACACTTGTATATCAGCCACCGAAATTTTATTTGAATTACTAAGGAATGATTGAGCGCAATCTTCGATAATCGTGATACCTAACTCCTTTTTTAATTCTAAACAATTTGTAAGATTCCCAAATAGGTTAGCAACAATAATGCATTTAGCATTATGCATATCATTTAGCTTCTTAGCACTTTCTAAATCAATAGTAGCGTCACTCTGGTTCATTTCAGCAAAAACAGGTTGGTTACCACTTGCTATAACAGCATTTACAATTGCAAAACAAGTTGAGGCTGCCGGAACAATAATTTTTTCATTTTTAATTCCCAATGATTTTATGGCTAGAAATAAAGCCGAATATCCATTACTAGTTAGTGAACAATATTTTTTATTGAATATTTTCTTCAGTTGAATGGATGCTTCATCTAACTCAATTCCATTAACCCATGCACCACTTTCAAATACTTTTAACAGCGCCATCTTTTCATCTTCGTGTTTCGATATTTTGTATCTGGCAATCACCTCTTATTTTTCATTATCGTAAAAATGGTTATCAAAATAAGTATCGGGATGAATCAGTGAGTGAATAATTTGATGTCCATCTTTTGAATGCTCCGCCAAACTTTTCCTATTTCCTTCAACTAATTTTCCTTTATCGTAACATTTCCAACGCAACCACTCAGAGTCAGATACATAAAACGATTCCTGAAATAAATTAAAACCTGGTTCCTTATCATATGCCTCATATAACAATCCAAACTCACTTGCTTTTTTATCTTTCCAAAAGTCCAAATTATTTAATCCGGTCATTCCACCGTGACTAGCAACACCTTTAATTTTAATCTCCAACATCCTATTAAGAATTTCTACATCCCTAATAAGGCAATCTTTAGCATCCTCATTCCATATAGCTGATTGATCAATTATTTCAGAATGATAGCCAATTTCATGTCCTGTATCTCGTATATGTTTAAGTATTCTAAAATTTTCAAACGAAAAAGGGTTGTACTCAGGTGCATGCAAACGAATAAAAAAACTGGCTTTTATATTTAACTTATTAAAGATGTTTACCAACCTTAGTGTTTTTTTCACTGAAAGGTCAATGTCTACCCTATTTACAATAATTTTATGCGAGGAATTAGCTTTTTTATACTCGATAAACTGCTCACAGGTAATTATCGAATACTTATTTTTTAAAACCTCTTCGAATTGTTTTTCGATATACTCAAAAGTAAACGTGAATTTATTTTCCATGTTAAATATCTAATGCTTTATGCAGTTCTTCTGTTTCAGGAAAGTTAACCAACACGCCAAAGTCTTTCTTTTGATAAACAACCATACTACCTACAGACAAAGCGGAAGCATTTCCTTCCTTTTTTGCCTGTACTAAATGCTGAATGCTGCCTGCCCCACCATTTGCAATAACCGGTATTGAAACAGCATCTGCAATTTGTTTAATAAGTTGTGTATCGTAACCACTCCAAGTTCCTTCCTTATCTACAGAAGTGATAAAAATTTCTCCTGCACCTTTCTTTTCTAATTCTATAGCCCAATCAACTAAGTTTTTACTTTGTTTTTTAGTTGCCGAGTGGGAAAACAGTTCATACTTGCCAAAAAAATTCTTTTTCACATCTATCGAAGCAATTACACTTTGGTTGCCCGACATATCAGCAATTCGCGAAATAAAATCAGGATCTTCATATGCGTATGAATTGATAACAACTTTTTCAATACCGATTGTAAAAATTTTTTTTACATCATCCATATTAGTAATCCCGCCACCATAGGTTAATGGCATAAAACATTCGTTCGCTATTTCTGAAAGTATATCAAAACGAATAGGGCTTTTATTAATTGAGGATGTTATATCTAAAAAAATAAGCTCATCAACCTCCAGTTCATTAAAAATTCTTACTGTATTTATTGGATCTCCGATATAAGATGGGTTTTTAAATTTTACGGTTTTAACCAAACCACCATCCTTTAGTAATAAACAAGGTATAACGCGTGTTACAAGCATGTTACAGTTTCCAGAAATTTTCAAATATTTTCATTCCGTACTTGTGACTCTTTTCGGGATGAAATTGCACTCCAAAAATGTTGTCATTTTGAATTCCCGAATCAAACTCATCACCATAATTGGTTTTAAGCATAGAATGGTTTTGGTTTTCTACATGAACGCTATAAGAGTGTACAAAATAGAATTTAGAAGGCACAGGTAAGTTTTTAGTTATGAGAGAAGGATTACTTATAGTTGCGATATTCCAACCCATATGAGGGACACGAAGTTTTTGGTCGGTTTGTGATTGAATTTTCTTTGCAGATGCCGGTATCCATCCTAATCCCTTTAGTTTTCCTTCTTCGCTTGAGTTAGTTAATAATTGCATTCCTAAACATATCCCAAGCACAGGAATCTTTTCATTTAAGGCTTTTTGGTTTAAAACCGGCAATAAGCCCTTTTCATTTATTTTTGACATAGCTGTGTCAAAAGCACCTACGCCTGGTAAAAGTAATTTTTGAGCTTTACTTATCTCGTCTAAATCACTTGATATTTTTGATTGAGCGCCTATTTTTTTAAACATATTAAAAACAGACCCTAAATTTCCCATACCATAATCAACAATAATAATCACTGGACTAGATTTCTGTTTTTGAGGTGTATTTAATGTAGAAACTCATTGGTACCAAGCTCATTTTTGTCAAAAGAAAAAATAAAGGCCTCAATTTTTCAAAACGTTGTTTATACGTTTTATAATCTTTATAGGTTTTTTTAGGACCCTTCATTATTTTATCAAATTCAGCATCTGTAAACTCAAGTCTCTTTTTAAAATAATCTAATAACTCAGGCTCAATATAAGGTGGTTTAGAATATTCGCTTATAGCCTCCTCTCTTGTCATTAAACCTGCACGCACTGAAGCAGACAAACTATTATTTCTCATATCAATATTAAATTTAGTTGGGAAATAATAACTGTGGTTAAATGC
>Ga0134126_10009972_pt1 | contig 11976 bp, 10 predicted proteins | sample KB31752_FD_96881 | JGI IMG/M metagenome (GOLD analysis project Ga0134126, IMG submission 96881) | Terrestrial soil microbial communities with excess Nitrogen fertilizer from Kellogg Biological Station, Michigan, USA - KB3-175-2 | ecosystem: Environmental > Terrestrial > Soil > Unclassified ...
AATTGCATCGCTTCGTACACCGATTTATCAGGCTCGACGCTTAAAACTTCGGATCCTTTGCCTCGCAATAATTGCCTTACGGTCGCCATGGCAACTTTCTCCAAGCTTCAGTTTAAAATATCCGAAAAAACCCGCTGGTCAGCTTATTCAATCATAACACGGCAAAGAAAAAACTTGGCAGCTCCCATCGGATATGCGTTATTGGCATTGCCATTGCTATTCTTACAATAAGCGACTTTTATCGCCACACGTAAATCCGATAAGCGGCCGAGAAATGTTCTTGCCGAAAGCGATAGCCTTGAACAATTCACCCATTTCAGCGGGACTCACCAGCTTTTGTAGCTGATTTGCCAGCGGCAAATACTCCTTCGCATTTTCTGCTGGCGTTTGCGCCAGACTTTCGGTTATCCCGCAATTGATGAGGAAATACGCCTGAGTGGTATAACCCAGTAACTCCAGTCCGGCGTCTGTGGCGGCTTCGGCAACGGCGCTGAAGTCCACATGACTGGTAATGTCCTGCAAGCCCGGCAGGTAAAACGGATCGTCGTGCGCATGATGACGGTAATGGCACATCAGCGTCCCATGATTACGCTGGGGATGATAGTACTCGCCACGTCCAAAACCGTAATCGATCAGCACGATGGCGCCCTGTTGCAAAATTTTTGCAAGACTCGCTATAAAACCCGATACGGCAAGGTTGATTTCGCTGACGTATTCACTAACACCGACGCTGATATCACCGCTGCCGGACTCAATCCGGGGAGCTAATGCACCCGCAGCCTCGAAAAGCTCTCCTTCCCTGAGCGGGCATTCGCTCCACTCGAACTCGTCACCATTCGATGCACTCGACATCACGCCGCGCTCGAACAGATCCGCATCGCGCCACACCACCAGATGCACCGGCATCGCATCAAGTACTTCATTGGCCAGTATCAGTCCATTAAACCTGGCGGGCAAACGTTCCAGCCACACAACCCGCAACAAGAGATGCGGCGCATACTTTTCAAGTAACTTACGTTGCCGTTGTTGCAGTTCCGCACTGACCTCAAGAATAAAATATCGCCCCGGCAAATTGCCAAGCCTTTCCAGTTCAAGCAGCAAATCGAGCGCCAGCTTGCCCGATCCTGCACCGAACTCCAGAATATCGCCACCCTCGTCAGTGATCTCCAGCACCTGTGCTGCCTGCCGTGCCACGGCTCGGCCGAATAACGATGAAATTTCCGGTGCGGTGACAAAATCTCCTTCCTGGCCGAACTTGGCTGCACCACCGCTGTAATAACCTAACCCCGGTGCATATAGCGCCAACCTCATATAATGTGCAAATGAAAGCCAGCCGCCCATGGCGGCAAGTTCAGCGTGGATGAGTTCCTTTACGGCGCGGCTATGCTGGAGGGCGGCTTCGCCCGGTACAGGGAGTGGCGGTAGTGGCTGCATTGGCGCTATGCTACGCTGTGCTGGATTAACGATTGTCGCGTAAGTGTACAGGGACTATAGAGGAGATACTAATGCAAGGTAAAGTGGTACTCATCACCGGCGGGGCTAAACGCGTGGGCCGCGCCACCTGCCGCAGGCTGCATACGCAGGGTGCAAATCTGGTCGTGCATTATCGTGCATCAGTAAGAGAAGCACAGGCATTGCAGGCTGAACTGAATCAAATCCGTCCAGGTTCGGTGATGCTTGCTCAAGCCGATCTGCTCGACATCGCACGGCTGCCAGGCTTGATTGACGAAACAGTGAGGCATTTCGGCAGGCTCGATGCCCTGGTCAATAATGCGTCCAGCTTTTTTCCCACTCCGCTGGGAGAAATCACGGAGAAAGCGTGGGATGATCTTATCGGTAGCAACTTGAAGGCCCCCCTGTTCCTGTCTCAGGCGGCAGCACCAGAACTCAAGAAACAATTCGGCTGCATTGTCAACATCGTGGATATTCACGCAGAATGGCCGCTGAAAAGATACGTGGTTTATAACTCCGCCAAAGGTGGTCTGGCGGCGCTTACCCGATCGCTGGCTCAGGAGCTCGGGCCGGAAATCCGCGTAAACGGAGTCTCTCCCGGTCCTATTCTGTGGCCCGAAAATGGCGAGTGGAAGGAGGAAGCGGCGCGCAGGCATATTATCGAGAGGACGCTCCTGAAACGCACAGGCGAACCGGACGACATCGCCAGAACGGTGGTTTTCCTGATTGCCGAAGCACCATATATAACCGGGCAAATCATTGCCGTAGATGGAGGACGCAGCGTGAATCTATAACGAGACTACAATCCATGATGTACTGGGCTTCGCGCCTCACCCCAACCTGCACTCGCTCATTCCGTCAGTTTTTTCTTTAATATCTCATTCACCTGTGTCGGATTAGCCTTGCCTTTTGCAACCTTCATCACTTGCCCCACTAGAGCATTGAAGGCTTTCTCTTTGCCCGCTTTGAATTCTTCGACGGATTTCGAATTGGCGACGATTACTTCGCCGACCAATTTTTCCAGTTCGCCTGAATCGGAGATCTGCTTCAATCCCTGCGATTCGATAATCTGGTCAACAAGATTTTCATCGAACTGCGAATCCCGGTTTTTCCATGTCATGGCACGCGTACTGACTTTCACCCACATTTGCTTGAATACTTCCTTGGCTATCTTGCCGGAAATCGTTCCATCATTGATGCGTATCAGAAGTTGCACAAGTTGAATGGGAGACAACGGACAGCTATCAAAAAACTTTCCTTCCTCGTTCAGGTAGCCCGAGATGTCGCCCATTACCCAATTTGCGCAAAGTTTCGGGTCGGAAGGAAGTTTATCGACCACCGCTTCGTAGTACTCCGCAATCTCCCTATCGGCGGTCAGCGTCGCCGCATCGTAGCTGGAAAGTCCATAGTCATGCTCAAGACGAGCTCGCATTTGCTGCGGCAATTCGGGCAACCCACCTTGCACTTCGGCGATCCAGTTCTCTCCGATTTCAAGCGGCAATAAATCCGGATCGGGAAAATAGCGGTAATCCTGCGCATCTTCCTTGCTTCGCATGGCACGGGTCTCACCCTTATCTGGATCATAGAGCCGGGTTTGCTGCTGCACCGTTCCGCCGTCTTCAAGGATTTCTATCTGCCGCCGGGCCTCGTAATCGATCGCTTTCTCAAGAAAGCGAAATGAGTTGAGATTTTTGATCTCGCAGCGGGTGCCCAACTTGTCCGATCCTTGGGGGCGAACAGATACATTGGCGTCGCAACGGAACGAGCCTTCCTGCATGTTGCCATCGCAGATACCGATCCAGCGTACCAGAGCGTGTAGTGTTTTAGCATAGGCAACCGCCTCCGCGCTACTGCGCATATCCGGCTCGGAAACGATCTCCAGCAGGGGCGTACCGGCACGATTCAGATCAATGCCGGTCATACCATGGAAATCCTCATGAAGGGACTTGCCCGCATCTTCTTCCAGATGCGCGCGGGTGAGGCGTATGGTTTTTTCGCATCCTCCTCCATCATGACCCATCCGGATATTGACACTGCCGCCTTCAACCACCGGCAGTTCGTACTGGCTGATCTGGTAACCCTTGGGTAAATCGGGATAGAAATAATTTTTACGTGCAAAAATCGAGGGTGAGTTGATTTTTCCGCCTACTGCCAGCCCCAGCCTGATCGCCCGCTGCACTGCACCGCGATTCAATACCGGCAGCACACCCGGCAACGCGAGATCGACTGCGCAAGCCTCGATGTTGGGCGCCGAGCCAAATGCGGTCGAGGCGCCAGAGAATATTTTTGATTGGGTCGAGAGCTGAGTATGCACCTCAAGACCGACAACAATTTCCCATTGCATTGCGCGTATCCTTTTCTTATTCAGAGACTCTTACCGACGCGGGAGAAAAATTGAAAAAATCTATCGGATTATCCGTGTAAATCCATATTTAGAGTTCAAGCCTGTAGGGGAGTGGGCATCCGGGCATGCCAGTCGGTTACCCGCTGATATTGGTGAGCCGCATTCAGCATTTGTGCTTCTGCGAAGTAATTGCCGACAATATGCAGTCCTACTGGCCTGTTTTTTTTGCCAAAGCCGGCCGGAATAGATATGCCAGGCAGCCCCGCGAGGTTAACCGCGATGGTGTAGGCATCGGATAAATACATCTGAACCGGATCACTGCTTTTCTCACCCAGATTGAATGCAACCGTGGGTGAAGTCGGCCCCATGATGACATCGCACTGTTTGAATGCCTCGGTAAAATCCTGCGCGATCAGACGACGCAGTTTTTGTGCCTGCATGTAATACGCGTCGTAATATCCGTGCGATAACACGTAAGTACCCATCAGAATACGACGCTTCACCTCTGCACCAAAACCCTGGGCGCGGCTCTTCCGATACATGTCGTTGAGATCAATGTATTCCGGAGCACGGTAGCCATAGCGTACGCCGTCGAAGCGAGAGAGGTTACTTGACGCTTCCGCTGGCGCCAATACGTAATAAACCGGCACCGAAAGTTTTGTGGTGGGCAGCGAAACCTCGACCGTTTTCGCACCCAGCTTGCGATATTCCGCGATAGCCGCTTCCACTGCATGTGCCACATCACTGTTTATTTCCTTGACGAAATATTCCTTCGGCAGGCCGATCCGCATGCCATCCAGCGGCTTCTCAAGATCGCACGTGTAATCTTCCGGTTCACGCTGCAAACTGGTTGAATCTCGCACATCGAATCCCACCATGACGTTCAGCATCAAAGCCAGGTCTTCCGCTGATTTCGCCATTGGTCCGCCTTGGTCGAGACTGGACGCAAATGCGATCATGCCATAGCGCGATACCAGTCCATAGGTAGGCTTAAGACCCGAAATGCCGCAGAGCGCCGCCGGTTGACGGATTGAGCCACCCGTATCGGTGCCGGTTGCAGCGGGAGCCATGCGTGCAGCAACCGCACAAGCGGAGCCGCCTGAACTGCCGCCCGGTACGGCCATAAGATCCCACGGATTCTTTACCGGCCCGTAAAAGGAGGTTTCATTGCTTGATCCCATGGCGAATTCATCCATGTTGGTTTTACCGATATTCACCGCCCCGATTTTATTGAAACGCTCGATCACATGAGCATCGTAAGGTGAAATGAAATTCGACAGCATCTTTGACCCACAGGTGGTCAGCCACCCTTTGGTGCAAAAAATATCCTTCTGGGCAATGGGAATACCAGTCAACGGATGTGCTTGTCCCGCCGCTATCATCACATCGGCGGCTTTCGCCTGGGCAAGACTTGTCTCTTCGTTGATCGTAATAAAAGCGTTGTGACCTGGGTTCAGTGCCCTTAAGCGTTTGAGAAACTCCCCAGTCAGTTCGGTACTGGAGATTTTTTTCGTCGCGAGCAGTGCGGAAAGTTGCTTCAGACTGAAGTTGAACATAGTGTTTGCGGAGCGAAGTGCGGAAAATTAGAGTCTGGGAACGTCGAAGGGACCGCTGAAGAAAGCTTCTATGGCGGGTATCAAAATCGTGACTTATTCAGAGATTCGCCAAGCTTCACTCAATTACCTTCGGCACTAGGTAAAGCCCCGCCTCTACCTTGGGCGCAATTGACTGAAACAACTCGCGCTGATCGATTTCGGTTACGAGATCCACGCGCAACCGCTGCATAACATCCTGAGCGTGGGACATCGGTTTGATCGCTGAAGTATTTACCGTCTGCATCTGCTGGATCAGGCCGAAAATATCCGATAATTGCGTCAGCGCAATATATGCCTCATCTTCGCTAACCTCAATGCGAGCCAGGTTTGCCACACGTTTTACATCATCCAGAGATAACGACATTCCCGCCAAAACCCTTATATTCAAATAGCTAATAGAGTATCATAGCCCGCCTGACCGACGCATTCTTTTCGCGCTTCTATCTATCATGTCATCTCCAACGGATTCTGTTACATGCTTAATTTTATAAACAATAATATTTTGAGGGGTTATTTTTCGACCGATATGGCAATTGATCTGGGTACTGCCAATACCCTGATTTATGTCCGTGGTCAAGGAATCGTGCTCAATGAACCTTCGGTGGTGGCGATACGCCAGGATGGCGGCCCCAATGGCAAAAAGGTAATTCAGCAGGTAGGGCTCGCAGCCAAGCAGATGCTAGGGCGAACCCCAGGCAACATCACTGCAATTAGACCCATGAAGGACGGTGTAATTGCCGACTTTACCGACACCGAGCAGATGCTGAAGCACTTCATCAAGAAAGTGAATCCGCCACGCCTGTTTTCTGCCAATCCCCGCATTGTAATTTGCGTCCCTTTCGGGTCTACACAGGTGGAGCGCCGTGCCATCCGTGAAGCGGCTTACGGTGCCGGCGCGCGTAAAGTGGAATTGATCGAGGAACCGATGGCGGCGGCTATCGGTGCCAACCTGCCGGTCGAAGAGGCCACCGGCTCGATGGTGGTCGATATTGGCGGTGGCACTACGGAAGTTGGTGTGATCTCGCTGGGCGGTATCGTTTACTCAAACTCGGTACGCGTTGGCGGGGACAAGTTCGACGAGGCTATTATCAATTATATTCGCCGCAACTACGGCATGCTGATCGGCGAAGTCACCGCCGAGTTAATCAAGAAGGAAATCGGCTCCGCCTTTCCAGGATCGGAGGTCCGTGAAATGGAAGTCAAGGGGCGCAACCTCGCAGAAGGAATCCCGCGCAGCTTCGCCATTTCCAGTAACGAAATCCTTGAGGCTCTGACCGATCCCCTCAACAGTATCGTCAGCGCGGTCAAATCAGCGCTGGAACATACGCTGCCCGAACTGGGTGCGGACATCGCGGAAAAAGGCATGGTGCTGACGGGTGGTGGTGCACTGCTGCGCGATATTGACCGCCTGCTAATGGAAGAAACCGGCTTGTCGGTAATCATTGCAGAAGACCCGCTTACCTGTGTCGTGCGCGGGTCAGGGGTTGCACTTGAAAATATGGACCAATTGGTCGGCATATTTGCCAGCGATTAAATGGGTTCACATTCCCTACCAGTCCCAAGCGAAGCACACTCTGAACCGGGAACTCCTGAAACCTGAGACGTAATGGAAATGGCCCCGCAGTTTTTCAGGCACGGTCCTAGTCTGCTCGCACGGCTGGTTTTTTTTGTAATGTTGTCATTATTACTGATGGCAGCTGATACCCGTTTCAAATATCTTCCCGAAATTCGCCAGGTTTTTTCGATAATAATCTACCCATTGCAAAAACTTGCCAATACGCCTTCAACCGCCTATGACGCAATAAGCGAATTCTTTGCCAGTCAGCATTTGACAGTCGAAAACGAGGAACTTAAGCAGCAGCACCTGATCAGCCAAGGACAACTCCAGCAGTTACGTGCACTTGAGGCCGAAAATGTGCAGCTTCGCAAATTGTTGGACACCTCGCAACGATTGGAAAGTAAGGCTGTTATGGCTGAAATCCTGCATGTTCCGCGCGATCCGTTCAACCGTAAGGTTATACTCGATAAAGGAAGCCAAAGCGGCATTCAACCGGGCCAGGTGGTAGTCGACAATGTTGGCGTGGTGGGACAGATAACCCGAACCTATCCATGGCTATCCGAAGTCACTCTACTAACTGACAAGGATCATTCCGTACCGGTGCAAGTGGTACGGAATGGCCTGCGTTCGGTCGTGTCCGGCACAGGCAAGGATGGGGCGCTGGAGTTACGTTATGTAGCAGTCAACACCGATATTGAAGAGGGGGACATGCTGGTGACTTCGGGAATAGATGGGGTTTATCCACCTGGTCTTCCCGTGGCAGTCGTGTCAAAAATCGAGCGTAATCCTACGTATGTCTTTGCCCAGGTTACCTGCACGCCTGCCGCGGGGGTGAGCCAATACCGGCAATTATTAGTATTATCTCTCCTTATCCCCATTACGGAAACCAAAAATCCGGAGGAAGCGACGGGGAGCAAGCCGGAAGGCAAGAAGCGAGACAAAATTGGCATTCGCTGATTATCCCAAACAGGAGATTCTGCGGCCTGTCAAAGGGTCGTTTATCTTTCTGAGCCTGATGGCAGCGCTGTTGTTGAACCTATTACCGCTAAAAGGTACTGCGCTGACATTGTGCCCGGATTTCATCGCATTGACTATACTTTACTGGTGTATCAATCAACCGCAGCGAGTCGGTATGAGCACCGCGTTTAGCATGGGCCTGTTAATGGATATTGGTAACGCCAGCACATTTGGCCAGCATGCCCTGTCATATAGCATCATGGCTTTTGTTGCGCTGTTATTTCAGCGGCGCCTGCATAATTTCGGCTCGCTGAAGCAGGCTCCCCAAATGGGACTGATATTGCTCACCGGACAATCCATCATGCTTCTGACCTGGCTGCTGGATGGGTCCAATGTTCCTGGTTGGAATTTCTTTATTGCGAGTGCTACAGGTACCGTGTTATGGCCGCTCTTCTCCTCATTACTGAGAATACCCCAGAGGCCAAGGTCTGATTCCAGCGCATTATGAATCGAACGGTAGAGCTTCGCAATCACTCGCGTGAGCTGCATTATTTCCGGTTACGGCTTGCCATTGGCGCCGTATTCGTGCTGCTGCTCTTCCTTTTACTATTTACCCGTTTCTTTTACCTGCAGGTATCGCAACGCGACCACTATCACACCCTTGCGGAAGCCAACAGAATATCCATCGCTCCTATTGTGCCTAATCGCGGTTTGATTTTCGACCGTAATGGTGAGGTACTGGCACATAACTACTCGGCCTACACGCTTGAAATTGTACCGAGCAAGGTCGCTAACCTGGAAGCGCTTATCAATGAACTGTCCACCGTAATCGAGATAGCAGCACGAGATCGCAAGCGTTTCAAGAAACTCATGGATGAGAGCAAGCGATTTGAAAGCCTCCCCATTCGCACCCGTTTATCAGATGTAGAAGTCGCGCGCTTCGCCGCCAATCACTATCGTTTTCCGGGAGTGGAAATCAAAGCGCGTCTGTTCCGCCAATATCCAAAAGGAGAGATAGCGTCACATGTAGTGGGCTATATTGGCCGGATTAACGATAAGGATCTGGAAAAATTGGAGGCCGACGAGAATCTGGCTAATTATCGTGGCTCGCTGTACATGGGTAAGATTGGTATCGAACAAAGCTACGAAAGGGAACTGCACGGTATCACCGGTTTCGAAGAAATGGAAACCGATGCGGCTGGTCGGGTAATAAGAGTAATATCAAGAACACCGCCGATCTCGGGCAATAACTTGACGTTATCACTCGATATCAAGTTGCAGGAAGTGGCGGAAAAGGCGTTCGGAGACCGGCGTGGTGCGCTGGTAGCGATCGATCCCACCACCGGCGACGTGCTGGCATTCGTCAGCAAGCCGGGCTTCGATCCCAATTTGTTTGTCGATGGCATCGACTCCGAGAACTGGGATTTGCTGAATAACTCCATCGACAGGCCATTAAACAACCGGGCTTTGCGCGGACTGTATCCTCCAGGCTCCACGTTCAAGCCGTTCATGGCGCTGGCCGGTCTGGAGCTGAAGAAACGCACACCCCAACAAGGAATTAGTGATCCTGGATACTTCAGCCTGCCCGGCAGCACACACCGCTTCCGTGACTGGAAGGCAGGGGGCCACGGCTATGTAGATCTGCATAAATCCCTGGTTGTGTCGTGCGATACCTATTATTACGGACTTGCCAATGATCTCGGTATAGACAATATTTTTGACTTCACCAGCCAGTTTGGCTTGGGAAAAAAAACCGGAATTGATATAGGAGGCGAAGTCGCTGGACTTTTGCCGTCGCAAGAATGGAAAATGAAAAGGTATAAGCAAAAATGGTATGCGGGGGACACCATATCCGTTGGCATTGGTCAAGGCTACAATCTAACTACGCCTTTGCAACTGGCTTTTGCTACTGCGATCCTCGCCAACAAAGGGACCGCCTTTCGCCCCCATCTGGTGAAGCAGGTTCACAACAGCAGGAATGGAAAAGCGCACGAAATCGTCACACAGCCTCTGTATACGCTCAATCTCAATCCCGATAATTTGACGCACGTTCAAAACGCACTGATAGCCGTGACCCGACCTGGCGGCACTGCAGCGCTCGCCGGAGCCGGCGCTGCCTATATTTTTGCAGGAAAAACCGGTACGTCGCAAGTGGTCGGCATGAAGCAGGGAGAAAAATATGTGGAAAGCAAGGTTCAGGAACGTCATCGCGACCACGCACTATTTGTTACCTATGCACCGGTCGAAAATCCCAGAATTGCGCTAGCGGTACTGGTGGAAAATGGCGGACACGGCGGCGCTACTGCTGCACCGGTCGCCAGACTGGTGATGGACTATTACTTGCTCGGAAAGTTGCCCGAGGAAGCCGCGGCAAAGGCCGTCGGTGAAGACGAAGAAAGTGCGCATGATTAAGCCGCGGAGCCTGTGGCATTATCTCACACGTTATGTGGATGGCTTTTTGCTGAGCGGGATATTGCTGTTAATGTTCACTGGCCTGCTCACACTATACAGCGCCACCGACGCAAACCTGAACCGCGTCACTAATCAGGCCGTGAACATGTTCGTAGCCTTGGCCATTATGTGGTTGGTTGCCAATATTCCATTGCAGCATATCATGCGCATCGCGCTGCCTATTTATGTGGCTGGCTTATTCCTGTTGCTTGGCGTCACATTGTTCGGCGAAATCAACAATGGTGCACGGCGCTGGCTGAATATTGGCGTTACCCGTATCCAACCTTCCGAACTGATGAAAATAGCCGTACCCCTGATGATGGCATGGTATTTTGACAAGCATGAAGCCACCCTACGACTGCGGGATTATGCCGTCGCCACGTTGCTGTTACTCATTCCGGTAGTGATGATCATGCGCCAGCCAGATTTGGGGACCGCATTGCTGATTGCGTCCAGTGGCTTCTACGTTCTGTTTCTCACTGGGCTATCATGGCGCATTATGGCTACGTTATTGGTTGCCGGGGCTGGCAGCCTGCCGATCTTATGGTCAATGATGCACGACTATCAACGCCGGCGTGTTATGACGCTGATTGACCCCACCCAAGATGCATTGGGGGCCGGCTACCATACGATCCAGTCGACTATCGCTATAGGATCCGGCGGTGTCCTCGGCAAAGGCTGGCACAAGGGAACCCAGACTCATCTCGATTTTCTTCCCGAGAAAAGTACCGATTTCATCTTTGCAGTGTTCTCCGAGGAGTTCGGCCTAATCGGCAATTCGTTGCTATTGCTATTGTATTTGGTAGTAATAGGTCGCGGCATGATTATCGCCGCCAATGCCTCGACCCAGTTTACGCGTCTTATCGCCGGCTCGATCACGCTGACTTTCTTTACTTATATTTTTGTTAACATTGGCATGGTTATTGGTATTCTACCGGTGGTGGGAGTACCGCTGCCGCTAATCAGCTACGGCGGCACGTCCATGGTGACAATGTTGCTTGGATTTGGTATTTTGATGAGCATACAGACGCATCCAAAACTGGTAAAGACTTGAAAAATATCAACTCAGGATCAGGAAGTATGTCGAACGCGGCACCCACTTTCCCGCCATCGGTCAGGTGGATTGTCACCGTAGCTTTGCTGATTTTTGTTACGGGCTGCGGTAGTGTCCTCAAGCGCGATACGCCAGGAAAAATATCTTCTGCCTTCGCGAAATCCGGAGCAAAAAAAGGGGGAGGGTATTATTTGGATGACGGACCGGGCGACAACCCACCGGCTAACCTTGACTCCATTCCTGATGCCGTTCCCCGGGATGAGCCCCTGCGCATGGCCAATATGCGGCCTTACGTCGCATTGGGAAAACCCTATACGCCCATGACAGTGCTGGCATCGTACCGGGAACGCGGAATTGCATCGTGGTACGGCCGCCGTTACCATGGACAGAAAACAGCATCCGGCGAGCCCTATGACATGTACACCATGACCGCCGCACACACTGTCCTGCCGCTGCCCAGTTACGCCCGCGTCACCAATATACAAAACGGGAAATCCGTGGTAGTACGCATCAATGACCGCGGCCCGTTTCATTCCGATCGCCTGATCGACCTTTCCTATACCGC
>Ga0134126_10009975_pt1 | contig 11973 bp, 8 predicted proteins | sample KB31752_FD_96881 | JGI IMG/M metagenome (GOLD analysis project Ga0134126, IMG submission 96881) | Terrestrial soil microbial communities with excess Nitrogen fertilizer from Kellogg Biological Station, Michigan, USA - KB3-175-2 | ecosystem: Environmental > Terrestrial > Soil > Unclassified ...
CGGATGTGATCAAGATAAACACGCTCGTCGCCGCGCTTGAAGCCGACGTTGGAATAGCGCACGACGCCGGCGCGGTCCACCAGTATCGTCATGGGCATTTTCTGCAATAAATAATCTCGGCCGATGTCGGAGCCGGTGTCGAACAAAATGGGATAGGACACCTTCATGGCGGCGGCGAACTCGCGCGCGCGGCCGAGGTCCTCATCCACCGACACGCCGAGCACCACCAGACCGGCGCGGCTGTAAGTCGTGTTGATCCGATCCAGCGCCGCCATCTCCCGGCGCGAGTCGCCGGCCCAGCGCGCCCAGAAATTGACCAGCACCACCTGGCCGCGAAACTCGGACATGCGCAGGTTTCGGCCGTCCATGCCCTTCAATACGAAATCAGGCGCCTCCCGGCCCATCAGGTCGGGCGGCGCCGCGATCGACGCGGCACTCAACGCGGCGCAGAGAATCAGGCCAAGGGCGGGCAATACTCTAGGCATGCGATGACGGCCTCACCGCGGCATTCTGGAGCTGTATACGAATCACGCTGGTAACCCCGCTGTGCCAGACCTCGATCTCTTGGAGTAAGGCCCCGTACCGGAAGCTTTGCGCCCCCGCCTTGCGGCGAGTTTGCCCTGATCAGACATTATGCAAAATCGCAGATGCGGGCCAAAGTGTCAACGCGGCAGACCGCTGCTTTGCTGGATTTCTGTATGACTTGGCGCACATTCATGAAATTTGATCGAGCCGCGCCTTGCAGCGCGGATACGCCGGCGACGTCCACAACAAGCGACGCAACGGCATGTGTATGTCTCTCGATTGAGACAGCCATCCGGCCGCGCGCCGGCGGCCGAGCAGCAGGCAAGCGCGAGCGCGGCGGATGGCGGCTTCCAGGGCTAGGTCGAAACCTTGCCGTTCACGAGACTGGCAAGCGGCTGATACGCAATCAACGCGTCGAGCGCCGAACCACTGCCCAAGGTGTTGTTCAAGTTCGGGCTGGGATACAGCGTCGGGAACGCGGCAGAAGCGCCGGCGCCGTGCAGCGCCATGTAATTGAGCACCACCATCTGCACCAGATTGAACACGTTGTTGCCCGCAGGGCTGCCCGAGGTATTGAGCGATCCGTCCGCGTTGAAACTGCCGATCTGCAGGCTCATCTCGGGATTATTTTGCGCCGGCACCGGCTTGGCCTTGGGATCGAACACCAGGAAGTACGAAGCCGCGGTGTTCTGGTTGTCGGCGGTCCACACGCCCTTGCCGCGGCCGCCCGGGGAATTGTCGATCATGCCGCTGCTGGCCAACGAGCCGTCGCTGAACACATAAATCATCACCGGCTTGCCCACGCGCGCCGCGTACTCGAGGCAGGCGCCGATGCAGATGCCGGCGTTGAAATCGCGCGCTTCGCCCGTCATGCGGTCGCCGGTATGGTAATCGAATCCGCCGAGCTCGATGGTGCCTGCGGCGGCATTGCCGTCGATGACCAGCTTCATGACGGCGGCGGTCTTCTGGAAATCCGAGTTGCCCTGGTATTCCGCCGTAGTGAAAATGGCGCCGCTGCCGACGATGTTGGGGTCGACGTCCGGGTTCACGGCGGACGGGCTGCCGAACTTATCGACGATGTACGCCGACTTCGTGTAACTGCAGGCTTGGATTCCCTTCGGTCCCAAGGCCGCCGCATTCAGCGCCGCCCCATTGGGCACGGAATTCGGGTAGGCCGTCACCTGCGCGTACTTGGCATCGCTGATGCGCTTCATGGATTCCATGACATTGACCACGTCTGGGTTCGTGCCATTGGCCAGGGGCGGCAACAGAGTGGTCAGCTGTCCCGTGCTGACCAGCCCCTTGGTATCGCTGGAGCTCGAGATCTTCACCGGCGTGGCGCTCGGTATCATCATGGTCATGGGCGCCATGGAATTGCCGCCCGACATGGAGCTTTCGGAGCCGATCAGGTCGAGCAACCCGCCGCGTGCGCCGTATTGCCAGATGCCATACATGGGATTGTGCGGATTGGTATCCGTGTCGTTCTGCGACAGCGCGGGAATCACCGTGCCCATGGTGTTGGCCATGGCCTTGGCTCCGGTGCGGGTCCTCATGCCGCGCACCTGCGCGCTGTCCATGTGATAGCGCAGGCCGAAGGTGGAGTCGATGAAATTTCCGCTGGTGCTCGCATTCGGCACCATGGTTCCGGGCAGCCCCAGCTTGTTGTAGCCGGCCACCGAGAGAAAATCAGTCTGTCCCTTCTGTCCGACCAGCACATTGGAGCCCGCGATATTGGCGCCGCCCGCGAGATCGAAGCAGATGAACGGAATCTTGCCCGCGCCGGTGGTGATGCCGCAGGCGACGCGTGCCGCCTCGATGTCCGAATCGAGACTGGCGCGCGCTATGCGCGGATCGGCGAGCAGACCGAGCAGCGAAGGCCCCACCACCGTCGCCGCGCCGGTCAGGAATCCCTGGGCGACGAATTCGCGGCGGGTCCTCGGCCGCGGGTGATCCGGATGACGCAGCGCCTCGTGCAGACCCAAGCCCTTGGGCGGTTTCTTGAACATGAATGACAACCTCTTCGCTTACTGCTGCTTAATTGATCATCACGTCGGCACTGCCGAGGGCGGCGGCACAGGCCGCGGCCGTCACCGCCTGCACTCGCGGCAGCGTGTTGCATGCCGATGAGGTGCAAAGCTTGCCGATCATGGCGTTGAGTTCGGTCGTGATCGTGGACGCCGCCGGCTGAGTGCTGAGGCCGGTGCCGAGCACCCGGGCGGCCAGGGCGCTGCTGACCTGGTTGACCCCGGGCGCGGTCCCGGTCGCTCCAAACAGCGACGCGCTGAAGGTCACGCCGGGGAACAGCTGCGCAGGCGACGATTGCACCGCCACATTGCAATACTGGATCGCCAACTGCGCGACACCGACCTGATTGGCCGAGGAGAAGCCCTCCAGGGTCGGGTCGGAGGGCAGCTGCTGCTGCACCGTCGTATAGGTCTGCATGACCTGCGTGTTCGTTGTGGGCACTCCGGTGAGCAAGGACAGGCTCGAGTTGATCTGCGCGAAGGTGCGCACGCCGACCGCCGCGACCGGCGCAAGATCGGTGGGCGCGATCGGAATCGGCTGCGTTTCCGTGGTCACATGGGTCTTGGTGCCGAGCTGGTCGAAGCTCAGGAAGAACTGATCCGTGAGCGGACCGCCCTGGATGGCGATGACCGTGCCGACCTTGGACAGCACTTCACCCTGCGCCGTGTAATTGGCCGCCGTCACGGTGGTATTGAGCGGAATGTAGGCCTGGCCCACCGCGGGCAGGGTGCCGTTGATGCCGATGCGCATGCCCTTGACCACGATGCCGTCCGGCTTGACCTTGGGATCCAGCGAGATGAAGGTCGGCGACGTGAACAGGTAACTGGCATTGTCGTACTGGCTGACGGTCAACATGACATAGCCCTGCGACACGCCGGTCACATCGGCCACGTTGAACAGCAGGTAGAAGCGCTGGCCGACACCCGCGTTGAAATTCTGCAGAATCTGCGCCGCCGTCAATGCGCGGTCGTGGATGGCGACGAACTTGATGAGCCCCTGCCAGGGACGGTCGGTCGAGACCTCGTTTCCCAGCACCAGGGCGAAGGTGTCGTCCCAGTTCGCGAAGGTGCCGCCCTTTTGCGGATCCGTCACGCCGGTATTCTTGCCATTCACATAAATCTGCCGCCCGTTGACCGGATCGTAGGTCAGCACCACATGCTGCAGGGACGCCTGCAGGAAGTTGCCGGCGGTCGGCGTCGCCAACTGCGGCATGCCGTTGAGGTCGGAGTTCGAACTGCGCATGATGAAGTCATAGTTCTGGTTGGTCTGGCCCAGCGTGAAATTGCGCAGGGTGTCGCCGCCCGAATAGCTGACCATGTAGGACTTGTCGGCCGCGACCAGCGCCGGTGCCACCCAGGCCTCGACCGAATACTCGCCCGTCGCTTCGATCAAATCATGGATCTTCTTGCTGGCCGAGGTCGAGGCCTGTGCCTTGCCGCCGCCCGCGCCCAGGGTGATTCCCCAGCCGCCGGCCCAGGCCACGCTTCCCGACAGGGTGAGATCCGCCTCCGGATCGACACCGCTGGTGTCGTATGCCACGAGCCCGGTACCGGTCTCGAATTCATACTTGGCGATCACATTGGCATCGAAGCGATTCGCGCCGCTCGCCACCGTGCCCTGCGACAAGGACAAGGCCTTGCTGATCACCAGGGAAGGATCGACGGCGGTCGGTGCCACGTTGGCCGCGAAGGACTGGATGGCCGCCAACATCAAGGCCGCGCTGCTATTGGCCGGCGTGACCGCGCCGGTGGTTGCGATGCTGCCGCAAACGGCCCAACAATGGTGCATATCCACGGCCAGACGGCTGACGAAGCGCGAACTGACGGGCGTGTTCAGATTCATCAGCGGAATCGCGTACTGATAGGCCTGATCGAGGTTGGACGAGGCGAAGTACGGCGCCTGCGGCGTGGCCGCATCCGGCGAATGACAGCCGGAGCAGTAGGGCTTGAGCATCGGCGTGTAAACATAGGTCTGAAAATCCGCGGTCGAGGCGGGGAAGTTCTTGCTCGCTCCCACGGTTTGCACCGGCGGCGCGGTGAGCTGCACCTGGGTGCCCGTGCCGCCGACCGAGGCGCCCGCCCAATTGCTGATCCAAGTCGTCAAGATGTCGCCGCAGGCGTTCGGATCGGCCAGCCAGCAATTATGCCCGCCGCTGACCTTGGTCACGATCAGCGAAGCGGACGGCTGCTGCAAATTGACCACGGTGTTGGCCTGGGCGTAGGCGAGATTCACATCGTCGCTGCGGGCGAAGTTCGGCATTTGCGCCGGGGAAGTGGCGTTATGGCACTGACCGCAGCGATTCTGTACGCGCACATTGGCCCAGAAATTGACCGCGAAGGCTTGCACGTCGGCCGTCGCCGGTGCCGGGCCGGTATAGGCATTCGCGGAACTCGTCGGCGCCGTGGCCGGGGTGGCCGTCGTGGGCGCTCCGCCGCCGCCGCAGGCGCTCAAGGCAGCGCTCGCCGCAAGAACGAGCAATCCGGCCATGCGCGAGCGCGTCTCGAGCGCGGCGTGGGTCATGCGTGTGAAGTTCATGATTACATCCCCGCCGTGCAGTAAACGGCCGCGTCGACGAATACCTGCCGCAGCGAATAGTTGTTGGACTTGAAGGAGGCGATCATGGTGGCGACCTGGGTGCGGTCACCCGCATTGCTGGGCGCGCGCAGACACACATATTTGAACACCCGGGACACCTGGCAGCTGTCGAAGGCCGCGCTGCCCTCCAGTTCCTGGCCCAGGCTCTTGGCGCCGGCGCCGCTGCCGGATTGGGCGGGATCCCAGCCCAGCAGAGAATTCACTCCGCTACGCCAGTAGTTGTCCCAGTGGTCGTTGGGGGTGACGTAGCCCTGTGGAAAATTGGTGCTGTTGATGAAGTACTTCGGCTGTACCTGCCCGGCCGTGTAGACGATCTGGCCGGCGGCGCCGGTGGGATCGGTGGCCACGTTGTAGTTGAAGTTGTAGTACGCGAAGGCCTGCGCCATGGGGTCCATGCCGCTGTGGCATTCGATGCAGTTATTCAGGAACAGGCTGCTGTCGCCGCCCGGACTGCGCGAGACGTCCTGGCGAATGCGGTCCGGGGGACGGGTCGTGTCCGGTATGACCTGCAAATCGTTGCACAGATGATTCAGCATGGTGAAGCGGAACATCCGGCGGTTCGTGCCGTCCATGAAAAAGGCATTGGCCGCGGCGCGCGTGGTCATGACGCCGGCGGTCGCCGCCGCCGGGATGCCGGTCACCGCCGACTGCGGGCTCGGCTTCAAGTGCACGCTCAGGTCCGCGCCGTCGCTGTCGAGGGCCTCATACATATCGTTGTTCGCCGGCGAGTACGCGGGCACGTTCGCCGCGGCATCGGCGATGTACACCAGGTCGGCGCTCAGCAAGGTGTTGAACGGCACATCGTCGCGCACCATGCCGATGACGGTGGCCGTGTAATCGTTCAAGGGCGCGAACACGGTTTGGTCGCGGTTGGTCCAGGGGGTGGCCATGTTGCGGATGGTGTTGTTGTAGAACGCCGGGTCCTTGGTCGCGAGCAGCGCGGCGGCATTCGCCGTCATGCCCGACAGGTTGTTGAGCTGGGAATCGCTGGCGGGAACGCCGGCGATGCGATCGTATATGCGCTTCGCCCGATCCTTGCTGATCTGCGCATGAACGCTGGTACTCAGTAACGCCAGTGTGACGGCGCAGGCGATGGCGCGCCTCACGCGGGTTGCCGCCTGCGGCGCCGGCGAGCGCGTACCGTTCATGTCTGGCTTTGCCATCCCATTCTTCATATGCACATCCATCGGCATGAGTTGTGATTTCGACGTGTCGCTGATTTCGACGTGGCGCAAATATACCGGGCAAAAACGCCTTCAAGGAATGTCTCATCGGACCGACGTCGGCGATTCGCGACATATCGACGCACCCCGGTCCGCCTATATCCTTCAGCCTGATTTGCGAAGTCTCGCTCGACGGCGCACAGAGAAACGGATGTTGCCAAGTACTTCTGTGAGTGCGTTAACAGATTGCATCACGAACTCGAACGAAGCCGCGGTTTTGAGACCGATTAAGTTCAATGAGCTCGCACAATCATGCACACTGAGCGCCGAACCGATGGATGAACGAAGGTATCAAGCAACATGAACACTTTGTCCGCACGTGAACTTCGTCACGGTTCCCTCACCCTGGCTGCGCTGCTGCTGCCGGCGCTGCTGCTGATCGGCTGCGAGAGCGGCGTGAGCGGTCATGGGCCCGGCCTGGCGGGAGTCCAGACCCAGGATCCCGGCACCTTGAATTTTCCGCTGGCGTATATCAAACGCCCCGCGCCGGCCACGCCCAAGGACGACATCGACGCCCGCGACCTCATCACCTCCACCACCGGCGGCGATCTGTACATCCGCGAACAGGCGAGTCCCGGATCTCCCGAGACCAACATCACCAAGTCCATCACCCAAGGAATGGGCGACGTGCGCGATCTCGACGTATCGCCCGACGGCAAGAAGCTGGTGTTCTCGCTGCGCCTGCCCCTGAACCCCAACAAGCCCAATACGGACGTCACCCAGCCGACCTGGAAGATCTACCAGTACGATGCGGTGGCCAAGACGGTGACTCAACTCACCAATGACGACACCACCGCCGGGCATGACGTGGGCGCGCACTATCTGCCCGATGGGCGCATCGTATTCGCCTCCACCCGCCAGGCGGCCACCCAGGCCATCCTCATCGACGAAGGGCGCCCGCAATATCCGGCGCAGACCGACGATCGCAAACAGCCGATCTTTCTGCTGCATGTCATGAACGCCGACGGCACGGACATCCATCAGATCAGCTTCAATACCAACCACGATTTCGCGCCCTCGGTACTCGCCAACGGGCAGATCGTGTTTTCGCGCTACGAATCCATCAACGGCGATCAGATCAGCCTGTACCGCTGCAATCCCGACGGCACCGGCCTCGAGCTGTACTACGGCGAGAACAGCCATGCCACGGGCGCCAATATCGCCGGCACCAACAACAACGTGATTCAGTTCTTGAATGCCCGGCAACGGGCCGACGGCCAGCTCATTTCCATCGTCCGGCCGTTCTTGGGCACGCAGCAGGGCGGCGACGTGGTGCGGATCGATGCCGCGGGATACGTCGAAATGAATCAGCCGGCAACCCCCACCGGCGGCGCCGGCCCGGCGCAATCCAGTGCCACGACGCTCGGCGTCACCACCGACGCGAACCTGCCCTCCCTGGGCGGCCGGTTCGCCTCGGCCTATCCTCTGTACGACGGCACGAATCGCATGCTGGTCAGCTGGGCGCCGTGCCTGGTGCTGAATTCGACCGTGTCCCCGCCCACCACCAGCGTCTGCACTGCCGACAACACCAGCGGCGCCAATGTGCAGCTGGCGCCGCCGCAGTACACGATCTGGATTTATGACATCGACAAGGGCACCTTGAGTCCCATTCTCGGCGCGGAGACCAAAACCGTCATCGTCGATCCGGTCATCATGCAGGCGCGCACGCCGCTGCCCACCTTCATCCCGGATGCCGTGCCCACCGGCGCCGCCGCGCAATTGGCCAACAACACCAACGGCGGCTTGGGCTTGCTGGTCATCCGCAGCGTCTACGACTTCGACGGCGTGGACAAGGTCTCCGCCGAGACCGGCGGCGCGCTGCCGGACATCGCCGCCCTGGCCGATCCGAAGCAGGCCACCGCCGACCAGAGGCCGGCGCGCTTCGTGAGAATCGAGAAGGCGGTGGAGATCCCCGACAAGACCGTGCGCAAGCTCGACCCCCAGATATTCGGTCCCGCGGGTATGGGCATGCGCGAAATCCTCGCCTATGCGCCGGTGGAGCCGGACGGCTCGGTTAAAATCGAATTGCCGGCCGACGTCCCGTTCACCGTGGACGTGCTGGACAAGAACGCGCGGCTGATCGGCCCGCGCCACACCAGCTGGCTGCAGCTCATGCCGGGTGAAACGAAGACCTGCAATGGCTGCCATACCGCGGGCAGCAAGACCACGCCCTCGCACGGCCGCTCGGGACTCACCGCCTCCATCAACCCCGGTGCACCCGCCGCGGGCGCACCCTTCCCGAATACCGTGGCGAGCCTGCCGGCCGCCAATGCCGGCGACACCATGGCCGACACCCGGGCGTGGAACACCTGCCAGACCGGTCTTCCGGCCACCATCCAGTGTTCCCAAGTGCCGAGTGCCGACGTGATCTACACCGACGTCTGGACCGATCCAAATACCGCCGGGCGTGCCAAGGATGCGGGCTTCTCCTATCTGTATTCGGATCTGTCGACGCTCAAGCCGACCAATGCCCATTGCGCCATCTGGGACCCTCTGTGCCGCAGCAGCATTCACTATCCGCTCAACATTCAGCCGATTTGGAATTTTCCCCGCCAGACCACCGTCGGCGGCGTGGTCACCGATCACACCTGCGTGCTTTGTCACAATCCCGCCGATGCGGCGAACGCCACCCAGATGGTGCCCGCCGGTCAGCTGGATCTGACCGGCACGGCTTTCTCGGCCAACGATGCCACCATCCTCAACTCTTATGAGCTGTTGCTGTTTGCACATAACGAGCAGACGCTTAATATGGGTGTGTTGCAGGATCTGCTGGTGCCTGAGCCCGGGCCGCCGGACCCCGTAACCGGATTGCCGACGACCATCATGGTGCCCGTGTCCTTGGCGCCGCCGATGACGGCGGGCAGCGCGAACGCATCGGCGGCGAAGTTTTTGGGGATATTCGACGCCAACTACCAGGACCCCAATGCCGGTCAACCGGGTGAAGTTGACCATCGAGGCTTCTTGACACCGGCGGAGTTGCGTTTGATTTCAGAATGGCTGGACATTGGCGCGCAGTACTACAACGACCCCTTCGTCGCACCGGCTGCGAATTGAGCTGATGCCACGCCTGCTCGCTCTACTGCTGCTGCAGGCGCTCTGTGTCACCCTGGTCCACGCCAAGGAACAACCGCTTGAACTCGTCGTCGCCGAGCCCTACCTGGAGATGCACAGCGGACCGGGCCGCGGCTACCCCGTGGTGTACGTGGTGGGACGAGACGAAGTCCTCACCGTGCTCTACAGCCGCACCGATTGGTTCAAGGTACGCGCACCCCATGGGCAGGAAGGCTGGGCGCGCCGCTCGGAACTGGCCCTCACCAAGCAGATCACGGGGGAACCGGCGCCGATCCCGCCCTATCCGGATTTCGCCACCCATCGCTGGGAGATGGGCGCGGGCTATGGGGTGTTCAATCATCAGAATCTGGTTACGGCCTGGGGCGATTTTGGTCTCACGGACAGTCTCGACGTGGAACTGGTGCTGCAGCAGGCACTGGGGACGATTGATAACCGCTATATCGCGAGCCTGGGTCTGCGGCATACCTTCATTCCCGAGTGGCGCTGGTTTTCGCCCACGGCGGGCATCGGCGGGGGATATCAGTACATCGACGACAAGGTGCCGCCGAAGCCGCTGCAAACCGGCAACCAGGTGGTCTACGTGTCCGTGGGCGCGCGCGGCTTCATCACCCGGCGCTTCATGTGGCGTGCGGACTGGCGCAAGTATGTGGTCTTCACGAACCAAAATCAGAACGAGGAACCGGAAGAATGGAAATTCGGCTTAGCAGTGTTCTTCTAGCGGCGGCGCTGCTGTCCGGCTGCGGCTGGTTCCATCGCGGCGAGAAAGGCCCGACGCCCATCGTCGCCGAGGAGCCGCAGGCCGAACCGTCGATCATCGAACCGCAGGTCAACCGCCGCGCCGTGAAAACCCCGAAGATCAAAGCCAAGGACTTCGAACTCGGCGGCTACTTCGGCGCGCTCAGCATTCAGGATTTCGGCACCAATCCCATCTACGGCGTGCGTGCGGCCTACCATGTGTCGGAGGACATTTTCGTGGAGGGATTTCTGGCCCGCTCGAAAGCCGGCATGACCAGCCTCGAGGATGTGTTCCCGGATATCACCGTCATCAGCGACTCTGGGAGGCACTTCACGTATTACGACATCGACGTGGGCTACAACGTACTACCCGGCGAGATCTTTCTCGGACGGGGACGCGCGTTCAATTCGGCTCTGTATGTGACGGCCGGCATGGGCGACGTGAAATTTGCCGAAAAGGATCAGTTCGCTCTGAATTTCGGCCTGGGCGAGCGCGTTCTGATCACGGATTGGCTGGCCCTGCACTTGGACGTGAGAGATCACGTGTTCGAGACGGATTTGACCGGCCGCACCAAGAATGTCCACAACATCGAAGCCACATTGGGCTTTACCGCTTTCTACTGATCAGGAGTACGGATCAATGCGAACCAACACGAACAATTGGCTCAAACGCTGCACCATGGCCGCCGTGGCCGGCGCAGCGACGGCCTTCATGGCCTCGACCCCCTTCGCCGCGGCAGGCGATGCCTCGGGACCGGCGCCTGCCTTCACGCTTGCCACCCTGTCCGGGCAGCAGCAGGCTTTGAGCCAGTACAAGGGCCAGGTGGTGATGGTGAATTTCTGGGCGACCTGGTGCGGTCCCTGCCAGCAGGAAATGCCCCTGCTCGATCAGATGTACAAGAAGTACAAGCCCGCGGGCTTTACCCTCATCGGCGTCAACGTCGACAAACAGGAGTCTCCGGTCAAGGAGCTGCTGGCGCGCAAACCCGTGAGCTTTCCGATTCTGCTCGACCCCGCGAACCAGGTGAGCAAGGAGTATCACGTCGATGAAATGCCGAGCTCCATCATCATCGACCGCAAGGGCGAGATCCGCTACATCCACCGCGGCTACAAGCCCGGCGACGAGAACGAGTACCAGGACCGCATTCGCCAGCTGATCCGAGAGTGAGCATGCACACTGCACTGAAACTGGCCGTGGTCGGCGCCGGACTGTTGATCGGGGCTTGCAGCAACATCCAGCCCTGGGTCAAGCCCTATGAACGCGACCGCCTGGCGGATCCGATCATGTCCTGGGAGCGCGATGCCATCTCCGGCGCCTACCTGGATCATATCTATGAATCCCGCGAAGGGTCGCGGGGCGCCACCGGCACGGCCGGCGGCGGATGCGGCTGCAACTAAGGCCGCCCATCGATATGACGACGTCCCCGCGCCATTGGAGCCGTCTCGCCGCCGTCGCGGCTTTGTCGCTGATGTGCGCGGCGGGAGCCGCCGTGCTTCCCGATGACCGCGCCGATGTGTTCTGGAGCAGCTACAAGGGCGGCGGCATGGACATCACCGGCGAGTCGGTGCTGGTGCGCCAGAAATTCTCCGAGCAATTCTCCGTGGAGGGGAATTACTTCATCGACAAGGTCAGCGGCGCCTCGGTCGACGTCCTGAGCAACGCCAGCGTCATCAAGGACGAGCGCAAACAAAAGAGCCTCTCGGTCGACTACATCCACGACAAGACCCAATACAATCTGTCGTACACCAACAGCACCGAGCGCGACTACATCTCCAACACCACGCATGTCTCGCTGAG
>Ga0134126_10009976_pt1 | contig 11973 bp, 17 predicted proteins | sample KB31752_FD_96881 | JGI IMG/M metagenome (GOLD analysis project Ga0134126, IMG submission 96881) | Terrestrial soil microbial communities with excess Nitrogen fertilizer from Kellogg Biological Station, Michigan, USA - KB3-175-2 | ecosystem: Environmental > Terrestrial > Soil > Unclassified ...
ACATCCCACAAAAGCTCAATAACGCCCTTGCGTTCTGCTTCAGTTTTACCTTCAGGATTGCCAATTACGATCTTAACTGGATCACCCGAGTCAGGACGAATAACAACCTTCCCGTCTCGTGCAAGGATTGTGTCTTTAAGGGTAGGAACTACTCGAGTTAAGACATCCCAAAGATCATAGCCATCAGAAACGATGGATACGAAGCCAGCAGGATGAACACGAGTAAGCAACTCAGTGAAGTATTTAAGATCATCACCATAGGCACATTGAATGCTGTGCTCAGAAGCTGGGATAGAACAGCCAACCAGTTCCTTTTCAACATTCGCACCATAATAATGCTCTGCACCTTGAATCGCTGGGATTGTATCTGTACCAACGAACGAGAGCAGGTGTCCCATACCACTTAGGATAGCTGATTCTAAGGAAGACATACCGCGAAACGAAAAGTCATGGCCTTGAAACTGCACAAAGCCTACATCTCCAGTCGTTTCGAGAGCATACTTCTCAAAGATCTTCCGATACTCACGAGCAATTGTAGCACTCGTGCTTGCTTGCCAAAGCTGAGCCGACATCAAAGACTCAATGTAATTGGTAAGCCAGAAGAAACGAGGATCAGTATTTCGAACAGTCATCAAAGGCACACGAAGAGGCACAACAGAGCCTTCCGGTAAAGATTTGATCTTTAAAGGAAGATAGCCAAGATCATGAAGCGCTTCAATGTGTGAAACGTCAGGGTTGGCAACTCCAAGCGTGTTTTTAATGATTCGAGAATACTCGGCAACGACATCGGCTTTAGGACGGCTGAAGAAATGATCATTAAAGAAGTCAATTAAGAACTCTTTAACGAAAGCCTGCGTGCCAAAATGAACTACTTGATTAACATCTAACAGACGGCTGGTTCGAGCTGTCCATGTAGAATAGACAACCTCGGTTTTCTGGGGATACATGCTGCGGTGTGCGATTTTATAGAAATCACACAGTAACATCGCTGACAGGTTTTTCATTGTACTGCTCCTTTGATAAGATCGCTTCACGTTTCCGTGATTTCGCTTATACAATTATTTTACTTCACTTCACCTTTATAGGTGAAAATTCTCTTAATCCCTGCTTCTCGCAAAGGTTCTAAACCCTTAGAAAAGATACCATGAGAAACAAGCAAATGTACTTCTTTCGCTCCAAGAGCGTATAGCTTTTTTGCTACTTCAATAAATGTTCTACCACCATCACAAAGATCATCAATAATCAAATAATTGGTATGCTTAACCTTACCAATAACCTTAAGCCCAGTGATTGTTCCGGTCAATGGTTCACGGACCTTCTCGCAGTGAAGCGATTTAGGATTTGCATCGTATCGTTTCAGTGCTCCTGCGTCGGGAAATACGGGTTTTGCTTTCAAAAGTTTAAGCCAAGCTTCCGTAGCAGGTCTGCAATAGGTGACATTATTGATCAAGTGCTGTGTTAAGCGTAAATTGTGAGGATCAACCACACGAACCTCAGCAAATCGTAAACTGTTCAACAATAATGCAAAAGGATAAAGAGCAAATGTCGATTCGTTTGTTATATCCTTATCCTGACGTGCATAAGGAAGATACGGCATGTCTAAAACAACCTTCGAAGAAAAGTAATCGATATCGAGCAATACTTTGAGCTGTGCAAGGTGCATAAATTCACCTTCATTCTCAAATTCCCAAGTTATCACATTCTCTTTCTTGTTAAAATGTGATTTTGGAATCTTCCAAACCTGAGACGTTTTGTCTGGGAAGATCGTAGGTGTAACTAGATGCCCATTGAGTTTAATCATATCTATATTATATCATGAATTGATCGTTTTGTCAACCCCTGTTTTTACCTCAAGAAACGGGATAAAGGGTAAGCAAAGAAATGTAGTGATCCCTGAGGCTATCACCAAACCATTATACCCGAACAGCGCAAACAGTTTAGCACCGGCCAAAGTTGAGCAGAATGATGCGAAGTTCACCAGAGCAGTTAATAATGCAAAGGTGGTCGCTTCTGTGCCTTCAGGACACACGTAGGCCATTATTCCCAGCATCAAAAGATGGGTAAATTGCCCAGAGACGCTAAAAACAACACTATAAATCAATATGGAATGAGGTGTAAGCCATAAATAAGCAAAGGCTGATATAGCGTTCAAAATGACGCTATAATACAACCACTTTCTAACATTGATCCCCTTCCCCCATTTGAAATAGAGGAGGGCGCCGACAATACCAAAGATTGATCCTATTGTATCTAGCCACCCAATCCAAAGCTTGGAAAAATGAAGCTCACCCCTCATCTTATCCATCAAGGGGGTACCGATCGAGGGGGAAAACCAAAAGAGCCATAAAAAGATAGCTGCAAGAATGAGCTGCTTGTTTTTTAATTTTAGAAAGAACTCTTTGATGTTGGTATGTCTTGATACCACAACTTTGTTGGTATCTATTTGTACCTTTTCCTCTTTCAACCAAAATGACAGGATAGCGATTGATGCTGGAAACAGAGCTATGATAAGATAGGCGATATGATAATCAAAATGCTCGCTGATATACCCACCAGCAACTCCGGTTAAAACAGAAGCGATGCCAATCGATGCCCATTGAATAGATTGCAACTTCCCAACCGATCCATCCTTTACACCCTGTTCAATCACTAAACCATTTGTTCCAACATTATCACCGGCTTGCCCAACTGCATAGAGTAATAGGAAAGTGATAAGAATGCTCAATGAAACCATAGGCGAAAGCCCAATCACCAAAGCCATGATACAGCTGATGATCGCGCTTAGGAAGATATAGCTCTTACGACGATATCCGAAGATAGGCCAAAGATCACTGGCGAAACCATAAAGAGGCTTAAGCATCCATGGAAGGTTCGTAAGTGACCCAATAAGCATGATCGTGGATACAGAGATACCCAAATGCTCACGAAGATAGTAATAGAGAGGTTGACCGGCAAGACCTGCAACACCTTGACTGAAATGACCTAAAGCTGCTAAGATATAAAGAAAATTCATTTGTCTCGCTTAAATCCTCGTATGACAACCATCACCTGTGCTACAAACTCGTTGTGCCGTTTTCGATACACCTCGAATTGTGCCTTAAAATTACAAAGCGTATGCCTTCGTTTCTCTAATAGATCCTTGCAATACTTGCATCGCTTGAATGTTTTCTTAGAAAGATCCTTTTTCTCAAATTGATCTGCATAATTAGGACTCGCTTCGTAAGCATCAGTGAATCCAATCACCACTAAGGGAGCAGGTTCTGTTCCGTACCATCCACGACGGCAAGATGGGCAATGAAAATAATTCGAGCCCTTCGTTAACACCTTATCGAAATGAGAACAGTAAATGTTCATAAAATTGCAGGCCGTTTTTGCTAATGAGAACGGCCAAACTCGCATCGACGGACAGGTACCAGCCTCCGAATTTATTTACTGAACTTCTTCATCAACTTCCACTTTATAACAGCAAGAATCCCAAAAATAAAATAAGCCACAAGCAAGTTAATCAATTTAACTTGCGCGGACATATGAAAGATGCCGTGAGACGTTGAGACTTCTAAGAAACTACCGTTGCTCTGTATCTTCATGCAACTCTAGTTGTGTTTTCGCGACATTCTCATCATAGATAGGATCAGTTGGATCGCACATACGAGCGATCAAAGCTTCAATCGGATCGTGAATAAGAATGCGTTGCTTCTTAGTCGTCAGAATGGACTTAATCTTTTTCATGACCTCTCCTATTAGTTTATGCTGTCTAAGGTGCTATTGTAATTGACTTGCGCTGTCGTGACCACTTGCGCTATGGACCTAAAAATCAGGACCCCAGCGACAACTGTGAAACCAAGAAATAGAAGTACAACTAGAATTTGTTTATTCATAGAAATTACCTCCCAGTATAGTAATTATAACAGGTAAAGGGTGTTTTGTAAACCCCCACCCCCTATTAAATTTCTACAACGTGCACTGGTTGAATCGGCTTATATTCTTCGTTACAAATTGCTGCGTTTACGAACTTCTTTCCTGTCGCCTCGTCAACATATAGACCGTTTGAGTCATGAATATGACCAAAAACGTGCAGCTTTAGCTGCTTTAGCTCATCCACCCGATTTCGCAAATCTTTGCAACCCAGATTTTCAGGCCCTGTCAATTTGTTATACGGGCGAACCCAAACTTGATCAAGGATACCCATTGGCGGACCATGAGTGATCAAAACCTGTGTATCATCAGGAATCTTAGCCCAATTCCTGGCAATCACTTCCCCGCGTTCCCTGTTAAACGCCCAGTTGCAAAATTCAGGTTGAATTGGAGAGCCGAATATCTTCAGCCCCATCACCTCTGCTGGTTCCTCGTTCAGGTAGATGCAATTGGTGAACAAAGATGCTGCATAGGATGGATTTCGTTCACAAATCCAGTCATGGTTGCCAGCGATAAGCACAATCTCTTTGACCTTACCACTTGCCTTAAGCTCTCCAAACCAATTATTGAGCTCAATGCAATCAATCGTGTGCCCCATGTAAGAAAAATCACCGGCGTGCAAGAGAATATCGCATTCTGGAATGTCAATGCTCTTATGCTGGTTGTGTGTGTCTGAAATACAGGCTATCTTAATACCCATTATTGTACCGTTTGATATTCTCAGCATTCTTGCCCATGTAACGAGCGTAAATCTCATCTGCATCAGCACCCCAAATAATCAAGAGCTCTAGGACGAAGTGAAAGATATCAATAAGCTCAGTTTTCACATAATCTGGGTTAGGTTCACCCTGCTGAGTTTTCCAACTCTTCCAACGGATAGCACCAGAGCCTTTTGTAGCTGAGCCAACATGCTCGCCATCAGTTTCGCCATTGAGAATTTCGCCTACCTCAGCAATGATAGCCAACAAAAATTCCTGTGTCTTCTTTTCTTTATCGGGCGTTGTCATCTTCTGAAGATCCATCCAGCGATCTACAATAACGCGCTGCTTCGTAACAATCTCAGCTAATCGATCGTCCATGTTATTCACCTTCCGAAAAAGTAATGCAGATTGGTCCACTAGGACCTAATTCTTTAAGAATCTTTTGAGTTTCTTCTTGTTGCTTTTTTAATTGCTCAGGAGTCATTTTCTTTTGCTCTTTAAGCTTATTTTGAATTTCAACCAAAACATCTTCAAAAGAAGTTCCTTGAATCTTTTTTGATCTTTTCATTTTAGCTCTCCTTAACTACGTAGCCCAAAGCTTTCTCAATCTTAACAATGTCACGTTCATAGATATGAGCAGAATGAGCGATATGTGTATAAGTTCCACGTCCAAGATCAGGATAGGTTTCTTTAAGCTCTCCAACCATGCGATCAATAAGACCACAAAACCAAGGCAAGTCATAAGTGAGGCCAAGCCATAGATCATTGCTACGCATCGCGATCGTTAGATTCAACTTGTTATCCCTAATAAGGAAGTTACCAAACAACGTGCAGGGAAAGTCTTTCGTACCAAGCACGGAATGCTCCGGAAGTGAGAAGCGTAGGATTGCCTGACGTGTGTCTTTATCCTGGATCAAGCTCGTTTTTGCCCATTCCCAAGGTGTCATAGTTCCGTTACCAAGGGATTTATTATGCCAAATCAAGAATCCGTAGGCCGAATTGATCGTACCATCTGGGTTAGCTATCTTTTCCCAGAACTTACTGGCCTTGGCGAAATCTTCTACTCTATTGGTGCCTGAATCATACAAAGCAACCTCTTTAGCTGTGTAATCTGCAATGACAACATTACGCTCAGCATCAAGCGTTACAATCGGTTCATTGGTGGGATTAGTGATATGGAACATGTAATCTGTCTTTTCTCGAATAGGAAGACCACGAGGTGCAACCTTATAGGTAGGATTGAGCAGAACATCCTCAAGCGTACCAAGATAGGCTGTTGAAATGTCAGGATAGACGTGATACTCGTTGTAATGTGTCATGTTAGAATCCTTTAGTAATGCTCTTTAAATCCTTGGCATACTGTCCTTTATTTTTCCATTGGAAGCGTTTAACGTATTGTGGGTGAGGCAAAGCAGAGTGCGGAATGTCAAAGTAGTTCAATCGAGCGTCGGCTTTCTTACCAAGCGAGATAAACAATGTCTTGCTTCGCGTCAAAAACTCAAGCTCTTGAGCTGTGATCTTATCAGCGTTGCAGAGATACACTAATCTCTCATCCACGCCTGCAGCTTTTAGGGAATCTAGTAAGAACTTCGAAGAGAAGCCTTTATCAAATGGAAGACCCAACCAAGAAACCTTTTTGTTAACCCCTTCTCCAACCAAGACAATCTTTTTTCCAGTTGGCGTACCGATACCAGTACAAACCTTTTGAATTGTAGCTTGATCACGTTCCACCTCGTCTTTTAATGCTTCAAGCTTCTTCAAAAGCTCAGCAAGATTTTCATAAGATGAACCATCATACAGGATGTGATGTTGGATCTTCGACGTAGCACCAACCAAAGAAAACGCTGCAGCAGCCATCTCATTCTGAGTTGTATTCACGGCTTCATCCTGAGTGCTTACAAGAAGACGCTTATTGGCTAGCGTGCTATTGGTTGTTGTTTGAATCAAGATCGCCTGTTTCTTACGAAGGATACGTTCCAGTGTCGCAAATTCTACATCATCAATACCAGCCTTGCCACGGAGAAGTGGACCATAGACAAGCTCACCAAGATAGAATCGGTCAAGAACCAAGTTTCCGTTGTTAGCAAGAGCATACTCAGCATATTCTGTAGCTGGATGCTTTTTGGGCTTGCCAAAATGGACGTATTCTGATCCGAACTTCTTTATGATAGCATTGGACAGCGTTGTCTTACCTGTTTTATCAGCACCTTCAATAATTATGAACATTAATACGCTCTCACTTTTCGACGTTTGTCGAGTCTTTTGGGCAACCATTCGCTTTCACGAATTTTCATGAAGCGATTGATCTGTTTATAAGGATAGATCAAGTTAGGAATTTCCTCATTTCGAACCTGCAAAAATCTTGGACCCTCATCTGAGACTTTATCTATGCTCTCATTCTTAGGAAATGAGGAGAGTTGTGACACGCAAGCGCAAACACAAGTGACCTCTGAGCAATTTCTAAACGTGTGACCTGGTTGCAAACACTGAAAGCATTTGTGGCTCATACCATGTCTCCTTTTAGATGCAATTTCACTCCTATTATACCATGTAAAAGCTTATTTGTAAACCCCTAAAATCACTTAGTAAAATCAACCTGATTTAAGCCCTGCACTGGAATCAGCTTATATCTCGGCTCAGTGAGATAGATGTTCACCCTATCCTTAGAATGGTTGTTTAGGAACTTCCCATTGTCCTGAAGATCAACCACCCAAGCTTTTGTCTTACCAGGAGCTGATCTCAGCACTCGTCCTAAGAGCTGGAGTGAGTGAATGCCAGAAGCACCACCAGCAGCATTAATTAAGACAGCAAGCGCAGGCATATCAACACCCTCAGAATAAATATTGGTTGCTATGACAATCCGTGTTACCCCAGAACCGAGCTCTTTCAAGATCTGCTTGCGTACTTCTGATTTGGATTGACCATTCACAAAGATCGCTGTTGGATCAACCGTCTGAAGCATGTGTTCAAGCATCTCACCATGTTCCATCTGAGTGACGGCGATTAAGACAGCTTTCCCAGCATGTTTAGCCTTCAAAGCCAAATTACAGATAAGACTATTACGTTCCATGTTATTGACGATCTCTTCATTGTAAACTTGGCCATATGTATCTTCTTTCTTACGCCTATCATGAGCCACCGGGAAGAGGAAGATATCAGGAGGTACAAGGAACTTCTTATCGATCAAATCTGAAGATGAAATATCAATGAACTTCTTCGCAAGCGCACCCTCAAGCATCAGGTCCATATTGTCTTCTCTAAATGCTGTCGCGGTAACACCAATGCGATACCGAGCCTTGGGAATATTTTGCATGACATCCCAGAATGTATCCGCAGCTACGTGATGCGCTTCATCAATCAAGACGCATTCAATATCCCCTAGGAATTGCTTGATAGCATCTGTCTTTTCAGCCAGGATCTTATTATCCTTCGCAAGCACCTTAACCTTAGGATCAAAGACATGCGCAACCGTCTGGATCATAGCAACAGTGATATTCTCAAATTGACATTCTCCATCGCCTATCTTCCCTATAGGAACCTTAAGGATTCGTTCAAACGTGCTGATGAGTTGATAGAAGATATCTTGCTTATGGATCAAGATGAGTGTTTTGACATTGAGTCTGGCAATTATGGCTGAAAGCATTGAGGATTTACCAGCGCCAGTACCAGCACGAAGAATACCACGCTCTTTTTTGATAGCCAAATCAACCGCTTCCTGCTGATAATCACGAAGTGTGACATCATGCAGTTGTAATGGTTGTCCAAGCTTGACCTCTGGTCGATAGTCCACAATCTCCCATTCTACCTCAAACTTATCTAGTACATCACGAACGTAGTGGATCATGCCCGTAGGAAACACCTGAGTTTTAGGAGTAAAAAAGTACCTAACGCCTGCGTAGGGATTTCGTTGACGGGCATAGAATGCCCCAACCATCTCAGCAGACAGTTTTGATCGCAAAGCCGTAATGACCCGAGGATCAAGGGTACCTACGATCTGACTCTTTACGTTGTTAACGTTAATTGTTACCATTGGCTTTCAATTCCAAATACTCTAAGTTGTTCATCTCTATAAAAACGCAATCAGACGGCCCACATTCATAGCAAACAGGACGAGGATAAGGAGATTGAACTTCGATCTGTTCCTTATGATCATCATCCCATTCCCACATGCTTTCAACATCCGTATACGTTCCATGAACCAAATGAGAATGGCCGCAAACACACGGATGCACCGGTGTTCCTTCAATCATCTGTGTATCAAAGTCTATCTGGTTCGGGTCCATAAGAAAATTGGTGCAAAGGGATGGATTCGAACCACCGCGCTTGTTACAGGTCCGGTTTACAGCCGGATGCTTTCAACCACTCAGCCACCTTTGCACGAATTTCCCTAAGAAACACAGCTGGGGACAGGACTTGAACCTGCAACCGGTGGTTTACAAAACCACTGCTCCGCCATTGAGCTACCCCAGCTATTTTTCTTAGTCTTCAGCGGAGCTAACGGGAATCGAACCCGTGTTGCATCCGTGACAGGGACGCGTCGTAGCCATTGGACCATAGCTCCGCAAAAGACTATGCTTTTACAATCCCTGAATAAACGTCGTACAAAAAGTCATCAACCCATTGCTCATCAGGTTTATCTCTCAGCAATGAATTGGCTTGAGCTGCTTCTAATTCCTGCAGCCCAGTTTCAATGATAAATTCTACCTCTTTATATGGCAACTTCCCAGTCTTAATATCCAAAAGCAATTGACGATTAGGACATGGGAATGTGATATGACCAGTCTTAAGCAATTCCTGACCCTCAAAGTTTACACGGACAGCATGGCTCAAAGCTTTCCAATCGATCCCATCATTCTCTTGCGCAAGCTTAGCTCGATGCCCGTACTCATTATAGATCTTCGTCAAAACAGCAGTGGTGTACTTTACATTATTAGTGAATTGAAACTTGCGACCGCATACCTCGAAATAGGTAACTGTCCCGCCGTTGTTGTCAAGCCCTTCAACGTACTTGATAAACTCATCATTTTGAAAGTTGACAAACGCGTCTAACTCACTCTTAATCGCCGGATCTTTTAAAATCAACGTGCTATCGCATCCATTCAAGAAATCAATGACGTTCTTGACCGCCCTAACACGCGAACCTTTAATTCCGTACTTCGAAGCTTGCTTTCGAGCATACCCAATGAAGCTAAGGATGCCTTTTGACAGCAGCTTATCCTTATTATCATAAATGGTCTGAAATAGATGATACTCTTTACCCTTGAACACTTGGAAGTTGTCCGGAGCGAAGAGCATGTCAAGAGCTACGGTCTGACCATCACAAAGCAGACGCATATACTCAGCAAGACTGAAAATCTCAGAATCTACATCGTCCTTCGTGTTCTTTTCAAACTCACGCTTGGGTCTAGAGGTACTGATATTCCTTTTCACACGCTCTAAAACAATCTCTCGAGCGGTTGGAAGGTAAATCCCCTTAAAATCAGCATCACTAGACGGAGTATCTGTTCCGTAGAGATGCGACCCAAATTTAATCTCAATAATTTTGTTCATTATCGTCCCAAAAATAGCCAACGCACTCTTTCCCACAACCTATTGCGCACCGGCATAACAACAGGTATCATGTGAAAATACTTATCCTTATAATAAACAATGTACGGCTGGTGCCCATTCTCTTCCATTGGAGAAACGTAGTAATTAAGCGGGTACGTTTCTCTCATCAACGGATTATGAATCTGTTGACAATGCTCGCAGCATTTGGGCTTTTCTACCTTGTCTTTCACGCCGCAGCCTCTTGTTTCGCACTCAAGGCTTCAAGATACTCAAGCGTCGTGCCAATCTGCGGAATAAGATGCGTCAACGAGTTGATCTTACGTTGAATGCTCTTAAGATCTTCAAGCTTATCGATCTTCTGAAGCATTTGACGATACGTCATGTGCTTATAATACTCGTCGTTGTCTAAATACCGCTTCGTTTTATAGGCTTCCAAAACATGACGATATTTATAATTCAAGAACGTGATAACCTTCACTTTGATGCTGTTTTTCGCAGCAGCCATGCGTTTGATTCTCGCAAGGTACGTTTCATTGTCATTAAGAAGATCTTTCTCAACAACCTCAAGCTTTCCAACGATCTTAGAGAATACAACGAGACGATGAGTGCCATGATTTTCATTTGAGCACACACAGTCACATTTCGGACCAATCGCATTAGTACAGCGAAGATCACATGCTGATTTTACACCATTCTTGACTAAATTTGTCTTTTCAACTCGACCCATATAGCGAAGAGCTAATTCTCCGCACAACGGACAAGCTTGTTCTAAGATGAACTTGATTTCCGCGCCATCAACAGCGTTTACGGACATCGGACGTTCACAAAAAGCGCACTTCAAAAAATGTCGATTCATTTTATCCTCCCAGATAATTTAATTAAGCAACGACAGTGTTATCAAAGTAATCGAATTTCCCAGTAAGACGATTTCGTTTAAAGATAAACTGACGACCATCGACATTACGTGTAACGTTCAAATTTCCAGCACGATTGTAAGAAACAATCTTATAACCGGTTCTGCGATAATAGAAAGTCGTTCCAATTTCAGGATCACCAGTTGACTTAAAGAGAGAAGACAATTCAGCTTCTTTCCCTTTTACGTTAAACGTCAAAGTCGACTTGTACTGAAATGAATCGTAACGAATGGCATTTTTCGCAAGTGTCAAATTGTGTTTCGCGGCCAATTGTTCAGCAACTAAACGAAGCTCTTTCTGAAACGCGTTTACTTGCGATCGTAAGTCATCCATGTTTTGGCCTCCGTTAGTTTAGTTTGTCTTACCCTCTTATTATATCATGAGAAGGTAAGTTTGTAAACCCCCGGGGGCCCTAAATATTTTCGTTGTTACGAAGTGTTAAAATTGTGGGGGGCTGACCTGCAGGATTGACTACAATTGTATGCTCAAAATGACATACTGGCTGTCCAGAAAGCATCCAGGTATTCCATTCGCCCTTCTTATGATAGATAGCAGGTTCACCAATACAAAAGATCGGTTCTATGCACAAAACCATGCCAGCAACCAATAAAGCATTCTTATCTGCTGCAACGTAGTTAGGAATTGCTGGCCCCTCATGAATGTTGCTTCCGATACCATGTCCCGTGAATGGCTGGATCACTCCAGATTCATTTCTAGCAGCATAAACCGCCTTACTGATATCTTGCACGGTATTGCCTTCCAAAGCTGCTCTAATGCCATTTCTCATTGCAGTATATGTGTTTTCTGCAAGCTTCCGAACCTCAGGGCGAACAGGGGGAACTAAAACTGTTAGGGCGGAATCAGCTTTCCAGCCTTTGTAGTCCACAACCATA
>Ga0134126_10009977_pt1 | contig 11972 bp, 10 predicted proteins | sample KB31752_FD_96881 | JGI IMG/M metagenome (GOLD analysis project Ga0134126, IMG submission 96881) | Terrestrial soil microbial communities with excess Nitrogen fertilizer from Kellogg Biological Station, Michigan, USA - KB3-175-2 | ecosystem: Environmental > Terrestrial > Soil > Unclassified ...
AAAGCTGTTTCAAAGGAACCGCGCGCGCGTTGCGGCAAGCCATTGCGCCAGATGACCGTCTCGAAGGCGGAGTCGCTTCCACAAAAGGCGTGCTGGGCAACGGGTGATAAAGCGGTCGATCAAGATAACAGTCTGTCACAAATAATGACGCATGCGTCATTTTCATTGACCATTCATACTTCGGCTGCCATAATGGCGCAGTCGTCATTTTCGCTGCGGAGTTGTGCGAATGGTTCAGATCACCAAGGACAACGCCTACGACGCCGTGGCGCCGGACGATTTTCCCGCGATGCTCGAAGTCGAGCGCTACGGGCAGCGCTCCGCGGCGTTCGACAAGATCATCTCCGCCACGCACGACCATTTCTGGGACCCGCTCGACAAGAAGTACATCGACTTCTCCGAGCCGTTCGATACGTCAAAAGAACAGATTCTGCCGGACGAATTCTTCCCGCTGTTTCGCACCAAGCTCGGCGAAGCACTCACGCCCGATCAACGCCGCGAATTCGCCAACCAGGCGACGCGCTGGCAGCTTTCGGGAATCTTGCACGGCGAACAGGGCGCGCTCTCGCTTTCGGCTTCGCTCTGCCACATCCTGAAAGATCCGGGCGCGCAGGAATACGCCGCCAACCAGACACGCGAAGAAGCCCGCCATGTGACGGGTTTCACCAATTATATCCGCGCACGCTTCGGCTCGCCGCTTCCGGCGGGCGCAACACTCAAGGGCCTGCTCACGGAAATGGTGCTGGCCCCGGAAGTCTATAAAAAGATCGTCGGCATGCAGATGCTGGTCGAAGGTCTCGCGATGGGTGCGTTTGCAACGCTCTATCAGCGTTCGCGCGATCCGCTGCTGGTGAAGCTCTGCCAGCTCGTGATGACGGACGAAGCCTTCCATCACAAATTCGGAAAGATCTGGGCCGACCGCACCATCCCGAAGCTCACGCAGGAAGAGCACAACGTCGTCGAAGACTGGGCGGCGCAATGCTTCCAGACGCTTCTGTTCAACCTCATCAATGCCGAGCAGATGCAGGTGGTCTACGATGCTTGCGGCATCGATTGGCGCGAAGCCAAGGCCTCCATCATGGAAGCCATCACCGATGACGACCGCCGCGAAAGCCTGAAAGAATCCGCCAACATCTTCCGCGTGCTGGTGAAGACGCTGTTGAACGCGGGCATCATCACCGACCGCACGCGCTCGTTCTATGGCACTTACATCAACATGGACGAGTTGAAGAAAGAAGGCGACCGCATGGTGGGCGACGACATCGCCGAGGAGGGCATCAAATACCTCCAGACGATCAACTTCGCAGATCCCAAGCGCGGCCAGTTGCTCGCGGCGGAATAACGCTCAACGTCAAAAGACAAAGGGCGCGAAGCAAATAAGCTTCGCGCCGTTTTCGTTACTGGTTGTCTCGCGGCGGTGGCGGAGGAGGGGGCGGCGGTGCCGACGATCCCTGCTGCTGCTGCTGCTGTGCCGGCGTGACCGCCCGCGCACCCACATGATCCACGACATCGCGCGCATCGAGCGCACGCGGATCGCCTTTCGCCTGCTCCGGCGTCAGCATCACGATCTCGGCATAAGCCTGGTAGCGGGTGATCGGATAGCTATCGACGGTATCGTATGGCGGGCCGAAGAACGGATCGCCGAACGGATCCCCGTAGGCCCAGCTGTGCCGATACCAGAACCCGCGGCCGCGCCAGCCCGGCCAGCCGACGAAGTCGGAGCGGTAGCTCGTCTTGGCTTCGGTATCGCGTGTGTCGAATACGAAATAGCGGAAGCCCGACTGGAGTGTGACCTCCGCCGAGCGCAGCAGCAGATAATCTTCCACCGTCTCGCGCCGCGTTACCGAATTGCCGGTGAAGGTGACCCGGTAGCGGTTCTCGTCGAGCCGCTGGTCGGTGTAGCCGGTGTAGCCGCCGGGCTCGCGCGGCGCATAAGGGGTCGGCGAGGTACAGCCCGCCAAAACCAGAAATCCAAGCGCGCCCAATAGCTTGGCTGAAGAGGGCACACGCATTTTTGTCGTCCTTTTCAAAAGATAATTCCCGATTCCCGGGACTCTAAAGGAACGTGGCTGTCTGCTGCATGAATGAAATGGGCTTGAAGTATTTATAAATGACCGTTCATTTAGTAAATATACCACTATGAGCAGAATAGACCCCACCGAATCCGCTCGCTGGCGCCGCCGCAAGGAAGCCCGGCCGCAGGAGATTCTCGACGCCGCGCTCGCCGTGTTTGCCGAGAAGGGGTTCATGGCTGCGCGCATGGAAGACATTTCGCAGCGCGCTGGCGTGACCAAGGGCACGATCTATCTCTACTTCGAGAGCAAGGAAGCCTTGTTCAAGGCGCTGGTGCGCGAGTCGCTCGCGCCCACGATTCAGGGAGTGATCGACCGCGCGCAGTCTTACGAAGGTCCATCGCGCGATCTGCTCGTCCTGGTGCTTTCGACGGTGGGCTCGTTCATCCGCACCAGCGACCGCGTGGTGCTGCCCAAGATCGTGATCGCCGAAGCGGGCAATTTCCCGGAACTCGCGCGCTTCTATCGCGAAGAGATCATCGACAAGGGGTTGGGCCTTCTCGAAAGCATCGTCGCGCGCGGCATCGCGCGCGGCGAATTCCGCAAGGCCGAACCGGCCCATGTCGCGCGGCTCTGCATCGCGCCCATCCTGGTTGCCGCCTTCTGGCGCACGACCTTCGCCCAATTCGACAAGGCGCCTTACGACTACGAAGGCTTCATCGCCACTCACATCGATACCTTGCTGCGCGGGATTTCTGCGGGGAGCAAAAAATGAAACGAATAGCGGTTGCGTTTTGCCTTCTCCTTCTCGCCGGATGCGGCGAGAAGGAACATCACGGGTATTTGGGATATGTGGTGGGCGAAGATGCGTTGATTGCAGCACCGCAGGCAGGCTGGGTCGCCAAACTCGCCGTGCAGCGCGGGCAACAAGTCAAGCATGGCGATCTTCTGTTCACGCTCGACGACACCCGCGAAACTGCTTCGCGCGATCAAGCCATCGCGACGCTCTCGCAAGCCGCGGCACAAATGCGCGATGCCCGCGCGACGCTATCGCTGGCGCAGAAAGAACTGACCCGCCAATCGGGCCTGATGAAAGCGCGCGCCGGCATTGCGCAGAACTACGACATCGCCAAATCGAACTATCAGCAGGCGGTTGCGCGCATCGCCCAGATCGAAGCGCAGGAAAAGGAGGCCCAAGCCGTCCTCGCGGGCGCACGCTATCAGCTGTCCGAACGCGACGTGGTGGCCAAGACGGAAGGCCGCGTCGAGGACATCTATTTCCGCGAAGGCGAATATGCGCCCGCGATGACACCTGTGGTTTCGGTGCTGCCGCCCAAGAATATCTATGTCCGCTTCTTCGTGCCGGAAACGCAATTCGCCAAGATGAAACTGGGTCAGAAGGTCTCCATCACCTGCGATTCCTGTGCGAAGAACATCACCGCCACAGTCACCTTCATTGCCCAGCAGCAGGAATTCACCCCACCCGTCATCTTCAGCGTGGGGTCGCGCGAAAAATTGGTCTTCAAGCTCGAAGCGCGCGCGCCGAACGGCCTCCAGCTCAACCCCGGGCAGCCCGTCGAGGTGCATCCGCTGTGAGCGATTTCGCTATCGACGTGCAGGGGCTGACCAAAAAATTCGGCAGCAAGATCGCCGTCGACCATGTCGATATCCAGGTGCCGGAAGGCGAGGTCTGGGGATTCCTGGGCCCGAACGGTTCGGGCAAGACCACCACCATTCGCATGTTGTGCGGATTGCTCCGTCCCGACGATGGTTCGGGAACGTGCCTCGGTTACGACATCCGCACCGAAAGCGAAAAGATCAAGCGCGAAGTGGGTTACATGACCCAGCGCTTCAGTTTCTGGGAAGACCTGTCGATCCGCGAAAATCTGGAATTCGTCGCGCAGGTCTATGAACTCGATGACGCAAGGGCGCGCGTCGACGACACGATCAAACGTCTCGGACTGGAGAAACGCCAGACGCAGCTCGCAGGTGAACTCTCCGGTGGCTGGAAACAACGTATGGCGCTCGGCGCCTGCATGTTGCATTCGCCGAAGTTGTTGCTGCTCGACGAACCGACCGCAGGCGTCGATCCGAAAGCACGGCGCGATTTCTGGGACGAGATTCATCGGCTGAGCGAAGACGGCCTCACCGTTCTCGTCAGCACGCATTACATGGACGAAGCCGAGCGCTGCGATCGCATCGTCTATATCAACCAGAGCAAGCTCGTCGCGCGCGGCACCGTCGCCGAAGTCATTCGGCAATCCGGTTTGCACACCTTCGTTGTGGAAGGCCAAGGTGCGCGGCAACTGGTTTCCCAATTGCAGGATGCGCCGGGCGTCGAATTCGTGGCGTTCTTCGGTGCCGCGCTGCATGTCAGCGGTCACGACCGCGATGCGCTGATGCGCGCGCTGCGTTCCATCGATGGCCGCCAGGGCCTTCAGGTGCATGAAACCGCACCCAGCCTGGAAGACGTGTTCATTCAGCTTCAGGAGAAGACCGGATGAGCAAACGCTTCTCCTTCCGCCGCGTGGCTGCAGTGTTGAAGAAAGAATTCATCCAGATGCGGCGCGACCGCATCACGCTTGCGATGATCCTCGGCATCCCGGTGATGCAGCTCTTCCTGTTCGGCTTTGCGATCAATCTCGATCCCAAGCACCTGCCAACCGCGCTCACCATCGAAGATCCCGGCGCGTTTTCCGACGCCATAGTCGCAGGTCTGATGAATTCGGATTATTTCCGCATCACCCACGTCACGCGCACGCCGAAGGATGGAGAGGAATTTCTGGATCGCGGCGATGTCTCTTTCGTCATCGACATTCCGCAGAATTTCTCGCGCGACCTGGTGCGAGGTCGCACACCGCAAATCCTTGTCGAAGCCGATGCCACCGATCCTGCGTCGGGCACGCGCGCGGTGGGAAGTTTCTCGCAGCTCGCAACGTCAGCCTTGCGCGACGATCTGAAGGGCCCGCTTGCCGCGCGCGCGCAAACCAATCCGCCCTTCGATGTGGTGGTCCAGCCCCGCTACAATCCGGAGAACAACACCCAATACAACATCGTGCCGGGTCTGCTCGGCGTCATCCTCACCATGACCATGGTGCTGATGACGGCAATGGCGGTAACGCGCGAACGCGAACGCGGCACGTTCGAGAACCTGCTCGCCATGCCCGCGAGCCCCGTCGAGATCATGCTCGGCAAGATCACACCTTATATCGGTGTGGGCGTGGTGCAGGCCGGCCTCATCCTTCTGGCGGCGCGCTATGTGTTCGGGGTGCCGATGTTCGGCTCGCTGCTTCTGCTGACCGGGGCGCTGGTTCTTTTCATCGCCGCCAATCTCGCAGTCGGCTTCACCTTCTCGACCGTCGCCAAAACCCAGCTTCAGGCGATGCAGATGATGGTGTTTTTCCTGTTGCCCTCGATCCTGCTTTCCGGCTTTGCCTTTCCCTTTTTGGGGATGCCGGGCTGGGCACAGGCCATCGGCGAGGTGCTGCCGGTCACCCATTTCCTCCGGATCGTCCGAGGCTTGTTGCTGAAGGGCAACGGCTTGCCCGAAATCTGGCCGGAGCTGTGGCCGCTGGCCCTCTTCATGTTGGTGGCGGGGGTGGTTGCGATGGCGCGGTTCCGCCGCACTTTGGACTAAAGTCAAGTCTTTAAAGCACTTGCGAAAGACCGGCGCGCGCAGCACATTCCGGGACATCTTCTGAGGGCTTGCGCGTTGTGATCGCAAGCCTGGTTTTTTGCTCCGCCGGGACCTTCGGCGGCGGTATGTCGAACAAGAAATTTGGGGGTCTTAAGCAGTCCGTCATGGAAGGTCTTTCCCTGATCCTGCAATCGGCGCTGGCCTGCGTGCTGGTTTTGTTGGCGCTGTTATCGGTGCAGTTGGCGGTGCTCGGCATTCTCCGGGTCTACCGGGCTCAACCGCGCGTGCGGGTTCCCCATCTCCCAGACGAAGCCCTGCCGCGGGTTCTGGTCCAGCTTCCCGTCTGTGACGAAGGCGCCTTGGCCGTGCGTGTCGCGAATGCTGCCGCCCGGCTCGACTGGCCGAAGGACAAGCTCGAAATCCAGGTGCTCGACGATGGCCGCTTCGAGAACCATGAGGCGCTTGTCGCCGCCATCCGCAACTCCATTCCGGCGGATGTGAACCTCTCCATCCTGCGTCGTGGCGAACGTACCGGCTTCAAGGCAGGCAACCTCGCCTTTGGCCTTGTCCATTCCGATGCGCCTTATGTGGCGATCTTCGATGCGGACTTCGTGCCGCCGCCCGATTTCCTGCGCCGCATGGTGCCAGCCCTTGTGTCCGATCCGGGGCTCGCCTTCGTGCAAGCGCGTTGGACCCATGCCAACCGCGAGCGCAACTGGCTCACCTGCGCTCAAGGCCTTCTGCTCGACAGCCATTTCGCAGTCGAACAGGAAGCGCGTTTTCGCGCCGGTCTTCCGATCTCGTTCAACGGCACCGCCGGCGTCTGGCGGCGCGATGCGATCGACAGCGGCGGCGGCTGGACCGGCGACACGCTGACCGAAGATCTCGATCTTTCCATCCGCTGCGCGCTGAAGGGCTGGCGCGCCGCCATGATGTCCGACATCGAAGTGCCGGGCGAACTGCCGGAAACGGCCGCCGCATGGCGCGCGCAACAGGCACGCTGGACCAAGGGCCACGCGCAGGTCGCGCGCAAACTCATTCCCACGATCTGGCGCTCGTCTTTCCCCGCGTGGAAAAAGATCGTGATGACGGCGCAAATATGCCAGTTCGCGTTCTATACGCTTGCCGCCACCAGCGTCGCGATCAGCCTGACATTGATGGCGATGGGCGTGGTTTATATGCGTTCCGTCGCCCATCTTGGCCTTGCGGTCACCGCGTTCGGCTTCCTGGTGTCGATCTCTTATCTCTATCTCGGCCAAGCGATGCTCAAGCGTCAGCATCTGCCGCGATTGGCGCGCTCCATTGTGCTCGCGCTGATCTTCCCCAGCGGTCTCGTGCTCTCCAACACGCGCGCAGCGTTCGAAGCATTCGCCGGCACGCAGATGGTGTTCGTGCGCACGCCCAAAGCCGGTGCCGCTTACGCAGGCGGATGGCGCGGCTGGCCCGAGATCGTCGTCGGCCTGTTGCTTCCGATCTTCGCGCTTTCCGAACAGGCGTGGAGCGCGCCGTTCTTCATTGTGGCCGTTGCTGGCCTCATCTCCATCGGCGGCATGGGCCTTTCCGGTTCGATGCCCGCCCGCACCACCATCGCGCGCGATCCGGCTCGCGATTCGATACAATTTTAATCGTTCAAATTTGAGCCTTTCACCTAACGCCGTTTTGAAGCGGCGTTGCTTATTTTTGCCCCGTTGGCTGCCGCGGCTCGAGCGGTTCTTTGGGGGCTTTGATGATGGAAGGCCTGAGGTTCGCCGCGGCGGCCGTTCTTTTGGCCGGTCTGGCCGCCTGTTCCAGCGTTCCTGAAACCCATTACGCATCGACCGCGTCCGTGCCTTCGTTCGAGCGCGGTGAAATCGTGACGCCCTCCGAACCGCTCAAATGTGTGGGCTTCGCGCGCGAGCGTTCGGGTCTCGATATCCATGGCGATGCGTGGACATGGTGGGATCAGGCCGATGGCCGCTACGCGCGCGAAAGCGAACCCGAAACAGGCGCGGTGATGGTGCTGACGGGCTATGCGGGCGACAAGCGCGCCCATCTGGCCGTGGTGCGCGAAATGGTTGCGCCGCGTCTTATCCGCGTCGATCATGCGAACTGGCTCAATGACGTACGCATTTATCTCGACGATCCCGTTGCCGATGTGAGTCCCGATAACGACTGGTCGGAAGTGCGTGTCTACAATCTGCGCGACCATGGCTGGGGACTGCGGACCTATCAGGTGCAAGGCTTCATCGCGCCCCACAGCAATTCGCCCGATCGTCTGATGGCCAGAAGAGACTAATTTTAACATTAAATTCAAATGGTTGGGTCTTTTTGTGCGGCCTGCTGCCCATGACCCTTTTTTTAACCTTGCCTCAAGCCTATTTTCCCGCGCCTTGAACGGACCAGAGACCGGCCAGGCCGCGTTGCCACTTTCGACGCGCACCAATGAGCGACCGTGAATTCCACCCCCCAAACTCCGCCGACCGACGATCCGCTGGCCGCCCATCCGCTGCCCTCCGCGGCGGTCGCGCATGGCGAAAACAAATCGCTGCGCCATCGCGCGATGCTGACGTTGGGTGCGCTGGGCGTCGTGTTCGGCGACATCGGCACCAGCCCGATCTATGCGTTGCGCCAGACGGTGGAAGCCACGGGCGGCAATTTCCCCGGATCGATGGCGATCATGGGCACGCTGTCGCTCATCTTCTGGGCACTCGTGATCGTGGTGTCGCTCAAATATGTCGGCCTCATCATGCGCGCCGACAATGACGGCGAAGGCGGCACGCTGGCGCTCGCAGCGCTTGCGCACCGTTCGCCCGGATTGGGCCGCCGCTACAAATCCGCCATTGGCATCGCGGCGATCATAGGACTTGCGCTTTTCTACGGCGACGGAATGTTGACGCCTGCGGTGTCGGTGCTCAGCGCTGTGGAAGGCCTGGGCGTCGGCAGCCATCTGCTGCGCCCGCTGATCATTCCGCTCACGCTCGTCATTCTGGTCGGCCTGTTCCTCATACAGAGCCGCGGCACCGCGAAGATCGGCCGTCTGTTCGGGCCGATCATGGTGATTTGGTTCATCACCATTTCGATCTTCGGGCTCCTCTCGATCATCGATGCGCCGGGCGTTCTCGTCGCAATCAATCCGCTCTATGCGGCGCGGCTGTTCGCGCATGAACCGTGGACCGCCTTCGTGGCGCTCGGCTCGGTCGTGCTGGCGGTGACCGGGTGCGAAGCGCTCTATGCCGACATGGGCCATTTTGGCAAAGCGCCGATCCGCCATGCGTGGTGGTTTGTGGTGCTGCCGTCGCTGTTGCTCAATTATTTCGGGCAGGGCGCGATGATCCTGCGGCACCCGCGCTCCGCCGACATCGTTTTCTATTCGCTGGCGCCGGGCTGGGCGCATTATCCCTTCGTGATACTGGCGACGTTCGCCACCATTATCGCGTCGCAAGCGGTGATCTCCGGTGTATTCTCGATGACGCGCCAGGCCGTCCAGCTCGGCCAGTTGCCGCGCATGGAAATCCGCCACACTTCGGCAACCGATTACGGTCAGATTTTCGTGCCGATGATGAATCTGGTGATGCTGGTCGGCGTGGTGCTGATCGTCCTGATCTTCCACACTTCCGGCGCGCTGGCAGCGGCCTACGGCATCGCGGTGTCGGGCGTGATGGTGATCGACACTTTCAACGCCTCTATTGTGGCCGCACGGCAATGGAAATGGGGCGTGCAGCGCGCGGCCATCGTGTTCGGCGTGTTCGCCTTCATCGACCTGGCCTTCCTGCTCGCCAACAGTCTCAAGGTCGTCGAAGGCGGCTGGCTGCCGCTTGCCATTGCTGCGGCCTCGTTCATCGTCATGGAAACCTGGCGGCTGGGACGGCGCGCCCATGTCGAGCGCATCCGCAACGAATCCATGCCGCTCGATCTTTTCATGGAGCGCGCCGAGAAAACGCCTACGCGCGTGGCGGGAACGGCTGTCTTCCTCTCGGCCCGCAACGATGCCGTACCGGGCGCGCTGTTGCACAATCTCAAGCACAACAAAGTGCTGCACGAACGCGTCGTGCTGATGCATGTTGAAGTCGAAGACACGCCCATCGTGCCGCCCGGACGGCGCATCGAAGTCGAGAAACTCGGCAAGGGCTTTTTCGCCGTGCAGGTGCATCACGGCTTCTTCGAAACGCCGGACGTACCGCGCGCACTGGAAGAGGCGCGCCCCTACGGTCTCGTCATCGATATCGATACGGCGACGTTCTTCATTGGTCACGAAACGCTGGTGCTGGCCGAACATCCCGTGCTCGGACGCTGGCGCACGCGCCTTTACATGCTGCTCGCCCAAAGCGCGCTGTCGCCCGCGCGATTCTACCGGCTTCCGCCCAACCGCGTGGTCGAACTGGGTACGCAGGTCACGATCTAGTCGAGCGCGTACACCAACGCTTTCAGGTAAGCGGTTTCCGGGAGCATCGGGTGCACCGGATGATCGCCGCCTGCGCCGCCCTGGCGGATCAGCGAGGCCCTGCGGCCGGTGCGCAGGATGCCGAGCGCGCATTCGTCGGCAAACCGCTCCAGCGGCATATTGTGCGAACAGGAGGCGAGGAACACGAACCCGTTCTTCGCCGCGACAGATGCCGCCAGCCGCGCCAGCTTGCGATAGGCGCGCGCGCCCGCTTCGAGGTCCTTGCGTGCTTTCACGAAAGGCGGCGGATCGGCGATCACGATATCGAATGTCTGCTTCGCCACGATCAGGCGCTCGAATTCCTCGAACACGTCGGCTTTCACGAACGCGCAGGGAGCCTTGTTCGCCGTTGCTGCTTCCTCGGCCAGTGTCAGCGCGCCTTGCGACGAATCGATACCCACGGTTTCTTTCGCGCCGTTCTTTGCCGCCAGCACCGCGAACCCGCCCGCATAGCAATAAGCATCGAGCACGCTCTTGCCTTTGGCGAGACTCGCCATGAAAGCACGATGCTCGCGCTGGTCGTAATACCAGCCGGTCTTCTGCCCGCCTGCCAGATCGCCGAAATAGCGCGCGCCGTTTTCTTCGATGGCGATGCGCGAGGGGATTTCACCGCGTCCCGCGCGAACCTCGTTCTCCAGTCCTTCGAGCGCGCGGGAGGGCGCATCGTTGCGCAAGACCACGACACGCGGCGAAAGCACCTCGTCCAGGGCATCCAGCAGAGGTTCGGTCAGCGCCTCCATGCCGGCGGTGGTGACCTGCGCCACGCAGACATCGTCAAAGCGGTCGATGGTCAGCCCCGGCAACCCGTCGCCCTCGGCGTGGACGAGGCGGTAATAGGGTTTGTCGTAAAGCGCCTCGCGCAGGGCCAGCGCACGGACCAGCCGCGCGGCAAAGAACGCCATGCCGACGGGCGCGTCTTTTTCTGCGTCGAGCAGGCGCACTCCGATGAGGCTCCTGGGGTTGAAATAGCCGGTCCCCAGCACCCTGTCGTCGCCCGCCACGTTCACCAGCGTTCCCGGCGGCAGCGCCTTGGCCTCGGGCGTCATGTCGATCTCGTTGGAGAAGATCCATGGCGCGCCCGCTTTTGCGCGGCGCCCCGCTTTCGGCTTCAGTCGAATGGTCTTGTGTTTGGCCATGGCGCACCGGTTAGCACGTCCGGAGCGGAAAAGGGCAAATCTTCGTGGGACGCGCCTTGAAGCCCGGCCCACCCATGACAATATCGGGGCGACGTTCGACGGAGGGGAAGATGTCACAAGCTGCGATCGCGTGGCCCACCAAGCTGCGCGAGATGGAAAGCAACCATTTCGATTCCACGGTCTGGAACGATTTCAAATTCCGCGACAACGACGTCGTGATCGCCACTTATGGCAAGGCGGGCACCACCTGGACGCAACAGATCGTCGGTCAGATCCTGTTTGACGGCTCTGAAGACGTGGCGGTCAATCAAAGCTCGCTCTGGCTCGACCTGCGCGTGCCGCCGAAGGAGATCAAGCTCGCGGTCTACGAAGCCCAGACGCATCGCCGTTTCCTGAAAACGCACCTGCCGGTCGATGCGCTCGTGTTCTCGCCAAAGGCCAAATACATCTATGTGGGCCGCGATGGGCGCGACGTGCTGTGGAGTCTCTACAATCATCACAAGAACGCCAATGATAGCTGGTATGAAATGCTCAACGGCACGCCGGGCCTCAAAGGCGAGAAGTTGGAGCGTTGCACGCTCGATGTCGTGCCGTATTTCCGCCGCTGGCTGGAGCGCGACGGTTATCCCTTCTGGTCGATGTGGGAGAATGTGCGAAGCTGGTGGGCGATCCGCGATCTTCCCAACGTGATGTTCGTGCATTTCGCCAATCTCAAGAAAGATCTGCCGGGCGAAATGAAACGCATCGCGAAATTCCTCGCGGTCGAC
>Ga0134126_10009980_pt1 | contig 11970 bp, 10 predicted proteins | sample KB31752_FD_96881 | JGI IMG/M metagenome (GOLD analysis project Ga0134126, IMG submission 96881) | Terrestrial soil microbial communities with excess Nitrogen fertilizer from Kellogg Biological Station, Michigan, USA - KB3-175-2 | ecosystem: Environmental > Terrestrial > Soil > Unclassified ...
CACGCCGCCCTCTTGCATAAAGTGCCGTACTACACCACTCTTTCAGGAGCCGTCGCTGCGGCGCAGGGCATCAAAGCCTACCTCGGGGGCGACCTCGAGGTGCGTGCGCTGCAAAGCTATTATGAAAGCCGTCTCTGAGGGTTAGCCCTACAAGGCGGCGCAAGGCGACGGCGTAGAGTGAGGCCGGGAAGTTCACGGGCCGCGGGTTGACGATGTTCACTCGCGGCCAAGGGCTCCTGGATCGACCCTCGTTTCATGGCTCCGGGCGCGCGGGGAGACCGCCTCCGGAGTCGTATTGCGAGTCGAACGGGCTCGAAGTTTTGCGGAGCTTGGAATGGGCTTGGCGACCCTTAAGCGCGTTCAAGGTGACTGGGTGATCGCCAGGAGGAGATGAGAGAGATGGAAAAGATCCCGATGACGGCGGAGGGGTACACTGCCCTCGAGGCCGAATTGAAGCACTGCCAGCAGGTGGAGCGGCCTCGCATCATCCAGCAGATCACCGAGGCGCGTACGCACGGCGACCTGTCGGAGAACGCCGAATATCACGCCGCCAAGGAGCAGCAGTCGCTCAACGAGGGCCGAATTGCGGAGCTCGAGGACAAGCTCGCGCGCGCCGACGTGATCGACGTCTCCAAGCTCTCGGGCGACACCATCACCTTCGGCGCGACCGTGACGCTGGTCGATGAGGACACCAACCAGAAGAAAGTCTGGCAGATCGTCGGCGAGCCGGAAGCGGATGCCAAGGCCGGCAAGATTTCCATTACTTCGCCGCTCGCGCGCGCGCTGATCGGCAAATTGAAAGGCGCCTCCGTCGAGGTCAATACGCCGGGCGGAGCGAAGGCCTACGAGGTGAAGAAGATCGAGTGGCGGTGACGCCGCGCGTCCGCCTAACAAGCTGCTGAAAGAACTTCACAGTCATTCCGGACGCCATTAATGGCTTCGCGCGAAGCGCGACCCGATGGTGGCGATCCGGAATCCCGAGACATAAAAAAATCAGTGTGGCTGGATTCCGGGCTCGCGGGCTGCGCCCGCGCCCCGGAATGACGAGAGAACACTGTCTAGCGCACTGTTAAAGCACGAAGTGGCTTAGCGGGACGGCCCTAAAGGCGACAAAAACGGCGCCGCCGATTGCGAATACCAGCAGCGGATGCAGCTTGGGCCACCACGTCAATAACGCGGCGGCGCCCAGGGCGACAGCCCAGGACAAAACGCCACCGCCGCCAATCCTGAGAACCGAAAGCACGCCGGCAAGCACCAGGCCGATGCCGACCGGCGCCAGCCCCGCTTCAAGCGCCTTGTGCCATCGCCGCCCGCGATAGCGTCGCCAAACGGCGGCGACGCCGTAGCATAGAAGCGACGACGGCACGAATAGCGCGAGCGTTGCGATGATGGCGCCGCTCCAGCCCCACACATGCCATCCGATCAAGGTGGCGAGCATCGATCCCGGCCCGGGCGCGGCGCGCGATATCGCGAACAGGTCGATGAATTCGCGCGTCGTCACCCAGTGATGCACATCCACCGCCTCATGCTGGATGCCGGCAAGGATACTGACGCCGCCACCAATCGAGGCGAGCGAGAACGGCACGAATACGGCAAGGAGCGCGAGCGGCACATCATCCTTCATGCGCGGCGCCCCTTACCCACGCGGCCGCGACTGACAGCGTCCCGACAATGAACGCGACCAACAGCAAGGACCAATGTAAAAGCCCGACCCCCGCGAACGTAGCGAAGAGAGCGATCAATGCTTCCGGACGGCTTGTCGCCCGCCGCACGCCGCGACCGATGACGATCAGCAAGAGACCGATGGCGGCGGCGGCAATGCCGTCCATCGCCGCGTCGGCAAAGGGCAGCGTCTTTAGCGCGCCGTAAACGGCCGCGATCGCAATCACCGCGAAGAAGGGCCCGCTCAGCAGCCCGAAAAACGCAGCGGTCGCCCCCCGCCGCCCTCTGAGCTTTTGTCCGACGTAAATGGACAGGTTCGTAATGTTCACGCCCGGAAGGATTTGGCTCATCGCCAGGCCGGACATGAACTCATCTTCATCCAGCCAATTCCGCAGAACGACGACCTCGCGATAGACCCAGCCGCTTAGGCCACCGCCGAAGCTGAACAACCCGATGCGGAAAAAGAGCCGGAAGATGACGCCTAAGGACGGAGAGGGAGAAGGATCGGTCACGGGCACGTTTCTTGTTGAATCAAAGCCGCCGATGTCCGCCAATCTGTGTCAGCCTCCCAATGCTGACAATCGGAGATGCGGCATTGCAGATGCGCGCAGCTGCCAGGATCAAGCCTCCATCGGCACCATGGCGGCGTCCTTGGAGCGGCGCAGCGTGAGCGAGGTCTTGACGTTGCGGACCTGCGGCGCGGCGGTCAGCTTATCGACGAAGGCCTGAAAGGTTTTCAGATCCGGCGCCACGCACTTCAATACGAAATCAATCTCGCCTGAAAGCATCCAGCATTCACGTACCAGCGGCTGCGCCCGCACGAATTCCTCGAAGGCGACGAGATCGGCTTCGGCCTGGCTCGCCAGATGCACCATAGCGAAGACGGTCACCTCATAGCCGAGCTTCTTTTCGTCGAGCAGCGCCCGGTACCCCCTGACGTAGCCGGCCTCCTCCAGCGCGCGCACCCGGCGCAGGCAGGGAGGTGCCGAGATGCCGACCCGGCTCGCCAGTTCCACATTGGTGATGCGGCCGTCGTCCTGGAGCTCCTTCAATATGTGGCGATCAATGGCGTCGAGGCGGGCCGGCAAAGCTCTGTCTCCCTTACTCCCCTCGGGCGGCCGAATGGCCCGGACAAAATCATCCTACCGCGAAACAATATTTCGCGAAACATTATTGCGCCGCCGCGTCGCCCGGATTGCTTTGCGTAGACAAAGGGCGTAGGGCCCGGGGGGTTGCGTATCTTGCATAGCTCCGGAAAAGACCTAGATTGTGCGGCGAAAAGAGCCGCCCGAAGAGCCGCAAAAGCCGAGCCGCAGAGCGGTCGGAGTTCAAAAGCCATCAATCGCCAGGGGGGCGATCGATCATGCCGAGCACTACCCACGCCAAGGTCGTCATCATTGGTTCGGGGCCCGCTGGCTACACCGCGGCCATCTATGCCGCGCGGGCCATGCTCCAGCCGATTTTGATCCAGGGCATCCAGCCGGGCGGGCAGCTCACCATTACGACCGACGTGGAAAACTACCCCGGTTTCGCCGACGTCATCCAGGGCCCCTGGCTCATGGAGCAGATGCAGGCGCAGGCCGAGCATGTCGGCACCCGGATCGTCACCGACCATGTGATGACAGCCGAGCTTGGCCACCGCCCCTTCCGTCTCACCTGCGATTCCGGCGACGTCTATCTCACCGATTGCCTGATCATCGCCACCGGCGCGCAGGCGCGCTGGCTCGATTTGCCGTCCGAGCAGAAATTCAAGGGCTACGGCGTCTCGGCCTGCGCCACCTGCGATGGCTTCTTCTATCGCAACAAGGAAGTGATGGTGATCGGCGGCGGCAACACCGCGGTGGAGGAAGCGCTGTTCCTCACCAATTTCGCCTCCAAGGTCACTGTCGTGCACCGGCGCGGCGATTTCCGTGCCGAGAAGATCCTGCAGGACCGGCTGTTCAAGAACCCGAAGATCGACGTGATCTGGGACAGCGTCCTCGGGGACGTGATGGGCAGCGACAATCCGCTCAAGGTCAATCGCGCCAAGCTCAAGAACATCAAGACCGGCGCCGTTACCGAGCACAATGTCGATGGAGTGTTCATCGCGATCGGCCACCAGCCTGCGTCGGAGTTGTTCGTCGGCCAACTGCAGATGAAGCCATCGGGCTACATCGTAACGGCCGGCCACTCCACCGCCACGTCAGTACCCGGCGTATTTGCCGCCGGCGACGTCACCGATGACATCTATCGCCAAGCGGTGACGGCCGCCGGCCAGGGCTGCATGGCCGCGCTCGAAGCGGAGAAATTCCTGGCCGCGCATGAGCACGAACGGGCAGCGGCGGAATAACGAACATGAACGGACCGAACGCCAGCATGGACTGGGACAAGTTGAAAGTGTTCCACGCCGCGGCCGAAGCCGGCAGCTTCACCCACGCGGGCGAGCGGCTGGGTCTGTCGCAGTCGGCGGTTTCGCGGCAAGTGTCGGCGCTCGAAGGCGAGCTCGGCATCTCGCTTTTCCATCGCCACGCGCGCGGGCTCATCCTCACCGAGCAAGGCGAATTGCTCTACCGCACCGCGCACGAAGTGTTCATGAAGCTCGAAGCGGCGCGGACCAAGCTCACCGATAGCCGCGAACGGCCGAACGGCGAGCTCAAAGTTTCGACGACGCCCGGCATCGGCATCCATTGGCTCACGCCGCGGCTCGGCGAATTCCTCGACCTTTATCCGGACATCCAGATCACGCTCGTGACCACCGACGAGGAATTGGACCTCGCGATGCGCGAAGCGGACGTCGCCATCCGGCTGCGGCAGCCGACACAACCAGACCTGATACAGCGCAAGCTGTTCTCGGTGCACTTCCACGCTTACGCGTCGCCGGAGTATCTCAAACGGTTTGGCACGCCACGCACGCACGAAGATCTCGACAATCATCGTATCGTGCTGCTCGCCGCCAACGTGCCATTGCATTTGCAAAACCGTCGTTGGCCGCTCGAAGCCGGCCGCGAAGGAAAGCCGCCACGTACGCCGCGTTTCATCGTCAACAACGTGCTCGGCCTCTTGCGCGCCTGCCAGCGCGGTCTCGGCGTTGCAATGCTGCCCGACTATCTCGTCGAAGAGAACGGCGGACTTGTGCAGTTGTTCGGCGAAGCCGACACGCTCGCGCTCGATGCGTATTTCGTCTATCCGGAAGAACTCAAATCCGTCGCGCGCATTCAGGTCTTTCGCGATTTCCTCGTCGCGAATGCGCAACGCTGGCACTTCTGAATCACATCTAAATCAGCCGTTCCCAATTCGGCATGGCAGTCATGCGGCCCTCGGCATTGCTGGCCTCAGGCTTTGCGTTTAAGTCCACTTTCGCTGCTGCACCGGATGTATATCCTCCCAGAGTCGCCGGGGCACAGCATGTTCCCCTCTGAAGATGTTGCCGGTCCCCACACCGGCATACTCTCAAACCGGGCCCCGTAAATGGTGCCCGGTTTTTTTTGGCAATTGCTCCTGCGACAAAAAATCCGCCGACGTTCTTTCACGTCCCAGCGCGCCGCTTAGCGGCCGCACACATAAACCGATGAGTGATCGTCGCGCTGAAGAAGCATGCGCGTACCGGCCGACCTTTCGAGCCGCCGGGCGCGCGTTCGACTAAAGTGTGGCGAAAGACGGCCGCGTGCTCGCCGGCCAATCATTGGCGAGCACGCGGCAAGCCTCGCAATTCGGCACATGCGTTCATCAGGAAAAAGCCACGGCCCACTCATATGCTGGAATGCGAAAAGTTGTGAGGAACCGGTCGCCAGGGTGAACCGTTTTTGATCCCAGACTGTCCACGAACCTCGACCCTGGTGAATCTCGATCGCTTACGGCAGTGCAAAATAGTCACAGTTGGCATTTGTTGAACCGGTCTCGTCGCGAAAGGCGCAATCCGATTAAAGCTATCGGTTAATATGTTTGCGCAACAAAAGGGGGACCGGCCCCTTTGCATGAAATTGGGAGAATCGCAGGTGAAAAGCGTTCGGTTTAACCGTCTCGTCGCCTCGACGGCGCTGGGACTGGTTCTGGTGCTCTCCGGCACGCCGGGACAAGCCCAGTCCACGGATCAGCAGATCGATGCGGCGATTCCGGTACCGGACACCTCGTTACCACCGCCCCTAACCGCCAAGGACATCGGGCCAACACCTCAGTCGATTCCGGCACCCGCGAGCGCTGCCAAGCCGCAGGCGCCGCAATCCGCAGCGGCGCAAGCAAAGCCAGAGCCTGAGGCGGCGCCCAAGCAAGACGCCGCCGCACCGCAGGCGAAGCCCGAGCCCAAGGCAGCGCCCAAGCAGAACGCAGCCGCGCCGCAGGCCGCTCCGGCAGCAGCCGCTCCGGTCAAATCCGCAAGCACACCGGAAGCGGCCCCGCCCTCGCCGACCGGCGACCTTGCCGTTTCGGACAAGCTGCGCGAGTTGATCGATGGCAAGCTCAGCCACTTCATCTCGCGCAAACCCGACCGCGAAGGCGTCGTGGCCTATTACAAAGCGCATGACTTCAAGCCGCTTTGGGTGAGCAACGGCGCCGCCGATGCGCGCGCCAAGGCGGCGATTGCCTATCTCGCGCAGGTCGACACGGTTGGGCTGACGCCCAGCGAGTATCCGGCGCCCGCCTTCAGCAAGGCTACGACTGCCGAGGCGCTGGCCGAAGACGAACTCAAGCTGACCGAGTCGGTTCTGACTTATGCGCGTCACGCGCAGATCGGACAAATTCACTTCAGCCGCGTCGGCGATGACATCAACTTCAAGCTCGACCCACCCGATCCGGCATCGGTGCTGGCCAAGCTCGCCGACAGCGGCGATACGTCGGCGGCGCTCGACAGCTACAATCCGCCCCAGCCTGGCTTCAAGGCGCTGCGCAAGAAGCTTGCCGAACTGCGCGGCGGCAATTTATCCAACTCGCAGGGCGAGACCAAAGAAGAGCCGAAACAAGTGCGGGTGCCGGCCGGACCGATCTTGCGCCCGGGCATGAGGGACGTGCGGGTCGTCGCGCTGCGCAAGCGGCTCAATGTCTCAGGCGACAAGGCCAATCCGCTTTATGACCAGACGGTGTTCGAAGCCGTGAAAGCCTTCCAACTGCAAGCCGATCTCGGCGCCGATGGCATGCTCGGACCCAATACGCTGCGCGCTCTCAACGGCACGCACGAAGCTCGTCACGCGCCGGCCAATCCGATCGACACCATTCTCGTCAACATGGAGCGTTGGCGCTGGCTGCCGCGCAAGCTCGGCAATTCCAACAACGACTACGTTGTGGTGAATGTGCCGGACTACACGTTGACGCTGATGCACGACGGCGCGCCGCTATGGAAAACCAAGATCGTCGTCGGCAAGCCGGGCAAAGCGACGCCGATGATCAGCGCGGAAATGAAATACATCACCGTCAACCCAACGTGGAACGTGCCGCCGTCCATCATCGAGAACGAATATCTTCCCGCCTTGCAGGAGGATCCGAACGCGCTCGACCGCATTGGCCTCAAGTTGGAGCAGAGGCCTGACGGTACCGTGCGCATCTTTCAGCCGCCGGGAGCCGACAACGCGCTCGGCCGGTTGCGCTTCAATTTCCCGAACAAATTCCTGGTGTATCAACACGACACGCCGGACAAATACCTGTTCAAACGCGACAAGCGCGCCTACAGCCATGGTTGCATGCGTGTGCAGGATCCGGTCCAGTACGCGGTAAAGTTGTTGTCGCTCGAACTGCCGAAGGAGCACTACACGGCAGCACGCGTCGAAAGCATGTACGGGGACAATGAAATCAACATCAACTTCCCGAATCCGATACCGGTGCATCTGACTTATCAGACGGCCTTCGTGGATCAGAACGGAAAGCTGCAATTCCGCCAGGATGTCTATGGCCGCGACGCGCGCATGATCGCCATTCTGCACAGCGGCGATATGCGGGTCGCGGACATTGCCGTGCCGCGCCCGCCGAACACGTCCGCCAAGCCGGTGCGCATGCCGGTCGGCATGTATAGCCGTGACGGCGACGGCTACGGCGAGGGCTACAGCCGTGGCTATCGCAACGGACCGAGCTTCCTCGACTTCCTCTTCGGTGGCGGACGCGAGTACGCGCCCCCGCCGCCGCGCTATTACCGTCCGCGTGGCTTTATCGGCCCGCGTGCCAACGATAACGGACACTACATGTGGCGGTGATGACTGCGGCTCATGCCAAATACGCATTCTGAGTTGCAAACGCCGGCGGTTGCTCCGCCGGCGTTTTCAATTGCGGGGGCGCTCCCACCAATTCGCTTGACTTAGGCGGCGGCGGCCAGAATTCTAAAGCCGTCAGCCCGGCACAGATTGGGCGGCTCCATGGAGGAGAGGAAGGCGCCGACGATGCAAGCAGCCGGGTTCGCCGACTCGTTCGCTATCGTCGCGGACAAAGCCAACAAACTTTTTCTTGACGGGACGGTGGTCGCATTCCACCAGCTGGAGCTTTCCGTCCACAAAAATGAAATCCTTTGCATCGTTGGTCCGAGCGGTTGCGGAAAGACGACTTTCTTGCGCTGCATCGCCGGCCTGACCGACATCAGCGACGGCACGCTCACGGTCAATGGCAGCCCGGTCGCGGGCCCGCCCGAAGGCGTCGCCATGGTGTTCCAGCATTTCGGCCTGCTGCCGTGGAAGACGGTCTATGACAACGCGGCTTTCGGGCTCGCGATGCAGCGGGCGCCCGCGGCGCAAATCAAGAAACGCGTGTCGCATTATCTTAATCTGGTCGGGCTTTCGGGATTTGAAAACCATTACCCCTATCAGCTTTCAGGCGGCATGCAGCAACGCGTCGGCCTGGTTCGTGCGCTGGCGATCAATCCGTCAATCCTGCTGATGGACGAGCCCTTCGCGGCGCTCGACGCGCAGACGCGCGAAATCCTGCAGGAAGAATTGCTCCAGTTGATGGAGCGGCCGGACGAGCGCAAGACGATGGTGTTCATCACCCATTCGATCGACGAGGCGATCTTGCTCGGCGATCGCGTCGCGGTAATGAGCGCACGGCCCGGCCGGGTCAAGGAACTGATCGACGTGCCCTTCGAACATCCGCGCGACGTCGAGACCGTCCGCGCCGATCCGCGCTTCTCCGAATTGCGCTCGCACATCTGGCGCCAACTCCACACTGCGCGGCCGCAACGCGCGCAAAGGGCCGAGGTCGCCTGACCATGAGTGTGCAGACCGATACCGGCAGCGTCGCCGCCATCGCCCGCACGGAAGTCGAAGACCGGCAGCGGGCGAAGCAGGTCGCCGCCAACCGCCGGCGGCGTCAGCTCCTGGTCAATATCGCGATCCGGTTGATCTCTGTGATCAGTGCGCTGGCGCTTTGGCAGTTCGTCGGCAGCCGCATCGACCCGACGCTGTTCACCACGCCGACCGCAATGTTCAAAGCCGGCGTGACGATGATCGCCGACGGCGAATTGTGGAGCTACATGGCGCCGAGCCTGCTCGTGCTCGCCATCGGCCTGTCCATGGCGGCAGTGGTCGGCATCGCGATCGGCCTGGTCCTTGCCCGCTTCTGGGTGCTCGACATCGGACTCGGCGTCTACATCACGTTCCTTTATTCCATACCAAGCGTGGCGCTGGTGCCACTGATTGTGCTGTGGGCAGGTTTCGAGATCCCGGCGAAAGTGATCATCTGCTTCATGTTCGCGTTCTTCCCGATGGCCATCAATACCTACCAGGGCGTCAAGAACGTCGACTCCAAGCTGCTGGAAGTCGGCCGCTCGTTCCGCTGCAGCGAAGGGCAGTTGTGGCGCAACATCGTGTTGCCCGCCGCGCTGCCGTTCATCGTCACGGGCCTGCGGCTTGCGGTCGGGCGCGGACTGATCGGCATGGTGCTGGCCGACCTCTACACCGCCATTTCCGGTGTCGGCTACCTCATCGTGCGCAGCGCCAGCACCTATCAGGTGGACAAAATGTTCGTCCCGATCATGGCGCTCGGTCTGCTCGGCGTGACACTCACGGCTTGCGTACGGTTCATCGAGGTGCGGGTGGCGCCATGGACATTGGCCGGCGAACAAGACTGACCGACAGCCGCGGCAAGCGGTGCATCGATAAGAAACTGCTCAAACCAACCACGAAATAACTTGGGAGGATCGGAGATGATGAACGGAAAATGGGGAAGCCGGACGGCGGGATTGCTGATCCTGGCGGGAAGCATGCTGGCGGCCGATGCGGGCTTGCAAGCGGCCGCGGCGGCGCAGTGCAAGACCATGCGCAAAATCAATATCGGCGTCTCGGTTTCGCCGCCGAACGTTGTCCATACCACGCCGTACGTGGCCAAGGAGCTCGGCTATTTCGCCAAGCACTGTGTCGACGCCACGATCATCCAGTTCGAAGGTGGCCGCTCGCCGGCTGCCAAAGCGGCCGCCGCAAAGGGTACGGCCCTCGTCTCGGTTAGTCCGGTTGCAATCGGCCGCGGCGTAAAGGTACGCCAGATTTGGGGCCTCGCTCCGCGTCTGCCGCAGGAATACACGGTGTCGGCTGAGGTCAAGACGGCCAAGGACCTCAAGGGCAAACGCCTGAGCGCGTCGGGTGGCGGCGTCGGCAGCTTCAACTGGATCATGGGCCGTGCGGTGCTGGAGAGCGCAGGCTTCACGGTGAAGGATGCGAAGTTCATTGCCGGCTCCACCGCCGGGCGACTGCCCGGGCTGCTCACCGGCCAGCTTGACGGCGTATCGCTGCATCCGGAGAGCGTCTATCTCGGCATGAAGAAGAACAAGGGCATCCACGTGCTGGTCCATCTTTCGGACCTGCTGCCGAAGTATTCCTACAACTCGTACGGCGCCTCGATCGAATGGATCAAGCGCGATCACGATTTGATGGCCGACGCGGTCGCCGCCATGATCGAAGCCAACCGCGAGATTTATCGCGACGAGGCCAAGGTCGTGCCGATCATCATGAAGGCAACCGGCCGTCCGAAGGATGCGGTCGAATTTGCCTGGAAGGATCTCACCGAGCATTGCGTCTGGTCGGTGAACCAAGGCTTCGCGCCGGAGCGGACGAAATGGACAATCGACTACAACGCCCAGAACGGCGACATCGATCCGAAGAAGAAGCCGACGGTCGAGCAGGTCTTCGACAAGCAGCTCGCCGACGAGGCGGTCAAGCGCGCCGGCGGCACGGTCAAGATCGGCAAGTGCACCGAGTAAGCTAGAGAGCGGCGCGGCCCGGGTGGGCCGCGCCGTACTTCACCCTCATTGAAGAGTTTAGCCATGAACGTTCAGACGCCCCGCGCGCCGCTCGGCCCGCAACCGTGGGAAGTCGTGCGCAGCAAGCTCGACCAGACCCTGCCTTTCGCCAACATGCGCGGCACGCCCTATTACCGTGACGCGATCTATGAGCAGTTCTCGGCGAAGGAATATGCCCGCCGCTACGCCGCGCTCCGCGCGAAGATGAAAGAACATAAGCTCGACTGCATCATCGCGGCCGGCGGCCCCAGCCATTGGAGCTTCGGCGCCGGAATGCTGTGGCTGACGGGGCATTTTGAATGGCACGCGCTCGCATCCTACGTGGTCGTGCCGCTCGATGGCGAGCCGACCATGGTCTACTCCATGGGCGGCACCCACGCGGAAGCCGTGCGCCGGCAGGTCGAAGTCGCGGTCAAGGACGTGCGCCATAGCCGCAATGGCCACTACGGCGAGGTCATGGTCGAGCGGATCAAGGAACTGAAGCTCGAGCGTGGGCGCATCGGTCTGATGGAGATCGACCCGCGCCACGAAGATTACATGCCGGTCAACCAGTACAACGCGCTGCGCACCGGCTTGCCCGATGCGGAATTGGTCTTCACCAAGAATTTCCTGCACGACCTCGTCGTCATCCATAGCGCGGAAGAGCAGGAATGCGTGCGCAAGGCGGGTGTGCTGTGCGAACGCGCGATGGAAGCCATGATCGCGCGCGCCAAGCCCGGCGTGAAGGAATATGAATTGCGCGCGGCGGCCGGCGCCGCCATCCTCGAGGGCGGCGGCGACATCGATTTCCTCATCATCGGCTCGACGCCGATGGCCAACCCGGCCATGGTCTTCGGCAATCCGCGCCCGTCCGGCCGCGTGCTGCAAAAGGGTGATATCATCAACATGGAGCTTGCCGCCGGCTATCGCGGCTACACGGCGCAGATCGGTTCGCCGATCTGCATCGGCCAGCCGACCGAGATGGTGCGCAAGTTCTGGGAAGAGATCACGCTGCCCGGCTACCACAAGATCGTCGCGGAGATCGCTCCCGGAAAACCGGCGCAAGCCATGCTCGAGGCCAGCAAGTTCTTCCGCGATCACGGCGTGCAATCGCGGCCAACCCAGTGCCACGGCATCGACCTCGTCAC
>Ga0134126_10009981_pt1 | contig 11969 bp, 9 predicted proteins | sample KB31752_FD_96881 | JGI IMG/M metagenome (GOLD analysis project Ga0134126, IMG submission 96881) | Terrestrial soil microbial communities with excess Nitrogen fertilizer from Kellogg Biological Station, Michigan, USA - KB3-175-2 | ecosystem: Environmental > Terrestrial > Soil > Unclassified ...
TTGGCGCCGCGGTCTTTGCGGGGCCGGATAGGGTTGGTTTTGGCCAGGAGGTGGCCTTTGTTGCGATAGCCGAGGATGAGGCGGTAGGCGCCGAGCTCCTTTTTCCAATCAACGCCGTCTGTGGTGGTCATTTTGCCGGGGGCGGAAGTGGGGGCAGCGGTAGTGGGGGTATAGGCGCCGTTGGCGGTAGCGTTGGCGGTAGCCCGGTTGGCGGCGGCAGTACCGTTGCCGTTCAGGGCGCCCGAGCGGCCCTGGGTAACGGCAAAGTCGAAACCTTCGAAAAATTTCCGGAATTCGGGGTCCACGGACTCGGGGTTCTTCACATAGTCCTGGTAGAGCCCCTCAATATAGCTTGGATGAGAATTAGTTATAAACGAAAAGTCTTTCATGGAAAGTCTTTGTTAGATGATGGGCCGGCTGGTGAAGGTAAGACTCACCTGGGCTTGAAATAGGGGTACAAATATCGGTGAAATTTGGGGAAAGCCGCCGCGGGCGAGTGGGGCACATCCAAATATTTATTTGGATTTTCCGGTGATCGGGGCTACCTTTGCCGTCCTAAAATTGAATTTGATGGCAAATCACAAGGCAACCAAAAAAGACGTAAGGCAGGCCAATAAGCGCAGGGACCGCAACCGCTATTATGGCAAGACCACCCGTAATGCGATCCGCGACTTGCGGGCGAACAAAGCGGGAAAGGCCGCCGGTGAGCAGTTGCCAGAGGTAGCCTCCATGATCGACAAACTGGCGAAGAAAGGGATCATCCACAAGAACAAGGCAGCCAATCTGAAGAGCAAGCTGGCCCGGAAGGTGAATAGCCTGGCCGCCGCCAAATAAGCGCGAAACACCCTATCGCAAGATATTTAAGCGATCTTATAAGAAAAGCCCCCGGACGGGGCTTTTTTAGTTGCCGAAATCGTCGCCGCTGCGGCGCCGGTACGGCGGGTGTGTTATCTTTACCCACCGAAATAAACAGTCATGCCTAAGCTGTTCTATCTCCTGTCCCTCCTGGTAACCCTGCGTGGGAATGCGCAAAGCGCTGTCCCGGTGGGGCGGGTGGCGCCGGGCGCTGCCGCGCCCGGCGCATTGCAAACGCCTTTCGAACGATCCTCGGGCAAACAAACGGCTACCTATGCCGAGTGTATCGCTTTTTATCAGCAGCTGGACAAGCTGTCCCCTGCCCTATCGATACGGGTCATGGGTATGAGCGACGCCGGTTATCCGTATCACGTCGTATTGTACTCGAACGACCGCACGGCCGATCCCGAATTATGGCATGCCCGGAATAAAGTGGTCCTGCTGATCAATAACGGTATTCATCCGGGAGAGCCCGACGGCGTGGATGCGAGCATGCTGCTGCTGCGCGATGTCGTTACGGGGAAAATACATGTGCCCGATAATGTCGCACTGGCGGTGATCCCGTTGTACAATATCGGCGGAGCGCTGAACAGGGGCTCTTTTTCGCGGGTCAATCAAAACGGGCCCGAAAGCTACGGGTTCCGGGGCAACGCGCAGAACCTCGATCTCAACCGGGATTTCACCAAGAATGACAGCCGGAACGCGCGGTCTTTCGTGCAGATATTCCACTGGGTGAACCCCGACATCCAGATCGACAACCATGTAAGCGATGGGGCCGATTATCAATATACCATGACCTTGCTGGCGACGCAATGGAACAAGCTGGGCGGGGAACTGGGGGACTTTCTGCATAACGTTTATGGTCCCTCGCTTTTCCGGGACATGCAAAAAAGGGGCTGGCCGATGACGCCGTACGTCGAGTTCGAAGAGGGGAACCCCGATCGCGGATGGGACGGGTTCTATGACGAACCCAGGTATTCGAGCGGTTATGCGACGCTGTGGCATACGATCGCCTTCATGCCGGAGACGCATATGCTCAAGCCGTTTCACGACAGAGTGATCGCCACCTATGCGCTGATGCGTTCGATGATCGACGAAGCGGCGCAGCATGCGGGTCAATTGCTCGAAAAAAGGAAGCACGATATCGCCGCCGACCTGGACAGCACGCATCTTTCGCTGGACTGGAAAGTCGATACGACCCGATGGGACCTTATCTCGTTCAAGGGTTATGAGGCATTGACGAAAACGAGCGCCGTCACCGGGCTGCCGCGTCTTTATTATGATCATGACAAGCCCTTCGAAAAACAGGTGAGGTTTTATGATTATTTCGTCAGCGACGCTTCGGTCACGGTACCCGCGGCTTATCTTATCCCGCAGGGGTGGCACGACGTGGTGGATCTTTTAGCGCTGAATGGCGTGCGCATGCGACGGCTTACGCAGGATTCGACGGTCGGGGTGGAGGTATATCATATAGCAGATTATAAATCTGCAGGGCGGGCGTATGAGAAACATCATAAGAATACGGCTATCAAAGTCACCACCGACAGGGAATCGATCCATCTGCTGAAGGGGGATTACGTGATACCGACCGATCAGCCGGCGAGACGTTTCCTGGTGGAGATGCTGGAGCCTACGGGTGAAGACTCCTATTTCGCATGGAATTTCTTCGATGCCATCCTGCAGCAAAAAGAAGGGTATAGTGCCTATCGGTGGGAAGACGTAGCGGAACAATGGTTGAAGGACCACCCGGAGTTACGGCAGCAACTGGAGGAAAAGAAAAAGGCGGACGATGCTTTTGCGCGCAGTGCGTCGCAGCAGCTGAATTTCGTTTACCGGCATTCGCCTTATTATGAGCCGGCTCATATGCGTTATCCGGTGTACCGGGTGGTGAAATAATTAAGTGGGCGGCCTGCCGCGGATGTCAATATCTTCTTCCACGGTCTCCGCGGTCTCCGCCGCCGCCGCTATAACCCCCTCCGCCGCCACGATCGCCCCGGTCGCCACCGCCCCGATAGCCGCCTCCGCCGCCACGGTCACCCCTGTCGCCGCCGCCACGGTATCCTCCGCCTCCGCCACCCCGATAACCGCCACCACCGCCACGGTCGCCACCACCGCGATAGCCGCCGCCACCGCCGCCGGGACGGTACCCGCCGCCACCACCGCGATCCCCACGGTCCCCTCCGCCGCCGCGACCCGATTCGTCGGCTTCTTTCACGGCCATTTTCTTCCCGCGGATGGACGCATTGTCCAGTGTTTCAATAGCTCCGCGGGCTTCGGTTTCGTCGGGCATATCCACAAAGCCGAAGCCTTTACTCTTCCCCGTCTCCCGATCCATCACGACCTTCGCAAAGTTCACTGTGCCGTACAATTCAAACATTTCTTTCAGGTCTACATCGTCAAAATCATTGGGAAGACCTGCTACAAAAAGCTTCATGCCGAAAAGATTTAAGAGGTAAAATTACAAAGATTAAAAATATGTATTTACTTGAACCGTCGACCCCGATCGGGATTATCCCGGTTCGGGAGATAAAAATAGACTTTTACGCGAATATTCCATAAGAATTCATCGTGAATAACACTTTACCTGTAGAAAATCAGGCCGAAGGGCGGCAGTCCAGGGCCCGCGAATTGCATTTGTACGCGAAAAATATACGGCCATGAAAGCAGTAGAAATCCACCGAAATGGCGGTCCGGAAGAGTTGAAATACGAGGATGCGCCGAAACCGACCATCAATCCGGACGACGTATTGGTCAAGGTGTATGCCAGCGGGGTAAATCCTGTCGACTGGAAGATACGAAAAGGAATGAGGGGTAGCGACGGGACCTTCCCCCGAATCCTGGGCTGGGATTTTTCGGGCGTGATCGAGCAGACCGGGAACAAGGTGAAAGGATGGAAGCCGGGCGACGAGGTCTATGGACGGCCCGATATCCAGCGGAACGGCACCTATGCGGAATTTGTCGCGGTCCGTGCGAACGAGATCTCCCGAAAGCCGAAGTCGATCGATCATAAAGCGGCCTCCGGCGTAGCGCTGGCCGGGCTCACCGCCTGGCAGGGACTGTTCCAGCATGGAGGGCTCAAAGAAGGTCAGCGGGTGCTGATCCACGGCGCGTCCGGCGGTGTAGGTATTTTTGCGGTGCAATTTGCCAAATGGAAGGGTGCGTATGCGATCGGCACGTCGTCGGGGAAAAATGTTCCCTTCGTCCAGGAACTCGGCGCCGATGAAGTGATCGATTATGAGACGGAAGATTTTTCGCAAAAGGTCACCGATATCGACCTGGTGTTCGACACGCAGGGCGGCAAGGTGCAGATGGACTCGCTAAAAGTGCTAAAACCCAGCGGAGCGCTGGTCAGCACCGTCGGGATCCAGGACCCGGATACCGTCAAGGACAAGGGGATACGAGGGGTCAGCTACATGGCGCAGTCCGTACCCGGGGACCTGGAGCAGATTGCAAAACTGATCGACACCGGGATCGTCATACCGGTGGTATCGAAGATATTCCCGTTGAAGGATGCCGCGGAAGCGCAGCGGATGAGCGAGGAGGGTCATGTCCGGGGAAAGATCGTCCTGCAGGTGGTAGAATAAGAATTGCATTATCAAACGTACTATGTCGAAAACGATAAAAACGATCCCCGTGAAGGATCAGGAACAGGCTACGCTTATCATCAATCACCTTTGCCGGCAATACGATATGCATTCGGATACCCAGCGGCATCAGCTGCATGTCTCCAATCAGCGCTATGCGGCCTATTACGATGCGCAGGAAGGGATGGTCAAGCTGGAGGTGATACATCCGGGGGTGACGAAGGAGGAGGTCGAGGAATTTTTGATGAATTTTCCGCCGTTCTTTTGACCCGGATTGCGGCTCTTTTTAGTGTCCAGCCCTTCCGGGTAATCGCTTGCCAACTTGGAAGCGATCCGAGTAATAAGCGTGGCTTTTCAGCACCTCCTCAAGAATTCGTTTCATCATATTCAGGGATTATAATCTCCAAATAGGGCGTTTTTTAAGGATCGTAATCTCCGAATTATTGGAAAATGGTGATTTTAAGATTGGATTTGCGATGCTTAGCCTTCCCGCCCTGCCCAAAAATTCCAATTGTCCGGGTCAAAGGGAGCAGTTCATCGGGTAAGCGCCGGTAATTGTTGCCGTAAAAAGTCACCGAGGTTTGTAATGATAATATCATTGCCGGCCTTATAAGTGTCACTATCCGGAGTGATCAAATACCTGTACTTTGGCTGGAGGTCTTCCAAACTGCTGATGAAGCCCTTGCTGATAGCAGGGGCATAGGACAGCTTGATTTCAATACAAGCCAGGGGCGTGATGCCTTGTACCAGAAGGAGATCGCATTCTGCTCCTGCTTGTGTTCGATAGTAAAACAATTCAAGCCCGGCGGGTAACTTTTGATAAATCTGCTCGATCACATATCCTTCCCATGAGGCGCCGACCACCGGATGACCACGCAGCGCATCATAATCGGCGATATTCAGCAGACGATGGAGAACGCCGCTGTCCCGAATATATACTTTTGGTGATTTGACCAACCGCTTTTTTGCATTTACAAACCAAGGAGCGAGCCGTCTGACAAGATATCCGCCTTCCAAAAAAGACAAATACCGGAGTACCGTAGGAGCGCTGATGCCTAATGAGCGGGCAAAGGTTTCGGCATTCCAGATATTTCCGTTAACATGAGCCAACATGCTCCAGAAATTGCGAAGCAGCAACGGTGCAAGATCGACACCGAAAAGATGCCCAAGGTCTCTTTCTATATAGCTTTGGATGAATGCATTCAGCCAATTCCTGCTATCCGCATCGGAGCCTGCGAGTAATGCATTCGGAAAGCCACCGCGGAACCAATTCTGAATATAGCCGGTCGCCGCCGGTAATTCAGTCAGACCGATGCCGGTTAACTCCATATAAGCGATGCGTCCGGCCAGGGATTCGGATACTCCCTTTACCAATGAGGGGGAAGCGGAGCCAAGCAGGATGAACCGGCCGGGTACACGATGAGCATCGATCAAGGGCCGCAGTTCGGAAAAGAGGTCCGGCTTAAGTTGAACTTCATCGAGAATAACGCATTTTTCCTGAAGCGAGCGTAGGTAGGCAAAGCTATCCGCCAATTTTCGCTGGTCCTCCGGATTTTCCAGGTCGAGGTAAACGGATCCCGCTTTTTGAGCGGCGATATTCCTGGCAAGGGTTGTCTTTCCCACCTGCCTGGGACCTAAAATGGCCAGAGCTGGTGACCAGCGAAGGGTGTCTTCTACCTTTGTTTGAAATGACCGCGTAATCATTTGATTTACAAAGGTAAGGAAATCTTCATTGAAAATCAAAAGTTTGATTTTTGATTTACTGGGTAGTTTCAGGCTTTGGGGCGGTGAACAAGCCTTTCCGAATTTGAAAGGTTGTTAAACATCTAAACAGCAAATTGCCTAATTTGCCAATCATTCGAGCCGAACACTCACTACACTTACAAGTCCCGCTGCTCCAACTGGTGGAGATTACCATTAAGTACCCAAAATAAAAAAAGCAACTTGCGCCGCTTTAAATGTATTCACAACGGAATAATCCTTATTGTGATTTGCTTCAAATTATGTCGTGAAGATATAAATTTTTGGGCAAATCACAACACATCCTACAACTAATCTTGTACCATTGATAATGTACGAAATTACTTGTGCAATGTTTTTAAAACAAGAAAGGTAAGAACGTCTTCCAAGGAAGATGTTGGACGTCTTCCTAAGGCATCGACGTCAATGCCCTTGACCTTTCTTGAAGCAAATGTACAGATTTTGTAGGATGTATAAGCGTTAATAAAAAAATAGTTTAATTTCATTCGTATGCAGAAAAACATTCTGGGTCTTGATCTGGGTACCAATTCGATTGGCTGGGCTTTAATATGTGAGGACGATGATGAAAAGAAAAGCGAAATCGTTGCTGCCGGCAGCCGGATTATTCCCATGAGTCAGGACATTCTTGGCAAATTCGATAGCGGCCAGTCCATTTCCCAAACAGCCGAACGAACAGGCTTCCGGTCGGCGCGCCGGTTGAGAGAGCGGCAATTATTACGCAGGGAGCGGTTACACCGCGTTCTGAATCTCCTAGACTTTTTACCGAAACATTATTCAAGGGAAATCGATTTCGACAAACATCCCGGCCAGTTTTTGCCTGATGCAGAACCCAAACTCGCCTATTATAAAAATAGTAATGGTAAAATGGAATTTCTCTTTAGGCATTCCTTCCAGGAAATGCTTAACGATTTTGCTCAATACCAGCCACAGCTAATAGGAAAGGGGAAACTGGTTCCCTACGACTGGACAATCTATTATTTGCGTAAGAAAGCACTAACAGATAGGATCGAAAAAGAGGAATTGGCCTGGCTACTTTTGCAATTTAACCAGAAAAGAGGTTATTACCAGCTTCGCGGAGAAGAAGAGGTCGAAGACAATAACCGAACCGTCGAATTTCATTCTCTTCGGGTGGTAAATGTCGAAGCAACAGAAGACAAAAAAAAGGAGGATGAAGTCTGGTATAATATATACCTGGAGAATGGCTGGATCTACCGGCGTACCAGCAAAATTCCTCTGGATTGGACGGGCAAGACAAAAGAATTCATAGTGACAACAGAATTAAACCCTGACGGCTCGGTAAAAAAAGGAAAGGACGGCAAAGAAAAACGGTCCTTCAGAGCACCAGGTGAAGACGATTGGACGTTGATCAAAAAGAAAACGGAGTATGACATTGAAAAGAGCCAAAATACGGTGGGCACCTACATTTATGACCATTTATTGCAGAATCCCAACGAAAAAATAAGAGGTAAACTAGTTCGAACGGTCGAACGGAAATTCTATAAGGCTGAGCTGGAAATGATCCTGAGAAAACAGAGCGCATTTCATCAGAAATTGAATGATCGAAACCTTTACCTGGCATGCTTACAGGAATTATACCCCAATAACAGCGTTCACCGAAACACTATCGAAATAAGAGATTTTACCCATTTGTTTATAAATGACATCCTCTTTTACCAACGACCACTTAAAAGCAAAAAATCGCTCATCAGTAATTGCAAATATGAACGCCGTTATTTCAAAAGAGAGGGCAGGCTGGAAGTTGAACCGCTAAAGGGTATTCCCAAATCTCATCCGTTATTCCAGGAATTCAGGCTTTGGAAGTTCGTGCGATCCCTGAAACTTATCCAGTTCGATAAAATGGTGGACAATAAATTACAAACGGACGTCGATGTGACCGCAGAATTCCTGGTTACTGAAGACCAGTTGGTAAATCTGTTTGACTGGTTAAATGAGAAGAAGGAGATCGACCAAAAAGCATTCCTAAAATATCCCGGATTTAAGCTAAAGAAAAATGCAGCAGGATATCGGTGGAACTTTGTTGAAGATAAATTTTATCCATGCAATGAAACAAGGTCGCAATTCATTCGGTACTTGAACAAAGTGGGGAATATTCCTGAAAATTTCCTGGATAAGGGAAGAGAAGAAGCATTGTGGCATATTCTATATTCAGTAGAAGACAAAACGGATATTGAAAAGGCGCTTAGAACATTTGCCGCAAAAAACGGCTTAGAACATGATTTCGTAGAAGTATTCAGAAAATTCCCTTCTTTCGAGAAAGAATACAGCCAACTCTCGTCGAAAGCTATCAAAAAAATGCTGGCACTGATGCGGGCCGGCAAATATTGGAAAGAGGAAGACATCGATCAAAATACAAGAAAGAGGATAGAAAACTTACGAACAGGCGAAGTAGATGAAACGATTAAAGACCGTGTCAGGGAAAAAGCATTTTTATTAAAAACCATTGCAGATTTCAGCGGCCTTCCCGAATGGCTCGCATCCTATATAGTATATGACCGGCATGCCGAAGAAGAAGGAACGATGCAGTGGAAGACGCCGCAGCAAATCAGGTTTCTTCCACAACATAGTTTACGCAACCCGATCGTGGAGCAACTCATCAATGAGACATTGCAGGTTGTAAAGGACATATGGATCAAGTTCGGAAATGGAAAGGAACATTATTTTGACGAGATTCATGTTGAATTAGGCAGAGAAATGAAAAACCCCGCAGACAAGCGCAAAAGGATGACGACTCAAAATATTGAAAATGAAAACACAAATCTCCGGATCAAGGCATTGCTGGCAGAACTGTTAAACGACAATGAAGTAGAGAACGTAAGACCTTACTCACCTATGCAACAGGAGATACTCAAGATATATGAAGAAGGAGCGCTGAACAGCCAACAAGGAATTCCCGAGGATATTTTGAAGATCTCCACTCTTGCCCAGCCGTCCCAGTCTGAATTGATCCGCTATAAACTCTGGTTGCAGCAACGGTATCGATCACCCTACACCGGAGAGATCATTCCATTAAATAAGCTATTTACCCGGGAATATGATATTGAACACATTATCCCTCAATCAAGATATTTCGACGATTCGTTTAGCAATAAGGTGATTTGTGAGTCGGTTGTCAACGGTGAACGGTACAAAAGCAATATGACCGGTTATGAATTCATAAAAGCGTTCAGGGGGCAGATTGTGGATGAATTGTCGACTCATCAAAAACTCGTTAAAGTATTTACAGAAGACCAATACGAACAATTTGTGAAAGACAATTTTTCCAACAGCAGGGCTAAGATGAAAAAACTTCTGATGGAAGACATTCCTGAGACATTTGTTCAAAGACAATTGAACGATAGCAGGTACATTAGCAAAGTAGTAAAAGATCGGCTTTCAAATATTGTGAGATGCGAAGATGAACGGGAAACTACTTCCAAAAATGTCATTCTAAGCAACGGTAATATTACCTCTGTGTTAAGGCAGCACTGGGGTTTGAACGACGTTTGGAACGAGCTGATCACGCCTCGATTCGAGGCATTGAACAGTAAGACCGGAAGCAACAATTTTGGAAATATCAATAAAACGACCGGGAAATTCCTGCCGCAAGTTCCACTACAGCTACAAAAGGGATTCAGTAAAAAGAGAATTGATCATAGGCACCATACCCTGGACGCCATCGTCATCGCTTGCACATCACGTAACCACATCAACTACCTTAACAATGAAAGCGCTTTAGGTAATGGAGCAACAAAAGACGAGGCTCTAAAAAAGAGATATGATCTGCGAGCTAAGCTTTGTCGCAAAAAGTACAGTGATGATTCGGATAAGAACTACAGTTGGGTCTTCGAAAAGCCATGGGAATCGTTTACCGGCGAAACAAAGAGCGTATTGAGCAAGGTCATTATTAGCGTCAAGCAAAACCTTCGCATTGTAAACAAAACATCCAACCGGTATTCTAAATGGAAAAGCGACGTCACGGGTAATCTCATCAAGGGCCGGGAGCATCAATGGAAAGGTAATAATTGGTCCATCCGGAAACCTATGCATAAGGCGAATCCGTACGGATCGGTTCAATTGAAGTTGACGAAAAAAGTCTCGTTATCCGCCGCACTGAATGATTGGAAAATGATTGCAGACAAAGCACTAAGAACACAAGTAAGTATGTTGTTCCGTCAGTCAGCCGATAAGAAGAGTGTTTTACAATTTTTTAATGCACTTGACTATCACTGGCAAGGAAAAGACATCTCGGAAGTGGAAATCAATTATTGGGACGAAACCAATGTTGCCTCCAGGGATTCCATAAACGAAAGTTACACTAGGGAAAAAATCAAGCGCATTACGGATACAGGCATACAGGCGATCATGCTTCGGCATTTGGCCGTTTACAATGAGAAAAAGGGAGACCTGATCGTCGAACATCCTGAACTGGCCTTTTCACCGGAAGGCCTGGAAGAAATGAATAAAAATATAAAAGCGCTAAATGGGGGCAAACCGCACCAGCCCATCTTCAAAGTCCGAACTTACGAACCGATGGGTAACAAGTTCCCGATTGGAAACCTGGGTAATAAAAACAGGCAATATGTAGAAGCGGCGAAGGGAACCAATCTGTTTTATGCCATTTACAAAGATCCCAAAGGAAAGAGAAAGTATGAAACCATTCCTTTGAATATAGTAATTGAGAGAAAAAAACAAGGATTAGAACCTGTGCCGGGAAATAATGATGCCGGAGATATCTTATTGTTCTGTCTTTCTCCAAATGATCTGGTCTATGTCCCGACACCCGAAGAGATAGCAGGCGAGAGTAAAATCAATCTTTCTCCCTTAACTGATAAATTGGTATCGCAGATTTACAAAGTGGTAAGTTTTACCAACGGCCGACTGTATTGCATCCCTCAGTCTGTTGCAGTTTCCATTGTGGATAAGGTTGAATTCACCCAGCTAAATAAGGTTGAATTCACTCCGGATAAGCGGTCGATCCGGGAAATATGCGTTAAGTTAAAGACAGACCGGCTCGGAGCCATCGGTATTGGTATTGCTGATCGGACGGATTGCTAAGCTGTTTTGCCGGCAACAAAACGATGGATGCCACGAACTTTTCCGCTGTTCTCGACCTTCCAGATATCGTATTTTTTTTGCATGTCCATCCAAAATTCGGCCTCGACCCCAAAGGCTTTTTCCAGACGCAGGGACATCTCTGCAGAGATGGAAGCGATTTCATTCACCACCTCGGAGAGTTGCTTGCGGCTCACGCCCAATCCTTTGGCCGCGGCAGTTATGGATAAATTGAGCTCTTTCAAAATGTCCTCTCGCAGGACAGCGCCGGGGTGAACAGGTCTCATTTTTCGTTTCATAAGTGGCTGCTTAATGATAATCCAAATAATTGACATCAAAGACACTCTCATTTTCGAATCTGAAAATGATCCGGTAATTCCCGGTGATCCATACAGACCAGAACCCTTTGAAACTCCCACTCAATGCATGCAATTTATATCCCGGGATGGCCTTCAGTGGAAGCAATGTTTTGGCCGTGTCGAGCGATTCAAGAATGCGAGCAATTTTATTTATTTGTTCCCGTGGAAGCCTCGTAGGATCACCCTTCTCCCAAAATAACCGCAATCCCTTGTGTGCTATAGACTCGATCATACAAAGATAAGATTGTAACCTCAAAGGTTACGATTTCCGATCATAATTCTTTAGAAAAATCCTCTGCGCCCAATAAATTCCCTAAATAGCACGTTAAGTACTGCAATTACCAATTCCTATGATAAA
>Ga0134126_10009982_pt1 | contig 11968 bp, 11 predicted proteins | sample KB31752_FD_96881 | JGI IMG/M metagenome (GOLD analysis project Ga0134126, IMG submission 96881) | Terrestrial soil microbial communities with excess Nitrogen fertilizer from Kellogg Biological Station, Michigan, USA - KB3-175-2 | ecosystem: Environmental > Terrestrial > Soil > Unclassified ...
CCCCGGGCAGCTCAAGGTCGGGCGGCGGCTGGGGATCAAGATCCTCAACGCGTCGAAGTTCGTGCTGTCGCTTCCGGGGCCGGTCGGGCCGGTGACGTCGGCCGTGGACCGGTCGCTCCTAGCTTCGCTTGACGCGGTGGTGCGCGAGGCTTCGACCGCGCTGTCTTCGTATGACCACACCGGGGCGATCGAGGCGATCGAGCGGTTCTTCTGGATGTTCTGCGACGACTACCTCGAGCTCGTGAAGGCGCGGGCGTACGACGAGGCTGGCTCTGGCGGGGCGTCGGCGCGGGCCACGTTGCGGCTTGCGCTGTCCGTGCTGCTGCGGCTGTTCGCGCCGTTCCTGCCGTTCGTGACCGAAGAGGTGTGGTCGTGGTGGCAGGAGGGGTCGGTGCACGCTGCCGCGTGGCCGTCGCTGGCCTCGGCCTCGGCTGGGGCGGAGGCTGAGGCCGGCGATCCCGCCGTGCTCGCCGTGGCGGCGGACGTACTCGGCCAGGTGCGCAAGGCCAAGACGGCGGCGAGGCTCTCCATGCGCGCCGAGGCCGCGCGGGTGGTCGTGCTCGGGCCCGATCCTGAGGCCGTGACCGCCAGCGGGGCTGACCTGATGGCGGCGGGGAACATCGCCGACCTGGCGGTCGGGCACGCGGACGAGTTCTCCACTGAGGTCACGCTGGCGGAGCCGGTCGCTTCTTAACCCTTCCGGGCGGTTGTGGCGGTCATAACCGCCCGGTACCCCGGCCGATGCGCGGCAGCCTCGGCAGCGGGCCGGTGGGGAGCCGCGGCATCGAGTTGGTCGAGTTCACCCGCGGTATCGCGCCGGTGGCCGGGCCGAAGCGGAGCACCGCGCGCTCGCTGATCTGCTGGTAGCCGACCCGGCCGCCCCAGTGGTCCGAGCGGTTCTTGTCCGTGATCATCACGACTTCGCGCACGCAGTCGTGGCCGAGCATGCCCATGTCCGGGCCGCTGCCTGATTCGCTGTTTGGTCCGCTGTCTCGTAGGAGAGCGCGGCTGACGGCCTGGGTCGCCGCCGCGGCGTAACCGCTGCGGCGGCGGTCCGGCAGCGTGTAGATCATGCTGATCCGGACGATCCCGGCGACCGGACGGGTGAGCGTCACCAGCGCCACCGGCTGCGGGACCGGCTCCCCGAACTGGGCCATGTCCCGGTGGTGCGGGATCGCCAGGTAGTGCGCGACCTCACGGATGCGGCCTGACTTGGGCGGGACCTCCCAGAGGAACGCACCGCCGTAGCTGAGCAGGTCACTGGCCACGTCGGACGGTGAGGGGAGCCGCTCGGCCGCCTCGATCGCGGCGGCCCTGAGCCAGTCGGCGAGCGTCGCGTGGTCCGCGGTCGTCGCGATGCGGAGCCTGCCTGGCGCGCAGGGCGGGCCGGGCAGTTCGGGCCGGTCGGGCGATGACGCGGCGAGGCGGTAGACGCGGCAGGTCCGGTGCGCCCGGACCGTCATGCCGGCCCGCTGGCTCCACGCGGCGGCGAACGCGTCCGCCACCTCGGTCGGCGCGTCCACGCCGCGCACCTGCCGGCCCAGCTTCGCGAGGGTGGCGGCGAGCGCGGCGGCCATCTCCGGTACCCGGCCGGAGATGAGCAACGGCGCTGCCGGGTCGTGCACGAACGCGCCGCGCGGGTCTTCCCCGTCGGGCGGCGTCCACCAGCCGAACAGCATCCCTGGGCTCTGCTGCTGTGCCTGCTGGCGCTGCGCGTCCTGCGCCGCGGAAAGCAGCAGGGTGTTCTCGGCCGCTCTTGATCTCAGGTAACCGCCCGCCGCCGCTGCGAACCGATCCAGATCGGAGGTGGCGCTCCAGCCCATGAGGACTCGTTTCTCTGGTATTCGATCGCGGCCGTCAGACAGATCCGGGCATACTGGCCCGCCTGGGCGGCCGGGGAGGTAGCGATACGGTCGTGACGACAGACTGTCGGACGTAAGGGAAAATCTTCCCGGCGAGTAACATAATGCATACCAGTATGCGCCCCCAGCTGGGGAACGCAAGATTACCAGTAAGTAACTAATGTACCGAAAATGCCAGCACGACCCGGTCTTCTACCGCACGGTAACCAATGTTCTGGTATATGGAATTGGACGTGGGATTGGCGAGGTCGGTGTAGAGCAGGACTTCGTCCGCGCCTGCTTCGCGCGCCCGGCGGCTCACGTCGGCGGTGACCGCGCTGGCGTAGCCGTGACCGCGTAGGTCCGGCGGCGTGTAGACCGGACCGACCCGGATCATGCCCGCGATCTGCCGGGTGACGCATGCCATGGAGACCGGCGCGCCGTCGGCCTCCCACAGCAGGATGCCCTGGTGGCTCAGCTTGTCGCGGACCGCGACCGCCTGGTCTGCCCGCTCCTCCTCGTCGCGCACCTCGTCGGCGAACGCGGTGAACCAGTCGGTAGCCAGCCCTGCGTCTGCGTCCGTTGCGACACGGCCAGTGCCGTCAGACTCGGGCGCGACGAGGTCGCCGAGCCGGTAGAGGCGCAGCCGGCGCTCGACGGCGACCTGACCCCCAGACGTGGCGGCCTGCCAGCTGGCGGCGAACGACTCCGCCGCCTCGGTGTACCCGTTTACCCCGGCCAGCGGGCGGCCGTCGAGGGTGCGCGCTAGCTCGCTGGCGACGTCGGACGCGACGGCGGTGAGCAGGACGGGATGCGGCGGCGTGTGCAGGAAGGCGCCGCCTACCGCGCCGGCCTCGTCGGTCCACCAGCCCAGCAGCGGCTCGCCGCTCGGGTGGGCCGAATAGCGGGCCGGATTGACCCGCAGTTGCTCGCTTACCGTGAGGATCACGGTGTTCCCGGCTCGCTCACGCCACAGGTACTCGCCAGCCGCCGCGAGGAACTCGGCCACGTCGCCGGTCGTCCGCCATGCCATGCGCCATGGTCCCACCCGGCCCGAGGGGGACGCATCCGATTTTTCCGATTTGAAATTCAGCCATTACCGGCGGGTCGGGTAGGGGGCCGCGGCCTCGGATGCGGATATTTCACTATATGGCGGCCCGCATGATCGCGAAGGATTTTGATTTCGCGAAGGATTTTCCTCTAATACGGTGTAAATCCTTCGCGATCATGACGCCGCGCCGGGCGTTGGCCCAGGCGCGGTAGGGGCAAGCGGTAGCCATCGGGGCAGACGCTAAAACGGCGGCCTCATCCTCATGGATTGTCAACAATCACGCTGGCCGATTGTTGACAATCCGCGCGCGGGGTGCGTAGCGTCGAAGTATGGCAGGAGGAGCGGCGGGGTCGCCTAGGGCCGGGGAAGCCGCGCGCACGCATGCGTTCGCGACCCTCCGGGAGGCCATCCACAGCGGGGACCTTGCGCCGGGGCAGCGGCTGGTTGAAGAGGACCTGGCCGGGACGATCGGAGTGACGCGGCAGTCGTTGCGGGCCGCGCTGCTTGACCTCACCGCCGAAGGGCTCGTCGAGCGGATCCCCAACCGGGGGGCGCGCGTGCGGGTGGTCACCACCGAAGAGGCCGTCGCCATCACCGAGTGCCGGATGGCTCTGGAGGCCCTCTGCGCTGTTAAGGCCGCGGAGCGGATCACCGATGCGGATGCCGCCCAGCTGCGCGAGCTCGCGGAGGACCTCAAGCAGTCGGTCGCCGACGCGGACCCGCTGAAGTACTCCGAGCTCAACCGGGAGCTGCACCGCCGGGTCGGGGTGATCTCCGGTCAGGCCGTCGCGGTGGGGCTACTCCAACGGCTGCACGCACAGCTCGTCCGGCATCAGTTCCAGCTCGCCCTCCGGCCAGGCCGTCCCGAGGTGTCGCTCGGCGAGCACCTGGCGATCGCCTATGCCATCGCCGACCGGCGGCCCGAGGACGCCGAGCGCACCATCCGCGCCCACCTGGCTAGCGTCATCGCGGCGCTAAGAGCAGACAATCCGTCAGATCACGAAATTTCGGCATAAAAGGAGCCTGGCTACCAATGCTCAACGTCATCGTTACCGACCCGCCGCGCGCTGACCTCACCGAGGTGGACAAGCTCGCCACCTACGGCGTCGCCACCGTGCACGAGGCGATCGGCCGTGACGGCTACCTCGGCCCGACCATCCGCCCGAACCAGCAGGGCGCCCGGATCGCCGGAACCGCGCTGACCGTACTGTGCTGGCCCGGCGACAACCTGATGATCCACGCCGCCGTGGAGCAGGCCAAGCCCGGCGACATCATCGTCATCGCCATGGCCTCGCCGAACGGCGACGGCGCGTTCGGCGAGCTCCTCGCCACGTCGCTGGTCAGCAAGGGTGTCCGGGGCCTGGTCACCGGCGGCGGCCTGCGCGACACCCAGGAACTGCGCGACATGGGCTTCCACGCCTGGCGGGCCCACGTCTCCGCACAGGGCACCGTCAAGGAGACGACCGGCGCGGTGAACGTGCCGATCTCCCTCGGCGGCCAGCTGATCCGGCCGGGCGACGCCATCGTCGCCGACGACGACGGCGTGTGCGTCGTGCCGCGCCTTGAGGTCGCGAAGGCAGTCGCCGCCTCCGAGGCCCGGATCGCCAAGGAAGACGCCAACCGCAAGCAGCTCGCCGACGGCGCCCTCGGCCTGGACATGTACGGCCTCCGCCCGAAGCTGGCGAAGATCGACTACATCACCTACGCCGAGTACGTCCAGCGCGCGGGCGAAGGTCTTTAAGAGCAAAACCATCATCCAGAACGGCTTGTTGTTTCACATTCAAACCCCCACTGAACCGCCGGGCCGGGATGCCACTGGCCCGGCGGTCCGTAAGGGCACGAGGAAAACTGGCGGCCTTCCCAGCCATGCGGGCCACAAGGCCACTACGGCCATGGACGTGGACGCCTCAAGGCCACTACGCAACTGGCCCGGGGCGCCTCAGGCCACTACGGAATTGGTCCTGGGTGCCACAGGGCCACTACGGAATTGGTCCCGGGTGCCACAAGGCCAATAGAGATGCCCTTGGGTGCCACAAGGCCACTACGGTCTTAGCCCCGGGTGCCACAAGGCCGAAAAGGTGCCAGCACTCAGGGCACTCGGCTCACTGGCGGATCAGGTACGCGGTCGCGGCTAGGCGGCCAGGGAGGAGCGCGGCATGGACGATGTCCGATTTGCTGGTGTTCGGGCGATGCAGATGCGGGGCGGGACATCCAAAGGGTTGTACTTCCTCGCCGAGGACCTGCCGGCGGACGTCGCCGAGCGGGATGACCTGCTGCTGCGGGTGATGGGGTCGCCGGACCCGCGGCAGATCGACGGGGTCGGCGGGGCGCACCCGCTAACCTCCAAGGTCGCCGTCGTATCACCGTCGGCGCGCCCCGGCATCGACGTCGACTACTTGTTCCTGCAGGTCATGGTCGATCAGCCGATCGTCACCGACAAGCAGAACTGCGGGAACATCCTGGCCGGCATCGCGCCGTTCGCGGTCGAGCGCGGCCTCGTCGCCGCCACCGGAGACGAGACGAAGGTCCGGATCCGGATGGTCAACACCGACGGGGTCGTGACCGCCACCATCCAAACCCCAGGCGACCGCCCCCGCTACGACGGCAGCACCGCTATCGACGGCGTGCCAGGAACCGCGGCGGCCGTCGTGCTCGACTTCGAGGACTCGGGGGCCGGGGCGAGCGTGTTCCCTACCGGGAACGTCACCGACGTCTTCGGCGGGATCCCCGTGACCTGCGTAGACAACGGGATGCCGGTCGTGGTGGTGGCCGCGTCAAGCCTCGGCAAGACGGGCTACGAGTCAATCGCGGAATTTGAGGGCGACGCGGAGCTGAACAAGCGCGTGCAGGAACTGCGCCTGGAAGCGGGGAGGGCCATGGGCCTGGGCGACGTCAGCGGCACGACGGTCCCGAAGATCTCCCTGGTCGCACCCCCGGCGAACGGCGGCGCGATCAGCACGCGAACGTTCATCCCGGTCCGCGTGCACGAGTCGATCGGGGTCCTTGGCGCGGTCAGTGTCGGAACGGCCATCGTCATCCCAGGCGCGGTCGGTCACGACATAGCCGTCCTGGATGGCGGCCCCCGCCTGTCCGTCGAGCATCCGAGCGGCGCACTCCAGGTGGAGGTCGAACTAGACACGACGGTCACCCCGCCGAAAGTGATCCGTTCAGGCGTGGTCCGCACCGCCCGCAAGCTCTTCGACGGCACGGTCTTCCCCCGCTAGCGCGACCGCTGCGGAGAAGCGCTTCTGGCGCGAATCCTCCGGCAGGCGCGACTTCCTGACCCGGCATGGCCGGCTCGTGCTCGCTCATCGTTGGTCACGCGAAGGTTTTTGCTGAACCGGCCCATCCGACAGATTGACGGCTTCGAACAAAAGACACCGGCGAGAAGTATGAACCACTAGGAAAGGTCTCGTCCATGTCACTCATCCGTCTCCTGCCCGCCAGGTTCCACGCGGTTGCGGACTATGCCGTCGCAGCCCTGCTGATCCTAGTGCCGCTGTTCGTCCACGGCTCGAGGTCAGCCGTTGCCACCGGCGTGGTCGTCGGCATTGTTGTCGCCCTCGTCAGCGCGCTCACCAGGTACCCGCTCGGCGTCGTGAAGGTGCTGCCGTTCCCCGTGCACTCGGCCGGCGACTACCTCGCGACCGTGCTGCTGGTCGTCGCACCGTTCGCGCTGCACTTCAACCGCACCGACTCAGGCCTGGCGGTGTTCTACACCATCGCCGGCTTCGCCGTGCTCGCGGTGAGCCTGATCACCAACTACCAGTACAGCCCGAAGCGCGCCGGCGTACCCGCGCAGCAGCCCGCCTCCGCGTTCCACCCGGACGCCACGCGGACGGCCGCTCCCGTATACCCATCCGCACCCGAGCACCAGCCGGCCCAGACGTGGCGGTCAGCCCCCGTGCAGGCCGACCCAGTGCAGGCCACCCCGGTGCAGGCAGCCCCCGCGCAGGCCACCCCGGTGCAAGCCGCTCCCGTGCAGGCCGCCCCGGCCCATCAGGATTCGCTGTCGCGCGAGCTTGCCGCCGCGTACCAGGCGGCCACCGAGCAAGCCGCGGCGCAGCAAACCGCCGCGGAACAGGCCGCAGTGCAGTTGGCCGCCGCCCAGCACGCCGCCGCGGAGCAGCTCGCGGCGCAGCAGGCCGCCGCGGAACAGGCCGCGGCGTACCAGGCGGCGGCCGAGCAGGCCGCCGCCCAGCAGGCTGCCGCCCAGCACGCCGCGCAGCTCGCGGCGCAGCAGGCCGCCGCGTACCAGGCGGCGGCGCAGTTTGCCGCGGCGCAGCGAGCCGCGCATCAGGCCGCGGCCCGGCAGGCAACCGCCGAGCAGGCCGTGCATCAGGCCGGGGCTCAGCAGGCCGCCCCGCACGAGGCCGCGGCGCATAAGGCCGCCGCGGAACAGGCCGCGGAACAGGCCGCCGCGCATCAGGCCGCGGCCGAGCAGGCCGCTACGGAGCAGGTTGCCGCGCAGGAGGCGTGGGCGGAGCAGACCGCGGCGCACAAGACCTGGGCGGAGCAGGCTGCCGTGCACAAGACTGTCGCCCGGCCGACCGGACCGCAGCAAGGTGAGCGCGAGGCCGCCCGCGTGTACCAGGCCCAGCCAGCCTGCGAGCCGCAGCGGCGCGTAAGTTAGCTCGGCACACGTCGCCGGTCGCGGCCACGCGGGGACGATCCCCGCGTGGCCGCTGGCGCATCACTGCCGGTCTGGTTCCTGGGTTCGGTCCTTCTGCAGTGACTCCCCCGGTAAGGCCGGAATCGCGGGAAAGGGCAGGTTCATCCTTGTGCCGCGGCGCTCTGTCCGGAAGTCAGTCGTCGGGGTCCTCCGGCGTGGAGATCAGGCTGAAGACCGCGCCCTGGTTGTCGGCGACGATGGCCATCCTGCCGTACGGGCTGTCGCTCGCCGGGCGGATGACGCGGCCGCCGTGGCTGGTGAGCAGCTCGACGGACTTGTCAGTGTCAGCGGTGCCGAAGTAGACGCCCCAGAACGGCTGGTGGGCGTTGTCCTCGCCGTCAGGGAAGGCCCCGATGCCGCCGACGACCTGCTGGCCGTTGATGAGCAGCGTCGCGTAGCTGAACCCGTCGCTGGACATGTCGCCGTACTCGTAGCCGAAGACCGCGGCGTAAAAAGCCTTCGCCCCCTCGAAGTCACGGCTCATGTGCTCGCACCAGGTGAACGCGCTCGGCACGTTCGCGACCTGCACGCCGGTGTGGTTCCGCGCCTGCCAGGCACCGAAAGTCGCGCCAGTCGTGTCGGTGGCGAACAGCATCCGCCCGGAGTCCATGACGTCCATCGGTTCCATCAGCAGCGTGCCGCCTGCCTTCGTGACCTTGGCGGCGGTGGCATCCACGTCACGGGACGCGAAGTACGCGGCCCATGCGCTCGGCGTACCAGGCGGGCCCATGATGGGGCCGATGCCCGCGACGTTCTTGCCGTCCAGCTGGGCCATCGAGTAGCCGCCGAATTCCGGGCCGCCCAGCTGTACTGACCAGCCGAACTGGGCGGAGTAGAAGCTGATCGCCTTCGGAATGTCGCTGGTGCCGAGATCCACCCAGCAGGGAGTTCCGTCGGGCCAAGGGGTGTCACGGGTAACCATACTTGTCACCTCCGTGTTCAAGGCAGCACGCTCCGTCGCGGCCACGCTACCGCAGACGGTAACACCTCAGTATCTGACTCTCCGCTGCGACGTACACCTCTTCTAAAATGGGTCAACCATGAGTGAGGCGACGATGTACAGCAAGACCCGACTCGGTTCTGATCAGATCGAGGGCGCGCGCTCGCTCTCCCCGCGCGGGAAGCGCATTGTCTACCTCATCGTCGGCGTCGTGGTCGCGGCAGGCCTGGCGATCGGCATCTGGAGCGCGGTCAGCAGCGACTCCTACGGAACCTCGGCGAACGGCTGCGTGAGCCTGACCCTCCCGAGCACGACCGGCGCCGGCACGCTGCACTACTGCGGCGCGCGGGCGAAGGCGTTCTGCCGCAACTCCTTCGCTCAGGCGGACCCGGTGTCGCTGGCGGCGCGGCCGCAGTGCGACCTCGCGGGGCTCACCAAAGCTAAGGTCGCTGCTGGCTAGATCTTGGCCGGCTAGAACTCGACGAGGATCGTGACCGGGCCGTCGTTAACCAGGGCGACCTTCATGTCGGCGCCGAATTTCCCCGTCTCGACGTGCGCGCCAAGGCCGCGCAATTCGTCGACGACCGCAGTGACCAGCGGTTCCGCGACCGGACCAGGGGCTGCGTTGTTCCAGCTTGGCCGCCGGCCCTTGGCCGTGTCCGCGTACAGGGTGAACTGGCTCACCACGAGCAGCGGAGCGCCCAAGTCGGAGCAAGACTTCTCGTCGTCGAGAATCCGCAGCCCCCACAGCTTGGCCGCCATTTTCCGCGCCTTGTCCGTGGTGTCGTCGTGCGTCACGCCGACGAGGACCAGCAGGCCCGGTTCGTCGATGGCGCCAATGACCTGACCGTCCACCGCGACGCTCGCCTGGGCCACCCGCTGCACTACTGCTCGCACGAGAGGTCAGCCTACCGGTGCAGTGTTGCGGGCCGACCGGTGTGCAGTTTCGGTCGTTAACGGACGACGCTGCACTTATCAGGCAGATATTGACGGGCGGGGAGCATCGACCGGCCATAATGTCTCGCGTGACCCCTATGGAGGAGTTGACCGTGAGCGACGTGGTCGCCAACCCCGTGCTCGCTGAGGTGATCCGGTCCGGGTTCGTAGAGTCCAGGCACCGCGGCAGCATCGTTGCGATCGGCCCCGAGGGCATGTTCGCGTTCACCGCGGGCAGCGCCAACACGCCGGTCTACCCGCGTTCGGCCAACAAGCCGCTGCAAGCTGCGGCGATGCTCCGGGCCGGGCTGCCGATCGAGGGTGAGCTGCTCGCGCTCGCCGCCGCCAGTCACTCCGGCGAAGACTTCCACACCCAAGGGGTGCACGACATCCTCGACCTCGCGGGGCTCACCGCGGACGACCTGCAGTGCCCGCCCTCACTGCCGCTCGACGCGCCGACCGCGTGGCGGCTGATCAGGTCGACGCCCCCGGATGGGGACCCGGAGTCGCGGGTGCGGTTCAACTGCTCGGGCAAGCACGCGGCAATGCTCGCCACCTGCATCGCCAACGAGTGGCCCACCGAGACGTACCTCTCCCCCGAGCACCCGCTGCAGTTGCACATCAGGCGGACCATCGAAGACCTCGCGCGGGAGCCGGTCGCGGCGGTCGGCGTTGACGGCTGCGGCGCGCCGCTGTTCGCGCTGACCTTGGGCGGGCTCGCCCGCGCGTTCCGCGCGCTGGTCCTCGCGGCGCCCGGCTCGCCGGAGCGCAAGGTCGCCGACGCGATGCGCAAGTTCCCCGAGTGGACCAGCGGGACGACGCGCGACGAGAACAAGCTGATGGCCGCGGTGCCCGGGCTGTTGCTGAAGGGCGGGGCGGAAGGCGTGGACGCGTTCGCGCTGCCGGACGGGACCGCCGCCGCGCTGAAGGTCGACGACGGGAACTCTCGCGCCCGCACGCCGATCACGGTCGCCATCCTGGCCATGCTCGGCGCGCAGCCGCCCGTTGAGCTCGCCGTCGCCGAGGTGCACGGCGGCGGCAAGCCCGTCGGCGTCATCCGGGCGACCAGGCTCGCGTAAGCCCTACACGCCGTGGGCGGCGAGCGTGAAGCGCTGGTCGGGCGAGGGCTTGCCCGCTGCCAGGTCGGCGATGATCTCGCCGAGCAGCGGGGCGAACTTGGCGCCGTGGCCTGAGCAGGGCGACGCGACGACGAACGGGCCGGACCGGTCCAGGATGAAGTCCTCGTTCGCCGTCCGGGTGTACAGGCAGGTGACTTCATTGATCGGCGTGGTGGCCAGGCCTGGGAGCCTGGCGCCGACAAAGTCGACGATCCTGGACCGTTCGGCCGGGTCAATCCCGAAGTCGCGGTCCGTGGCGGTCGTCGCGCGGACGGCGGCGTGCTCGCCAACCTTGATCGCGCCCGGTGCCCCGCCGTCACGGCCGCCGGGCAGGCCGTAGTAGTTGTCCTCGCCGCTGAAGTAGATGAAGACCGGCCACGGGGCCGCCGCGGCTGCCTGTCCTTCCTCTTGCTGGCCCGTGGCTGGAACCGGGGCGAAGTGAGCGATCTGCTGCTGTGTCACCGTCAGCGGCGGCAGGTCAACGACGCCGCCGAGCAGCGGGGCGAGCCAGGCGCCGACCGCGGCCACGATCACCGGCGCGGTGAAGCTGCCGCTGTCGGTGTGCGCGACCGCGCCGTCGCCGGACGGGGTCGTCGCGAGCCGGGTGACCGGGGTGTTGAACCTGACGTCCGCGCCGTGCGCGGAGGCGAGCCTGAGCATCGCGGCCATCGCGTTATGCGGGTCAAGGACGCCGGCGTCGGCGTGGAACATCACCTCGCCCACGCCGGTGAAGTCGAAGTACGGCCAGCGGCGCGCCACCTCCTCGGGGGGCAGCAACTCGGCTGGCACACCGCAGCCGGTCAGGACCTCGTGGAGCAGGCGCGGGTCACGGTCCGCCCCGAAGTCGAGGCCGCCGGTCTGGGTGAGCAGCGACTCGCCTGCCTGTGCTTCGAGCTGCCGCCACCGCTCTCCCGCGGCGCCGGTCAGCCGCACGTACAGGGGATCCGGGTAGGCGCGGCGGAAGATCCGCGCGCTGCCATGCGAGCTGCCTTTCTTATGCCCGGGGCCGAATGCCTCGAGCACCACCACGTCGAGGCCGCGCGCCGACGCCGCCAAGGCTGCGGCCGAGCCCGCGAGTCCAGCGCCAACGATGATGAGGTCCGCGGTTGTAGCCACGCAGGCCGCCTTCCGTCCGGGGGGTGTTAATCGCCATCGTCATCCTGATACCCAACCAACGGCGCCGGCAGGTCTCCGCAGGACGACACCACGCAGTTGCCCAGCTTCCCGAGCCCGTCGCGCCGTTGTGAGAGGCTGGGGGCCGGGAGGTAATAATCATGAAAGTTGGGTTGCAGATCCCGGACTTTTCGACACCGCGCGGGCCCGCAGCGCTCGGCCAGGAGATTGCCACCGTCGCCCGCACCGCCGACGACGCTGGTTTCGAGTACATCGCGGTCATGGATCACTTCTTCC
>Ga0134126_10009983_pt1 | contig 11968 bp, 8 predicted proteins | sample KB31752_FD_96881 | JGI IMG/M metagenome (GOLD analysis project Ga0134126, IMG submission 96881) | Terrestrial soil microbial communities with excess Nitrogen fertilizer from Kellogg Biological Station, Michigan, USA - KB3-175-2 | ecosystem: Environmental > Terrestrial > Soil > Unclassified ...
GCCTCCTCCTGATCGTGGGTCACGACCACGAAGGTCACGCCCAGCTTGTCCTGCAGGCTGATGAGCTCGAACTGGGTGTGCTCGCGCAATTTCTTGTCGAGCGCCCCGAGCGGCTCGTCGAGCAGCAGCAGCTTGGGGCGTTTCACCAGGGAACGCGCCAGCGCCACCCGCTGGCGCTGGCCGCCCGACAGCTGATGCGGCTTGCGCTTGGCGAAGTCGCCCAGCTTCACCAGATCGAGCATGGTCGCGACGCGTTCTTGAATCTGCGCCTTGGGGACGCGGTCCTGTTTCAGGCCGAAGGCGACGTTCTGCTCCACCGTCATGTGCGGAAACAGCGCGTACGACTGGAACATCATGTTGACCGGCCGTTCGTACGGCGGCACGCCCGTCATGTCCTCGCCGTCGATGAATATTTTGCCGGCGCTCGGCGTCTCGAAACCGCCCAGCATGCGCAGCAGCGTGGTCTTGCCGCAGCCCGATGCACCCAGCAGGCAGAATATCTCGCCCTCGTAGATCTTCAGGCTGACGTCATCGACCGCCTTGAAGTCTCCGAAGGACTTGCTGATCCGGTCCACCTGCACATAGGGGCGTGCGGCCGGATCCTTCCATGGCTCCGCTTTGACCACCGCTGCGGCGGATGTCGCCATGGCTTATTGGCCCGTCTTGAATTTTTGCCACACGCGCGTGATGGCGCGCGTCTGATCGGCCGAATCCGCCAGTTGCACGGCCAGCTTCTGCCGGATCTCGGGCGGCGGGTATATTTCCGGATCGTCCTTGACGGCGGGCAGCACCAGCGGCTGCGATGCCAGGTTGCCGTTCGCATAGCGCTTGAAGTTCGAGATGTCGGCGATGACCTGCGGCGTCATGATGTAGTTCATGAAGGCCAGGGCGCTGTCGGGGTGCGGCGCGTCCTTCGGAATGGCCAGCATGTCGAACCACAGTATCGACCCTTCCTTGGGGACCACGTACTTGATGTCCACGCCCTTGTTGGCGTCGCGGGCGCGGTCGCGGGCCTGCATCACGTCGCCGTTGTAGCCCACGGCAAGGCATAGATCGCCGTTCGCCAGGGCCTCGATGTATTCGGAAGAATTGATGTTGCGGATGTAGGGTCTGATCTTGGTGAGCACGGCCTCCGCCTGGACCAGATCGTCGGGGCTCTGCGAGTTCGGATCCTTGCCCAGGTAGCTGTACACGGCGCGCATCATTTCGGCGGGCGAATCGAGCACGCTGATGCCGCACTTGGCCACCTTCGACGCCACCGCCGGATCGAACACCATGCGCCAGCTGTCGAGCGGGGCATCCGGCATCAATGCCTTGATCATCTTCTCGTTGTAGCCGATGCCGTTGGTGCCCCACATGTAGATGATCCCATGGGCATTGCCGGGATCGTGCAGGGCCACCTTGGCCATCAGCTGCGGGTCCATGTTCTTGAGGTTGGGCAATTTCGACTTGTCGAGGGGCAGATAGACGCCGGCTTTGATCTGGCGTTCGAAATACGAAGCCGTGGGCACCACGATGTCGTAGCCGCTGCTGCCCGCCAGCAGCTTGGTCTCGAGGGTTTCGTTGGTGTCGAAATAAGCGACGTTCACCTTGATGCCGGTCTGCTTCTCGAAGTCGGACAGGGTGTTGGCCGCCAGATAATCCGACCAGATGTAGAGGTTCAGGACCTTGGCGCCGGCGCCCTCGCCGGATGCGCCCTTGTGGCCGCCGCAAGCGCTGAGACTCAATACCGCCCCCAACCACAGAACCGCCGTCCGACGAACCATGAACTTCAAGCGTTTCCCCTTATCCTGACCGGTGTCCGCTTTATAACGCAGCCACGGGGGGACCGCTACACGTTCAGCAGCAGATGTTCCCGCTCCCAGGAGCTGATGACCTGAGCGAAGGTCTCGTACTCCGCGTCCTTGACCGCGGTGTAGGCAAGCACGAAGCGGTCGCCGAACAGATCCACCAGGGGCTTCGATTCGCGCAGCAGCCGCAGGGCCTCGGCCAGGGTGCGCGGCAGGGCGATGGCCAGATCGTAGGCGCTGCCCGAGATCGGCTCGGACGGCTTCAGGCCCTCGACCATGCCGAGATAGCCGCAGGCCAGGGACGCCGCGATCGCGAGATAGGGGTTGGCGTCGGCGCCTCCCACGCGATTCTCCACGCGCCGTGCCTCGGGCCCGGACATGGGCACGCGCAGGCCCGCGGTTCGATTGTCGTAGCCCCAGTGCACGTTGATGGGCGCCGACGAGTAGCGGCTGATGCGCCGGTAGCTGTTCACATTCGGCGCGAACAGCGACATGGCGCCCGGCAGGTATTTCTGCAGCCCGGCAATGTGCCCGAAGAACAGGCTGGACGGCGAACCGTCGGGATTGCTGAATATGTTCTTGCGCGTCTTGGCATCGACGATGCTTTGGTGCAGGTGCATGGCGCTTCCCGGCTCCTTGGCCATGGGCTTGGCCATGAACGTCGCATACATCTTGTGGCGCATGGCCGCCTCGCGGGCGGTGCGCTTGAACAGAAACGCCTGGTCGGCGAGATTCATGGGATAGCCGTGCAGCAGATTGATTTCCATCTGCGCGGCGCCGGCCTCATGGATCAGGGTGTCGATTTCGATGTCCTGCGCCTCGCAGAACGAATACATGTCGTCGAACAAGGGGTCGAACTCGTTGACCGCTGCGATGCTGTAGGCTTGGCGGCCGATCTCCGGGCGGCCCGAGCGGCCCACCGGCGGTTTCAGCGGGTAATCGGAATCGACGTTCGGTTCGACCAGGAAGAATTCGAGTTCGGGCGCCACCACCGGCTCCCAACCGTGCGCCTCGTACAACTCGAGCACCCGCCGCAGCACGTAGCGCGGCGCCATGGTGACCGGCCGGCCGTCGCCGTAGAAGCAATCATGAATGACCTGCGCGGTCGGCTCCGCGGCCCACGGCACCACCCGCACCGTCTTCGGATCGGCCTTCAGCACGATGTCGATGTCCGACGGGTTCATGGCGCTCTGATCGTCCGGATAGTCGCCCGTCACGGTCTGCAGAAAAATCGCCTCGGGCAGGCGCATGCCCTCCTCTTCCGCAAATTTCTCCGCCGGCATCAGCTTGCCGCGCGCCACCCCCGCCATGTCCGGGATGATGGCTTCGACCTCGGAGATCCCGTGTTCTTTCAAGAATTGCTGAATCGTGCTGGACATAAATCACCTTTGGGCTCTGTGCGCGCGGCCGGCTGCGCCGAAGGCCGCGAACAAAGCGCGAGAAAATGGATTCTTTGCAAACTGCCATTCCGGATGCCACTGCACGCTCAAGGCGAAGTTCGGCGCGTCGGCGACTCGGAACGCCTCGATCACTCCGTCCGGCGCGCGCGCCTCGACGGCGAGACCCTTGCCCAAGTCTTGAATTCCCTGCCAATGCAGGGAATTGACCTGCAGGCGCTCCTGTCCGGCCATTTCGCGCAGGCGCCCCCCGGGCTCCAGAATGACCTCGTGCGCCGGGCCGTACTGCACCTTGAGCGGCGTGGATTCATCCTCGCGGTGATCGAGATACCCCGGTACCTCGTGCAACCGCTGCTGCAGGGTGCCGCCGTAGGCGACATTCATTTCCTGGAATCCGCGGCAGATCGCGAGCACCGGCAGGCCGGCGGCGATGGCCCGCGGAATCAGCGGAAGCGTCGTAGCATCCCGATTTGGATCATGTAGCGTTCCCGGCGCGCTGGCCGGGCCTCCATAGTGGCTTGGTTCGACATTCGATGGGCTTCCCGTGAGCAGCAGGCCGTCGCAGGCATCGAGCAGGGACGGCAAATCGATTCCGGAGCCGAGCGCCGGTATCAGCAGCGGCAGCGCCTTCGCCCCCGTGGCGACGGCTTCGATGTATTTCTCGCCGACCATGTGGAAGAAGTGCTTTCCACACAGCTTCCGGTCGGCTGGAATTCCGATGACGGCTAAGCGAGACATGTTTAATATATTAAACGTCGCTACGGACGGTTGAGCTTCCTGAACGCCAGTATTACACCACACCGCCACCGACTCGTCCCGCTCGACAGCTCACAATTGGCTAAGATTTAGGCATTTCCATGACTTAGCCGCGCTTTGTGCAGTGCAATAACATTGCGCCGAGCGTCGGCGGCACGGTAGGCTCACAGCCGCCGAATCCTGTCAATAGGCATAAGATTTTAAACACCCAGCAAGCCATCGGTTGTCAAGTGCACCTCATCGATCCACCCGCCCCTTCCTATTACGCAGCCTCGGTCGCCGTTACGGCCGAGGGTCTGCGCGCGCCGCGCCAGTCCTTGCAGGGGGAGCACCGGGCGGATGTGGTCGTCGTCGGCGGCGGCATCGCCGGCTGCTCTGCTGCGCTGCACCTAGCGCAGCGCGGCTATGGAGTGGCGCTGCTCGAGGCGCGCACCGTGGGTTACGGCGCCTCGGGCCGCAGCGGCGGCCAAACCATTTTCGGCTTGGCGGCAGGCCAGCAGTCGTTGACGGCGCAGGTCGGGCGCGAAGACGCGCGCCGGCTGTTCGATCTGTCCATCGAGTCCCTCGACCTCACCCAATCCCTGATCCGCGATCACTCCATCGACTGCGACTACCATGCCAATCATGTACACGTCGCGACCAAGCCGCGGCATGTGACCGAACTTCGCGACTGGGCACGTGAGTTGCACGAGGACTACGGGTATACCTCGGCGCGCCTGGTGAATCGCGACGAATTGCCGGCGCATGTGCGCAGCGAGCGGTATCTCGGCGGCCTCATCGACCCGCGCAGCGGACACCTCAATCCGCTCAAATTCACCTTGGGAATGGCCCGCGCGGCCGAAGCCGCCGGGGCGCGGATTTTCGAGAACTCCCGGGTGCTGCGCTACCAGGACGGGGCCGAAATCATCGTACACACCGCGCAGGGCGTGGTGCGCTGCGCGCAGCTCGTGCTATGCGGCAATGCCTATATCGGCGCGGTCGCGCCGCCCCTGGCGCGGCGCATTCTGGGCGTCGGCACCTACATCATCGCCACCGAGCCGCTCGGCGAGCGCCAAGCGCAGGCGCTCTTGCCGAGCAATGCCGCCATCGCCGACCTCAACTGGATCCTGGACTATTTCCGCCGCTCGCCCGATCACCGTCTGCTGTTCGGCGGCCGCGTGAGCTACAGCGCAGTGCAGCCGCCGCGGCTGGCCGAGTCCATGCGCAAACGCATGCTGCGCATCTTCCCGGCGCTCGCCGGCGTCAAGGTGGACTATGCCTGGGGCGGCTTTCTGGACATCACCATGAGCCGGGCGCCCAATTTCGGGCGCCTCGCACCCAATGTGTTCTACCTGCAGGGATTTTCCGGCCACGGCATGACCCTGACCGGCCTGGCCGGGAAATTGGTGGCCGAAGCCGTCGCCGGCACCGCAGAGCGCTTCGATGTTTTCGCGCGTATCCCGCATCGCGACTTCCCGGGCGGCCGGCTGTTGCGCCGACCCTCGCTGGTCATGGCCATGCTGTACTACCGCCTGAGGGATTTGCTGTAGCGGCCGCTGCGCGCAGCCACGGCCGCCGCGCGGCGCCGGCCGATTCGACGGATCATTTCTCAGCCCATCATTTATCGAGCCCATCATTATCTCAGCCCATCATTTCTCAGCCCATCATTTATCGAGCCATCATTTGCGCCGGATGACGAAGCAGCGGTGAATCCGCGCGTGCCGCTCGAAGTCCTTGGGTATGGTCTGCGCGCTGATGTCCTGCAGATCTAAATCGGCGAGCGCCGGTTCATCGAGCTTGAAGCGCGTGTAATTGGTCGAAAACACCAGCCGTCCGCCCTCGCGCAACAGCTTGAGCGAGCGGCGGATCATGCCCACGTGATCGCGCTGCACGTCGAGCACTCCCTCCATGCGCTTGGAATTGGAGAAAGTCGGCGGGTCGACGAAAATCAGATCGAAGCGCGGGCCCCGGGCCTCCTGCTCTTCGAGCCACTGCAGGCAGTCGGCGCGGTACAGCTCGTGCTTCGGATCGCCGAAACCGTTGAGCAACAGGTTCTCGCGCGCCCAATCCAAGTAGGTGTTCGACAAGTCGACGCTCGCGCTGCTGCGCGCGCCGCCCGCGGCCGCATACACCGTGGCGCTGCCTGTGTAGCAGAACAAGTTCAGAAAATCCGCGTCCTTCGCCCACCCGCGCAGCAGGCCGCGCACCAGGCGATGATCGAGGAACAGCCCCGTGTCCAGATAATCGCGAAAATTCACCCAGAACTTCAGCCCCCCCTCCTGCACGGCGTGGCGTTCGGCCTTGGCTTCGTGTTTCTCGTATTGCTCGCTGCCCTTCTGCGGTTTGCGCAGCCGCGAGTGCACGTGGGCCGGCGGCACGCCCAGCACTTGCGGCAGCACCGCCAATGCCTCGCGCCGGCGCTCGCGGGCGCCCTCCTGATCGACGCTCTTCGGCGGCGCATATTCCTGCACATGGACGTGGGCGTGGGCGGTGTTGCGGCCGTACAGATCGATCGCGAACGCATATTCCGGCATGTCCGCGTCATACACCCGGTAGCAATCGATGTGCTCCCGCTCGGCCCAACTCTCGAGGCGCTTGAGGTTCTTGCCCAGGCGGTTCGCGAACATCTGCGCGCCCGGCCGATTCGACCAATCCGCGCGCACCGCTTCGGGCGCCCGCTGTTCGCTGGCTTCGTCGAGCTCGAAGCGCAACAGCCGGCACTCGATGGTGCCGTTGAAAAAGCGGTGCGTGCGCTTGGCGTAGATTCCCAGATTCCTGGCGAGCGGCGGATTCCCCGTGAGCACCGCCGCCTGCCAGCCGCGAAACCGCTCGCGCAGCGTCGCGCCCAGTTCGGAATACAGAGCCGGGAGTCCCGACTCCGCGCCGATACGCTCGCCGTAGGGCGGATTGGTCACGATCAGACCGGCGTCGGTGTTGGGACGCACGATCTCGCTCAAGGAACGCTTCTCCACATGCAGCCACCCCGCGACACCGGCATGCTCGCCGTTGGCGATGGACATGCGCACCGCCTCGGCATCGACATCGGAGCCCAGAATGCAGCGCCGTACCGCGCGCGCGCCGCGGCGTTCCCGAGCCTCGGCGCACAGCCGCTCCCACAGCCGCGCATCGTGCCCGCGCCAGCCCGTGAAACCAAAGTAGCCGCGGTCGAGCGCCGGCGCCGCGTCCGCCGCGATCAGCGCCCCTTCCGTCAGAAAGGTGCCCGAGCCGCACATGGGGTCCAGCAGCAAGCCGCCCCGCTCGCATACCTCCGGCCAGCCCGCGCGCAACAGCACGGCGGCGGCGACGTTCTCCTTGAGAGGAGCACGCCCGCCCTCGGCGCGATAGCCGCGTCGATGCAGACTCTCGCCCGAGAAATCCACGGACAAAAGCGCGGTGGGCCCCTCCACGTGCAAATGCAGCAGCACGTCGGGGCGCTCCGGCCTGATGTTCGGCCGCTCGCCGGTCGCATCGCGCAGCGCGTCGCAGACCGCGTCCTTGAGCAGCTGCGAACCGTAAATGGTGTGTCTGATCGATTCGTTGCCGCCGCTGCAATCGCAGGCCAGCGTCGCGCCGGGGCCCAGATGCTCTCGCCAGTCGATGCGCCGGACGCCCTCGTACACACTCTTGGTACTGCCGGCATCGATGGATCCCAAGCTCAACAACACGCGGGTGGCGGTGCGCGACCAGAGGCAGGCGCGATAGCCGACTTCGAGGGTGCCCTGGAACTTCACATCGTGACTACGCTCGCGAATATCCTCGGCGCCGAACTGCCGCAGTTCCTCCGCCAGCACCGAGGCCGCGCCCACCGGCGCCGTCGCCAGCCAGTAGCGCACATTGCCGGCGTCCGGCTCATCGCGATGTTCAGCGTCGGCGGGTTTCAAAAGATCCAGATCTTGGGGCACTCGCGGTGCCGCAAAGGTCGAGCCAATCGAGCTTGGGGTTCTTCGCGAAGTAGCGCGCCAGAATCTTGTATACGCCGGCGTCGAAGGCTGCGTCCGCGCCTTTTGCGGCGAGCAAGGCCAGTTCCTCCTCGGTCCGCGCCGTGCCCAGATAGGTCCAATGATCGACGACGTGCAGATCGGCGCCGTGCATGAATTCCGCGGCACCGCTCCAAGCGCCCCTTTCGCGTATGGCGATGCGTCCGGGAAACGGCCAGGGCCGCAATTTCAAGGATGACAGCGCCAGGCGCAGCCGCAAGTCATGCAGCATGGGCGGCTCCTTGCCCACGCAGGCTCCCTTGCACTGACCGATCGGGTAGGCGACGCACGCTCCGGCGAGCCGGCTGCCTGCGCCGTCCTCCAGCCCCAGCACCTTCAGGCAGAGCTGGCGCGAGCGCGCAATATCCACCAGCGCCTTGCGGGCGTCCTTCTCGGAGTGAAATAGACCGAAACACTCCAGGAGCTCCCGGGCGTCCACCGCTTCGACGGCAACCGCTTCGACGGTCACCGCTTCGACGGCAACCGCTTCGACGGTCACCGTTTCGACGGTCACCGTTTCGACGGCCACCGCTTCGACGCCAGTCTGTGCCCGGACAGCCGTTGCGACGCCAGCCGGGTCGCCGGCAGCTGCTTCTGTGGCGTGCGCCCGCGCCGCCTGCGAGGGCGCCGGTGCCCTCGGCTGTTCCCGCGCCGCTGCGTGTGGCTGCGGGCCGGTCAAGCGTAGCGTGTAAGTATTTGCGTCGCCCTTGATGCGCCGGTTGTACAGGGGCTGGCGCTCCTTGAGCCACTGCGCCTCCCGCAGCATGGCGCCGAGTTCACCGGCGGTCTCGACCCAATCGACGCGCCGCACCAGAGCCGCCAGCCGGCGATCCGTCCGAGGGCGCCCCGATTGACGGCGCCTCCCGGCATCGGCGTCGCCGCCGGCGAAATGGCCGCACACGCCGGCGCGCAGCGCAGCGCTCTTGCCGACCAGCAGCAAGGCATCCGCCTCGCCGAAAAATCGATACGCGCCCCACCCTTCGGGTATTTCGTCCGCCAAGCCGCCTGGCAATTGCGCCGGCATGGCATATGCGCCGATAGCCGAACGCACCGCGGCGGCCAGCCGCGGTTCCGCGACTTCGCGCTTCAACTTGAACCAGAAATCATGCAGCACCCGGGCATCGCCCAGGGCGCGATGCCGGGCGCCGCAGGTGAGCCCATTGCGTTGCATGACGGCATCCAGATTGTGGCGCGCATGCTCAGGAAACAAGCGCCGTGACAGTTTGACGGTGCACAGCACGGTCGCGCGGAAGCTCGAATCCGTTTTCTGGAATTCGCTGCGCAGGAAGGAGTAGTCGAAGCGCGCATTGTGCGCCACGAACACCGCGTCGCGTAGCTTCTCGCGCACCAGCCCGGCGATCTCGGCAAAGCGCGGTGCGCCGGCCACCATCTCATTGCTGATGCCGGTGAAGGATTCGATGTAGGACGGAATGGGCCGTTCGGGATTCACCAGCGAACTCCATTCATCGACCAGCACGCCGTCGGTGACGCGCACCACGCCGACCTCGGTGATCCGGTCATACGCCGCGTTCCCGCCCGTCGTCTCCAAATCGACGAATACCAGATCCCGCGGCAGTTCCTCAACCGCGGCCATCGAGCGACATCAAGGGATGGTAGAGGTCGGGCCGCCGGTCGCGGAACACGCCCCACGAATGCCGATAGCGGCGCACATCCTCGAGGTCGAAGGCGGCGGTCAGCACGGTTTCGCTCACGCGATCCGCCTCGGCCACTTTCTCGCCGGTCGGCGAGGCAATGAACGACGAGCCATAGAAGGTCATGGTGTACTTGTCGCCTTGCTCGGTGCCGATGCGATTCGAAGCCACCACCGGCATGACATTGGCCGCGGCATGACCCTGCATGGTGCGCTGCCAATGCCCGCTCGAGTCGATGCTCGCATCCTGGGGTTCCGAACCGATGGCCGTGGGATAAAGCAGCATGTCCGCGCCCAGCAGCGCCATGCACCGCGCCGCCTCCGGAAACCACTGATCCCAGCAGATCGCGACCCCGAGCCTGGCATAGGCGCTGTCGAATACCTTGAAACCGGTGTCGCCCGGCGAGAAGTAGAACTTCTCGTGGTAGCCCGGGCCCTCGGGAATGTGCGACTTGCGGTAACTGCCGAGCACCGACCCGTCGGCATCGATGATCACCACCGAATTGTAGAACGCGTTATTGGCGCGTTCGAACACGCTGATGGGCAGCACCACCCCCAAGCGGCGCGCCACGGCGCGGAAGTGCTCCACCGCCGGATGGGCATCCAACGGCCTGGCCAGTTCCAGGTGCTGCGAGGAGTGATCCTTGCAAAAGTACGGCGTCTCGAACAGCTCCTGGATCAGAATCACCTGGGCGCCGCGGCCTGCCGCCTCGCGGATCAGCTTTTCGGCGCGCGCGATGTTCGCGTCGCGGTCCCAACTGCAGGCCATCTGAGTGGCCGCTACCGTAATCTTGCTCATAAGTTTCTATGCTACCCGATCTCTGACCGTGGAACGCAGGCGAGAATCGGCCTCTGAATCTGAACCCTAATATCGGACGGGGTCGCTTCGACCCCGTTCAAAGGTGGCGCGCAGCGCCTAGAAAGTCGGCGGCGAGCTCGCGCTGACGATCTCGCATTCATCGCGGCCGGCATTGCGAAAACGATGCGGCAGCGAGCTCTTGAAATAATAGGCATCCCCCGGCCCCAAAATCCGCGACTCCCCGCCGATGGTCAGTTCGATCTTGCCCTTGACGATGACGCCGCCCTCCTCTCCCGCATGGGTCAGCATCTCCTCGCCGGTATCGGCATTCGGCGCATAGCGCTCGTGCAATATGGACATGCTGCGTTTCGCCAGGCGGCCGCCGACCAGGCGCAGCTCCACGCTCGCCGTGCCGATGTCGGCCAGTTCCTGCCGCGGAAAGAACACCTGCGGCTGGCCGCCGAGATCCAGGGTGAAGAAATCCGCCAGCGCCATCGGTATGCCGTCGAGCACCTTCTTCAGCGAGCTGACCGAAGGACTCACCCGATTCTGCTCGATCAACGAAATCAAGCCATTGGTCACCCCCGCGCGCTTCGCCAATTCACGCTGCGACAGGCCGTACATTTGCCGCACGGCTTTAAGGTGGCTACCAACGTCCAGGCTCATGATGTCTATTATAATAGACAGAACGGCGGTGAATGAAGCGAAAATTGAGCTGAGTGTCGATTTTCCTTATCATCTGCCCTGCCCAGGCCCTAATACTTCAAGGAACGCGCCATGAACGCCCAGCTGACCCCCACTCCCGCAACCGGCGATCTCGATGCCTTTTGGATGCCCTTCACCGCGAATCGACAGTTCAAGGCCAATCCCCGGATGCTCGCGCGCGCCGAGGGCATGTACTACTGGACCGTCGACGGCCGCGAGATCCTCGATGGGGTCGCCGGCCTCTGGTGCGTCAACGCCGGGCACGGGCGGCGCGAAATCACCGACGCGGTGTCCAAACAGCTCGCCACCATGGAATTCGCGCCGGCCTTTCAAATGGGTCATCCCATTGCGTTCGAACTCGCCAACCGGCTGGCCAAGGTCGCACCGCCCGGCCTCGATCGCATTTTCTTCACCAACTCCGGATCGGAGTCGGTCGATACGGCGCTGAAAATCGCCATCGCCTATCACCGTGCCCGCGGCGCCGGCCAGCGCATCCGCTTCATCGGCCGCGAAAAGGGCTATCACGGCGTGGGCTTCGGCGGCATGTCGGTCGGCGGCATCGTCAACAATCGCAAGTTCTTCGCCGCCTCCATGGTGCCCGGCGTCGACCATCTCCCACACACCCTGGATATTGAGCACAACTCCTTTTCGCGCGGACTGCCGCAATGGGGCGCGCATCTTGCCGACGAGTTGGAGCGCCTGATCGCCCTGCACGACGCATCGACCATTGCGGCGGTCATCGTCGAGCCGATCTCAGGATCGGCCGGAGTGATCCTGCCGCCCATCGGCTACCTGAAGCGGTTGCGCGACATCTGCGACAAGCACGACATACTGCTGATATTCGACGAAGTCATCACGGGCTTCGGCCGCATCGGCAAGCCGTTCGCCAGCCAGGCGTTCGACGTGACCCCCGA
>Ga0134126_10009984_pt1 | contig 11967 bp, 10 predicted proteins | sample KB31752_FD_96881 | JGI IMG/M metagenome (GOLD analysis project Ga0134126, IMG submission 96881) | Terrestrial soil microbial communities with excess Nitrogen fertilizer from Kellogg Biological Station, Michigan, USA - KB3-175-2 | ecosystem: Environmental > Terrestrial > Soil > Unclassified ...
ATCGTTTTGCTGGAAGCGATGGCGAGCGGACTGCCGGTTCTCTGTCACGATGAGCCTGGCTTTCGCGGCATCGTCGGGCCGGGCGGCCTCTACCGGGACTTTACGCGCGACGGCGCCCTCGCCTCCGCACTGGCCGCCGCATTCGTTCACGATACCCGTGTCAGAATTTCGCGCGCGGCGCGCACCCATGTCGAGCGGACCTACTCGGCCGACGCCGTCGTGCCGCGGATCAAGGCCATGTACGACACCGTCCTCGGCTGCCGCCATGACGGCTGATACGGTCAGCGTCATCGTCCCCGCCTACAACGCGGCCACCCATATCAGGCGAGCGGTGGACAGCGCGCTCGCGCAGACCCGTGCTCCGTTGGAAATCCTCGTTGTCGATGATGGGTCAAGGGATCGCACCGCGGAGGTGGTGGCGGCGATGCCCGCGCCGGTGCGCCTGATCCGCAAGCCGAACGGCGGTCCCGCAACGGCGCGCAACCTCGGCGCAGCCCAGGCGCGCGGCGACTGGCTGGCACTGCTCGATGCCGATGATTGGTGGTTTCCCGAAAAGCTGGCCTCACAACTGGCATTTGGTGCCGATACGACTGTCGGGATGGTGCATTGCCTGCCCGACCACCGGAATGAGCGGGTGCCGGACCAGCTTACCTTCGCCCATCTCTGGGAACGCAACCGGATCATCAACTCTTCCGTCCTGATCCGGCGCGCGACCTTCGACACGCTGGGCGGCTTCAATGAAGCGAAGGAGCTGATCAGCGTCGAGGACTACAATCTGTGGATTCGCGTCGCGGCATCGGCATGGCGGATCGTCACCTGTCCGCAGGTGCTGGTGCACTACACGCGCGGCATCGGCATCTCCTCCAATTCCGAGCGCTTCATGCGCGCCTCCCTGTTCAATGTGGACGATGTCGGCCGGCGCCTGGCATTACCCGAGACAATGATCCGGCGGAAACGCACGGAGATCATCTTCGACTTCGGCCGCAAGGCACTCTATGAGCGCGACTTGTCGACCGCCCGCCGGCTGCTGCGTCAGACCTTCACCGACGAGACTACTCTGCGCCACGGCGCGCATCTGCTGATCTCGCTGATGCCGGTGCCTGTCCTGGACATCAGGCGCAACGTCCTGCGCCGCCTGGAAAAACCGAAAGCGCCCGTTCGGCAGGACACAAGCGCGGCCGATACGCCCACCGGACCGGACTGGTTCAGCGAGTCGGATGCGCAATCGGCGTCGATCGTGGATCGCGGCTTTCATACCGCGACGGCCGAAACCGCACTCGAACGCCCGATGCTGGTGACGACGATCGACGCCGAGGAAGGTTTCGACTGGCACGGGCCGTTCTCGCGGGCATCGACCGACGTGACATCGATGCGTTCGCAGCACATCGCGCATCGCATCTTCGAACGCTATGGCGTCGTGCCGACCTACATGGTGGACCATCCCGTGGCCTCCCAGGACGGTGGCCGCGCGCCGTTGCGGGAGCTTTTGCAAGGCGGGCACTGCGACATCGGCAGCCAGTTGCATCCCTGGGTGACGCCGCCGTTCGTGGAGAACGTGTCTTCCCACAACAGCTATCCGGGCAATCTTCCGGCCGCGCTGGAATTTGCCAAGGTCCAGACCCTGACGGACGAACTGGAAGCGGCGTTCGGCGTGAAACCCCGCATCTTCCGCTCGGGCCGTTACGGTGTCGGCCCCAATACCGGCGGCATCCTGCGCCATTTCGGTTATGAAGCGGACAGCAGCGTGGTGCCGTGCTGGAACTTCGCGAGCCAGGGAGGCGGGCCGGATTTCCGCCGGATGACGGCCAGCCCTTACTGGATCGACCTTGACCGCAGCATCCTGGAGCTTCCGGTTTCCGCGTCCATTGTCGGGCGCGCCTCACATCTGCCGGCTGGTGTCACGTCCCATCTGTTCGGCCGCACCAGTGAGCGCGTGGGCCTGCCGTCCGTGCTGTCGCGCCTCGGCGTCGCGGAACGCATCAAGCTGACGCCTGAGGGGATTGCGATCGAGGAGGCAAAGCGTCTCGTGCGCCACATGGCGGCCGACGGACACAAGGTGTTCGTCCTGACGTATCACAGCCCGTCGCTGGAACCCGGCAACACGCCCTATGTGCGGACCCAGGATGACCTGCAACGGTTCCTGGCTTGGTTGGAGGCGTTCTTCGATTTCTTCATCCGAGAGATCGGCGGTGTCTGCACCACCTGGCAGGACGTGCGTGCCAGCCTGCAACGCCTGACGGCAGCACGGCCCGCCCGATCGACGTCCGCGTAACAGACCCGACTTTCTTCGGAACCCGGCTGACCCGCGTGGCGTGCAGCTATCGCGCCAGTTCTACGTGTAGGATATCCGAAACTCTGCGGCTTTCTGGTCCATCACGCCGCCACCGGCACCACCTGTACGCTCGGCACCTCATCCAGGTGGCATGCCGACACCCCACCGTTGCCGACCGGACGCAGCACCGGTTCCTCCGTTCGGCACCGATCGAACACGAAGGGGCAGCGTGTGTGAAAGCGGCAGCCCGATGGCGGGTTGATCGGGCTCGGCACATCGCCCTTCAGGATGATGCGCTGGCGCTTCGCGGTGGGGTCCGGCACCGGTACCGCGGACAGCAGAGCCTTGGTGTAGGGATGGTGCGGCTGCGCGAACAGGGTGCGTCGGTCTGCGAGCTCGACGATCTTGCCGAGGTACATAACCGCAACCCGATGTGTCAGATGCTCCACGGTGGCCAGGTCGTGGCTGATGAACAGCAAAGCCAGGCCAAGCTCATCTTGCAGCTCCGCGAGCAGGTTGATGATCTGCGCCTTGACCGAAACATCCAGCGCGGAGACCGCCTCATCGCAAATGATCAGATCCGCGCCCGGCGCAAGCGCGCGGGCAATCCCGATGCGCTGGCGCTGGCCGCCGGAAAACTCGTGCGGATAGCGGCCGACCGAGTCGCGCGGCAGGCGCACCTTGTCCATCAGTGTGGCGATCCGCTCGTCCATCGCCCGCCGTCCCCGCGCGAGGCCGAAATTGTTGATCGGCTCCGCCAGTATGTCGCGTACCTTCATGCGCGGATTCAGGCTGCTGAACGGATCCTGGAACACCACCTGCACGCGCTGGCGGATCGGCCGTAACTTGCGCGCCGGCATGTTGTCGATCCGCGTGCCGTCCAGGAACACTTCACCGTCCGTAACGTCGTACAGCCGCAGGATCGCCTTGCCGACAGTAGATTTTCCGCAGCCAGACTCACCGACGATTGACAAAGTCTCGCCGCGCCGAACATCAAAACTGACACCGTCGACAGCGTAGACCTTGCCGGTCGTCTGGCCCAGGACACCGCCATGGATGGGGAAGTGCTTCTTGAGGCCGCGGACCTCCAGCAGGGGACGGGACCCGCTCATGCTGCCATCCGGCGTTCGGCAAAGTGGCAGGCAGCCGTGTGCGCGGGCGCCTTGATCTCGATCGCCGGAGTCACTTGGCGGCACAGATCGGTGGCCATCGGGCAGCGGCCGGCGAACGCGCAGCCCTCGATCCGCCTGCGCAGGCTGGGCACCACGCCCGGGATTTCCGCAAGCTTGCCGCGTCCGCCCTCAACCAGGGAGGAACCGAGTTTCGGCACGGCACCGAGCAGACCCTGGGTGTACGGATGCAGCGGGTGCGCGAAGATGTCGGCGACCGAGGCTTCCTCCACCTTGCGTCCGGCGTACATCACCACCACCCGCTCCGCCATTTCGGCGACGACGCCAAGGTCGTGCGTGATCAGCATGATGGCCGATCCCATGCGGGTTTTCAGATCACGCATCAAGTCGAGGATCTGCGCCTGGATGGTAACGTCCAGTGCTGTGGTCGGCTCATCGGCGATCAGCAGTTTCGGGTTGCAGGCCAGCGCCATGGCGATCATCACCCGCTGGCGCATACCGCCGGACAATTGGTGCGGATACTCGCGGACCCGCCGAACCGGTGCGGGAATGCCGACGAGGGTCAGCATGTCGATGGCTTTCTTCTCCGCCTCGCGCGGCCCCAGGCCCTGATGCAGTTGCAGGGTCTCGCCGATCTGCCGGCCAACTGTCAGCACGGGGTTGAGGCTGGTCATCGGCTCCTGGAAAATCATCGAGATGGAATTGCCGCGGATGGTCCGCATCTCCGCTTCGGTCAGGTCGAGCAGATTGCGACCCATAAAGCGGATGCGTCCGGCGATCTTGCCGGGCGGTTCGGCGATCAGGCGGAGGATCGACATCGACGTGACCGATTTTCCACAACCGGACTCGCCCACGATCGCCACTGTCTCACCGGCGTCGATGTGAAAGGATAGGCCTTCGACGGCGCGCACCACGCCGTCCAACGTGGCGAAATGGGTCTGCAGGCTTTCAACCTCGAGCAAAGGCGATGCATTCGACGGCACGGATGTCATCGCCTAGAGCCGCTTCGCGAGCCGCGGGTCGAGCGCGTCGCGCAGCCCGTCGCCCAGCAGGTTGACGGCCAGCACGGTCACCGAAAGGAAGATTGCCGGGAAGAACACGATATACGGCTTGACCTGCCAGAGTGCGCGCCCTTCGGCCATGATGTTGCCCCAGCTCGGCACGATCGGCGGCGTGCCGGCGCCGAGGAACGACAAGGCCGCCTCGATGATCATGGCCGACGCGCAGATGAAGGTCGCCTGCACCATCAGCGCCGCGTAAGTATTGGGCAGGATGTGTTTCCAGATAATCACCGGGGTCCGCGTGCCGGAGGCGATGGCGGCTTCCACATAGGGTTGTTCCCTGAGTGACAGCACGATGCCGCGCACCAGACGCGACACCCGCGGGAATTCGGAAACGCTGATGGCGATGATGACGTTCTGGACGGATGCCCGGGTCAGCGCCATCAGTGCGATCGCCAGAAGGATGGACGGGATGGACATCAAACCATCCATGACCCGCATCAGGATCGAGTCGAGCGAACGGACGAAACCGGAGACAAGACCGATCAGGGTGCCGAGCGCGGAGGCCAGGAATGCCACTGAGAAACCGACCTCCAGAGAAACGCGGGTCCCGTAGATGACGCGGGAATAGACATCCCGGCCGAGCATGTCGGTGCCGAACCAGTAGAGCGCCGATGGCTCACGGGTGCGCTTTGCTGGTGCCAGGGCGGTGGGATCCCTGGTCCCGAGCCAGGGCGCGAAGATGGCAATGAAGATCATCAGCAGGACGAGGCCGCCGCCGACAACGATCGTCGGATGGCGATAGATGAACCCCATGATCCGCCCGCGCTCCTTCGGGGCAGGCAGCACATCGGGAAGGACGGGTGCGGCGGCATGGTCCGGTGAGGTGACGGCGGAACTCATGGGAGTCGTCCCACGATCGATGGGATCGGTTCAGGCCGGAATAAGGAGCATTGCGCCAGGAAGGGGTGCATCAGTACCGGATCCTCGGATCGAACAAGGTGTAAAGCAGGTCAACAGCCAGGTTGACCAGGACGTAGGAGAAGCTGAACAGCAGGACGACGCCCTGGATCACCGGGTAGTCCCGCCGCAGGATGGCATCCACCGTCAGCCGGCCCAGGCCGGGAATGGCGAACACACTTTCCGTCACCACGGCGCCGCCGATCAGGGCGGCGAAGCCGATGCCGATGATGGTGACGATCGGCACCGCGGCGTTCTTCAGTGCGTGAACGAATAACAATCCACCCTGGCCCACGCCCTTGGCCTTCGCGGTGCGCACATAATCCTGCGACAGCACATCCAGCATCGCTGCGCGGGTGATGCGGGCGATCAGCGCCATGTAGATCCACCCGAGCGCTACGGAGGGCAGAATGAGGTTGCGCAGGAACGGCCATAACCCCTGGCTGATCGGGGTGAATCCCTGGACCGGCAGCCAATCCAGCCGCAGCGCGAACAGGTACGCCAGCAGGTAGCCGATCACGAAGACCGGCGTCGAAAACCCGAACACCGCAAGGACCATTATCAGCCGGTCGATCAGCTTGCCCTGTTTCCAGGCGGCGATGACGCCCATGGGGATCGCCAGGGTGATCGACAGGATCAGGGTGAGCGCCATCAGCGACAGGGTCGGCTCGATCCGCTGGGCGATCATGTGGGTGACCGGCAGGTTGGTGAAGATCGAGGTGCCAAGGTCGCCGTGCAGCACCCGCCAGAACCACTCCCCGAAGCGCACCGCGAAGGGCCGGTCGAGGCCGAGCGAAACGCGGATGCGCGCGACATCGGCCGGGGTGGCCTGATCGCCGGCGATGATCGCCGCGGGATCGCCGGGTGCGAGGTAGAGCAGGCTGAAGACGAACAGCGCGACCAGCAGAATGACGGGGATCGTCGCAAGGACACGGCGCGTGACGTAGGCGAGCATCAGCGGGACGCTCCCGTCATGTCGGTGATCCTGGGCGGATGGCGGCTTGGTGCCGCATAGATGCCGGGGGTTTGGCAGGGCACGTCATCGCGGGTGGGGGTGACGCCGCCCCGGCCGTGGCCGTCAAAACTTCATGGCGATGCATTCGGCTGTTCAACCCCTGTCGCGCCTTATTATGAGGTGTGCCGCTCCCAGACCCGGCTTCCGTAACCTGCCCTAGCGCGCGCCGAAAGGCCAGGGTCGCTTGCGTAAGCGCATGACCCCTCCCTCGCGCGGCGGACATCATTCGGCTAGACGGCACGGCCGCGCCGTTAAGGAGCGATTCACCGCCTTTGGCGCAGCATGACGGGTCCTTCGTGGGAAAGCGGGCCCCTTTGCATATTGGCGTCATTACCCCGGCCTGGAATGCCGCAGCTTTCGTCGGCGCGGCAGTCCGCTCGGTTCTCGCGCAGACACATGATGACTGGTCGATGGTCGTCGTGGACGACGGCTCCGCCGACGACACGGCTCAGGCTGCATCCGCCTTTCGGGACCCGCGGCTGCGGGTGATCCGACAGGCCAACGCGGGCGTCTCTGCCGCGCGCAACCGCGGCATGGCGCTCCTGGATGCAGACGCCTACCTGTTCCTGGATGCAGACGACCGGCTCAGTCCGTTCGCGATAGCGGCACTGGCGGCAACGCTGAAGCCATGCCCTGCGGCCGTGGCGTCCTTCGGGGGCTGGTGTTTCGACTCTGGGGATGCGCACGCTGACGGTTTCAGCGCGACAAGGTTCCGATGGTTCGGCGGCCCTATGCGACCCACGCCAATTGACATGCTCGGGCGGCTGCTTACCTGCAACCGCTTCGTCAACGGCGGCCACCTGCTGATCGCGAAAAGCGCCATCCGGTCGGTCGGCGGATTCCGCACGGACCTCCGCTTCGGCGAGGACTGGGAGTACTGGATCCGCCTGGCCCTGTTGGGCCGGTTCGTCCCGGTGCGTGAGCACCGCCCCTTGCTGCTTGTCCGCTCCAGGCCCGAGGGAGCTTACCGGCGAATGGCCGCCGATCCGCGTTCCTTCGACGCCTGCATGGGGGCGATCTTTACCGGGAAGGCCCTCGGCGCACGCGTTGGTCCGGCAGCGTTGCGCCATGCGCGGCAGCGGGCGGAGGCCGAGAATGCGTGGATCGTCGGCCGGGAGATGATCCGCCAGGGGCGTGTAGCAGACGGGCGACGGTGGCTTGCCGCCTCGGTCCGTGCTGCTCCCAGCGCGAAACGGCTGACGCTGGTCGGTGCAAGCTGGGTGGCACCACGGCTCCCGACGGCGTGGCGCGGGCCGTTCCGCCCCTATGCGGCGGGGACTGAAAGCGAGGGATCTGATCCAATCAGAGCCGCTTCACCAGCTTCGTAAAATCGGACCACTGCTCGACACGGAAGGCACGAATGTTGCGCACCGAGGCTGGCAACCACGGCAGCGCCTTCAGGGCCATGATTGCCGCGAACAGATTGGCCAAGTCTTCCGAAGCATTCGTGTAGAGACTGCCCTACACCCGGGTGAATCCGAAACTGACATGCCTGCTGCCGATGTCGGCATAGGCTTGCGACACGCCTTTTGGGTGGTGCTGCGCGGTGTCAGCCACCACAAGGTCAAAGGCGATAGCAAACATCAACGCTCCTTGGGATCGTCAAGAATGTCGGCGAAGCGATAGTCGATTTCCTCACCTGACTCGACCACGCGGATGTGCATCATGCAATCACCGTCCGGCAGGGCCCTGCCAGTGGCGATGATTTCATAAACAGGCCCAGCTGCGCCGAAGCCGCCAAGTGCCGACCAGGGTGCTTGGCTGAGGGATCATCGATGTGCCCATGAGCGACATCGTAAGGTCCACTATAACATAACTGGAATGGTCTGTCGGGCAAAGCTCCGACGGACCTTGTTTCATTCGCAGAAATCGCCGTTCCGGCTGCGCGATGCGGCCGCCCTGCTAACCCGCGCCCAGCTTCTCGTTCGCCAACTGCTCGCACAGCTTCGCCATCTCCGTGTGGTCCGCGCCGGAGCCGAACATCGCCTCGGCCGCCAGGACGAGTTCCTTCACCAGGGCGCTGACCGGAGCAGGTGTTCCGGTCTCCCGCCCGACCTGCAAGGCGATGGACAAATCCTTCGCCAGCAGCCCCATGGTGAAGCCGGCGTCGAAGCGGCGTGACAGGACAAACTGCTTGAACTTCTTCTGCGTCGAATTGTTCATCCCGGTTGCCGCGTTCAGCACGTCGGTCATGACCGCGGGATCGAGGCCGAAGCGCTGGCCGATCAGCAGCGCCTCGATACCGATCAGGAAGCCGCCGGTGCTAACGAGGTTGTTCAGCGCCTTCATCGCCTGGCCGGAGCCAACCCCGCCGGTACGCAGGACGGAGCTGCCCATCGCCGACAGCACCGGCATCGCACGGTCGATCGCCGCGCTATCCCCACCGACCATGATCGCCAACTGCCCGGTCTTGGCGCGCGGCACGCCGCCCGACACAGGCCCGTCGATCATCACCGCGCCGAGCGCGGCGACTTTCTCGGCGAGCTCCTGGGTGACGGAGGGGACGCCGGAGCTCATCTCGATCAGGATGGTGCCCGGCTTCATGCCGGCGAAGATGCTGTCGTCGCCACCGGCCAGCACCCGCTCCACGATGGCGCTGGTCGGCAGCATGGTGACGATCACATCCGAGGCTTCGGCGAGCTGGCGCAGCGTGTCGGGGGCGGAACCGCCGACCTGCTGGGCGAAGTTCAGCGCCACTTCCCGGCGGGAATCGTTCACGTGGACCGGGAAGCCGGCGCCGACGAGGCAGGCCGCCATCGGCCAGCCCATGTTGCCGACGCCGACGAAGCCAACGCTCTGCTTGTCGGCCATGCTCAGCCCCTCGACCCTGACTTGGCGGCATCGACTTCCTTGAACACCTCGGTGGCGATCTTGAACGCCTCCAGGCAGGCCGGGATGCCGCAATAGGCACCGACCTGCATCAGAATCTCTTTGATCTCGTCGCGGGTGACGCCGTTGGTCAGCGCGGCCTTCAAGTGCAGCCGCAGCTCGGAGCCGCGATTGAGCGCCGACAGCATCGTCAGGTTGATCATGCTGCGCGTCTTGCGGTCGATACCTGGACGGGTCCAGCACATGCCCCAGGCTATCTCCGTGGTCATCTGCTGGAACGCGGCGTTGAAATCGTCGGCGCGCGCCAGCGACGCGTCCACATACTCGCCGCCCAGCACCTCACGCCGGACCGCCAGTCCCTTCTTGAACAGATCGCTCTGGTACTCCGGGCGGTTCGGGACATCGACCATGATTCGGCTCCTGCGGTTCGGGATGGCGCCGACCGTAGGCGTTGCCACAGACCCGGACAAGCGGTTCACTTTTCCGGAACAGGAACAGGAGTCCGCAACGATGCCGCCCACGTATGAGGTTCTGGCGCTGCGCTACGGCATTTTCGACGGCCGCATGCAATTTCAGAACATGCTGATACCAGATGATCACAGCGCCCCCGATCCGCTTGATTTCTTTGTATTCGCGATCCGCGGCAATGGGCGCACCATCGTCATGGACACTGGATTCAACCCCGTCTCGGCGCGCCGGCGCGGGCGCGAATTGCTGCGCTCCCCGGCGCAGGCCCTGCTGGATGCAGGGATCGATCCGGCCGAGGTGAAGGACGTCATCCTGACCCACATGCACTGGGACCATGCGGGCGGCATGGAGTACTTCCCACAGGCGATGTTCCACATCCAGGCTGCGGAAATGAGCTACTGCACCGGCCCCTGCATGTGCGAGCCGTTCCTGCGCCGCCCGTTCGACGTCGATGACGTCCAGAGCGTGATCCGCGCACTCTATTCGGACCGGCTGAAGGTATACGACGGCACGACGGAGATCGCCCCCGGCATCACCCTGCATCTGATCGGCGGCCATTCCGGGGGCATCCAGTCTATCCGCGTCCCCACCGCGCGCGGCTGGGTCGTCCTGGCCGGCGATGCCACGCATCTGTGGCGCAATATTCGCAAGCGCAATCCGTTCCCAGTGGTCGTGAACGTCGAGCGCATGCTGAAGGGGTACGACACGCTGAACGGGCTGTCCGACGGGCCGGATCACGTCATTCCTGGTCATGATCCATTGATATTGAAGAAATTTACTCCGCTGGACGGCAACCCGGAGATCGTCCGTCTGGACCTGCCGCCAATCGGATAGAGCCTGTCCGGGACGAATAAAAGCGCCGGCCAAGCCCTGCCTCTCCGGCTATTCCGGCCTCCGGCAATTGCCGCTCTGGCCCACGGTGGCACCGGCGGGTGGGGCTTTTCAAGTCGGGCGCCACCCGCCACCCTGCCGGCAATGCGGACCTTCCTTCGGAAAACCGCGAAGCTGCTCGCGGTGATCGGTATCCTTGTGCTGCTGGTGGCCGCGTTTTGTGCCGGCATCGTGTGGCTGACATTGCCGCCCGCGGCGCAGGATGCGAGAATTCCCGGCCTGCTGGCGCCGGTCCAGATCGGCTTCGACGCCGACGGCGTCCCCCGCATCCACGCTACCTCCGCCACCGACGCCGCCGCTGCGCTCGGCTTTGTCCACGCCCGCGACCGGATGTTCCAGATGGAGCTGATGCGGCGCGCGGCCTCCGGCCGGCTGTCGGAACTGGCCGGGCCGGCGGCGCTGCCGATCGACCGGCTGATGCGCACCCTGGGGCTGCGGCAAAGCGCGGTTGCCGACCTGGCTGCCCTGCCCTCCGACGCGCGGGCGATGCTGGATGCCTACGCCCGCGGCGTGAATGCCTGGATCGACGCGCGCGGCCGGTTCTCCGGACTGGAGTTCCTGCTGCTGGGCACGCCGGAGCACTGGCAGCCGGTCGACAGCCTGCTCTGGGCCAAGACCATGGGCCTGTGGCTGTCGGATAACTGGCGGGTCGAGCTGTCGCGCCAGGCCCTTGCGGCACAGGTGCCACAGCATCTGATCGATGAACTCTGGCCATCGGAGGGAGGCGGCCACCCGGACGCATCCCTGCCCGCCGCCACGCGGTTCGCGCAAGTAGCGCAAAGGCTGATGGCTGTGCTGCCCCGCTTCCCGGGGCCGTTCACCTTGCCAAATTCAGCTTCCAACGAATGGGCGGTGGACGGACGGCACACCGCAACGGGCGCGCCGCTGTTGGCGGGCGATCCGCATCTCGCGTTCGGTTTCCCGGGCATCTGGTACCTCGCCCGAATCGAGACTCCCGGCCATGTCCTGGTGGGTGCCACCGCGCCCGGGGTGCCGTTCCTGGTGCTAGGCCATAACGGCCATATTGCCTGGACCTTCACCAGCACCGGCGCGGACGTGCAGGACGTGTTCATCGAGACGCCGATTGGCGACGGCGAATACCAGACTCCGGACGGCCCGAAGCCGTTCGTGGTGCGGGAGGAGCGCATCAAGGTGCGCGGCAAGCCCGATGAGCTGCTGACGGTGCGGGAAACGCGGCACGGGCCGGTGGTCAGCGACCTGGACGCCGGGACCGCCGGCAAGACAAACCGGCCGATCCTGGCGGTCGAGATGGCGAACCTGCAGCCGGGGGACACCGCCGCTGCCGGTCTTCTGGCGCTGAACCGGGCGGAGACCGTGGCGCAGGCGGGACAGGCCGCCGCCATGGTCACCTCCCCCGTGCAGAACCTGCTGGTCGCGGAC
>Ga0134126_10009985_pt1 | contig 11966 bp, 10 predicted proteins | sample KB31752_FD_96881 | JGI IMG/M metagenome (GOLD analysis project Ga0134126, IMG submission 96881) | Terrestrial soil microbial communities with excess Nitrogen fertilizer from Kellogg Biological Station, Michigan, USA - KB3-175-2 | ecosystem: Environmental > Terrestrial > Soil > Unclassified ...
ATACAAAAAACACATCATCGTCTGGAGTATTTATTGGGTAGCCTACGTTAACCGGGTCTGTTAGTATTTCCGGTTTATCCATGTTAATGGTACAGGAGAAAATATCGTATCCTCCCATTGATTTATGACCTGGTGAGCTAAAGTATAGGGTTTTACCATCTGGGTGCATGAAAGGTGCATCTTCGTCCAGTTCTGTATTTATTTTAGGACCCAGGTTTATAGGGGCCGCATATTCGCCATTTGGTAATCTTCTGGCCATATAAATATCTCTTCCTCCAAATCCTCCTTTTCTGCTGCTGGTAAAGAATATTATCTTTTTATCTGGGGTAATACTAACGTCTGACTCCCAACCTTTGGAGTTGATGTTAGTGCCTAAATGCCTTGGGTCTGACCATTCGCTACCTACAAGATCGCTGACATACAAATCACCATTCCCTTCCTGAGACCACCTGTACACAAATAGCTCCTGACCGTCAGGAGAAAGGCCTACGCAACCATCATGCGATTCTGTATTGATACCAAAACCCATGGTATTTGCCGGTGCCCATTGCTTATTTGCTTTTTCAGTAATGTATATGTCTTCGTAATAGTGATTGTCAAGAATATCTAACTGTCCTCCTGTTGTATTATCCCTTCTAGAAATGAAGATTAATGTATTTTCATCGGCAGCTATGGATGGGTGATAGTCTGGGTACTTAGAGTTTACCTCTGGCCCCAGGTTGGATATTTTTACATCTATCGGCTTTTTAACCAGTTCTATTCCATTCTGGCAATATTCTATCATTCTGTTTATTACTACCAACTCCTCTTTGCTGGCTGACTTTTTATATGCCTGGAATAGGGCTATAGCTTCCTGGAATCTGTCTGCCAGGTGGTAGGAACATGCCAGATAAAAATCCAGGTCAGGATATTTTATCCCTCCTTTTTTAGCTGTTTCCAAATAGGGTAATGCTGCCAGTTTGCGGTCTGTTTTGCTATAGCATGCGCCTACGGAATAGCATATTTCAGGGTCGTTAGGTTTAAGGCTATCTGCAGAAAGGAAGTAGTTTAAAGCTTTTACATATCCCTGTAAATCGCCTTCTTCACCTAATCGGTATTGCTCTGCTCCTGCCTCTAACAGCAGTTTAACTTCTTTTTTGCTTTGGCTGAATGCTATTTGACATGAAAAAATAAAAAGTACAATTATTAATTTGCGAGTAAGTAACATCTTAATTGGGTTTTAATAAGAGGATTAAGTTTCACTAATTTAATTTAAAAATACAATTTAATAAAAAATTAATCATAATCTTTCGATGTATGCTGGAATTGTATCCATATATATTTTACCCTTTCTTATATATTAATTATTCCGATGCAAGGGTGCCGGCAGGCACATAAATGAGATTATAAATATCTTGCCCACGCGGCCCGGGATTAATACTATTAATTTAAGAAATAAGAGAGCTTATTATGAACTATTTTTTATGAATTAATAGTAACACAAATATTACATGGCACAACCTGGCACATTGTTATGAGCTTTGTAAAATGCATAGTTATACCCTTGTTACGTGCATTGCTAACTTTTTGTGATGTAAGAATTTTAAGAAAGTGCTAAATTTAGAGTTGCTTCCCTAATTCCTTAAAACACGTAAGGTAATTAAAAATGATGTGCCAATGGTGCATCCTGCATGTGCGGGATTAAAGTAGGCATTTTTTGCTACAGTAAGTTAAGGTAGAAAGCTTAAAGTTTAAAGAACTAATAGTAACACAAAGTTATTGCGGTAGCGCTTTTAACTTTACTAATATTTTAACGTTGCAATGATCTAGCTCAAGTGTATTTCTGTTTTTATATATGCTTATGTTATTAAAAATTATTTTGAATGCTAACCCATTATTTTCTCTGTCAACGGTCATACTATCTATGGGATATTGATTGTAGGCATCTTCGCTAAATTTTTGTTTGGCAATAGATTTTGCAAAAAAGGACACAACGTCAACTATTATAGAATCTGATGGCAACTGTACTAAGCATAATGTTCTTTTATCTTTTGATATACCAGCAGTAAAAATTTCGTTTCCTATTTTTACAGTATCGTTAGTTGTCCAATCTCTTCCGTACTTCCCATATTCGTAATAGTAATCATATCCCTTTATTGCAATAGTTTTATCTTGTTCTGAAAGATCAAAACCCCATCTGGTTGCTTCATTAACTTTACTGTTACTATCTGGTTCTGCAGATGCAGAAAATAAGTTCATTAAAGTGGATGCTGTTAGAGTCTTATCCCCTGATGTATCAGTCTTTTCGCTAAAATATGGTCTTATTACTGATAATTCTTTCCTGTCATCAAAAAAGTCAATAATAGAGTTTACCTGGTCGTAGTCTGCTCCTGGTATTTTCTTTTTAGCATTTGTAATTAACACTCCATTTTTTAATAGATTATTCTTTTCTAAAATACTAGTAAGCCTATTTAACTGGCTTTTACCTGATACATAGAAAGCACCCCAGGGGCCAAAGCCGGAAAAGAAAACTACTAAACACAAGGAAACGGGAATTACTTTAATTGAAGATTCTTTTTTTAACAGAAAATAAAGCGAAATAGCGGCTAGCCATATTGCTAACGTTAAAATAAAATATCTGTGTTCGGTTATTCCATAGTTGTTTATTCTTGTTCCTATGGAAACAAATAGTAATAAAATTAAAGGGAACAGGGCTATATAAAAGCCTTTGCTAAATGTTAGTATCCATTTATTTTCTTTATTATTCCTTACAGGATATATTAATAGTAAAGAAAGTATGCCCAGAATGGAGAAGCATAACACCAGATAAGAAACCCATCCATTGGGTAAATTCCAGCCAAATACTATTTTAAATTCATACCCATATAAAATAAGAAGATAAAGTGTTACCAAGGGCAGTAATACATATTGTGTAAATATCTTTAATCCCTTCGGGTACGATGAAGAATTGTTTAACTCATTAAAATCTTTTGGTATCCTGGAGAGAAAAAACCAGGTGTTGAACACTCCCTGCAAAATGATAAATATATTTCTGTACAAAGCCCCTTCAATAGTAACATTAAAAAGATTGTCTATGGCTATTAGCGCAATGACAAGACCGGTATATAAAACGTAGGTATAAAGAAGGGAAGTTAGTATAGCAAGAAACACTATTTTGTTGTATTGCCAGAACCCGTTAGGTTCTCTTTTTCCTATAAATGGAGCAAATGCTGTAAGTAAATGCAGGGTAATATTGAGCAGTACAAAGCGGGTGGTAGAAATGAGATCAAAATTTTTAAATAGTAAAAAGTAGTACGCGACTAAAATGGCAACTCCTGCTAGCTCCAGAATGAATCGGTTTACTGGGATTATTTTTCTTTCTGCTATAAGATTTATAGAAAAGAATAGTGTAAGCCCAAGTGTACAAGTTAAAATAATTCTTACCAGGTACTCATATTGATCTGCCTTATAATAAGTATCTATTGCATCAAAATAATGGATGGTAACGGCCGAACCTGCAATGGCAGAAAGTAATACTAATGGGAACCGTTTTGCGGTAGTAATAGCATCTTTAAAAAGTGAGTTTACAGAAGGAAGGTTTAATCTCATGGGGAAAGATTTTAAGAATTATAATCTTAGCTAAGATAGATTAAAATAAATAAAAAAGAACCTTTCCAAACCCGATTGGTGCCAGTTGCTAATTATTTAATAATTCATCCCCTTCCCTTACACGACACCAAACAAACAAGGGGGACAACTATTTTATGAGAACAATAATAGAAAAAGAACTTATTATAAAAAATTCATTGTCGGTCAAGACAATGAATAAACACTATATTAACAAACTATAATAAAAAAAGAAGGAGCCTTTCGACTCCTTCTTTTTGTTTGCCCTATAACACACAAATTAGGCATTCAAAACCACTTCCTCGTGCTGGCTTATATCCAGACCAATTTTTTCTTCATCTTCAGTTACACGCAATGGGGCAATTGCATTACTTATCATAAGCAGTACGTAAGAACCGCAGAATGAGAATGCTACTACTATACCCAGAGCTATAAGGTGGGTTACAAATAGTTTTGTTTCGCCAAAGAATAATCCATTTCCGGTAGTATTTGCAGCGTTTACGCCAACGTGTGCGAAAATACCTGTCATTAACATACCTACCATTCCACCTACACCATGGCAAGGGAATACGTCCAATGTGTCGTCTAATTCAGTTTTAGCTCTCCAGCCTACTACCAGGTTGCTTATAACAGCAGCTATTGTTCCGATGAATACGCTAACAGGGATAGTAACAAAACCAGCTGCAGGTGTGATGGCTACAAGACCTACTACAGCACCGATACAGAATCCCATAGCGGTTGGTTTTTTACCTCTTAATGAATCGAAGAACATCCAGGCAAGACCGGCAGCGGCAGCAGCAGTGTTAGTAGTAGCAAAAGCTGATGCAGCAAGGGTACCAGCACCTACAGCAGAACCTGCATTGAAACCGAACCATCCGAACCATAGTAAACCTGTTCCTGTAAGTACAAAAGGGATATTAGCTGGTACGTGTGTGCCTTCTCCTTTTCTCTTACCAAGGTAAAGAGCAGCAGCAAGAGCAGCACAACCTGCAGAAATGTGAACTACGGTACCTCCTGCAAAGTCAAGAACTCCAAGTTTGAAAAGGAATCCTTCTGGGTGCCATGTCCAATGTGCAATTGGCGCATATATAAGAAGACTGAACAGACATATGAAAAGTACATAAGATGTAAACTTTATTCTTTCTGAGAAGGAACCAGTGATAAGCGCCGGAGTGATAACAGCAAATTTTAACTGGAAGAAAGCAAATAGTACTAAAGGTATGGTTGGTGCTAAGCCCCATGGTTTACCATCTAATACTCCTTTGAACATTAAAAAGGTCATTGGATTACCAATGAAGCCTCCGATAGAATCTCCAAAAGCAAGGCTAAAACCAACAAAAACCCAAAGTATGCTTATTATACCCATACAAACGAAGCTTTGCAACATGGTTGAGATTACATTTTTAGTGCTCACCATTCCGCCATAGAACAAAGCCAAGCCTGGAGTCATAATAAGTACAAGAGCAGATGCAGCCAGCATCCAAGCTACGTCTCCTGTATTAATTCCTTCTGTTACAATAGTACTTGGAACACCGGGATAAAGAAGGCCTAATATGCTCACTGCTATCAGGACCAGGAAAGGTAAAATTGATTTTGTCATAAAGTAAGTTAATTAGTTAGTAGTTTAATTATACATCTAAATTATGAGTAATTTTTATATTTTCCAAAAAGTAGGTTAAAATTTATACTAATTTTTTAAAAAAATATATGTTTTTATTAAAAGTAGGTAAAAAATTAAAGTGATAAGTATAAAAACTACCCTTTTGGCAAATTTTATCTCTCTTGGATTTATTTTATTTTTATATAAATTCTTAGAAAGTTTATATATGGATATTTCTATAGGATTTTTAACCTGTTTTATTGAAGCTTTTTAATAAGTTGTAGAGTTTGTTGATATTTTAACAACCCCTTTTATGGAAATACCCGTATAAGTATTTTATTTGTAATGAAAAGAGACTTAATACTTATTAATTAACATGGACATATTTAACAGCAAGAAAACTAAAGGCATTAAAAGTCATATCGCTAACCTTGTAGCCATTGCCCAATCTGACGGAAATTTTTCAGTAGCTGAAAAGAGGCTGATATTTGAAATTGGACAAAGAAACGGGTTAACCATATCAAAAATTAAAGACATAATTAAAAGTACAGAGCCAATAACGTTTAAAGTTCCTAAAAATGACTCTGCCCGTTTTGACCGTCTTTATGACCTTGTTGAAATGGTGCTTGCTGATGGGGAAAGAGGTGAAGAAGAAATGGATGCCTGTATGGACATGGCTGAAAAAATAGGTTTCCGTAAAGCTATTACTGGTGTATTAGTTACTAAAATTGAAAAAGCCATATTACAAGGCATAGACAGAGAACAAATAAAAGCTGAGTCTGCTGACTTTTTGAATTACGAAGAGTAAGAGATTAAATTATTTACAATATGATGTACCTTATACTATGTATAGGGTATATTTTTTTATATAAGGAATTTCTCCAGTTCTTTAAGCTTAATGTTTCCCTGATAAAGGGCTTTCGCGAAGATTACTCCATATACGCCAAGGTCTTGCAGCCTTTCTATATCGTGGATGGATTGGATGCCACCGCTGGCTATTAATTTAAGATCGGGGAATTTATTTAAGATTTTATTGTAGAGTTCGAAAGAGGGGCCTGCAAGTTGTCCGTCTTTAACCACATCTGTACATTTTACATAAAGAATACCGTGGCTATGGTAGTAGTCTAAAAGCTCTATAAGGTCAACGTCGCTTTCTTTACCCCAACCTTTTGTTAGTAATTTACCTTCTACTGAATCGACGCTAAGAATTATTTTATTACGACCATAAGAAATTATCCATGAAGAAAAGGTATCTCTATCTTTCACTGCTATGCTTGCTGCATGTATGGTAGATGCTCCATGTTCAAAGGCTAGCCTAACATCATCGTCTGAATGTATTCCTCCTCCAAAATCAATGGAAAGGTCGGTATATCCTTTTATCATTTCCAGCACTTCCAGGTTACAGATTGACCCGCGTTGACTGCCTTCAATATCAATAAGATTAATTCTTCTTATCCCGTGATCCTGCAACTGCATGGCCACGTCCAGCGGATCGCCGTCAAAATAAATGACATCATGTATGTCGCAATGATTAGTCCTTGCAAGCTTGCGTCCGATTACAGATATAGCTGGAATAATTTCGATCATGCTTTAGGATATATAGTCCACTAATATAAATATTAATTACTTACTTTTTGCAAATAAGTTTCTTAACCCTTCTTTATAGAACTTACAAAAGTCTTAATATCAGGAACAAGGTTTTTACTTTCCCTTAGCATTTTAATAAAGGCACTACCTATAATAGCCCCGTTTGCATACTGTGCTGCAAATTTATAGCTGGCATAGTCGTTTATATTGAAGCCAACTAAAGTAGGATTTTTAAGGTTGTAGCTCTTTACTCTCTTTAAATACGGTTCTGCTGAAATAACGTTTTTGGTATTGCCTGTAGTACTATCGGTAGAAACCACATAAATAAATCCCTGACTGCTGTTATCAATCAATTTAATTCTTTCTTCTGAGGTGTGTGGTGTTACCAGGAATATATTAGACAGATTATTAGCTTCGAAGGTTTCTTTATACTGGTCGTTATATTCCAGAATAGGTAAATCCGGAAGGATGACTCCGTCTACCCCTACCTGTTTTGCTTTCTCGCAAAATTTCTCAATTCCATACTGCATTACCGGATTAAGATAGCCCATAAGCAGGACAGGGATGGTAATGCTTTTACGCATATCCTTAAGCTGTTCAAAAAGCAGTTTCATAGTCATGCCATTGCCCAAAGCCATATCGTTGCTCTTTTGTATGGTTTGGCCGTCTGCTAAAGGATCTGAAAAAGGTATTCCTATTTCTACCATGTCTGCCCCAGCTTCCTGTAAAGCCGTAAGAACAGCTAGCGTATCATTAAGCTGTGGAAAGCCTGCTGTGAAATAGATATTAAGTACGCCATTGTTCTTTTCTTTGAACAGCTTTGTAATTCTATTATTTATAAGCGTATTTGTTTGCATAAGCTTAGTCTTTTAAAAATTCGTCTTTCTTTTGAATGTAGGTCATTAAGTCTTTGTCGCCTCTGCCAGAAAGATTAAGTACTACTACATCGTCTGGTTTAAACTCTATATTGTTCAATGCTGCTATGGCATGTGCAGACTCAAGAGCCGGAATAATTCCTTCCATTCTACTTAACATCACACCAGCCTTATATGCTTCCTCATCTGTGACACTGTAGAATTTTGCCCGTCCTGTCTCATATAAATAAGCATGAATAGGCCCAATGCCAGGGTAATCCAACCCTGCAGAGATAGAATGTGCTTCTACTACCTGACCGTCGTCTGTTTGCATAAACAGTGTTTTTGTACCATGCAATACTCCTGGTTTACCCAGAAAGGTAGTAGCCGCTGAGTACCCTGAGTTTACACCAAGCCCTGCTGCTTCTACCGCAATCAAATTCACTTTTTCATCGTCCAGGAAATGATAGAAAGCACCTACTGCATTACTACCCCCCCCTACAGGAGCGATCACATAATCCGGACTGTTTCTGCCAGTTTTTTCTAATAGTTGTAATTGTATTTCTTCACTAATGATGGATTGGAAGCGGGCTACCATATCCGGGTAAGGATGTGGGCCGATAGCAGAACCGATTATATAGTGGGTATTAGAAGGATTATTAATCCAATCTCTGATGGCTTCGTTAGTAGCATCTTTTAAAGTTTTACTACCAGAGAGGGCTGGCACTACTGTAGCGCCTAACATTCGCATACGCTCTACATTGGGTTTCTGGCGTTCCATATCTACTTCGCCCATGTATACCACACACTCCATATTCATAAGGGCACAAACTGTAGCGGTAGCTACTCCATGCTGACCGGCACCCGTTTCAGCTATAATTCTTTTTTTTCCTAAACGTTTTGCTAATAGTATTTGCCCCAATGAGTTGTTTATTTTGTGAGCACCTGTATGGCAAAGGTCTTCGCGCTTAAGGTAAATGTTTGTATTATGTTTCTCTGAAAGCCTATTGGCATAGTACAATGGTGTTGGCCTGCCTACATAGTCACGTAATAGTAACTGGTACTCTTCCATAAAGGAAGCATCGTACATAATTTTAAGGTAGTTTTCCTGAAGCTCCTTTACATTGGGGTAAAGCATTTCGGGTACAAAGGCTCCGCCAAAGTTTCCGTAGTAACCTCTTTCGTCAACAGTATATTTCATAGTTGTAGCAACTTTATAAATTCTTTTATTTTATTTATGTCTTTTAATGCTGGTTCTATTTCGAACTTACTATTAATATCCAGGGCATGTATGTTTAAGCCCTTTAGTTTTTTTATTTCTTCTACATTTTCCAATCCTATTCCCCCACTAAGGAAGAAAGGTTTTTCGTTGTTGTATTTTTTAAGCACATCCCAATTAAAGCTTTTACCTGCACCACCGTAGCCTTCGCTTTTAGTGTCGAATAAAAAGAAATCACAATATGACTTATAGGAATCTAATAGTTTAAAATCGAAATTATCATCTACCTGAAATGCTTTTATACTATGTATTCCTTTATTATGGACTTGTTTACAAAACTCTGCTGTTTCATCGCCATGCAGTTGTATATAATCAAAACTGTATCGTTTTACTTTCTCTTCTATTTCTACTACTGATGCATTTACAACTACAGCAACTTTTTTAATATTACCTAAATCTTTTACTAGTTGTTCATCCAAGTCCCCTACATATCTTTGGGACTTAGGGTAAAAGATGAAGCCTATATAGTCAGGAGCAAGCGCTGCGACTTCTTTTACATTGTCACTGTACTTCATTCCACAAACTTTTAGCTTTGGCTTCATACTACTAATATCAGATTACCTGATGCTTTTTCATTTCTTTTACAAAGTCTTTTATTGCCTGACCTGGATCTGATGTTCTCATGAAATTCTCACCAATCAAGAACCCATTAAATCCCTGGTCTCTCAGTTTTGCAATAGCTGCTACATCGCTAATTCCGCTTTCTGATATTTTAAGATAATGCGAAGGAATAAGCTCAGCCAACTTTATTGATGTATTGATACTAACAGAGAAATCTTTCAGGTTTCGATTATTCACTCCTACTACATCTATTGAAGGATACATATTAGCAAATAACTCTTCCTCGTTATGAACTTCCAATAGTACTTCCATTCCTAATGAATGGGTGAACTCTGAAAACTGTTTTACTTCTTCTGTTTTAAGGCAGGCTGCTATTAGCAATATAATGTTAGCACCCATTGCCTTTGCTTCTACTATCTGGTATTCGTCTACTATAAATTCTTTGCGAAGTATTGGTATGTTGATGGCTTTTCTTGCCCTTGCTAAATCCTCGTCTGAACCGCCGAAAAAGTCTATATCTGTTAATACTGATACTGCAGATGCTCCCGCTTCTTCGTACCCTTTTGTTACTATTTCCGGAAGCGCGTCTGCGTTTATTACTCCTTTGGAAGGAGATTTCTTTTTGAACTCTGCAATGATGCCTGTCTTATCTGGGTCAAGCAAAAACTTCTTTAAAGAAAGATTCGGAACTGAAAAGAAGGGAGACACCTCCAGTTCCTTTACCGTTTTTCTGCTTTTTCTTTCGGCTACTTCTTCCCGTTTACGGGCTACTATTTTATCGAGTACGTTCATTAGTTCTGAGTAGCTAGTAGTGTTTTAAATGCTTTTAATGCTTTTTTAGATTCCAACGACTCTTTTGCAAGAGCAATGGACTCTTCTATTCCTACCTGCGGACGGGCACAGTAAATAGCCATACCCGCATTTACCAATACTGCGTCTTTCTGTGCTTTGGTTGCAGTATCGTTTAACACGCTTTCAAATATTTTTGCTGAATCCAGTATAGTTTCTCCACCAGAAAGTTCTTTTGCTTTTAGTGTATTAAAGCCTACATCTTCCGGTTGTAATAGTTGTTCACTATTATTACTTACCATTTTGAAGGCTCCTGTTAAAGAAACCTCGTCGTAACCATCAATGGAGTGAAGTATTACAAAATGCTTGCCCGTCTTCTGATACAAATATCCGTAAAGTCTTAATAACTCCAAGCTAAATACACCTACCAACTGGTTTTGTGGAAATGCCGGGTTTACCATTGGACCTAGCATGTTAAAGAAAGTTTTTACAGCTAACTCTTTTCGTATAGGCCCAACTGTCTTCATGGCAGGGTGGAACAATGGAGCGTGCATAACACAAATTCCTGCCTGCTCTATCTGTTTCTTTAAAATGCTTTTATCATTTGTAAATTTATAGCCAAAGTGTTCCATCATATTGGAGGAACCGCAGGCTGAAGAAACACCATAGTTACCGTGCTTTGCTACCTTAACTCCGGCACCTGCTACTACAAAGGATGCCAGTGTAGAAATATTGAATGTATCTTTACCATCTCCACCGGTACCGCACAAATCAATCGGGTTGTATTCGGTAAGGTCAGCAGGTATGCATAATTCCAGCATGGCATCGCGGAAGCCCTCCAGTTCTTCTACTGTAATGCTACGCATCATGTACACGGTAAGGAAACATGCCATCTGGCTTGCGTTTACTTTGCCCTGTGCAATATCTATAAGCACCTGCTTTGCTATATCCTTCGACAGTGTTTTCTGTTCCAGTAAATGGTTTAATATTTCTTTCATTGCACTGAATTTACTTTTTCAACCAGTTTAATAGTATTGTTTTTCCACCTTCTGTTAGCACTGATTCAGGGTGAAACTGTACGCCTTTTACATCATACGTTTTATGGCGCAAAGCCATTATGTTACCTTTATCATCTACTGCTGTTACTACCAGATTGCCTAAGTTTGACTTAGGATCTACTGCCCATGAGTGATAGCGACCGGACATAAACTCCTGAGGCATTCCTTCAAACAACTCATCCTTAGTAGTCAGTTTGGTTTTTATGGCTAAGCCATGATATACCTGGTCAAGATTAATAAGTGAAGCGCCATACACCTCTCCTATTCCCTGATGCCCTAAGCATACGCCCAATATACTTTTTTGTGAGCCGTACTCTCTTACTATACCTTGCAAAATACCAGCTTCTGATGGCACACCCGGACCAGGTGATAATAGTATTTTATCGTATTTCTCTACTTCCTTAATACTGATTTTATCGTTACGGTAAATATCCATCCCTTCACCATACCCCAGTTCCCTGATAATGTGTACTATATTATATACAAAGGAATCGTAATTGTCTAATACTAATAGCTTCATGCCTTAAATCTCCTTGGCCGTATTAATGGCTGTTCTTAATGCTAATAACTTATTGCTTACTTCGTTCAGTTCACTTTCTATCACTGATTTTGCTACCACTCCTGCACCGGCC
>Ga0134126_10009986_pt1 | contig 11966 bp, 11 predicted proteins | sample KB31752_FD_96881 | JGI IMG/M metagenome (GOLD analysis project Ga0134126, IMG submission 96881) | Terrestrial soil microbial communities with excess Nitrogen fertilizer from Kellogg Biological Station, Michigan, USA - KB3-175-2 | ecosystem: Environmental > Terrestrial > Soil > Unclassified ...
CACACTTGCCCTTATAACCACGCAGCTGGTGCGCGCTTGAAAAATTGCGCTCGATCATTACTTCAAATTGTCCCGGCATTGTCCCTGTTATTCTCCCCCAGCTTTTCGCTCGCGTTCCATCTCTTCCATCTTTTTGCGCAAACTGAGCGGGCGCATGTCTGTCCAAACTTCCTCGATGTACGCAAGACACTCTGCCTTCGTGCCAGTCTTGCCTGCATCGTTCCAGCCCAGCGCATTCTCGCGGTCAGCCGGCCAGATCGAATATTGCTCTTCGTGATTGACGACGACTTTGTAGATCGTCGTGTCTTCTCTCTCTTCCCAACTCATATTCATCCTCCCGACAGATTAAAAGCAGCGCGATCGATAGATAGGAGGCGCTCGCTTCCTTGCATTATCCCGCCACCGCTTCACGAGGTTCAAACACCTGCGCCAAATCGCCAATGTCTGAAGTGACGCGGCATTGCGGCAAACTTTTTAAGAACAACCGACCGTAGCTCTTGGTCTTCAGACGTGGATCAAGAACTGCCAGGATACCGCGATCGGTTGTGCTACGAATCAGTCGTCCCAGTCCCTGCTTCAAACTAATAATCGCCTGCGGCACGCTGTATTCAAAAAAACTGGAGCCGCCTTCATCTTCGATATAGCGTTGACGCGCGGCAACTATCGGATCGGTCGGTACCGCAAACGGCAGTTTGTCGATGATCACGCATGACAACTGCTCGCCGCGGACGTCAACACCCTGCCAAAAACTCGACGTGGCAAACAACACCGCATTCGGCGTTTGCCGGAAACGTTCCAGCAACCTACCTTTCGAAGCACTACCTTGCAAGAAACAGGGATACTCAATCTCAGGCATAGCCAGATCATAAAGCGACTGCATCCCAGCCAAACTGGTGGAAAGCACAAAAGCTCGGCCTTCCGTTGCGTTCACGATCTTCACAACCTCAGCTGCGGCCGCTTCCGACCATTCACGCGAGCGCGGATCGGGCATCTTCGGCGGCAGATACAGGAGCGCCTGGGCTTGATAGTCAAAAGTTGATTCAGCAATCAGGTCGTCTGCTGAATTCAGTCCCAGCCGCTCACGAATAAAAGAAAAGTTGCCGGCGCTGGAAAGCGTCGCGGATGTCAACACTACGGTGTCGACCTTCTCAAACAACTTATCTTCGAGCAGTCCGGACACATCGATCGGTGAAGCGCGTAGGAAGAAACCACGGCCGCGGCGTTCCGTCCAATAGACAAACTTCTTGTCCTGGCCGGTGACGATAAACTGCAGATCGAATTTCGTTTGGCGAATTCTTCGGACGATGTTTTCAATTTCAGGCGGCTTCTCTTTAAGAGCATCGAGTGTCGTTTCCAGCCGGCCGAGTGCGCCGTCGAGGGCGATGTAGAGATCGCCGAGCGGGGTTGGTTCCAACTCGCCTTCTCTATTCCGTACCGTAAAGCTGCCGGGAATGATTGGATAGCGACCTTCTTCGCCACGTCCATCGCGGAAACCCATCCAGAAGTCGGCGGCAAAGCGCATCACGCGCGAAGAAGTCTTGGTTATCTCGCGGTCAGCCTCGGCGTCCTCGTAGGGTACGGCGCCCACATCGCGAATCAGATCGTCGATCTGGTAGTTAGAGATCTGAGTGCCGAAATACTCCGAGGCGACATCTTCGATCAAATGCGCCTCATCGAGAATCACCGCCGAATAATCCGGCAGGACACTTCCGTACATGCTGTTGCGCAAGGCAAGATCCGCAAAAAACAGGTGATGATTGACGACCACGATATCGGCATCGAGCGCGCGCTGGCGCATGCGGGTGATGAAACAGGCATCGAAATCCAGGCATTGCTGGCCCAGACAAGTTTCCGAACGCGCATCTATGTGACGCCAGAAGGAAAGCGACTCAGGCAGGTTTGATAGTTCCGCGCGATCGCCCGTTTCCGAACTCTTTGCCCAATGACCAACCTCGTCAAAGTAGTCGACCTCATCAAGTCCTTCGAGCACCGGCGAACTTTCTGCGCGTCCCAACCTGCTCAGGCAGACGTAGTTATTCCGGCCTTTCATGTAAGCAGCTTTGAAGCTCTTCGGCAACACGCTCTGCAGGAAAGGAATGTCTTTCTCCATCAACTGTTCCTGAAGGTTCTTCGTACCGGTGGAGATGATCACGCGCCCGCGTCCGCCGAGTGCGGCAGCAACTGCAGGGACAAGATAAGCGAGCGTCTTGCCCGTGCCCGTGCCTGCTTCCACGATCAGGTGCTTGCGGTCTTGGAACGCGCGCATCACCGCCTGAGCCATTTCAATCTGGCCGGGACGATGTTCGTATTCAGGATGCGCCTGCGCGATTAGGCCGTCAGGACCGAAGATTTCTTTCATATTCAAATGATTTCGTTCGTGAAGACTTGAGCCTGCGGGCTAGGCGCCAACAGCTTCGGGCAATTTCTTCAATCGTTTTGCATACAACGGGAATCGTCCACTCAGTGCAGTCACACCCTGCCTTACTTTGTCGCGCACTTCTTCCGATGCCGGCGCGTGAATCACCTCCGCGATCAAGCGTCCGATTTCGCGCATCTCGTTTTCCTTCATGCCACGTGTAGTCACGGCCGGCGTGCCGATGCGCAATCCGGAAGCGACGAAGGGCTTATTTTGATCAAACGGGATCGTGTTTTTGTTGACGGTAATGTTTGCCGCTTCAAGAGCTTTCTCAGCGTCTTTGCCGGTGGTGCCTTTGCCGTCCATCCAGACGTCGACAAGCATCAGGTGATTGTCTGTGCCGCCGGAAACCAGACGCAGTCCCTGCTCTTGCAACTCACTGGCAAGGGCCTTCGCATTTGCCAGGACCTGCCGCTGATATTCCTTGAAGTCATCCCGCAGTGCTTCACCAAACGCGACCGCTTTGGCGGCGATGATGTGCACGAGCGGACCGCCTTGCACGCCGGGAAACACCTTTCGATCGATCTCTTTTGCGTGCTCTTCCTTGCATAAGATCAGACCACCGCGCGGGCCGCGCAGGGTTTTGTGGGTTGTAGTCGTAACGTAATCAGCATGCGGCACGGGAGAAGGATGAAGACCGGCGGCAACTGGGCCGGCGATGTGCGCGATGTCGGCAAACATCCGCGCGCCCACCGCTTTTGCAATCTCGCCAATGCGCTGAAAGTCGATAATGCGCGGGTAGGCAGAGGCGCCGCAGACAATTAGTTTAGGCTTGCGCTCTTCGGCCAAGCGCTGCAGTTCGTCGTAATCAATCTGCTCGGTTTCTCGCGAGACGCCGTAGTCAGCGACTTTGTAACTGATGCCGGAAAAATTCATGGGATGGCCATGCGTGAGATGGCCGCCGTGCGAGAGGTTCATGCCAAGGATCTGATCGCCATATTGAATCGCAGCGAGATAGACAGCCATGTTTGCCTGCGCGCCGCTGTGCGGTTGGACGTTCGCGTGTTCGGAGCCGAATATTTGTTTCGCGCGATCGATTGCCGCCTGTTCCACCACGTCGCTCCACTCGCAGCCGCCGTAATAACGTTTCCCTGGATAGCCTTCGGCATACTTGTTTGTAAAAACTGAGCCGGCGGCTTCAAGTACAGCTTCGCTCACGAAGTTTTCGCTGGCGATCAACTCCAGGCCGTTGGCCTGACGTGCTACCTCGCGATCAATCGCCTCCGAAATCACTGGATCAACTTCGGCAAGCGGTGCGTTTCTCAAGTCTGTCATTCGCATCAACCTTTCAATTGGCGTTAACTCTCAAGCAGTTCAGAGTTCAAGCTTTAGCTTGCGAACCCATCAAAGACAACCTAAAGGTTGAACTCTGAACTTCTTAAACCCTTCGCAGGCAGCTTATTGTTCCGGGACTTCAATCTTCGCGACCCGGTCGCTGTGGCGGCCGCCCTCAAATTCTGCTGTGAACCAGGCGCGCACGATCGCAGGGATCTCACCTGCCGGCGTGGTGCGCGCACCGATCGCCATAACGTTCGCGTCGTTATGTTGACGGGCCAGTCGAGCCGTCTCTTCCGACCACGCGACTGCCGCGCGCACTCCGGGCACCTTGTTCGCCGTGATGGCCATGCCCGTTCCGGAGCCGCAAACAAGTACACCCTGATCAGCCCGGCCCTGCGCCACTTCATCCGCGACCTTGCGTGCGTAGTCAGGATAATCAACCGACTCCTCCGAGACAGTTCCCAGGTCGTCAACCTCCAGCCCTAATTCGAGCAGCAGTGGTTTCAGACGTTCCTTTTCGGCATAACCCGCGTGATCGCTGGCGAGCGCGATTTTCATTATTTAGTCTCCGTGAAATCAGAAAATTGGCAGGGGTCGATGTTACATCACGCTTCCAGTGGTCGCAACGAAGTAGGACAATTTGGAGTGCGGTGACCTGTCACCGCTTTTGCTTCGGCTGCGACCTGTCGCGGCCCGGGGTGAATTGCGAGGCGGTAAGAACGCGGCGTCAAGCCCCCGCGAGCAAAAGCGCTGACAGGTCAGCGCACTCCAAAAGTTGCGTCCTACATTGCGTTAACTTTTTTGCTGGGCGAGAATGACCCCTTGTAGCAAACTCAGTAATAGTCCCGAGGAAAGTTAAACCCAAACCTGATGCGCTGGTCCCAATATTTCATCCCAACCCTTCGCGAAGATCCCGCGGACGCGGAAGTCGTTTCCCATAAACTCCTGCTGCGCGCCGGCTTGATTCGTCAGCTCGGCGCCGGAATCTATTCTTATCTGCCGATGGCGCAACGCGTGGCGCTAAAGGTGATGGCCATCCTGCGTGAGGAAATGAATCGCATTGGCGGACAGGAGTTTTATTTGCCGGCGCTGCATCCGGCGGAGATTTGGAAGGAATCAGGCCGTTGGGACGCGATCGGCGATGAGATGTTCCGCCTCAAGGATCGCAAAGATGGCGATATGTGTCTCGGCATGACGCACGAAGAGGTGTTCACGACGATTGCGCGCAACGAACTGCGCTCTTACAAACAACTGCCACAGGTTTGGTATCAGATTCAGGTGAAATTTCGTGACGAGGCACGTCCGAAGTCGGGACTAATGCGCCTGCGCACCTTCACCATGAAGGACGCTTACTCGTTTGACGTCGACAAGGCTGGACTCGACAAGTCTTTTATCGATCAGCGTGAAGCCTACAAAAGGATCTTCAGTCGTTGCGGCATTCAGTATTCGATCGTTGAAGCATCATCGGGTTCCATGGGTGGTTCCGAGTCAAACGAGTTTGTGGCGAAGACTGACGCCGGCGAAGACTTTATTGCGAGTTGCACAAACTGCGACTACGCCGCAAATCTGGAGAAGGCCACTTCCAGACTGACGCCGATCAAAGATTTAGTCGGACCGGAGGCGCCGGAAGAGTTTCCCACGCCCGGCGTGCGCACGATTGAGGATCTGGAAAAATTTCCCGGCGGTGCGAAAGCCGACACACAAATTAAATCGCTGGTCTATGTCGCCACTATTAATAACGAGCCGCAACCGGTGTTGGCTCTAGTTCGCGGCGACCACCAGGTCCACGAGACAAAGTTGGCAGATACTTTGGCCGCTACGGCTGTGCGCACGGCCCACCCGGAAGAAATTCGCGAACTACTCGGTGCCGGCGCCGGAAGTCTCGGGGGTGTGGGCGCCAGAGCTCGCGCAAAGGAAGCTAACTTCGAACTCTTGATTGTGGCTGACCTGGCTCTCAAAGCGCGTCGTAACCTGACAACAGGTGCGAACAAAGACGATCACCACTTGCGCGGCGTTGAAATTGAACGAGACATCAAGCCAAATCAGTGGGCTGACCTGCGCGGCGTCGTTGCCGGCGAGGGTTGTCCTCGTTGTGACTCAGGCACACTGGAAGTTTTCAAAGCGATGGAGATCGGTCACATTTTCAAGCTCGGGACGAAATACTCTGCGTCAATGGGTGCGACGGTCTTGACGGTGGAAGGCAAGCCGGTGCCAATCGTAATGGGCAGCTACGGCATCGGAGTGGAACGCATCATTACTGCTGCCATCGAACAGCATCACGATGCCGATGGCATCATATGGCCGAAAACTATCGCGCCGTTTGACGTGGTCGTCACGGTGACGAACACGAAAGACGAGCGGCTGCGGGAGACAGCTGAGAAGCTCTACCAGGACTTGCAACGCGCCGGACTCGAGACCTTGCTTGACGATCGCGACGAGCGCGCGGGAGTGAAGTTTAAGGACGCCGATCTGATCGGACTGCCCTATCGCATTACTCTTGGCAAGAAAGTGGCAGACGGCGTAGTCGAGCTCTTCGAAAGACAAACAAAGACAACTGAAGACGTCAAACTTAGCGACATCGTTTCGCGCGTTCAGAGACTGGCTCTCGCCGGTCACTAAACACTTGGCGAGTTCACTGCATTCATAAACATGAACAACGACAGTGCCCAGGCGATCCTTTTAGTGATCGTACTAATCGTGCTTCTGGCGGCGGCTATTGTCCCCGTTGGCGCTTTTTACGCTTACGCTTTCTACCAAAAGAGTAAACGCAGTCGCATCCGGGAGACGGCCCTGAGAGATCAACAGCAATTGATCGGAGGCCATCGCTGGTTTCCAGTTCGCTACGCTTCCGAGATTCGTTTCAAGGCTCCCTTCAAGATTTTTCCCTGGGAAGGCGCCGGGATCATCGTGATTGCGCCGGGCAGTGTGATGTTCCTGGGTCAAACAAATTCCGGCTCGCCGGTGATGCTGCAATTCACGCCGGGCAATTCCAGGCTCACCTGGCTGGGCAAAGCTCCCTGGCCTAACGGCGCAGTATCCTGGTTCTACTTTGAAACTCCGGCAATGAAGCACTACTTTAGTTCCGAGACTGGTGTCCTCGTTTTCGGTTCCCACAAGTCCACAAAAGCAATCTACGATGAGGCGGCGCAAAACTTTCTGGCACACTCCGCATCCTGAGATTGAACTGGTAGGATATGGCAGGCCATGAAAGAAATCCGGAACTCACCGCGAATTGTTAGTCGGAACGCCTCAATCATCTGCGCGGTTGCCTTCCTCTTAGTACCCTTTATCAAAGTTCAATCACAGGATCTGCTGCCGGATCTTGTCCGTCGCATTAAGCCGTCAGCCGTCGCTATTGAGACGTTTGATTCCCGCGGCGAGAAGCTCTCGCGGGGGAGCGGGTTCTTCATCGCAGTAGATCGTGTAGTAACCAACCGCCACGTAATCGACAACGCCTTCCGCGCCGAAGTTCATTCTTATAACGGTAGTGTCTACCCGGTTAGAGGGGTGATCGCCATCGATGCCGAGGGTGACCTGGCACTGCTGCGAGTGGAGGCGCCGCCCAATCAGGTTCGTCCGCTCCTGCTGGATAAAACTTCGCCGCAGGAAGGCGAGAGCGTAGTTGTTATCGGCAATCCTTTCGGACTTGAAGGCAGCGTCACGAACGGCATCGTGTCGGCGGTGCGCGACATTCCAACCTTCGGACGAATCATCCAGATCACGGCGCCAATTTCACCCGGATCGAGCGGCAGTCCCGTCGTCAATATGCAGGGACAGGTAATCGGCGTAGCCACGTTACAAATAACGGGCGGGCAAAGCGTCAACTTCGCCATACCTTCAGAGCGGATTTCACAACTCCAAAGCGGAACGCTCTTGTCGTTGTCTGATCTGGTGGCAACCACCGGCAGGAATAAACGCGCGAAAGCTGTCCAGTCATTTCGCGATGGCCTAAGTTTTCTTTCGAAGGACGATTGTGAAAACGCCTTGCCGTATTTCGAAAAGGCGGTCGAGTCAGACAGCAACTATGCAGAGGCCTGGGCGCAGGCGGGTTTTTGTAAGGAGAAGTTGGGGCGACATGCCGACGCCATTGAGGCTTCGAAGAAAGCCGTCAACCTCAGACCTTCAGCCGAGTCTTATTTCAACATCGGGCTGGCCAACTATTATTTGAAACAATACCGTGATGCTGCCGAAAGCTATCGGCAGTCCATCAAGCTTGATCCATATAACGCCGCCGACGCCTATTACGCCCTCGGGTTGGTTTATCGTGATTGGGGACGGCCTGACGATGAAATCCAGGCTTACAAGCAAGCTATCCGTCTGCGCCAGGACTACACCAGCGCCTACGAGCGACTCGGCTCGAGGTATTTGAAGTCGAAGAAATATCCGGAGGCGATCGACGTCTTCAAACAGATCTCAGTCCTGAAACCGGGAGATGCAAATGCGCCAAACAGCATGGGCGAAGCGTATCTGGAGATGGGAAAGCTGCCGGAGGCAGTTGAAGCGTTCAGGCAGGCAATTCGTCTGAAGCCGGATTTCGGGAAGGCGTATTACAACCTGGGCAAGTCGCAGCTGGCGCTGGGAAATCGCGACGGCGCCCTGGAGCAGTACAACATTCTGCAGAACCTCGATCAGGATTGGGCCGAGCGGCTGAACAATCTGATCAACCCGTAACGTCAGGAGCAGGAGGCAGGGGCAGGAGGCAGGAAAAGCCGGGCCTGCGGATTGACAGAAGCTCACCCCTGCTCCGCCCCTGCCACTTAGTCAAGGTCCGTTAAGCGACAAACGAATCCCCACCCGCCGCCGAGTTCGCTTACCGCCAGCAACAGTTCATTGCTTCCCTTCTTCAAAGGCAGATAGATCGCGTCGTTCTCAGGGTTAACTATGCCGAGGAAACCAGGGTCGCGAAAATTCTGCGCGCTGCGACCACGGAAAAGAATCTTGCCGTTAAGGAACACGCTGACTTCGTCGCTGTAGCCAAGGTAAAGTCTTTTCAACTGGTCGCGATCAGAATCGATGATGGTCCGCGCATAAACTACCTTCGTTCCGGGTTGAGGCTCGAGGCGCTTGGAGAAGTCGTTAGCAAAGGTCACCCTCAGATGCGGGGCCTCACGATAGCGATAGATGACTACAAATCCGGGCGGCTCGGCCTCCACGTTTTGCCAATGGATGCCAGCGCTTTCCGAAGATGACAGCGGTAACTCGAGATTACGTGCGAGCGCGTCGTACGATGGCGACAAACTCCACTTGGTTAGAGTGCCGGAAGGCATTGGCGGCAAGTGCCGCTCCCAGGCGGCATCCGGCGTCGTTTGTATTTCAAAGTTCGAAAAATAGGTTGCACCGATTAGAACGTGCAGGGCCAACTGGCCCTTCTGAATGCCGCTTTTCAAATCGTTCATGACAAGCGCAGGCTTATCCATGTCCTTCACGAAAAGTCTTGCCTGCGCACCCACCACCTCCAGGCGCAGATGGAACCAGACATCCTTCGGAATATCGACCGCGCCGGTGAAGCCTGGCCCATTATAGATTTGCCAGTTGGCGCCCGTGTTTAGCACTGGCGTGTACTGCATAGCATCAGGGTATCCCGACTTGTGCTGGCGCAGATAAACCCATTCGCCATTGGCGCCCTCCCGGTCGAGCCGAAACTGCATACCGAAAAAACCGCGGTTTGCAGGCGTTGCCACATCCACGTCGATGATCCCATCGCGCATTTCAAAGTCTTTCAGGATCGCCGCGCCACCATCGAGTAGGAGGCACTTGCGGCCTTGATATTCAGTAGACTTGGCTTGCCCTTGCAGATCCCAGCGCGGCGAGTCAGGAGGAATGGAGAACTTCTGCGGTGCCTGCGAAGCTTGGGATGCAGCCGCGCAGGCAAAGAGAACAACGAGAGAACAGACTGCGAGATGTCGATGGGAAATTTTGGACCACATAGGTTAGCGTGACTCCGGAGGTGCTGACGAACACGCGTACCCTATGCAAAGTAGGACGAATTTCATTAGCAATTGTGACGAGCGGGCTAAATGGCGTGATGGATGGGATAGGAGTGGTCGGGGCAGCAGCCCAATAGTTAAGGGGGATTGAGGGCATCAACGCCCGTTGAAAAACAGCCACGCGAGTCCAAAGCAGTTAAGCACAACAGTTGCCCAAAAAAGGATTCGGAACGACTCCTTCCTCGACTTATGACGAAGCAATTTCTGAGCAACGAATGCTCCGGGCCAACCACCGAATAAGCTGAATACATGCAACGTGTTCTCGCGGGTCCTCCACCCACCCTTCTCTGCGGCCGATTTGTCGCGCTTGTAAAGCAAAAACGAGACGGCACTGGCAACCAAATAGAGCCCGAGGATAAATAGCGGCAACTGTCCCACGAAGACCGCCGCAGCCACGAACATGAGAAATAGGCTCGGCAATACAAACGCAACCGCTCCACCTTCAGTAGGGGTTGTGAGGCTGTCGTTCATGAATTCCACATGTTCCGCTCGTGTTCGGTCTCTCTGGTTCGAGACCAACTCGTAGCTGACAATGTCCTTGCGAACGGGACGTCGCGGCCGGCTTGAAAAAGACTTGATATGAACGAACACTTTTTCGCCTCCGCCCTTCGGGGTAATAAAACCAAAACCCCGATCATCCTTCCATTCTGTTATTTGGCCGCAGTGACGCATTCATTTATTTGTGATCGGGCTAATGCTGTGCTTCAACGAACTCACCTAAGAAAGCCGCTCATGGCGAGTCCGGTGCGTGTTCGGTGCCGCTGTTCCCTCGCAACCAACATCTGGCTCATGCTTATTGCGTGACGGCGGCCCTAGCGCGGGCTAATTGTAGTGTTCTGGTCTTGCATTACCAGCCATCGGTTGCCTCGCCTTACAACAACGAACGTTCGAATATGTCGCTCGTTCTGGTGAGTGATGCTGTCCGGTGTTGTAAATGTACTCATCGTGCTCGTAACCGTTACGACCGCAACGTCCGGATTGGCGAATCTGACTTCCACGTCTCCAATGGCTTCTGTAACTCCCTTCAGGAAAGTCGAGTGTACGTCCCGAACCTCCTTGAGCACCTTATCGCGCCCCCGCGTCCACCCACCGTACGGATTAATGTGAGTCCAATCCTCAGTCGCGAAATCAGCCCCGCGCATAAAGCCCTCATTGAACCCCGAATAAAACGACTCGACGGGCTTGCGAACCCCCGCCACGTCACGTTGGCTGAGAGTAAAACCAACGGTAAATGAGGACAGGATAATCAAACCTAAGATTAGAAATTTCATTAGTAGGAACTCCCTCCTATGTAACATCCAGAGACAAACTTGACGCCGTTCAGCAGAAAATTTGTTAGAAGTGCTGCAATCATTCTCCGTCTCCGACTGGTACCCGGAAGAGCATCGCGTTGTTAGCCGTCTTGCGAACGCCTGCCGAGCAACAAGGCCTTGAGAGCAGATATCAGCGCGGCCCCAACAAGCAAGATACGTACGTAATTGCCGTATGCCCATTCCCTGGCGGCTGTTTCCAACATCTCTGGCGGCGTGTGCATCGGGTCATGAAATAATATGGCGTTGCGAGGATAATGAAACGTGAAGGTGACAACATCACCTGCGACGATTAAGAGCAGCGCGGCAATCAGCCACCACTTCCGGCCGGCAGGACGCCTCCATCCGAGAATCAATGAGATGAGAATGGATAGCTGCGTTAGCGGGGCAACCACGCGAAAGAAGCTGCCAGGATTTGCCGCCGCCATGAACAAACGCAAATGTTCGAGAGATTGAGGAATGCCAATGCGGTAATTCGGAGCCATGACTATGGAATCATAGAGGGAGCCGCCGAACAGAACACCGAGAAAAATAATTGCGAGGCATAACAAAGGTTCTTTTATTTTCGACATCTCACCTCCAATGCTGACGCCCAACGACTGCCTTCAGCTGCGGCGCTCACTCAACGCACTTAAGAGACATCGTGCCAGCGCGTTAGCTGCAAGCGCCTGTTGAATTCGATCTCAAAGACAAAACATGGTTACCCTTAAGAGACGGCGAACGAACAGGAGGCTACCCTCTCGCAATCAAGCTTGAGACCATTAACCTCAACAGTTGCTGTGACACTTTGACTAGGATCACTGATCCGAATCTTCACTGAAGATGTTCCCTGGCCCTCTATGATTTCACCGCTGGAAACCGACCAGTTATAGCTAAGCTCCTGATTGGAATTGTGGCCTTCGACGCGCACTTTCACGGTATAGGTCTTCCCAGACTCGGGGACGTCAGTGGGGCACTCAATAATTAACTTAGGGC
>Ga0134126_10009988_pt1 | contig 11966 bp, 10 predicted proteins | sample KB31752_FD_96881 | JGI IMG/M metagenome (GOLD analysis project Ga0134126, IMG submission 96881) | Terrestrial soil microbial communities with excess Nitrogen fertilizer from Kellogg Biological Station, Michigan, USA - KB3-175-2 | ecosystem: Environmental > Terrestrial > Soil > Unclassified ...
CGCGCGATGGGATTCTTCAAGGACCCTAACGTGTTCGCGCCGTTCCTGGTGCCGCCGATCATCTGGCTGCTGCAAGACCTGTTCCTTCAGCGCGGCCGCAAGATCATCATCTTGCCGAGCCTCGTCATCATGATCGTCGGCGTGCTGTTGAGCTTCTCACGCGGCGCCATCATCGATTGCGTGTTTTCGGTAGCGCTGCTGCTCGGCATCACCTTCCTCACCGCGCAATCGTCGCGGCTGCGCACCCGCGCGGTGGTGGTGGCCGCGCTTGTGGGCGTGCTCGTCGCCGTCATCGTCGCCATAGTGCTTGCGATTCCCGTGGTTCGCCAACTCGCGCTGGAGCGCGCGACGTTGTCTGAGGACTACGATTCGGGCCCGCAGGGGCGTTTTGGCAATCAGGTGCGCTCGATCCCGATGCTGCTGGTGCGCCCATTCGGCTTCGGCCCGCTGCGCTTCGGCCACATCTTCCCGCAGGACCCGCACGAGGTGTTCCTCAGCGCCTTCGCCTCTTTCGGCTGGTCGGGCGGGCTGGCGTTCCTGACCTTCGCCGCAGTCACGGTTTACCTGGGCTGGCGCTTGTGCTTTCGCAGATCGCCGGTGCAAGCCGAGAGCATCGGCCTTTGGGCCGCCCTTTTTCCGCAAATTCTGCAAGGCGTGCAGATCGACACCAGCCATTGGCGGCATCTGTTCGTGTTGTGCGGATGTCTTTACGGGCTGGTCGCCGCCGAACGGCGCTTCAGCGCTTCGCGCGCCTCCGGCGCGGTCTCGATCGCCAATCGCGGCGCGGAATTCGCCGGCGCCGCGCCGCGCAGATAGGCCCACAGGGTCTTCGGCCAGTCGCGCGCCATGAAGCGGCGCTCGACCTGGACATAATAGATGAGACCCACGGTCAGCACGACGAGCGCGGCGACGAGGAAAAGACCGCCGACGCCGGCCAGCGGCAGATGCGGCGCCGCTTTCGCGGCGGCGACGAAGATCATCTGAATGATTTGCAAATGCACGAGATAGATCGAATAGCAAGCGCCGCCGATGAGGCTGATCCACGGCGCGGCGCAGAAGCTGCGAAATCCGGAACGCGCATCGAAGGTCGAGGCGAAGATCGCCGCCATACACAGATAAGTCGCCGCCAGCCGCGCCGCTTCGAGCCCGAGCGACGCCCGCTCGCCAGGCGCCGAAACGGCGACAAAGCCGGCCAGTCCCAACCAGCCGAGCGCAGTCACCGCCGGCGCCGAAACCTGCGCCAGTCGCGAGGTCAGCGCCGGGCGCGCGAAGGCAAGAGCGATGCCGAGCCAAAAGTAGTTGAAATAATGCAGCAGCGAATATTCGATATGCAGCGGCCCCAGGGTCTTCCACCCGAGCAGCGAGAGATTGACGCCGGTGGCCAGAAACAGCAGCATCAGCACAACGCGCTCGCCTCCCGCGCGCAGCGTCGCCCATAGCGCGAACAGCAAAGGCGCCAGCACATAGAACTGCACTTCCACCTCTAGCGACCATCCCGGCGGGAACAACCGCGGAAATGTGCCCCAGATGAGATCGTGCAGATAGAACACACTGGCCCCCAGGCTCACCGTCAGCGAGCGCGGCGCAACGTCGAAGCGATGCGTCCCCTCGGGCGTCCAATGCGTAAGGCTGAGCAGCGCCCAGGTGGCGACCAGCAGCACGATATAGGGCGGCTCGATGCGCAGGATGCGGCGACCGAAATAGCTCTTGAGAAAAGCAGCGCTGAGCGGGCTCGCCTTTGACTTGATCGCCTGCCCGGCGAGCACGAAGCCGCTGATGGCGAAGAACAGGAACACGCCAGGCGGCGCGACCTGGAGAAACGCTTCCAGAGGCGAACCGGCGAGCGTGTGCTGGTAGCTCGGGAAGAACCGCGCCGCCCGCTCCAGCGAATGGCCGAAAATGACGAAGGCGATGGCGAAGAAGCGCAAGCCGTCGATCTCCGGCCGATAGACGCCCTGCGAGATCTTGCGACGAAATTTGGCTGGAAAGGCCGACAGCCAAGAAGCCTTGGCGCCGGACTCGGGGTTACGCATGGAACGCTCGCAAAAGGCTCGCCAAGGCCGAGTTGACGGCCAAACTAGGCGGCAAGCGTTAGGCGGCCGTTAAGACGTTGCGACGAAGGCGAGGTGCGTCCCCGCCGCCTCGACGATGCCCGGCGGCCGGCGGGCGGCGATGCGCATCGCCGCCAGCCCGCGCTCGCACGGCGTCGGCGCGCCCCAGGCGGCGGCGAAGGCCGCCGGCGTCAGGCACTCGACTGTCGCACCCTCAGCCTCGAAGCGCAGGCCGCCTTCAATGGCTTGCGCCGGCGCCTCCAGAAAGCCGGCCAGAAACCCGCTCGTGGCCTGCGGCTTGGGATGCACGAAAACGAGCCCGGCCACTCCCGTCGCGCCGTTCGGATGCACCTGCGCCGCCGCGTCCCAGAAATGCTGCGGGAAGTGCTGCTGGCAGACGAAGAACCCGGTCTGCGGCAAAGCCGGACAGCGGGCGAAGGCGAGCGAGAACGCTACCTCCACTTCGCGCCCCTGCCGCATCCCTTTGCGTCCGAAATCGAAGCGCGGAAAATCGCCGAGGCCGCCCGCCGAGAAGGCGCGCCGATCGGCCTTGGCGTCATCCGAGCGCAATGCCAGCATGGCGAGGCCCTGGCGCGCCGCCAGGAACACGTCGAGAAAGCCGGCGAAGGCGAACAGCGCATCGTCCGGCGCCGGGCGGTGAAACCCCTCGCCGAGGCCGACGAGTTCTAGAAAAGCGCCGGGAAACTGTACGATATGGTTCTCGGTGCCACAGGGATGGCGGTTGCGCGGCCCGACCTGGAAGCCGAGCCGGCGATAGGCTTCGGCGACGGCGTCGAGGTCGCGGGAGGCGATGACGAGATGGTCGAGGGCGCGGGGCATGGGGCCGACTCTGGTTTACCTTTCATGTTGAGTTTGAACGCAACGGCAGAAAAGCGGTCGGCTACTTAAGATCAATCGATTGTTCCGAAGGGTCGCGCTGTCCGCATAAGCCCCTTCTGCCTCAACGAATGGAGCCTGAATCCCCGGCGTCCTTCGCTCGCGTCGCGGCGAGCGCGTTCCGCCGCCGCCGCACCTCCTCCAGAAACTCGGGACGGGCTTCGCCCTCGTCGTCTTCGCTCGCGGCAAGCAGCAACAGATAGTCCGCCTCAGGCAGGACCGCGAGACGTTCTCCAGCCGGCGACACGATAAACTGAACCCGCTCGTTCATCTCAGGCCTCTCCTCGGTACACTTCCCGGCGATGACCTATAGCCAAGACGACGATTTCGCTCGGTGACGCGTCGAATATGATGCGCCAATCGCCGACACGCAAGCGCAGCGCAGTGTCGCCTTTCAGCCGCTTGATCTGGTTATGCTGCGCAAGGGGATCGAGTGCGAGCGACGCGAGTGCGCTCTCGATTCGCCCTCGCATCACCGCATCCAGCGCGTCGAGTTCTCGCGCCGCCTCGGGCGCATAGACAATCGTGCGCCCGTCGCTCACGCCGGCTTTCTCAATTGCACCACATTGTGCAACATCTCGTCGGCGTTGTCGAAGAAGCGCCGCACGCCGCGTGCCGCTTGGCGGATGCGCTGCTCGTTCTCAACCAAGGCCAGGCGCACGTATTCGTCGCCGTGCTCGCCGAAGCCGATGCCCGGCGCCACGGCAACATCCGCCTTCTCAATCAAAAGCTTAGAGAATTCCAGCGAGCCCAGATGACGGAATTTCTCCGGCACCGGCGTCCAGGCGAACATCGAGGCGCGCGGCGATTCTATCGGCCAGCCGGCGGCGGCGAAACTCTCCACCATCACGTCGCGACGGCGCTTGTAGGTCGCCCGCATCTCGTGGATGCAATCCGGCGGCCCGTTGAGCGCGGCGGCCGCCGCCACCTGGATCGGCGTATAGGCGCCGTAGTCGAGATAGGACTTCACCCGCGCCAGCGCCGCCAGCAGCCGCTCGTTGCCGACCGCGAAGCCCATGCGCCAACCAGCCATCGAGAAGGTCTTCGACATCGAGGTGAACTCGACCGCGACATCGAAAGCGCCCGGCGCCTGCAACACCGACGGCGGCGGTTCGCCGTCGAAATAAACCTCGCCATAGGCGAGATCCGACAGCACGAAGATCTCGTGCTTCTTGGCGAAGATGACGAGGTCTTTGTAGAAGTCGAGCGAGGCGACCATCGCCGTCGGGTTCGAGGGATAGCAGACGACGACCGCGATCGGCTTCGGGATCGAATGTTGGATCGCACGCTCCAGCGCCAAGAAATATTGCGTGCCGGGCTCCGCCGGCACCGAGCGCACGACGCCGCCAGCCATCAGGAAGCCGAAGGCGTGGATGGGATAGGAGGGATTGGGGGTCAGCACGACGTCGCCCGGCGCGGTGATCGCCTGCGCCATATTGGCGAAGCCTTCCTTCGAGCCCAAAGTGGCGACGACCTGCGTCTCCGGATTGAGCTTCACGCCGAAGCGGCGCGCGTAATAGCCGGCCTGGGCGCGGCGCAGACCCGGAATGCCCTTGGAGGCGGAATAGCGGTCGGTGCGCGGCTTGCCGACGGTCTCGACCAGCTTGTCGAGGACGTGCTTGGGGGCGGCGAGATCGGGGTTGCCCATGCCGAGATCGATGATGTCGGCGCCGCCGGCGCGAGCCTTGGCCTTGAGCTTGTTGACTTGCTCGAAGACGTAAGGCGGCAGCCGCCGCGTCGAGTGAAAATCCGACATCGCCCGGTTTCCTCATCTTTGGCGCCCTGCGGCGCCTGGGCTCACGCGCGGCCGATTCGAGGCGCAACGCCCCCTGCTCCGCGCCGGCGCCTTTTAGAACCTGGCGCGGCGAAGGGGAACCCGCCGCCCGACATTTTCTCGCCGCCAGCCGCCGTTCGCGCCGGGGTCGCGGCCGTCGCAAGATTGGTTGTTGCGAGCTTACCGCGCGCCGCCGGCGCAATGGGATCGGCGCCTCAAGGCTGCGCGCGGGGCCTGTGCTTTTTCCTGGCGACGCGCTTTTGCGAGCCGCCCGTCGCCTGCGCCCCAGAGGCGCGCTCAAGCTCGGCGCCCATCGCCTTGAGTTCGGCCGGCGTCTTGACTTTCGAGCCCGGCTCCTGCGGCGCGGCGAACACCGGGATCGCGGCGGGCTCCTCGCTCGGGCGTGAATTCTTGACGAAATCGGGGGGATCGGCGGGCGGCGCGATCAGGCCCGTCGCCTTGCCCAGCGAGTCGAGCAAATCGTCAGCGCGCGCCGGCGACGCAGCTAACGCGAGCAAGACAACCAACATGCAACCGGCCGCGCGCCTCATCGTGCCGCCCATTCCTCGAAGCTTAGCAACGTCCGTCCCGATTTTCGGCCGCGCCCCCCAAAAGGCGCACTGGCGCCTTGAAGCGGTGGCAGACTATTATGTCGGAAAAGGGATCGGCGGCGCGCCGAACAATGAGAGGAAAGTCCATGAGCGGTCCATCGCGCAGCCCCGGCGGGCGCGGTCGCGGCGCGTCCAGGCCCGCCTCTGCTGCGTCGCGGCGCACCGCCGCAAAGCCGCCGCCGAAGCCGATCGCGAAGCCGGCGCAACAGGCCGCAACGCCGACGAAGAAGGTCGCAACGCCAACGAAGAAGGTCGCGAAGCGTCAGCCGCCGCGCCGCCCCGAGCCCATCGTTGCTGCGCCCGTCGTCGCCGCGCCCGTCGTCAGCCCGCCGGTCCCGCCTGGGGCGCCTGCGTCAGAGGCCACCGAGGCGCCGCGTCCGCGCGAAACGCCGCTGCCGGATTTCGAGAAGCTGTCGCGCAATGTCGGCCGCTTCGTCGAAGAGGCCGGCAAGGCGCTGGCGGCGATGCTGAAGCCGGTCGAGGCCGGCGCGGCGGCGCCGACAGCGGCGAAACCGGAGGTCGCCGAGGTGATCTCGACGCTGGGCCGCGTCGCCGAATATTATGCGACCGACGCGCGCCGGGCGCTGGAGGCGCAGACGGCGCTGTCGAGCAGGTTCTTCGAACTGTGGGGCGCGACGATGAAGCGGCTCGGCGGCGAGAAGGCCGACAACGTCATCGCCCCCGAGGCAGGCGACAAGCGCTTCGCCGATCCCGCATGGCGCGACAATCCCTATTTCGACTTCATCAAACAAGCCTATATCCTCACCTCCCAATGGGCCGACGATCTCGTCAAGCGCGCCGACGAGCTTGATCCGCATACGCGCCAGAAGGCGGCGTTCTACATGAAGCAGGTGACGTCGGCGCTGTCGCCGTCCAACTTTCTCGCCACCAACCCGGAACTGTTGCGCACCACGCTGGCCGAGAGCGGCGAGAACCTTGTGCGCGGCATGAAGATGATGACCGAGGACATCGAGGCCGGCGGCGGCCAGTTGCGCATCCGCCAGGCGGACGGGGCGAAATTCAAGCTCGGCGTCAATCTCGCCGCCACTCCCGGCAAGGTGGTGTTCCGCAACGAACTCATCGAACTCATCCAATATGCGCCCTCGACGCCGACGGTCTACAAGCGGCCGCTGCTCATCGTGCCGCCGTGGATCAACAAATTTTATGTGCTCGACCTCAACCCGGAGAAATCCTTCATCCGCTGGGCGGTGGCGCAGGGGCTGACGGTGTTCGTCGTCTCCTGGGTCAATCCCGACGAGCGCCATATCGACAAGGGTTTTGAAGCCTATATGCGCGAGGGAATCTTCGCTGCGTTGGAGGCGATCGAAGCGGCGACGGGCGAGAACGACATCGCGGCGATCGGCTATTGCGTCGGCGGCACGCTGCTCGCGGTGACGCTCGCCTTCATGGCCGAGATCGGCGACAAGCGCATCTCCAGCGCCACCTTCTTCACCACGCAAGTCGATTTCACCGACGCCGGCGACCTCAAGATCTTCGTCGACGCCGAGCAATTGCGATTGACCGAAAAGAAGATGGCCGAGACCGGCTATCTCGAAGGCGCGCAGATGGCCAACGCCTTCAACATGCTGCGGCCCAACGATCTCATCTGGTCCTACTGGGTCAACAATTATCTGAAGGGCAAGGAGCCGATGGCGTTCGACCTGTTGGTGTGGAACTCGGATTCCACCCGCATGCCGGCCGCCAATCATCGCTTCTATCTCAGGCACTGCTATTTGCAGAACGATCTCACCAACGATCGCATGGTGATCGAAGGCCGCACGATCAGCCTCTCCAAGGTGACGATCCCGATCTACGATCTGGCGGCGCGCGAGGACCATATCGCGCCGGCGCGCTCGGTGTTCAACGGCGCCAAATCCTTCGGCGGCCCGGTGCGCTACGTGATGGCCGGCTCCGGCCATATCGCCGGCGTCGTCAATCCGGCGCAGAAGCCGAAATATCAGTTCTGGAGCGACGGTCCGTCGGACGGCGGCTTCGAGGATTGGGTCGCCGGGGCCAAGGAGACGCCGGGCTCCTGGTGGCCGGACTGGGCCGCCTGGATCGCGGCGCAGGCGCCTCAGCGCGTCCCGGCGCGCGAGGTCGGCGCCGGCAAGCTTAAAGCGATCTGCGATGCGCCGGGCGAATACGTGCGGGTGAAGGCCTAGCCGCGCGACCGCTGCTTCAGCCAGCGCACGATCTCCGGCCACGCCTCCTTCAACGTGCGCGCGCCCATGAACATGCCGATGTGGCCGCCGGGAACCAAATGCTCGGCGACATCGGACGAGCCGACGAGCGCCTTGGCGGCGAACACCTGCTCGCGCGTGGTGATGTCGTCGGATTCGCCGGCGAGCAGATAGACCGGGCAGTCGATCGCCTTCAGGGTCAGCCGCCGGCCGAGGCCGACGAACTCGCCCTTCGCCAACAGGTTGGCCTTGAACAGATCGCGGATCGCCTGGATGTACCAGCGTCCGGGCAGGTCGATCGGGTTCTCATACCAGCGGGCGAAGGTCTCGCGCCGCTTCATGTAGGCGGGATCGTCGAGGTGTTCGAGAACATCGACGTATTCGGCCAGATAATGCTGCTCCGGGTGCATGTTCTTCCAGCCGCGCAGCATGAACGCGCCCTTCATCACGCCGCCGCCGAGCGCCACCAGTTTCTCGTAGAACGACAGCGGCGAGGCGTTGACCATCCGCTTCAGCGGCCCGTCGCCGGCCTGGGTGTCGATCGGCGCGCCGGCGAGCACCAGTGCGCCGACCTTGTCGGGAAAGCGCGCCGCCAGCATCGCCGAAATCCAGCCGCCCTGGCAGAGGCCGATGAGATTGACGCGGCCGCCGAGATCATCGACGGCGACGACGAGATCGGCGAGGTAATTGTCGATGTCGAAGTCTTTCATGTCCGGCGTCGCCGACTTCCAGTCGGTCAGCGCGACAGGCCCGAGGCCTTCGCCGACCAGCATCTCGATCAGGCTCTGGCCCTTGGCGTAATCGGCGATGACGGCGGTGTGGCCGGCATAGGGGGCGACGACGAGCGTCGGCGCGCCGCCCGGCGTTCCGTAGTCGCGCAGCGTCATCGTGCGCAGATCGAGGCGGACGGCGTTGGCGGTGGCGAGCTTCGGCCGCCGTTCGGCCTTGATCTTGATCTCTTCGCCGAGCCAGGCAAGGTTCTTGGCATAGAGTTCGGCGCCCTCCTCAGCCATCGCCGCGCCGACCGCCACCGGCCACAGAAACGGCAGGCTCAGCGTGGCGAGATTGGGGAGATTGCGTTTCGGCGCGTTGGACATGGAGCCTCCTACGGACGAGAAGGCGCTTTACCCCGCCAAAGCGGCGACGAAACGACAGAGATCAATTTCCCGGCCGCAACGCGCCGCGCGCCGCCAGATAGCGCATCAGCGCCGCCGCGCCGAATTCCCAGCGCGCGCAATCCTGCGCATGGCGCATGCGATTGACGAGCGCCCCGAGCTTGTCGGCGGCGACCGTCGTCACGTCGCCGATCTTGTGGGTGAAGCCGAGCCCCGGCGCGTCGCGGTCCTGCACCGGCGCGAACATCGTGCCGAGATAGAGCGCGGCGCCGTCGGGATAGGCGTGATGGACGCCGATGAGCTGGGCGACGAGATCGGCGGGATCGCGGCTGATCTCGCGCATCGACGAGCGCCCGTCGAGGCGAAAGCCGTCCTCGCCTTGAATGGTCAGCGAAATCTCCATCGCGCGCACGTCGTCGAGCGAGAACGTTGCGTCGAAGAAACGCAGGAACGGCCCCAGCGCGGCGCTGGCGTTCTGGTCCTTGGCCTTGCCGAGCAGCAACGCGCTGCGGCCCTCGAAATCTCGCAGGTTGACGTCGTTGCCGAGCGTCGCGCCGACGATCGCGCCGGTCGAGGCGACGATCAGCACCGCCTCCGGCTCCGGATTGTTCCAGTGCGAATGGGCGTGGAAGCCCGCGTCGGAGCCGCAACCGACCGCCGACATCGGCTGCGCCTTGGTGAATATCTCGGCGTCCGGCCCGATGCCGACTTCCAGATATTGCGACCACGCGCCCTCGGCGATCAGCGCCGCCTTCAGCCGCTCCGCCTCCGCCGAGCCAGGCTTCAGCGCCCTGAGATCGTGGCCGATGAGCCGGCCCATCTCGGCGCGGATGCGTTGCGCGCTGTCCGGATTGCCGCGCGCGCGCTCCTCGATCACCCGCTCCAGCATCGAGGATGCGAAGGTGACGCCGGCCGCCTTGATCGCCTGCAAATCGACCGGCGCGAGCAGCCACGGCTTGCTGGAATCGCGCCCGTCTGGCGGCGTGTTGGCGAGAATCTGCGCCAGCGACCCCAACCGTTCGCCGCCCGCCGCCTTCAGCGCCGCCGCCGGCGCCGCCTGCTCGGCGAGATCGCGCATCGTAGCGAAAGTCGGCGTCACATCGAACACGCCCTCGGCGCGCACCGCCGCCACCGCGGGGCCGCCGAGGTCCGGCCGATGCACCCGCGCCGCCAGCGCCCCGGCGAAGCCGTCGCGCGGCAGGATGTCCACTTCCGGCATTTGGGGATAAAGCATCTGGCGATTCCTCTTTTCTCGTCATTTAGCGCTTTGCGTTGCCGCCGTCAGCTTCTAACATGTCAGCGGGAGGGTAAGAATGACGATGCCGGGGCGCGTCAACAGTAAGGCCGAGCAAGTGTACGACGCGGTGAAGGAAGCGATTTTGTCGGGCGAGTTGGAGCCGGGCGAGGCGATCGACAAGCTCGCTCTGTGCGAGAAGCTCGGCGTATCGCGATTTCCGGTCTCCGCCGCGATCAGCCGGCTGGCCTTCGAACGGCTGGTGCGCGTCGAGCCGCAGCATGGCTCATTCGTGGCGCCGATCTCCGCCGACGGGGTGCGCGAGTACCTCTTCGTGCGCCGGGCGCTCGAAGCCGAAATCGCCGCCGAAGCGGCCAATCGGCTCGACGAGACGGCGCGCGCCGACCTCGCCGCCAATCTCGCGGAAGCCGAGGAGGCCGCGCGCGAGGGCGACCGGGCGAGCTTCTACATCTTCGACGTCGGCTTTCATGCGCTGCTCACCCAGCATCTCGGCCTCAGCCGCAGCGAGGACATCCTCGACGGCGTGCGCCAGCAGTTGGAGCGACCGCGCCGGTTGTTGATGACCCCGCCGGGCCGCATGCAACTGACGCTTGCCGAACATCGCACGATTTTCGCCGCCGTCGAGGCGCGCGACCCCGACGCCGCGCGCGCCGCCATGACCGCCCATATCGCCGCCGTCTCCCGCACTTTCGAGGCGCTCGCGCGCGAGAAACCCGAGCTTTTCGCGCCGTGACCAGGAGTTACTCATGACCGCCCCCCGCGCCCTGCGCCTCAACGCACAAGACAATGTGCTGATCGCCGTCGAGGAATTCCCCATCGGCAGCGCCCCCATGGGCATAAGCGCGCGCGAGCGCGTGCCCCGCGGCCACAAGATGGCGGCGAGCCCGATCGCCGCCGGCCAGCCGATCCGCAAGTTCGGCCAGATCATCGGCTTCGCCGCCAAGGACATCGCGCCCGGCGACTGGGTGCATGAGCACAATTGCGTGCTGCACGATTTCCAGCGCGATTACCGCTTCGGCCAGGACGCGCGGCCGGTGGAGGTGCTGCCGGTCGAGGCGCAGGCCACCTTCGAAGGCTACCGCCGCGCCAACGGCAAGACCGGCACGCGCAACTATCTCGGCATTCTCACCTCGGTGAACTGCTCGGCGACGGTGGCCCGCCTCATCGCCCGCGAGGCCGAGAAACGCGGCCTGCTCGACGATTACCCCAATGTCGACGGCGTCATCCCGCTCGTCCACGGCACCGGCTGCGGCATGGCGGCCAAGGGCGAGGGCTTCGAGGCGCTGAAGCGCACGCAATGGGGCTACGCCGGCAACCCCAACATGGGCGGCGTCATCATGGTCGGCTTGGGCTGCGAAGTGTTCCAGATCGGCCGCATGAAGGAGGAATACGGCATCGTCGAGAACGACCTGTTCCACTCGATGACCATCCAGGCCACCGGCGGCACGCGCAAGACCGTCGAGGCCGGGCTGGAGCGCATCAAGGCGATGCTGCCGATCCTGGCGCGCGCCAAGCGCGAGACGCGGCCGGCGAGCGAATTGATGCTGGCGCTGCAATGCGGCGGCTCCGACGGCTATTCCGGCATCACCGCCAATCCGGCGCTCGGCGCGGCGACGGATCTGCTGGTCAAGCACGGCGGCGCCGCCATCCTCTCCGAAACGCCGGAAATCTACGGCGCCGAACACCTGTTGACCGCCCGCGCCGCCAGCCGCGAGATCGGCGACAAACTCGTCGGCCTCATCAAGTGGTGGGAAGATTACACCGCTCGCAACGGCGGCGAGATGAACAACAATCCCTCGCCCGGCAACAAGGCCGGCGGCCTGACGACGATCCTGGAAAAATCCCTCGGCGCTGCGGCCAAGGGCGGCACGACGCCGCTCAACGGCGTCTATCGTTATGCCGAGCCGGTCACCGCCAAGGGCTTTGTCTATATGGATACGCCGGGCTACGACCCGGTGTCGGCGACCGGCCAGGTGGCGGGCGGCGCCAACGTGCTGTGTTTCACCACCGGGCGCGGCTCCGCCTATGGCTGCAAGCCGACGCCGTCGATCAAACTCGCCACCAACAGCGAGACCTATCGCCG
>Ga0134126_10009989_pt1 | contig 11965 bp, 17 predicted proteins | sample KB31752_FD_96881 | JGI IMG/M metagenome (GOLD analysis project Ga0134126, IMG submission 96881) | Terrestrial soil microbial communities with excess Nitrogen fertilizer from Kellogg Biological Station, Michigan, USA - KB3-175-2 | ecosystem: Environmental > Terrestrial > Soil > Unclassified ...
GCCGCGATCTTCATCGCTTGCGTGAGGCCGCAGCGCGTCATGTCGATCTGGACAACGTCGATCCTGCCGATCTCCATCAGGCGCGCGAACCCGGCGACGGTGCACTCTTCCTCGCCTGCTGCGATCGGCGTATCGACCGCCTCGACGACGCGCGCGTAACCCGCGAGGTTGTCCGGATGGAGCGGCTCCTCGATCCACAGCAGCTTCATCGGCTCGAAGAGCCTGGCGCGCCGAATCGTGGTCTTGACGTCCCAGACCAGCCCGGCATCGAGGATGACGTCGCGCTCGTCGCCGACGGCTCGCCTGATCGCCGTCAGGAACGCCAGATCGGTTTTCGCGTCCTTGCCGAACGGCTCCCAGCCGAACTTGACGGCAGTAAAGCCTTCATCGACCGCTTTCCTGGCCCTTTCGGCGGTCGCTTCGGGCGTGAAGCGGAACATGTTGCTCGCATAGACTCGAATGCTGTCCCGAAAGGCGCCGCCCAGAAGTTGATGCACCGGCTGCTTCAGCGCCTTCCCTTTGATGTCCCAGAGCGCCAAGTCGATGCCGGCCATCGCCTGTATGACGGCGCCGTCGCGCCCGAAATAGAGGGTGCCTTGATACATGCGCTCCCACAGGCGCGAGATGTCCATCGGATTCTGGCCGATCAGCAGATCGCGCAACCCGGTGACGAGGTTGTGCGAGAAGGGCGCATCGATGATGGCTTTCGTGACATGCGGACAGCCGTCGACCTCGCCCCAACCGACGATCCCGGCGTCCGTCGTCACCTTGACCAGGAGCGCATCCTGAGAGCCGTCCGTGCGTCGCTCGATGACCGGGAGGCGCAGATAGAGCGCATCGACTTCCACGATTTTCAACGGAGTTCTCCCTATAAGCCGACATCTACCAGATGCATCGGCCGCAAGCTTCGTCCGGGTTGCCGATGTCAGATCTTGGCGCCTTCGGCCGCGAAAACAATCGGCTCGGTGGCTTCAGCTAAAGTGCGAGGCATGAGGGGCCGGGTCGGCGCGGCCTGAAGGGTCTAATGCAAATTGATGGAGACCGAAAGGGTCCCCGTCGCGCTGCCGGCTACTGGCAGCCCATCGGTCGCCGGCGGTGGCGCAGGATGTGAGCGCCACCAGAACCAGGGTCGCCAGCAGGGCCGCCAGCACGACGAGCGCCAGGCCCTTCATGGCGATGGTGAGGCGGCGGTGGGGGTTGGAGACCATCCGGGTCCTCCTCGTGTCGGCGGCGCCCCGCGCCGAGCGCGCCCGGCTCGTGTCGGGCGACCGGCTCCGGCAGACGAACTCGCTGGCTCACGGTCAGCGCCCTCCCCTGCACGCCCACGCGTCGCGCAACGCGCCGACGACGAGGCTTGACGCTTGCAGGCGCCGCTCCTCGGGGTGCTGCTCGAGGTAGAGCGTCACGAGGTCGCGCAGCTGCGCCACCGTGACGTGCGCCGGCCTGCACACGGACGGTCCGTTGCGGGACAGCTCGTCGCTCACCCCGGCAACGTAGCCGGTGCACAGCGCGTCCTTCATTGTGCACCACCTGAGCAGGTCGTCGCCGTCGAAGAAGCCATGCACGGCGTCGTCTGCGGCCCGCGCCGGCGGCACCAGGCAGAAGAGCGGCAGCAGCAGCAACAGAAGCCGGGTCATCATTCCTATTTTCGTGGCAGATGGTGGCCGGTCACGGGATGAGCGCGTAAATGCCGGTCCAAAGGATCTGGATGCCGACGCAAAGCAGGATGAATGCGATGAGCCGCGTCATGACATTCATCGCGGCGGGGCCGAGCGCCACGACGACCCGGTCGGCGAAGCGATAGCAGACATAGATCGTCGCCACGAGCGCCACCGCGCCGGCCACGGCGCCGCCCGCCAGCTTGAGCAGCGCCGGCCAATCGCTCTCACCATTGGGCCGCTCGCTTCCCAAGGCGACCGCCACCGCGATCGTGCCGGGGCCAACGGTGATCGGCATGGTGAGCGGATAGAAGGCATCGACGCCAGGATGCGGGTCGTCGCGCTGGCCCGTCTCCGCCGCTGTCTTTTCCGTCGCCTGGCTGTCGTCGTTCAGCATCTTCCACGTGAAGGCGACCACCACCAAGCCGCCGGCAATGCGCACGATCGGCAAGCTTATGCCGAAGAATTGCAGCACGTAGGATCCGAGGAAGATGCTGCCGATGAGCAGACCGAAGCTATTGATGGCGATGCGCTGCACGAGATCCTGGCGCGCCTCCGGCGTCAGGTGCTGCGTCAAGGCAAAGAAGATCGATGCGGAACCGATCGGGTTCGCGATCGGAAAAAGCGCAGCATAGGTGAGCAGGAACGCGTTGATCACCCCGGTCATCGCTCGGCTTTGCCTTGGGGTCAGCCGCGCGCGGCGTAGCGCGGCTGCGATGCCGGAGGCGTCGTCGGAACGCGCGTCCACGCCACCGAGCAGGTGGCGACGTAGGGGTAATAGCCTTTGGCCGTCGGGCAAAAATACCAGACGTTCCGCGCCGGCGGCGGGACAGCGCCCGAGGGCGTTGCCGCGGGCGGCGGGACGAGGGGCTGCGGATTGATTGCAGGCGAAGACGGGCGCGGCTGCGGACGCGCCGCCGGTGGCGGCGGCGGAAAGACCCAGGCCGGCGCAGGAGCCGCCCACCAACCCGCCGATGACCACACTGGCGCAGGAGCCGCCCAACCCCAACCCGTCCAGACCGGTTGAGGAGACGCCCAACCCGGTGGAGCGAACGCCCAGCCCGGCGGACCGAAGGCCCAAGGCGACGCGGGCCAGAACGGCGCGACACCGACGAAGCCCGGAGCGAAGCCGACGAAGCCGGGAGCGAAGCCGACGAAACCCGAGCGGAAACCGCCGAAGCCGCCGACACCGACGAACACGCCGCCGCGGAACCCGCCGCCCTGCCGTCCGCCCGCATAGCAGGGAGACGCCAGCGCGAGCGCCATGCCGATCGCAAGGAGCAGGCGAAGCTTCGTCATGGCTTCCTCCGCTGCGGGATCTCCCGGAGCATACGCCGGCGCGGAAGCGGACGCCATCGCCGATGCAGCAGGCCGATGCGATGCACCGAGCTTGCGCGAGAGATGAAATCGCCGCGTTCGCCGGGCGCTTTCCGCGCATAGCAGAAGGCGTGGAAGCTCGGGCAGACAGTGCCGCGCGCCGTGGGCTTGGCGTGAAAATCGTGGCGCCATCGATTTTCTTTTCGGCGGCGGCCGCTCGCCGTCAGGCCGAAGTGTTCATCGCAGGGTGCAGTGCTGGACTTGCGTCCGGCTCACCGAAGGATGCCGGAGGGGCTGGGACTCAGCGGTAGCCGCCTTGCGAGGACTCGATCAGCGAACGGCGCGCGTGGGCACGCGCCCGTCATTGACTGCAACGGTTGCCGGCTCCGCGCTGGGTGGAGTTCTCGGCGGATCGGCTGCGGCCGTGCTGGTCATTGCCGTCACCGAGATGATCAAGGCGATGCTGACCGTCGTCGCCAGACAGGACACCTGGGCTCTCATCCTCGTGCCGCTGCTCGGATTGGGGCTCTCGGTCCTGGTGCTTTACGGCTTCGGCTTGAGCAGCGAAACGCAGACGCCGGAGCGCCCGCGCTGGGCTGCCGCATGGCGAACCTTTCCGCCAGGCGCCGCTCGCTCGGATCTGACCGGCGATATCGTCGAGTTCGCCGGCGAGGAGGAGCGCTTTCCCTGGCGCCTCGCGCCGATCCGTCTCGTCGCCATCTACGCCACCGTCGGCCTCGGCGCGGCGATGGGGACGGAGAAGCCCGCCGCTTATCTGGGGGTCGCGGCAGGAGCGGCCCTCGGAGATCGCTGGTGGCGCCGGCTGCTGCGGCCGGCAGCGGTGGGCGGCGGCGCGGCCGGCGTAGCGGCGCTGATGGGCATTCCCGTGGTCGGCACCGTCTTCATCCTCGAGCTGGAGCGACGGCACCACGCCCCGCTAAGCATCGAGCGGGTGACGGCGGCGCTCGTCGGTGGGCTCGTCGGATGGCTTTGGCACATCGCGCTCGATGTCGACCTGATCCGCCTCGTCGTTCCCAAGGAACCGCCGCACAGCCTGCAGCAAGCTCTGATCGCGGTGCTGCTCATCGGGCTGCTGTCCGGCGCGATCACCTCGATCGCAGGAACGGCGATCTATCGGGCGAAATACTGGCAGGCCCGCCCGATCGTCCGGTTCGCGCTCGGCGGGCTGGCCTTGGGCGCGGCGGCAGTGATGCTCTCGATCATTGCCGCGCCATCGGCCGCCGTGGGCCCCGGCAGCGGCGCAATCGCATGGGTCGAAAGCACGCCGGCGCCGGCGCTGACCGTGCTCGCGGTCACGGTGCTCCGCGCGGTCGCCACGACGGCTTCCTCGGCGGTCGGCGGATGCGGCGGCCTGTTCGTGCCGTTTCTGGCGATCGGCGATCTCGGCGGACGCGTGTTCGCGCCGGCGCTGGAATTGCCGGCCGATCTTGCCGGCGCCGCCGGCGCCGCGAGCGGGATCAGCGGCGGCTATCATTTGCGCTTCACCGCGGTTGCGCTGGTTCTGGGCCAAGGCGGACCTTGGCTCGCGATGCTGACCTGCGTGGCGACGGTCCTCGTTGCGGCCTATGCCGGCAAGGGCACGGCATTCGTGCTGGATCGAATGCTCGCGCGCTGGCCTTACCCGGTCGAGAGCGACTCCTATACCTTCTGACCGTTGCCGACGCATCGTGGAACCAGCCTCGATCGGCATGGTGCAACCCTCGCGCTGGTGCTCGTCCCTTGGCCTGAACGGCAGCGGTGCGCACGGAGCGATGCTGCTCCGACTGCGTTTGATGTCATCACCAGATTAAGGGAGCGCGCGCATGAAGCCTTACCTGCCGGCTATCGTCGCCTGTGGTCTCCTGGCCTCGGCTTCGAGTTTCGCCCAGTCCCCGCAATCGTCCTCCGCATCTCGACAGCAAGAGCACGGCCAGCCGCAGCAGGGGCCGCTCTCGCCGAGATACATCAAGCAGATCCAGGCGCGGCTCCATCAGGAGGGCTACTACGACGGGAAGGTCACCGGCCAGTGGGATCAGGACACGGCCGATGCGCTGCAAAACCTCCAGGACGCAGAGGGGCTGGAATCGACCGGCGAGCTCGACGGCGGGACCATCGGGCTGCTCTTCCCGTCGGAGGAGGAGCAGCAAGCCGGGCCGCGGCTTGCCTGGTACCCCGCCTATCCCCCGGTGTGGCGTTCACCGGGCCTTGGTCATGCCGTGGTCAGGAGCCCGGCAGCCGCGAGCGGTAGCTCGACCCCCAACTCCGATTCCTATGCGGCACCTTCGATATCCCCGGCACAAGTCCAACGCATCTTCACGGACGCTTATGAGGCGGGCTACCGTCAGGGGATCGAGCAAGGCTTGCACCTGCAATTGGGCCAACAGGCGCGGCAACAGTCGAGTGCCGGAACCGCTGCACCGCCACGCTGAAGCTGTCCCGATTATCTCTGTCTCACTTTAGAGGGCCACTCCAGCGCATTTTCTTTTCGCTCGCCTCACAACTCGCCGCGACCGCCGCGCAATTGCGAACCGCAGCACAGATAATTCTCGCAAATTTGGCGGCCGCAAGCGTCACCGTTAAGCTGCAGGCTTATGGCGGCCAATCGGATCGAGGACGGAACGGGGATGAGCGACGACGCTCCGGCCGTGACGCTGCGCCCTTTCGAGCGCGGCGACTTCGAGCGCTTGATTTCGTGGCTGCCGAGCGCGGCAGCGCTTGGGCAATGGTGCGCCTCGTTCTTCGCCTTTCCCTTGGACGAGACTCAGCTGCAACGCTATCTCGACAGCGCGCGCCAGCCGAACAGCCGCGCGATCTTCACCGCGCGGCTCGCCTCCGGCGAACCGGTCGGCCATGTCGAGATCAGCCACATCTGGCCCCATCTCTCCTGCCGCTTGTCGCGCGTGCTGGTCGCGCCCGACTGCCGGGCGCGCGGCATCGGCGGGGCGGTGGTCGCTCGTGCGCTCGCCGATGCCTTCGAGACGCACCATGTCGACCGCATCGATCTCGGTGTCGATGCCGACAATCTGGCGGCCATCGCCTGCTATCGGCGGCAGGGCTTCGCCCATGTCGGGACGTGGCCCAACGCGATGGCGGCCGGCCCGGACATGATCGACGTGTACTGGATGACACTCTGGCGAGCGGCGTGGTAATCCCGGCAGAGGGGCCGTCGGTCGTTCGCCGCCGCAGCGCCCGAGCGCGGGGCGCGCTTTGTGGTGTCGCGGCCTGGGGTCGATGGCGAGCATTGCACGAGGGGGAGACGGCAGTGACCAGATACGCGCGGACAGCGGTTTGGCGGACGGCAATGGCGATCCTGGTGCTCCCGGCGCTGACCGCGTCGCTGCCGCCGGCCATGGCAGCGGATGACTACTTTGCCGGCTCCCCCGGGCTCCTGTGCGAGACGCCGGGACAGATTGACGACGCGCTCCGCTACACGGAGAACGATATGCAGAAGCACCTCAAAGGCTGCCGCCTGATCGAAAACGGATCGCCGGTTCGTATTCTCGAGCGCGACAAGTCCGTGGCGAAAGTGACGGCGGGCACGGGGCCCAAGGCGGTGACGGGCTATATGCGGGTCCAGAGCATCACGAACGCCCGAGGCGACCCGATCGACTGATCAAGGCGCGGTGCATCGCCGCCGCCGCCAGCCTAACGCCCGGGCCGTGGGCCGGAGCTTCCGCTGCCGTAGTTGTTGTCGCCGTTTTCGGCCGATGGCGGCCCTGGGTAAATCAAAGCGATGGAAATCTCCTTGTCTGCGTTGCCCAGCGTGATCGCGGCGGCATCGAAGGAGGGAGCACTTCCGAGGAATCCGTGTGCATCGTTGCTGAAGCCGTATCCCTCGGTCGGCATCCCGATCGCGTTCTTGTCGAGGCGGCCGTTGTCGTTCTCGTCATGGACCACGATCACGGCGTAGCGCCCCGGCGGCAACTCGGCGAACACAGCGCTCTGCGCGCCGCGCCTGGCCCTGATGGTCGTGCCGACAAGGCGGCCGGGATCGGGCGTGAGCCCACGCGCCGCGTTGGCGATCGCGCGCTGGAAGCCGGCGGCGTTGTCATAAAGCCCCATCAGGATCTCACCGTTGCTCGACCGGATTGTTCTGGTCGTGATGCGGAGCTCCGCGGCTGCCGCTGGGACGGTCGCGAGCAGGACGAGAACCGATATGATCCCACAGCCGATGCGCGGCGCCGCCGCGCCCTTCGCCGCTTGTCGTCCACATTCGCGTCGGTGCGGCCGGAATTGCACAACCATGCGTCTCTTGCCTGCGGCCCCCGTTCGCTCACCCTTCGGCAGCACACCAAGCGCTGCAACGCCTCCACTACGCGGCGCCGGCCGCGCGCCTATCAATCGGGTGGATCACCGATGCTTTCCGGCGCACCACCACCCGAATTCTCGGCCTCACGAAAAGAGAAAGCCCCGCCGGCGCAGGGCGGGGCTTCCTCATGGGAGAGCGGCGGCGCTACTTGCCGGTATCGCTGTGGAAGTCGTCTTTCGCGCCCTGCCAGGTGTGACTGCACGCGCCCAATGAGGCACCCACGGTCGTGATCAGCAAAACGCCAAGCAGCGCGCGGGCAATGGCCATACGCATGGGTATCACTCCATCTCGTTGCTCACAGTCCTTTTGACAACAGGCGGCGCGTCCGCGCGGTTCCTTCCGAGAGCACCTGTTGCCGGCCGGAACCGGGGTCTTTGCCGCGCGGTTCTTCCAAGTAGAAGACCAAGGAGGAGACCAAAATGGCGGACGATCCATCGAAGCGCGGCAGTCCGGACCGGCAGCGGATCAATATCAACGAGGATAACGAGCTTCAGTATTGGTCCGAGAGATTTGGCGTCTCGCGAGACGAGCTGCGCAGCGCCGTGCAACACGTCGGCCCCATGGTGCATAACGTTGCGCGGCATCTTGGCAAGACGCCCGCAAGCTAAGTAAGCACCGACCCGCCCGCGCTAACGTGCGGCGGCGAGCTTCCGAGCGACGGCGGCAAGCAAATCTGCCGTGCGCACCGGCTTCGTCACGAACTCGTGCCGCTCAAAATCGTCCCTGTGGAACCGCGGCCCGTAGCCGGTCAATATCAGAACCGGCGTGTCCTGCGCCTTCGCCTGGTCCGCGATGGCGACGCCGTCGCCATCGGGCAACACGCCGTCCGTCAGCACCAAGTCATAGCAGGAGGCTTCCAGCAGCGAGGCCGCCTGCAGCGCGGTCGCGGCAACATCCACGCGGTAGCCCTCGCCCGAGAGCATTTGCTCCAGCATCGGGCGCACGTCCGGATGGTCTTCCACCAGCAGTATACGGTTCGACCGCACTCGCCACCTCCCTTAGGAAGTGATCATACGCTCGCGGCGCGAACGCCGATATTTGTCGGACAGTGTCCTCCGCATCGATGGGCCTGACAAGCCCGGCCATCGTGGTAGGAGATGTCTGGACCGCGACTCGCCATCGCCCCGATAAGAAGACAAGACAATATGTTGTGGTTCGTCTAGTATGGACCCACATCGGGTGGGGTTATCCATGGCCGTGCTCACCAAGCTTGCCGAGTTGCAGACCGCCACCGTCCTGCTCACCGAGGACGATCCCGATATCCGCGATCTCGTGTCCTCCTTCCTCGGCAGCCTCGGCTATCGCGTGCTGGCGGCAGCCGACGCCGCCGAGGCGCTCCGCCTGTTCGAGGCGCATGGCGAGATCGCCCTGCTCTTGACCGACGTGACCCTGCCCGGCGGCACCATCGGCTTCGCCCTGGCGCGCGAGGCGCACCGCCAGCGACCCGGGCTCAAGGTCATCTACGCCAGCGGCCATGCGCGCGACCGCGATCGGCCCGACCCGCGCGACCTGCTCGGCCCCCTGCTGGCCAAGCCGTTCCGCCTCGCCGAGCTGCAGCGCCAGATCGAGAGAGCGCTGCGCGCCTGATCGCGACGGACCGCCGTCCCGGACGCGCTTCGTTGGAAACGGCGGTCAACGCTCAACCTGCCGTTCTCCCATGTGATTGAAATCGCGCAGAACGTGGCTTGTAACAGTGCGTGTCATTGCGTAACAGAGAGTAAGCGCGCAAAGGGGCGGAGAGTCTTCCGATGGAGGGGGTCCGTGTGCTGGTCGTCGAGGATGACCTCGATCTCCTGGAGACGGCGACTTTCCTGTTGCGGATCGAGGGCTTTGCCGTGACGCCGGTGAGCACGCGGGGCGAGGCGCATGCGGCGATGACCAATCGGCAGTTCGATGTCGTCATCGCGGATTCGGCGCTGCGCGGCGGCAACGGCGACGATGTCGCCACCGCCGCGCACCGAAACGGCATTCGCGTGATCCTGACCAGCGGCCACCCGGACCGCATCATCAAGCTCGAGCGAGGCCCCTTCCCGTTCATCGCCAAGCCGTACAGCGCCAACGAGCTCATCGCCCTCATCAAGGCGCTGCTGCGCAAGCCCGCCTGACGCGCCCTTCAGGAGGGGCGTTGCTTGCCGCGCTTGCGCAGGAGATAGCTGTCCATGATCCAGCCATGCCGGCGCCGGGCCTCGGCTCTGACGCGCTGGATGTCGTCGGCGACCTCGGACAATTTGCCGGCGATCAGGATCTCGTCCGGCGTGCCGACATAGGCGCCCCACCAGATGTCCATGTCCTGGTCGGCGCAGGTCTTGTAAGCCTCCTCGGCGTCGAGCATGACGACGATCGTGTCGGCGCCGCCAGCCACGCCTTCCGCCAGTTTGCGACCGGTGGTGATCGCGATCGATTGGCCGATGCGGTTGAGCGTCGTCTTGTGCCTGGCGGCCAGCGCCTGAATGCTGCTGATGCCGGGGATCACCTCGTAGTCGATGCGGTGCGCGCCGCCTTGGGCGATCCTCTCGATGATGCGGATGGTGCTGTCGTAGAGCGTCGGGTCGCCCCAGACCAGGACGCCGGCGCACTCGCCGTCGGCCATCTCCTCGGCGATCAGGCGCTCATAGACGCGCTGCTTGTCGCGGTTCAGATCGTCGATGGTCGCGGCATAGTCGGCCGACTGCCGGTCCCAGTCCGGGCTCGTCGCGTCGACGAAGCGGTAGTCGTCGCCCTCGATGAACCGCTTGCAGATCTGCCGGCGGAAGTCGGTCAGGTCAGCCTTGCCCGCTCCCTTGTCGAGGAGGAAGAAGACGTCGACCCGATTGAGCGCGTCGACGGCCTGAATGGTGAGATAGTCGGGGTTTCCGGCGCCGATCCCGATGATCAGTATCTGCTTCATCGCGCGACATCCCTGCCTTCGATATGACGCCCCTGCTCCGATGCCTCCCATCAAGCGATGCCTCATCGACTCTCCCTCGTGGAGAGGGAGAGGCCATGACGCGAGATCGGTCAGCGCGGCGCGAATTTGTAGCGGAAGGTGCAGCTCGGCGCGCCCTGCATGATCGTCTGGTCGCGCGTGAAGCCGACCTCGCCGCCGCCCGCCGCGGCAATGTCGAAATCGGTCTCGCAGATCAGCAGCGATCCGAGATCGGGCTCGCCGAGCGCGCGAAAGAACTCGGCGAAGCGGCACTGGGTGATGTCGAATTCGAGCGCGTCCTTGTCGCGACGCCGCATCTCGACCGTGACGTCCTTTTCCGTGATCTCCGCCATGGCGGTATGCATCGCCGCCCATTTGCCGCGCGGGCTGCCCTCGACGCCGTCGCCGATGGCGGCGAAGAGTTGCCGCGACCAATCGCGCAGCGCCTGCTTGACGATGGCGTCGGCCTTCTCCTCGCCGAGCTCCTTGCGCAACGCCGTCAGCACCGGCACCAGCACCTGCGCCTGGATGCGCGTCTTGTCGAGCAGCGACAGCCTGGGGTCGACCATGTAGTCGTCGAGTGCGCTCATCTCCGTATCCTCCGAGCTTTATTTTACCGTTTGGCGGCGCCGCGGCAACGCAACGCGAATGGCGCGCGCCGCCCGAGGCGGATTGCTTCGGCGCGGACGCGCTGCGCGCAATGACGCTTTGGCTGGGCGCGCCCATCCAACGCGATCATTCCCGTGCCTCAGGGTTTTCCCGATGCGCTTTCCAGGGGATTGCCCGAGCGCCGCTGGGACTTCAGCCCGATTGAGGCGGCGCGTCGCACTAGCCGACAGTGGCGGGTGCGTCCGATATGGCGGCCCCGTCGCGCATGGCCGCTCTTGTCGGTTGCCCATGAAAACCCTGCGCAGCCCTGACCGCTAAGGAGGACATAGATGAATCGGCTTTTGATCTCGCTCTCGGCCGTCGCCTTGACCGCGCTACCGGTCCTCCCGGCGGCCGCCGCCGGCCCTTATGACGGCACCTATACGGTCATCGCCCAGGCCGCCGGCGGCAGCGGCACCAATACCACGGGCCGATCGGATTGCGAGGGCGTCCAATTGCAGTTCAAGGTCGTGAACAACCAGCTGGTCGGCCAGCTGGCGCGCTCGCCCTATAGCCCCGGCCGCGTCACCTCGGGCGGGCGGGGCGCCACGCCGATCAGCGGAACCGTTCAGCCCGACGGCAGCTTCACGGCGAAATGGGAAAGCTTCAATGCAACCGGCCATCTGACCAAGGACGGCAAGGCCGAGCTGAGCTGGCGCGGTCAATGCGGCCCGCGCGTGGCACAGGGTGGGCGCTCGCCGTCGGAGAATGTCGGCTCCTCGACGGCGCCAACAAAATGATCGACGGCTGAGGCGCTCGCCTCAGCTCCGCTGCTCGGCGAGCGCCTCGCGCACCCGTGCCGGCGTCATCGGCACGGTGCGCACGCGTGCGCCCGTCGCATCGAAGACGGCGTTGGCGAGCGCCGCCGGCACCGGCGCCGAGGCCGCCTCGCCGGCGCCGAAGGGCGGCAGCTCCGGGCGATCGACGATGTCGAGCTCGATCGCCGGCAGCTCGGGGAAGGTCAAGATCGGATAGCTCCGCCAGTCGGTGCTGGTGACGCGCGCGCGGTCGAAGGTCACTTCCTCGTGCAGCGCGCGGCTCAGCGTCTGCACGATGTTGCCCTCGAGCTGATTGGCGAGCGCGTCGGGATTGATCACCAGCCCGCAATCATGGGCGCAGACGATGCGC
>Ga0134126_10009990_pt1 | contig 11965 bp, 29 predicted proteins | sample KB31752_FD_96881 | JGI IMG/M metagenome (GOLD analysis project Ga0134126, IMG submission 96881) | Terrestrial soil microbial communities with excess Nitrogen fertilizer from Kellogg Biological Station, Michigan, USA - KB3-175-2 | ecosystem: Environmental > Terrestrial > Soil > Unclassified ...
GCCGGCGATCATCGTCGCGGTCTTCTCCGATGAGCAGGTAAACCTTCAGGTGTTCCGGGATGGTGCCAATGACAATCTGGTCGAGCCCCAGGACGGCGTCGCTGGCAGCATGTGGAGAACGCTGGTGAGACAGTCTGAGCCAAGCCAAGGCTACCCGCGCCCCGCAGTGAACACCTGGCACTGGCCCGAGCGCGAAGAGCAGGCGGCCAAAGCCGCGCGCGCTTACGAGCCGGGCGAAGCCGTCCCCGCTTAAAACGCGACGGCCTTTGCGTCTTTGCCGGCGTGCTTGAGCACGTGGCCGAGATCGCGGCCGGCGTGGCGCACCGGTTTCAAGACGGCGGAGTGCGCAGTTTTCCTGGGGTGAACAACAGGAAACGCCACTGCGCGAACAATACCTGCCTGCGCGGCGGGAACCAGGAAAGCGCCGAGCATGCCTGTGAGCAGAATCTTTTTCATCGTCGGTGGGCTCCTTTGAAAAAAGTTCTTGACGCGTCGTCGAACGCGAGCTTACAATCCGTCATCGGATTAGCAACTTCGGTTCTCAGGCCTGAGAAGTTCGTACAGACCTGATCGTTTCCAACGGGCCGGGATTATCTGCCTCCGCGGCCCGTTGTTTTACTTCTTTCCGATCAACCAGAGATAGACGTCGTACCACGAAGTGAAGAGTTTCATTTTTGTTTCCGTTTTAGAAATCCCGGATCGTCGTAGAGCTTCTGCCACGACTTCGCCGCCAGCTCGAACCGCTTCAGATTCGCGATGCCCTTGCGCCGGTCCTCCGCGATCGCGTTCATCGCCTCGGCGTGGGTGTTGAACTTCTCGTCGAACTGCCGCTCAGCGTATTCCGTGGCTTTCTGCTTTGCGAGCTGCTCGGCTTGCTCGTCGTGCTGTTGACCGAGGAGCTGGCGGAGGATGTCATCGTTCTGCCGCTGCCGGTCCTCGTGGATCTGCCACGAGAGGAGGCACGAGCCGGCGATGACCGTAATGCCGAGCAGGCGAAGCGTCGTGAATTCTCCTGTACCGGATTCTGCGACGAATAAGGCGGGCGCCGGCGGACACCGCCACATCGAGGAAATCCCTCCCGCGGAGCAAGCAGTTCCTGCCCTCCTCCTGGTCAAAGTCGGTGAAGCTGTAAACGTACAGCCGGTCGAGAAGATGCTCCTCGAACACGTACCGCTTGCCGTATCCTTCGGGCGTCATGGCGCGCTGCATGTGATCCGGCCGCACTTCCTCGAGATCGACAAACAGCACGACCCCGATCTTGCGACGCGTCGAGCCGAAAGGCCGGCCTAAACCTTCCTCGACGAGAGCCCGGGCTTCCGCGGGGGATGCGTCGTAGGCGTGATTTCCGTCAGCGTCGTGGATCGGGACTTTTTGCAGCCCTTCGAAGATGGGAGGGGTTGAAGACACGAAGGGCGCGAAATTCGAACGACCGTCCTGCGGGATAGCTGCGAGTCCCGCTACCACTCAGCCCTTGGACGGAACGGGCGGCTGGGTCGAGGACTGGGGCCGCGAAGGAAGCACGGCCCCCGTTCCCTCTTCGAAAGGAGTGAAACCAGCGTCGATTCACTAATCGACACCGGATGAAAGTTTTGTGAGTTGCACGAAGGTCATATGGCTTCGGGGAGGAGTGGTTGTCGCCCTGGCGCTGTCCGCCGTTTGCGCTCGGAACGTTCTGCAGCAATGCAATACTGAATCTGCAGCGTTTCGCTGCAACTTCGCGCGACTTCAACTCGTGCGACCGAAAGGAGGGCGCGGAAGATAGCCAGAGCAATCGTTCGGGCGCGGCCCTTACGGAGCACGGTACAAGAATTTGTACCGGAGCGGGCCGCGCCCCGGACGGGCCGCCGCGCAAACGATGACAATGAAAGCAAAAACTCGGGTACTTCGCGGACGAGTGTTCAACGTGTTTTTTAGCAACATGTACGACAAGCATCGGAAGCCTGGCGCGGTCACCCATTGCGTCGTAATCGCCGACGATATCGAAGAAGCGATCAGGCTCGCCAAGGCTGCGAACGGGAATGAGCCCATCGATATGGTCTCGGTCGAGCGAGACCACCGCTGGGCTGGTTCGCCAGCAAAGAAGCCTGCGGGCGACATGATCGTTACACGTATCTAGCCCAGCGCTCCCCAACCGGTGCTTGCACTCCCCGCACTAATCCCGCATTATTGACCCGAGGTTCCGAAATGCGCACTTTCTCCTGGGAAATCAACATCGCGGCCATCCTCGAAGGGTTGAAGAAGATGCCGCCCGGGCCGCTCGATCGAGGGGATGTCGAGCTGCTGTTCGGCGTGCAATCCCGGCGCGCGCTTCAGCTCCTGCACCGGTTCGGCGGTACCGGATCGCCGGTGGCCATCGACCGCGACCGCCTCGAGGCCCGGCTGGTGGAGATGATCCGCACGGGCGAGCTGGGGATCTCGGCCGAGCGGCGTGTGACGCTCGAATCAAAGCTGGAGGACCTGCGCAAGTTCCGCGGCGCTCCATTCGCGGACGTCCGGGTTCCGCTGGGCCGCGCGGCGTTCGGCTGCCGCCTCGATTCACTGCCAGCGGCGGTGCACTTCGAGCCGGGCCAGCTCGTCATCGAGCACGACGGCGCCGAGGACCTGGCGACGAAGCTGTTCCTGGTGGCGCAGGCGTTCCTGAACGATCTGCCGGCGGTGTCGGACCGCGTCGAAGGCGCGCGGCGCGAAGGTGTGATGGCGGCCGGCGGCTAAGGAGCCAACTCCCAATGAAGCCAGCCCAACTGATGTGCCCAACCTGCGGTATCCGACCAAAGCGCCCCGGCAGGTCCAAGGGCCACAATTACCGGGCATACTGCACTAAATGCGAATCGCTGCGTGGCCTCCGTGACCTCTACGGACTCTCCGACCAGCAACTCCGCCGACTGGCCCGTGATCCCCGGTGCTTGATCTGCAACTCCGCGGATAACCTTCGTATCGATCACGATCACACAACGGGCGTCGTCCGCGGCCTGCTTTGCCATCGTCACAATCTCATGGTGGGAGCGCTCGAAAATTCGACCGCTGACGAGAGGGCGGCCGCGCTTCTCTATATCGCAAACGGCGGATTGAACATCGTACCGGAGCGAAAACCAAGGCTCCCGGCGAAGGCGTCACAACGGCCAAAGCGAAGAAGGCCCGGATTGGCACGCGCGTCCGAGAATCCACGTGGGGCGGACACTACGCCAAAAACTCACGCCGTGGATCTCCCCTTACTGGCCACGCTTTGAAAATATAGGGTAAACACTAGCCCTTTCAAGGCCTTACGCCTGCGGAAACCATTAGAATGCCGCACTGCAAAAACGGCTAACCCCGGTCTTTTGTTTGCCGCACCGTTTCGCGCCTCGGCAAAACGGGTTTCCGCACACCTACGAACGCCCCAGGGCGGTTCGGATGGTCGACTGCGGTACCTTGAGCGCCCGGGCGATATCGCGCCAGCTTCGGCCTTCCTTACGCATACGGCGCGCCTCGTCGCGTCGGAACACCCTGGCTGGCCTTCCGATGGCCAGGTCTTTCCCGGAGCGGCTGTGGCGCTCTTTGCCTACTCTTCCGGAGCCGTGGGCCCGGCGGTACTCGGACAGGCCGGCATTCACCCGTTCTCGGATCAGGTCGCGTTCGAATTCGGCAACGGCTGCGAGGATGTGCATCAAGAGCCGCCCGGTCGGATTCTTCTGATCCGTATCGATAGACTGGCTGGGCACGATGAACCGGATCCCGCACAGGTCTACCGTTTCGATGTTCTCGACCAGCTCCCGGACCGAGCGGCCGAACCGGTCGAGCTTCCACACCACGATGACATCGAATCTCCGGGTCCGCGCGTCAGCTAGTAATTGATCGAGCACCGGCCGTTTCTTCCGGGTCGAGGCCTTCTCGACGTACTCGACGATCGACCAGCTCATCCGTTCCGCGAATCCCTTTAGCTCGGTCAACTGCATCTGACAGAACTGGTCTTCTGTGGATACCCGAGCGTAGATGGCGGCTTTGAGACTCACGTGTTTGGAGTTGTTCTTCGGTGCGGGTCGGTGCATGGCTGTGGACTATAATCCACACCGTTTTTGTGGTAAACCTGCGCCGCTTCCGGCCCTGCCGGAAGGCTGGTAGAACCGTGAGGTCTGGTCATGCGGCTTCCGGAGCTTGACTTCTGTGAAGGTGGCAAAAGTTGCTCGATGGTTCTTCCCACCGTGCGCCCTTCGATGACCTGCGCTTGCAGGGCTTACCTTTCCGCGTGATGCCGAGACATCCTGGAAGGTTCGGGTTTTCCCAAATAAAGCTCGCCACCAGCAACCGGCGTTTAATCGGCAGCCTCGACGCGCTCCTCATCGATCCATTCGGCATCGACAAACTCTCCGTCGGGCTTACATGGCGGCTGAATCTGTATCCGGTTACCAGCCCCGAGATATTCCACGCGGGCGGTCACAATTCCTGTGAGGCCGGTGATTCTATCTTTTGCTTTCTTTCCCAGTTCGATGTTCATGTTTTCCCCGTTGGCTTGACCTTCCGCAGCTCCTCACGTGTCTCGGTGATGATGTTCCGCAGGTCCTGGAAAATTTCCTCCCTCACTCAGACGCGCTGCAAGCCCTCGCGCTCCAGCAGCAGCTTCAGAACGAATTCGAGATTCTCTACCCGCCCCTGCAGATCGCTCGGTTGTGACGTGTGAAAGGTCCCGTTGGCTGACTGCAACGGAACCTGCTCCAATTTCTGAACGCGTTGCCGAAGGTGCTCAGTTTCGAGGCGGTAACTTGCTTCAAAGCGACTCTGGCGCTCGTCGATTGCGTTTTTGAGGGCCTCGTCATTCCAAATCATCCTGGCCCGGCCTCCCGCGCCGGCATCTCGATCAGATTCGTGTGCTCCACCTTCACCGTCACCTTGTGCCGCGCGCAGTACGCGAAGCCATCGAGCACGGTCCAGCCAGGCGGCGGCGCCAGCATCAGATCAGCGATCGGCACCATGTAGCTCCGGACCGCCGAACCCGCGCACGAGCAACATTCCCAAGTCGCGCGGACGTGCACCTCATTGCGGACGCGGCCCGGCTCGGGGAAAGGCATCAGGGCAGTCGAACTCCCTTGGGCGGCTTCGGGTATGGACCCTGCCACTTATAAATTCGGCGGTCCCACGCCCACCAAAGACCATCACTGCGTTTGTGCCATTCCATAAATCAGGCTCCCGGCGTTCCTAGAATGAAAGCGACATACTTGCTTGTTTCGCTCGGCAAGTTAGCCTGCCAGTCGTTCGGATGCTCCGTGATCAGCTTGTGCAGGTTGCCGGGTCCCCAGTTGTAAGCCGCGTAAGCCTTGGTGATGTCGCCGCCGAACTCTTCTCTCAGCAGGCGCACGTACTTCAATCCTCCGAAGACGTTCTCCTCCGGGATCAGCCGCCGCACGCCCATCTGACGAGCTGTGGGGGCTTCGAGCTGGAAGAGTCCGTAGGCGTCGCTGGTCAGATTGTGGGCGAGCGGGTTGAAGCTCGATTCCTTCTCGCACTGACGGAGAGACTGCTGGACGTCTAAGCCCATGGCTTTCGCCAGGATGGTGATCAGCTCGGTGATTTCGTCTTTTGAAGGAGTGGGCATGATGGCTTCGGGTTCAGTGGGTGTCGGTTGCTGGGAGGTCCGCCGTTTGCGCCTCGTCAGTCTTGCGCCCAAGTCCCGGATGAAATTTCAATCGAGGATAGAGAGATTCCGCTTTTGCGTCGATGTACTGGGCGGCCGCATACATTAGCCTCAGTACACCCACGCAGAGGAGAGTCAGCAAGGCTTCGAGGATGCGCGGGTTCATACCGGCTTCGCTTTCGGTTTGATGTAGTAAATCCTCAGCCCGGCGAAGAATCCCGCGATCGCGAGAGCTCCCAGATGCGCTATATCCGCGCGCCACGGAATTGCAGCAATGCAGGCTCTGTCATCGACCACCGTCCTCGCGCTCTCGAAGCAGCTCGATGCAAAACTGGCGATGGGCTGCACGTAGGCAACCGCGGCCGCGATCGCCGCGGCGCCGGCGGCAAACAGCGGCGGTTCGATCACGGCGAGAGCGTGCTGCTTTGCGAGATCGTATTTGCCTTGCTGCGCTTCTCGCGCGGCGCCGACCAGCACAGTCATTTCCTCTTTGTGCTTCCAGATGGTCTTGAGCGCGCCGAATACGTTCATCAGAATCCTCCGGTGACGATGAACCCGGAGCCGCGGCCGCCCAGCACCACAGAAGTCTGGCAGTCATTCGCCCCGACCCGGATGACATCGTGATCGCGGATCAGAAGCGGGTACCAGGATGGCGGCGCCACAGGCGTGTGTTTCTGTGCGAGTGGAATCAGGCTGTTTAAGGTTCCCGATCCGATGTTGCCGGCCTTGATCCAGGACGGCTTGGCCTTCACGACATCGAGGTTCATCAGCATGGAAAGCCCGGCGGCCGCGTAAGATCCCCAGGTGTAAGCCCTGGACCAGAACGATTTCGCTTCGACCCGGTTCACGAGATCGATGGCTTGCGCGTTGATCAGAAACCCGACGCCGTGGGATGCGAGTTCCCGGTATATGACTCCGGCGGGAAGATCCTGCTGGCCGCACGCCACTACATTCCAGACCGTGTAGCTCGGCTGATCCGATTGCGGAGAATACGTCCGGCTCGCTTGCTCGGCTTTCAGGGAAACCAGGCACATGGCCAGCAACGCGATGTTCACGAGACGCATGTTTCTCTATGCCGCTTTGGCGACTTTCGCGACGGTTTCGACCGTCCGGTAGCCGGTCTGCTCGGTCGTGACGTAGTCCGGCAATTCTTCCGCGGTGAGCAGCTCCTTCAAATCCTTCATGAGGATGCTGAGCTTGGGCATCAGTGGTGCGAGCGTGAACCGCTTGATGAGCTTTGGAACGTTCGGGGTTTTCTCACTGCGCCGAGGCGACGCGATCGCGGTGTAAGATTCGCCGGAGTACGTCGGTGAGCTGCCGGCCGGCTCGTCCTCGGCCCATGACGTTACTTCAGCTCTAAGTCGCTTCTGTTCATCCAGGTCGGGCTTCAGTTTGGCGAGAGCTGGAATCAGCTTGGCGTCCAGTGCGCCCAGGCGGTCGACAGTTTCACGTTGCTTCGCGGTCATGGTTGGTTCTTGTCACTAATCGACAAATGGGAAGAGTTTTGTGAGTTCTATTCCTTCGGGGAGAAGTGGGACGCTGCCCTGGAACCGTTCGCCGTTTGCGCCTGTAGGGTCAGGCCGCTTTCGGCAGCTCGCGCGATTCCTTGAAGCGTTTCGCGGCCAGCGCCCGCGCCAGGTTCCTGCGATCGCGGCGCGACATGGCCGGATAGTCCCGCTTCGCGCGCCGGTACAGCTCCGTTCGCAGCGCGGCCCGGACGTTCTGGCGAGTGAGCACCGCCGGCAGCGGTTTCTCGCGCTTCAGGCCGGACTTGCGGACGTTGCGCCAGAGGCGCCGCGCGGCGCCGGGGATGAACGTGGGACGCTTGCGCTGAAGGGCTTCGGCCTCGGCTGCCCTGGAGGCCAAGGTCGTGAGCTGGTTCAGGAGGTGCATCATGCCGCAGTCCTCCCGCGCAGGGCAAAATAGCGTCGCATCTTCGGAATCGCCGCCTGCTTGATCTGTGTAACCCGGGTGTGGTGGACGCCCAGCCGTTTACCCGTAGAAACGACACCGGCGCCCTGTATGCAAACCAGACGTACCACCTGGGCTTCACGGTCGGGCAGGGAAGCTACGGCCGCGTTTACGGCTTTCTGCTGTTCCAGTCGCTCGACCTGGCGCTCGGCCGTTTCGCTCCGGTCCACCAGGTGGAGGCCGGCGTCATTCAGAGGCTCCATGGTGGCGTTGAACCAGTTCGACCGCCGGACGTACTCCCAGATCGCATTGTTGATCCGGGCCCGGGCGTACCTGGGGAAAGGAACCTTAAAGGTGGTCTGATACTTCTCCGCCGCATGGAGTAACCCGATATACCCGGCACTGCGGAGCTCGTCGAACTCGAAAGAGGGGGGCAGCGATTTAGCGATGCTTCTCGCCGCGAGGTCAGCCAGGGACATGTTTGCGAGGATCCGTTCATCGCGAACGGGGAGAGGGGTTTTCGGGAACGGGACGAGCTTCGGCGCGTGAGGCTTCGTCAAGATCACTAATCGGCAGGATGACAGTATTTTGTGAGTGAGAAGAAGATTTCTTTTGGGATGGCTTCGGGGAGGGGTGGGCGGGAAGCTAAGGGCGATCCGCTGTTTGCGCCTGGTCGAGCGCTTTCACCGGCGCCGCACTTCTCCTCGCCTGTACAACTGTCGAAGAATGACAAACCCCTCACTCCAATTCTCAAGTTTTAGATCCTGGAAAGACCGGGCGATGATTGCCGCCCTCTCATCACCCGTCGCGCCGAATAGGTTGAACGACCGTGGGTGGTATGGGAACCGCAGCAGCCATTGGCCGTCGCGTTTGAAGATGCGCGGCTTCATTTCGCCTTTTGGTTGCGCTCGCGCTGTTCTTTCCGGTCTCGCGCCGCCTTGCGATCGCGGCAGAACTGCACCCACTCGGCGACGGCTTGCTTGTCCGCTTCCGTGAGCTTCGCACCGGGCTTCACATTGGCGAGCACAGTTGTGCCGTCTTCCATGCGAATAGGTTCGCAGCTCATTTCAGATGGCAAATTCCGAGGTTCGCCAGAATCTCTTTCCCGACGTAGTAGCATCCTGAAAGCAACAAGCCCCCAAACATCAAGCCCGCCCATGTAGCCATGGACCATGTCGCGATTTTCTCGGCCCGCGGGCTTAGGAGTTTTTGTGGCTTATTGGGCCAACGCTTCCGGAAAGATCTTTGCAGGTAGGCCGTCCCCATCAACGCGCCGAGAATCAAAGCTATTAGCACGAAGCCCGCCAGGGTCCGCTCAAAGATGCACTGCACAGAAGGATTCATTGCGTTGCATCCACCAGCAGCGGCCGCGCCGCGTCTTTCCGCGTCGCGCGAGTGGCGGCCGCGTGGCGCACGTGGACGGTCAGATCGTGATGCAGGTGACACCACTGACAAAGCGCGCGGAGATTTTCGTCGCGGTCATCGCCTGGCGTGTGGTTCAGGTGCGCGACCGTGAGCACGACGCGTATCTCGTGCGCTGGCGTTATACACTTTCCGAATGGTTCGCAGTGGCGGCCGCGATTATCGTTCCAGAGTTCATGCGAGGCGTTGGGGCGGGGGATGGCCCAGAACATCATGTAGCCGAACAACGCCATGGTTGTGGAGGTCTTCACTATCCTTCCGTTCGGCTTCCCGCACTGCTCGCACTTGTTCCCCGCGCGCGAGAGGATGCGCGGACGGATAACCTCGCGCCACGTTTTGCCGTAGAACTTGCGCAGCTCAGGACGGATCGGCATGGCGCCTCCGCATTGACGGCAATGCCTTACGCGCTGCCACGAGATCTCCGTCTCTTAGGTGCCCGCCGTTTTCGACCGCCGCCCGTAAGAGGCGCGCCAGCTCTGCATTCCGCGCTCCGCATTCTTCGACGGCCCGCAGCCATTTCAGACGCCAGTATTCGGCGACCTTACTCACGCCGCCCCTCCCGCCGCCCGACTGCGAAACCATCCCGCGCCCCGCTGCGCCGCAGCCGCGTCGAGCTTGCCGAGCGTCTCGGCGTTCACGCGGTCGCTCTCGGTGAGCGCGGCTTTGCGGACGGCGTTCATGTAAACGCCTTCGCGCCTGCCGAAGTCCCAGTACCACCAGCGCGAGTTCACGGGGATTCCGTCCACGAGCCAGGGGTTTGCGACGTCTTTGCGGTGCCAGTGGAGCAAGCCGTCTGAGAAGGCTGCTTCCTGAAATGAGAGATCGGGGTTAGAGAATATGTCGATCATGATTCACTTCCACTTCTTTTGATTTCTTCGGGGTCGGTGGTTGTCGCCCTGGTGCCGTTCGCCGTTTGCGCCTGCGCGATGTCGCGCTGCCAAAAACCGGGTGTTGTTGCGTCCCCGTTTGGTCCATAATCCTCACGCCGCTTCCAGTACGCGGCGTCGTCCCATTCCCAGAGTCCAAGGGCTCCTCTGGCCGGTTCCGGGTCGGGAAGTGGTTTCACGTCTTCAAGGATCCAGCCATACCGGCCCGGTGAGTAATCCCCGAAGGCGCGCTCACGGGCGTCCGCCGAACACTGTTCTATTGGGATACAGTCCACGAGACTACAGGTCGCCAGAATCGCACCGAGACGTGTATAGCCAACCGCCCGCGATAATCCTTCGGCCACTGTGTTCGCCACGAACGGGTTTCAATCTGTTTCGCGCCGATCGCCACGAGCGTGGCCCATGGTTGCGTCAGCGTCAGAGCCTTCATCACTCGGCCCTCCAGGCGCAAACGGCGGTCGGCTCGAGATCCGACAACGACTCACCCCGAAGAAATTCAGTTGACATGTATCACCTCCCCTTTCTCTTTTCTGTAGAACATCTCCGCTCTGAACTGAAAGGCACAGAATCCGTAATCGTGATCGGAGGGTTTTGTGAAGGTCTGCTGGCAGAGTGAGCAGACGTAGGTTTTTGTTTTTGATGCCGCCATCGGGCTACAGCCCGCTGGCTGGTTGGGGGCGGTGATCATTCGATGAGCCGTCCCATGTGATCGCAGACGAATGTCCTATTTGGATCGGCGTGGATCCCCGTTGCCTGATTCCATTCCCTAACCGATGTGGCGGTTATTTGGAGGAGGGTAGGCGAGGAGCATCCAAAATCGTGATTCTTGTGAGGACGCAGGAACACCCACACCGGGAACGGTTGCACGCCAACGGCCTTATCAGCCTCCGGTGAGAGCCCTTTGTCCACCAATTCTTTACATGCGCGTTCGATGACAAACTGCCCTGTGCGTTGATCGTCCTCGACCAGCGACGGCGCGGCCTGCGCCGGAGCGGCAGCAAAACAAGATCGTTCTTTCACTCTTCAAACCTCCTGAATCTGGCAGGCGTCGCCATTTCCCTCGCCTCCTGCCGACGTGAACTCTTAACGAGCCCAGACCCACGTCCCGCCGGGCTGACCTTCCCCAAGGTTTCGGCGGCGGGTTCGCTCTTTTGCCCCGTATTCACGTCCCCCTCCACTGCAAAATCTTTTGGTGAACCTTCACGGCTCGATCGATTACACGACCTCTGCGCCCAACGCCGCGGATGGGATTCCTTCCACGAGGTAGGGGTTTGCCACGTCTTTGCGGTGCCAGTGGAGCAAGCCGTCGCTAAAGGCTGCTTCCTGAGATGAGAGATCGGGGTTAGAGAATATGTCAATCACAGAAATTACGTTCCTTTCTCTTCTTCGGGGTCCGTGGTTGTCGCCCTGGTGCGGTTCGCCGTTTGCGCCTGAACAGTCACAGCAGAAGCCTCAGCGGAATTGCTGGACCGATGCAGTCTTCGGCCAGGATTGGGATGCCCTGATGAATGACGCCATCCTGAACGTCGGAAAGCGTCAGGTTAAATTTCCGCGCCAAATGTTCGGCGATAGTCTCCAGTTCGTGAGTGGAGAGTTGCATCAGGTCGAGCATGTAAACTTCGGAATGAGGCCGATCCGGGAGACTGGCACTCATTGGAATTGGACGTTCGACCGGAAGGCGCACGCCTTTTTCGGTAGCCCACCTCGATTGCATCCCCAGAATCTGGCGCCACTCTTCGCCACGCTTCCCATGAAGATCGACTATCCAACCTTCGCGACTGCTCGAATCCAGCGACGGGCGGCCGCCCGGAGCGGCATCAAAACAAGATCGTTCTTTCACTTACTCACCCTCCAATCTAGCAGGCGTCGCCATTTCCCTCGCCTCCTGCCGACGTGAACTCCTAACGAGCACAGACCCACGTCCCGCACGGTCACCTTTCCCGAGATCATCCCGCGCGGGTTCGCTCTTTTGCCCCGTATTCACGTCCCCCTCCACTGCAAAATCTTTTTGGTAAACCGGCGCCGCTTTCGCCTGCGGCGAAATGCTGGTGTGAACCTCCTCCATCAATCGGAGGATCTGCTGTTCGAGCGCCGTGATCCGGGCTCCTGCTTCATCACATCGATGTTCGAGAGCCCTCAC
>Ga0134126_10009993_pt1 | contig 11963 bp, 19 predicted proteins | sample KB31752_FD_96881 | JGI IMG/M metagenome (GOLD analysis project Ga0134126, IMG submission 96881) | Terrestrial soil microbial communities with excess Nitrogen fertilizer from Kellogg Biological Station, Michigan, USA - KB3-175-2 | ecosystem: Environmental > Terrestrial > Soil > Unclassified ...
GATGGCGTAGGTCATGGCGCCCCCATGAAGCCAAGGAACCGGCGCCACCAAGGACGATGCGGTTCGGTCAGCGTGAAGTGGCCGATGGCCTCGCTGGCGTTGCTCACCGGCTCGTCATGGCTGGCGTCGCGGTAGCGGGAACGGGTTTCGAGGGCGTCGAGGCGGCGAAGAATAGACAGCGTGTTTTTCTCGAAATCAGCATCCAAGCAGAACAACCGTTCGCGCATTTCGCGCTGACAGGCGTCCACTCGAGGTGCCACGATCACATCCACCGTTTCTTCGAGGTAAGCCACCCGCTGCTCCAGCGTCGGCTTCGCAGCCTTGCGCGGCGCGGGTTTGCGGGGTTTCGGTTTGCGCGGGGTCATGCGGCACGCAGTCCTACGCGCTCGATGCGCGTGCTGATGTTGGCGAGGGTCTTGACCGCTTCGATGTACTGGCGCTGCAATGCCGCCCGCTCGTCTTCCGGTTCAATGGGTTGAGGTTCGGCATAGCCGCATTCGCGGGCGATGTACGCCATCGCGGCATGGCACCCGGCCTTTCGGCCTTCGCGCAGAATCCAGAGGATCTGTTCCGGGTCGAATTTCTCCGGCCGATCGGGGTTGAGGCAATTGAGCAACCACGTCCGCGCCTCGTCATGCGACTTCTCCGGGCGCATCGCCTTCCCCACCACCTTCGGCTCACCCAGCGCGCGTACACAGTCACGCAGCGCGTCGTGGATGGATTCGTGAAAGAGTGCTGGCTGTTCCATCTTTCCCCATTCCTGAACGGGTATCGCCCCGTTTTGGAAGTGTTTGGAAGGCCATCCATGGCCCAATAAAAACCCGCGTCGGCACGGAGGCTGGCGCGGGTCAGGCTGCTTTGTGCTTGGCTTGCTTGTTGAACAATTCAGGACGAAGTTCGTAGCGCAACTTCAGAGCGTGTTTCTCGGGAATCGGCGCATCGTCTGGCCACATGGTTACCGCAGTGCGCGAGATGCCGAGCGCGTCCGCAAGGGCCTGGTGGGTGCCGTAGGCGTCGATCGCGGATTGCTTGGAGATGTCCATGGGTGTGCATTGTCAGCATCCTGACAGCATTTGTCAAGCGTTTGACGCGATCCCGTGGCAGGGTTCGCCCATGGACAAGACAATCGCCGAAAACGCCAAATTCGCCCGCATCCGGGCCGGGTTCGACACACCCGAAAAAGCCCGCAAAAAGATCGGCTGTTCCCGCACCCTGCTGCTGGCATGGGAAAAGGACGGCTCAAGCATCCGCGGCAGCAAATACCTGCTAGAGGCGGCTCTCGCGTACCGCGTGCGGCCCGAATGGCTGGCGAAGAATGAAGGTCCGGACGGCTACCCGTGGAACGGGTCGAGAACCCTTCAATCAGTTCCTACGCAGGAGGCTGAGGACGACTCTCCTGACACAGACATTCAGGCTCTGAACACTGTTGTGACGGGCGTTGTACGGGTTCTGGCTGCGACCATACCAACCGTGGGCCGTGCGCTTGAAGATGAGGTTGCGGGCTTTCCGCCTGAACTGCGGGATCAGAGGTTTGTAACGGTGTTACTGAACACGATTCGTCAGCAGAACGCCGAAAATGACCGCGTGGCCGCCACAACAAAGAAACGTAGTCGCACATGATTCCCCCATGCCTGCCTGGTGAGTACAACCCGGCGCAGGCTCACCGGATGCGACAAACAGGGATGCACTGACGGAGCCAACCCGTCTGCAGTAATGTCAACGATTGTGGCGCCGCGTGACCGCCGTCTCGAACGGCCCAATTCCGTAGTTTCCTGAACGCCAGTTAACCGACTGTCAGTAATATGACGTTCAAGCTGTCAGCCTATTGACAGACGCCGTCAACATCCTGACAATAGCTCCCGTCGCAGCAAACGGGAGTCGGGAAATGGAAAAGCAAGCATTCACACCGGGACGGTGGGTAGTCAACCAGAAGTACGCCGATGGTTGCTTTGGCGGTTCGATTGACGACGCCAACGGCAAGACGATCGCGGCGATTCTGCCGACGCAAAAGCGCGACCCAGCCGAACGCAAGGCCAACGCCAGCCTGATCTCCGCCGCGCCGGAGTTGTACGAAGCGCTGATTGCGTGCTCGCGTGAATTGCACCTGATCTGCAATCGCAAACTCACAGCTGGTGAGGAGCACGCGCTGGCCCTTACCAGCGCCGCCCTATCCAAAGCGCAAGGCGGTGCCGCATGACCGCCCGCATCAAGCACTGGACCGTTCGGCGCTCACGTCGCCGGGTCGCGGGCTATTGGGAAATCGTGAACGGTCGCGGCATCGTCGCGATCGTCTACACCACCGAAGCCGATGCGCGGTGCATGGCTGCGGCTCCGAAGTTCCACGCGTACGTCAAGAAACAGGCCAAGCGCGGCGACGCGGAAGCGGTCGCGCTGCTCAACGAATTGGAGGGGAACTGACATGGCACACGCACACAGCAGCGTCTACGCGAAACCCGCGACCGTCAGGATTGAGTGCACCGGCGAAATCAGCATTTGGTGTGGCGATGCTCGCATCTCGATGAGTCCTGAGGAGGCCGTGCAACTCCGCGACGACCTCTCCCGCGCGATCACGGAAGCGGCGACGGCGGCGGCCAAGGCGGTTCAGGCCGAAGGTGCGCCTGCATGAACACGCGCGACCACCACGTCGCCAATCAGGCGCCGGACTGGCGCGCCGAGAAGCCCGGTCACAAGGCCCCGCCGCGTCGTCTGCCCAAGGCGGTGCGCAAGGCACTGCGGGACTACCGGCGCAACGTGATCCCGATGGCACAGGAACCGCGCGATCTGGTGGATTGCTGGCCGTTTCTGGTGTGCGGGCTGGTGGTCGCGGTTGCGATCCTGCTGTGGCAGGCCGGGGTGTTCGCATGAACACCGCCCCCTTCCGAATCTCCGATCTTGGCCCTGCCGACGATCACGACGCCATGGCGTTCGACGCTGCGCGCGATGAAGTGCTCGACGACGAGGATGTGTGCGACGAAATCGCCGCCAAGGTGCGCGCCGAGTTCGATCAGGAAATCAACGAAATCTGCTCGGGTGCCTGGTCGGTCGAAGGTGCGCAAAAGATCGCCGCGCGCATGTGCGCCGCAGCTGAACGTGAAATCGACAAACACGCACGCGACAAGGTTGCCGGTTGGGCCGAGTCGCGGGCACTGGCGAACGTGGAGGACTGATCATGAGCGAGCTTGCCATTGCCATTCCGGGTTTCGACAGCGTGCAGGCGTACGTGCGCCAGGCGCGCGAACTGGCCCTGCGCAATCCCGAGGCCTGGGCCGACGCCCTGCACGACCTCACGCCGGCCGCGGAAAACGACGTGATCTTCGCGGCGATGGATGGCGACGAGTGCACGGCTGGCCGGCGCCTGATGCTGCACCTTCGCAATTCGATCATCGCCACCGCGACGGATAAGGCCAAGGACGCGCTCGCGGAACAGCTTGAGGTGACGCCATGAACGCCATCCAGCGAGACAAGTGTTTTGTGCGGCGCATGGTCCGCGCCGGTTGCGTGGAGTCTGTAGGGATCGTCCGCGCTCGGCGCATGGAATCGACCGAGCCCCCCACGAATGCCCAGCGTGTCAGCGCATGGCGCAAACGTTCGCACGCGCCGGGGTTCGGCGGCTACTACGTGCGGCCGTGGAAGTCCAAGAGCGAACCCATTGCCGATTGTCCCCAACCCGACGGCCGCGAGATCGACCCGCGCGACGTCGTCCAGTCAATGCCAGCCGGCACCGAAAAGCACGACTCCCCTCCCGTGCGGTGGCGGCTGGCGCCCACTCCAAGGAAAACCAATGAACGCACAGTCCCAACAACTCACGAAGAAGGTTCCGGACAACTTCCCGGCGATGCTCGAGCGCTTCAAGGGCGAGATTGCGCGGGCGCTGCCGCGGCATCTGGACGGCGACCGCATGGCACGCATTGCGTTGACCAGCTTTCGCAGCAACCCGCGCCTGTCCAAGTGCGAGCCCCGCAGCGTCTTCGCGTCGATCATCATCGCCTCGCAGCTCGGCCTGGAGCCGGGCGTCATGGGTCAGTGCTACCTGATCCCGTACAAGGACGAGTGCCAGCTCCAGATCGGCTATCAAGGCTTGATCGAATTGGTGCGCCGCAGTGGCAAGGTGACGCGCATCGAAGCGCACGTGGTGCACGCGAACGATGTGTTCGAGTACACCGTGGGGCTCACGACGGCGCTGGTGCACAAGCCTGTTCTGGACGGTGACCCCGGCGATCCGCGCCTGGCGTATGCGGTGGCCGAGTTCGATGGCGGCGGCTTCCACGTCGAGGTGATGACGCGCTCGCAGATCGAAGCCATCCGCGACCGCTCGCAAAACGTGATAAGCGCCAAGAAATACGGAAAGAAAACCCCGTGGGACACCGATCCCGACGAGATGTGGCGCAAGACGCTGATCCGCCGCATCTGCAAGTACCTGCCGAAGTCGGCAGAGCTCGGTACTGCACTTGCGCTCGACAACAGTGCAGATGCCGGCAAGCAGCACGTGAACATCGACGACGCGATCGAGGGAACGTGGGCGCCCGTCCAGGACGACGATGATGCACCTGCCGGCGTGTCGGCGAGCGTAGTGAGCATGCCGCAGGCGAAGGCGCATCCGGCACCGGATATCCCGCAAGCCGCGGCCACCCCCTCCGAGCCGGAAGCAAAACCGGAAGTCTCCCATGTCGGCAAGCCACTGTCGGCATCGCTCCAGCGCATGCTGGATGACCTGTGCAAACACGCCGGCGTCACCAAGGCCGCGCTGGCGGAACGCCACCCTACGGTCGACAGCAGCAACTTCAACGCAATCCGCGAAGAGCTCCAGGGCATGATCGACGCCACCGCCGCGGCCGGGAAGGAATGATCGTGGCGGACGGCCTGCAATTCGACGATGCCCTGCACGAGTACCGGCTGGAAGGCCGGCGCTTGCCGAGCGTGACCGAAGTGCTCGGCCCGATCACCGCGCACGAATACCGCGCCGTCGACCGCGAAACGATGGAGCGCGCCGCGCTACTCGGGAAGTGCGTCCACAAACTGATCGAACTCGACATTGCCGGCACGTTGGACGTGGAAACGCTTGACGATTCGCTGCGCCCTTACCTCGCACAGTGGCGGCAATTCCTCGCTCAGTCCGGCTTTCTGGCGATCCACAGCGAGTGTCGTGTGCATTCGGCCAGGTATGGCTATGCCGGGACGCTCGACCTTGCGGGCACGCTCAACGGCGCGCGCGCGGTCGTCGATGCCAAGCGCACCGCTGCCGTGCCGCGCAGCGCCGGGCCGCAGACCGCCGCGTATCGCGCCGCGCTCGCCGAGCTTTACGACGGCGAGTGGCAAACCGCCGATCGCTATGCCCTGCACCTGACGCCGGAGCGCTGGCGCCTAGTGCCGCAGAAAGACCCGAACGACCTCCGAGTGTTCCTCTCGGCGTTGACGCTGCACAACTACCTGGAGCAATCGAAATGATGGAAGACCTCACCGAATCCCGCGAACTGGCGCAGGCCACGCGCATCGCCAATTCCGCGCACGAGTTGGCGGTGGAATTGCAGATCGACAGCCCGGCCGCGCTCGACATCGCCGGCGACGAGCTGCGCCGCCTGGTGCAGCGAAAGAAGGAAATCGAGGAACTGAGACTGTCCCTGACGCGCCCGATCGACGAGGCGAAGAAGCGGATCATGGATCTGTTCCGCCTCCCGACTGATCGCCTTGCCGAAGCCGAAGGGATGCTGCGCCGGTCGATCGTCATCTACCAATCGGCCGAGCGCGAGAAGGCCGAGAAGACACGGCGCGAAGCGGAGGCCGCTGCGCGCGCTGAACGCGAACGGCTGGAACGGGAGCGCCAGGCAGCGGAAGCCGAGGAACGCAGGATTCGCGAGGAACAGGCGAAGGCCGAGCGGGAACGTCTTGCCGCGATCGAGCGCGAGCGCGGCGCCGGCAACGAAGCCGCGGCCAAGGAAGCCGAGCGCATCGCGCGCGAGCAAGCGGAAGCCGCGGAACGCGCGGCTGCAGAAGCACGGGGCCGCGCCGATGCCGCGCGAACCGAAATCGAGATTGCCGACGTCGCCCCGGTGCTGCCGATGATTGCGCCGGCCAAGACCGACGGTATCAGCGCACGGCAGAACTGGAAGGCAGAGTGCACCGACCTGCAGGCGCTGGTCAGTGCCGCCGCGGCCGCCTCAGCGCGCGGCGACACCACCCTGCTCGGCTACCTCGAACCCAACACCAAAGCGCTCGGGCAGGTTGCCAAGGCGCTCAAGGGCGCTGCGCGCATCCCGGGCGTGCGCATCTTCGCCGAAGAATCCATCGCGGTTCGCCGCGCTGGCTGACCCCTTCCCCACCGCAAGGAAACCGCCCCATGTTTCGCATCGAAAACCAGCAAGTGAAGGTTTGCAATTTCAACATTCGCGCCGAGAAGCACGGCGACGAGAACGTCAAGGCCGGCGACCTCAAGATCGAATGCACGATGCACAGCAGCGTGCTCGATTGCTTCGACAAAGGCATCCGCAAATTGCTGTACCGGAAACCGGCATCTGGCGAGCAGACCGATTTGCCGCTGGGCGATGATGGCCTGACCGCACGCAAGCTGCCGCGCCTGGCGCCGCTGAAATGGGACGAGGACTTTCCGGGTTACGAGTTGTCGATCGTCACCGGCCTCGCCGTCGATGAAGTCCTGAAGCTGGATGACGTGGAGCTTTCGAACTTCGTGTTCGAAGCCATGGACGGCGGCAGCGTCGCGATCACGTTCCGCGCCAGCGCGTATCCCGATGGCCGCACCAGCGGCAAGCTCTGCCAGCTCGTGCAAGAGACCGTCGAAATCACGCTGATTCCGCCGGACGCCGGCGAGTCCACGCAGCAGAAGCTGGCGGCGTGATGCTTGATTCTGGCCACTCGGAGCCCTGCGAGACGCTGGAAGTGCCCCGGCGTCGCGCATCGAAGATGATGCTGCCCGCCGGGCGTACGGCCGAGCTGCGCAACCTGCGCTTCGACGACGACATGGGTTGCTGGACGGTGCGCTGCGGCTGCTGCGGCGAAGACCTGCCGTGCGATGAGGATTTCTATTCGCCCGACGGTCGCCTGCCAGCTTCATGGTGCAAGGCCTGCCGCGCGGAAAAGTTCCGCAATTGGTACAGAATCAAAGGCTCGGCCATGCGCAAGGCGCGGCGGCAGGTGGCCCATGGCTGACGGCGCGTTCACCGCGATTGATCTGTTCGCCGGTGCCGGTGGTTTCAGCACGGGCGCCGTGCAGGCCGGGTGCAAAGTCGTGTGGGCGGCGAACCACTGGGAGGCTGCGGTCAACGCGCACGCGGCGAACCATCCGAACACGCTGCACCTGTGCCAAGACCTGCACCAGGCCGACTGGACGCAGGTTCCAGCGCATGACCTGCTGCTGGCGTCGCCTGCCTGTCAAGGGCACACGCCGGCGCGCGGCAAGGAACGACCGCATCATGACGCCTGTCGGGCCACAGCTTGGGCCGTGGTGTCTGCGCTGGAATGTCATAGGCCGCCGTTCGCGCTGAACGAGAATGTTCCAGCCTTCCTGCGCTGGGCACTCTATCCGGCATGGTGCGCGGCACTGCACGCGCTCGGCTATGCGGTCGCACCGCACGTGATCGACTGCGCCGATTTGGGTGTCCCGCAGAACCGCGTGCGCGTGTTCATTGCACTGACCCGCAGCAAGCATCCCATCGAGCTGCGAATGCCGCGGCAGGAACACGTGCCGGCGTTCAACATCATCGATTTCACCGCCGGCCGCTGGGCCGCGATCAACCGCAAGGGCCGCGCCGCCAACACGCTGGCACGAATCGCCCGCGGGCGCGAACAGCATGGCGAGCGGTTCCTGACTTCGTACTACGGCCAGACGCGCGGCGGTCGGAGCCTGTCGCAACCGATCGGCACCATCACCACACATGACCGCTGGGCCGTGATCGATCGCGATCGCATGCGGATGCTGACCGTCGCGGAAGCCCGGCGCGCCATGACCTTCGCCGATGACTACGTGTTGCCGGCGAACGGTCGCGAGGCCATGCACATGCTCGGCAACGCCGTGCCGCCACTGGCGGCGCAGCGCGTGATCGAAGCTTTGAGGACCGCGGCATGAGCGCGCGCGTTCCGGGTGCGGCGCACGTCGATGCCACGGATTCTGTCGGCGTGACCGACGCATACCGCCAGTTCCTCGAAGCGAAGGTTGCGATTGCGCCCAAGCTCGGCTTCGACGTCGACCCGGCCTCAATGAACCCCGGCTTGCGTCCGCATTGCCGCGTGCTGGTGCCGTGGATGCTGCAGGGCGGCCGGCGCGCGCTGTTCACCGCCTTCGGGCTGCACAAGTCGGCGATGCAGTTGGAAGCAGTGCGGATCGCGTCGGAACATGTCAACGGCCGCGGCCTGATCGTATGCCCGCTCGGCGTGCGCCAGGAGTTCATGCGCGACGCGGTGACGCATCTGCACTGGCCGGAGCCGCCGAAGTTCATCCGCCGGATCGAAGAGGCCGGCGACACCGGCGTGTACCTCACGAATTACGAAACCGTGCGCGACGGCAAGCTCGACCCGCGACTGTTCCAGGCGGCGAGCCTTGACGAAGCATCCGTGTTGCGCGGGTTCGGTGGCACCAAGACCTTTCGCGAGTTCATGGCGCTGTTCGCCGGTGACGATCGCCGCGACAAGTCGCAGCGTAAGGTCGGCGATGGCATCCGGTTCCGGTTCGTCGCGACGGCAACACCTTCGCCGAATGACTACATCGAGCTGCTTGCCTACGCGGCGTTCCTCGGGATCATGGATGTACCCGCGGCCAAGACCCGGTTCTTCAAGCGCAACAGCGAGAAGGCCGACGCGCTGACGCTGCACGCGCACAAGGAAGCCGAGTTCTGGTCGTGGGTTTCGACTTGGGCCGTGTTCCTGCAAACCCCGTCCGACCTTGGGCCCGAGTTCAGCGACGAGGGCTACACACTGCCGCCGCTCGACGTGCGCTGGCATGAAATCCCGAGCCAGTCCGACCCCGGCGCCGAGAAGGATGGGCAGGGACGCATGTTCGCCAATGCCGCGGTGAGCCTTCAGGACGCCGCGCGCGAGAAGCGCGACAGCCTGCCGGCGCGACTGGCCAAGTTCACGGAGATCATCAATGGGTATGACGCGAGAAGAGAAGAATGCTCGTCAGCGCGAGTATTACCAGAAGAATCGTCCGGCAGTCCTGAAACGCCAGAAGGAGCGGGACGATATGAACCGGGAATTACTTCGAGCCAATTCGAGGGCGTATTACGCGGCGAACCGCGAGAAATTGCTCCCGAAGCAGCGAACTCGGAACCGCACGAATTACGCGAAGCATACCGAGACATACGCCAAACGCAGCAAGGCGTGGCAGGACAAGAATCCCGAACGGGCATCAATGCTTTCGAGGGCATGGCAAGCGCGCAATCCGGAGTATCGGGCAATGTATTACAAGGCCAATCGCGAGAAGGCCCGGAAGGACACTCGGAAACGCAAGCTGAAGAGCTACGGGCTGGATCATCAGTCGTATTCAGCGATCTTGAAAAAGCAGGAAGGCCAGTGTCCGATTTGCTTGCGGTTTCTGGCGGAACAAGCCATGCCGTCAGTGGACCACTCGCATGCGACGGGCGTGGTGCGCGGAATCCTGTGCCGGAAGTGCAACGCCGCGCTGGGCCTACTGGAAGACAGTCCAGCAAACCTGGAGCGGGCGCTGGAATACCTGAGCATTCCACGGCTGCACAGTTTCCGCAGATGGTTGTGTGGTGTGACCTCAATGACGAACAGCGCGCCATCGAGCGATGCCTCCGTGCGGCTGGAATAACGTATTCATCGCTGTATGGCGCTCAATCGTTGGAAGAGCGCGAGCAGCTTATTGATGACTGGCGCGCAGGCCGCACCCGCGTGTTTTTGTCGAAAGTCTCAATGTACGGCGCCGGTCTGAACCTGCAGCAAGCCCACTTGATGGTGTTTGTTGGCATCCATCCGAAGTTCCACGGGCTCATTCAGGGCGTCCACCGCGTGCAGCGGTTCGGGCAAACCCAGCCCGTGCGCGTCGACTTCATCTACACCGAAGCCGAGCGCGAAATCAGCCGCAACATCGAGCGCAAGTGGCGCCAGCACGAAACCATGGTGGGGAAAATGACGGACATCATCCGAAAGTTCGGCCTGTCGCATCAGGCCGCGATCCAGCAGCTAGCGCGTTCGCTGGGCGTGGAACGCATCGAGGCCTCGGGCGAGTCCTATCGCTGCATCAACAACGATTGCGTGCTCGAGGCACGCGCGATGGACACCGACAGCGTCGACCTGATCGTGACCAGCATCCCGTTCGGGACGCAGTACGAATACAGCCCAAGCTACAACGACATGGGACACACCGATGATGCGCCGCACTTCTGGGCGCAAATGGATTTCCTGCTCCCGAACCTGTTGCGGGTACTGAAGCCAGGGCGCGTCGCGGCAATCCATGTGAAGGACCGGATCCAGCCCGGCGGCATCAATGGCTTCGGGTTCCAGACCGTCGAGCCATTCTCCGACCAGACCACGGCGGCGTTCACGCGCCACGGCTTCGCGTTCCTCGCACGCAAGACGATCGTCACCGATGTGGTGCGCGAGAACAACCAGACCTACCGGCTCGGATGGACGGAGCAATGCAAGGACGGTTCGCGCATGGGCGCGGGAATGCCGGAATACCTGCTGATCTTCCGCAAGCCGCCGACCGACAGCAGCAACGGCTATGCCGATGTGCCAGTGGTGAAGGACAAGGCCAAATACACGCGGCCGCGCTGGCAATTCGATGCCCACGGGTTCACGCGTTCCAGCGGCGACCGGCTGCTACGCCCGGAAGAGTTGGAAGGCCTCGACCAGGCCGCGATCTTCCAGATGTTCAAGCGGCACAGCCTCGAGAACGTCTATGACTTCCGCCACGACGTGAAGATCGCCGAAGCCGTCGACAAGTCCGGATGGCTGCCGACCACGTTCATGCTGTTGCAGCCGCAGTCCTGGCATCCGGACATTTGGGCCGACGTGGTGCGGATGCGCTCGCTCAACACGATGCAGGGCAGCAAGGGCAAGGAACAGCACTTGTGCCCGCTCCCCTTCGACATCGTTGACCGCTGCATCGAGCAATACAGCATGCCGGGCGAAACGGTACTGGATCCGTTCGGCGGCCTCATGACGGTGCCTTACTGCGCGATCAAGGCCGGGCGCCGCGGCATCGGCATCGAGCTCGCACCCAATTACTTCATGGACGGCGCTGCGTACTGCGCGGCCGCGGAGCGCGAGCAATCGATGCCATCGCTGTTCGACACGATCACCGATCAGGAAAAGGCGGCATGACCCACCGCCCCTGCCAGAGCCGCGGCGGTTTCACCTGGTCCCGCAACCCATCCGCCGGGAAGACGCGCAACCAGCTCGTCTACATGCTGTTCTGGCGTGATGCGCGCGGGAAGCTCTACATGGTCGAACAGGCGTTTCGTCCTGACGAAGATCGCCGATTCATTGCCGGCGAACTGCGCCGGATTCGCAACAACGCGCGCGTGATGCGCAGGGCATTGAGGATCGCGGCGTGATTATTGGCGGACGAGGATTGAGGCGTCCGCTGGAATGCAGAGTTAGGTTGCAACACGAGGAAACCATGATGCACGACGACCCAGCAATAAAAGCACTCGCGGCCCTTGGGCACACCCGACTTGCGAACACGCGGTGCACAGCGCGATATGCCGAAGTACCCAAAGAGGAACGGCCGCCGGGACCGAAAAACGCGCCGGTGTGGTGCTGCCTCCCCGCGGGGCACGAAGGCCCGCACAAGTGCAGCCACGGCGGAATGCATATGCCGTTCGTGATGCGCGCGGAGCAGACCGTTGAGGGCGAGCCGCTACCCGACACTTGCGCGAAGTGCAGGACGCGCTGGCCCTGCCCGGATGCAGCCGCCGTGATCGACGCATTTGCAACCTAACACTTGAGTTGTGCGGCGCGAGCCGCAGGCGAGCGTCCGAACGAACGAA
>Ga0134126_10009995_pt1 | contig 11962 bp, 9 predicted proteins | sample KB31752_FD_96881 | JGI IMG/M metagenome (GOLD analysis project Ga0134126, IMG submission 96881) | Terrestrial soil microbial communities with excess Nitrogen fertilizer from Kellogg Biological Station, Michigan, USA - KB3-175-2 | ecosystem: Environmental > Terrestrial > Soil > Unclassified ...
CAGCTGGAGGCGGAACACCCCGACGAGGTGTTGTCGAACATGCGCCGGGCCCTCCGGCCCGGGAAGGTCCTCATCGACTGGAGCCAGAACCACGCGGCCAAGAACACCGTGGCCGCCTACTCGCTTCGGGCCCGACCGCGACCCACCGTCTCCACCCCGGTCACCTGGGACGAGGTGGCCGACTGCGTCGACGCCGGCGATCCCGACCGGTTGGCCTTCGAGGCCGGCGACGTCCTGGACCGGGTGGCCGAGCACGGTGATCTGCTCCAGCCGTTGCTCGACGCCGTAGCGCCGTAGCGCCGTAGCGCCGTAGCGCGGGCCTCGCTGGCCCAGCCGGTCGCAGACCGGACGTCACTCGCCCAGCCGACCCTCCCAGATGGCGGCCAGGCCGGTACCGAACCGGCGGAAGCAGGTGGCGGTCAGCTGGTCGATCGGCCCGGGGTCGCTGCCGGCGGCCAACTGGGCGGCGAACGCCCGCTGCGACCCGACGAACGCGCCGACGACCCCGGCGGCCAACAGCTCGGGCTCCATCGAGCCGACGGCGTAGCCCAACCGTTGGCCGAAGAGGGCGCTGAACCGATCGGTGGCCCGCATCATCGCCCGGTAGACCCCGCCGGCCACCTCGGGGCTGCCTTCGGCGAGGAGCAGGGCATGGACCACCGGGAGGTTCGGCCGTGTCACTCCGTCCGCCCGGGCGTTCCCACTGGTGTACCCCGACGCCCACAGTGTCGCCAGGGCGGCGGCCAGCATCCGGTCGGGTGGCTCCGCCTTGGGCCGGACCTCCATGGCCTCCACCAGGGCGTCGATCCACTGGTAGAAGGCGGCCAGGGCCACGTCGGCCTTGGACTCGAAGTACAGGTAGAACGTCCGGGCCGAGACGTCGGCGGCCTCGGTGATGTCGGCCAGCGACGTGGCGTCGTAGCCCTGCTCGTCGATCAACCGGTAGGCGGCCTCGACCAATCGAGCACGCGTCTCGGCCTTTTTCCGTTCGCGCCGGCCTAATGGCGCGGGCCCCTCCTCTGACATGCTGCGCCCTCCGTTCCCCAACGGGCACCTCCGGCGACGACCATGGTCGTGGCGGCTGTCACCGGACGATGTCCAGTTTGACAGTTTTTCGACCGGTGGGCTGCATTTTTTCCATCGCTGATGCAGGCAGGTGCCCGGAAAAAGGCCATCGCCGGCCGACGCCGCCGCCGACATCGCCCGCTGGGTTGCTTCGACCAGGGCAGAATCAAGAGGTGCACATCCCAGCCAAGGTCGATTACGGGCTTCGGGCGCTCCTGTCGCTGGCCGCGGCCGGATCCCCTCAGACGGCGGAGGTCCTGGCCGCAGACCAGGGGCTGCCGCCACGGTTCCTCGGGGCCATCCTGGCCGACCTGCGGCGGGCCGGCCTGGTGGCCAGCCAGCGGGGGGCCGAAGGCGGCTACCGCCTGGCCCGGGCGCCCGAGGACATCACGCTGGCCGAGGTCATCCGGGCGCTCGACGGTCCGCTGGCCGAGGTCCGCGGGTTCCGGCCGGAGGCCACGTTCTACAACGGTGCCGCCGAGCACCTCCAGCAGGTGTGGGTGGCCGTCCGGGCCAGCCTGCGACAGGTGCTGGAGAACGTCACCCTGGCCCAGGTGGCCAGCGGAAAGCTGCCCCGGCCGGTGATGAAGCTGACCGCCGACCCCGACGCCTGGGCACCCCACTAGGGGACCGGCGCCCGACTAGGAGACTGGGGTGCCCGACTAGGGGACCGGCGTTCGAGGAGCGGGGTCGTCAGGCCCGGAAGGGCTCGGCGGCGTCGGGGTCGATGCCGAACCGCTGGATGGCCGTGGCCACCTCCGAACGGTCCACGGAGCCCTCGGCGGCCAGCGCCGACAGCACGGCGACGACGACGTGGGCGGCGTCGACCTCGAAGTACCGCCGGAGGGCCTCCCGGGCGTCGGAGCGGCCGAACCCGTCGGTGCCGAGCGAGGTGAACGGCCGCGGCACCCAGCGGGCGATCTGGTCCGGCACCGCCCGCATGTAGTCGGAGACGGCCACCACCGGCCCCCGGCCTCCCCCGAGCTGCTCGGTCACATAGGGGACCCGGGGCGGTCCGGCGGGGTGGAGCCGGTTCCAGCGCTCGACGGAGACGGCGTCCTGGCGGACGGTGCTCCACGACGTCGCCGACCAGGTGTCGGCGGCGATGCCCCATCCCTCGGCCAACAGGCGCCTGGCCTCCATCGCCACCTGCCACATCGGGCCGGAGAAGCACAGGCTGGCCGTCGCCCGCGGGCTGGGCACCTCGGCTGGGCCGGCGAACTGGTACAGACCCCGGACGACGCCCTGGCGGACCTGGTCGCCGGCCGGTCCCTCGGTCAGGGCGGGCATGGGGTAGGTCTCGTTGTAGAGGGTGAGGTACCAGAAGCGGTCCTCGGGGTCCGGCCCCATCATCCGGGTGACGGCGTCCTCGACGATCACGGCCAGCTCGTAGGCGAAGGCCGGGTCGTAGATGGCGGCCGCCGGGTTGGTGGAGGCCAGCAGGGGGGAGTGGCCGTCGTCGTGCTGCAGCCCCTCCCCGATGAGGGTGGTGCGCCCGGCGGTGCAGCCGGCCAGGATGCCCCGGCCCCGCATATCGCCGAGGGCCCAGGCCAGGTCGCCGACCCGCTGGAACCCGAACATCGAATAGAACAGGAACACCGGCAGCATCGGGTGGCCCCAGGTGGCGTAGGCGGTGGCCAGGGCGGTGAACGAGGCGATGGCCCCGGCTTCGGTGATGCCCTCCTGGAGCAGCTGTCCCGACGCGCTCTCGGCGTACTTGAGGGGGAGGTCGGCGTCGACCGGTACGTAGCGCTGGCCGCCGGGGGCGTAGATCTTGGCCTCGGCGATGATGGGCTCCAGGCCGAAGGTGCGGGCCTCGTCGGAGACGATCGGGGCCACCAGCGGGCCGAACGCCGGGTCGCGGACGAGGTTCCGCAGCAGCCGGGCGAAGGCCATGGTGGTCGACGCCGCCTGTTTGCCCGACCCGGCGGTCAGGTCGGCGAAGACCTTCGGGTCCGGCAGGGTCACCCGGGCCGGTCGGACCACTCGCTTCGGGAGGGGGCCGGCCAGGATCTTGCGGCGGGCCATCAGGTACTCGTGGATCTCCGAGCCAGCCGCCGGCCGGTAGTAGGGCGGGGCGTCGGCCTCGAGGGCCTCGTCGGGGATCTCGTCGGCCAGGTAGAGGCGGTCACGGAGCGCCCGGAGCTGGTCCTTGGTCATCTTCTTGATCTGGTGGGTGGCGTTGCGGGCCTCGATCTGGGGGCCGAGCGTCCAGCCCTTGATCGTCTTGGCCAGGATCACCGTCGGGGCGCCCCGCTGCTCGGTGGCCAGCTTGTAGGCGGCGTACAGCTTCCGGTAGTCGTGGCCGCCCCGCGGGAGGCTCTGCAGCTCGTCGTCGGTGAGGTGCTCCACCATCTTGCGGAGCCGGGGGTCCGGTCCGAAGAAGTGCTCCCGGATGTACGCCCCGGACTCGGTGGCGTACTTCTGGAACTCCCCGTCGACCGAGGTGTTCATCTTGTCGAGCAGCACCCCGTCGACGTCCCGGGCCAGCAGCTCGTCCCAGCGGGACCCCCAGATGACCTTGATCACGTTCCATCCGGCCCCCCGGTAGAGGGCCTCGAGCTCCTGGATGATCTTCCCGTTGCCCCGCACCGGCCCGTCGAGGCGCTGGAGGTTGCAGTTGACGACGAAGATGAGGTTGTCGAGGTGCTCCCGGCCGGCCACCCCGAGCGCCCCGACCGACTCGGGCTCGTCCATCTCGCCGTCGCCGACGAAGCACCACACCCGGCTCCCGCTGGTGTCGACCAGCCGCCGCTGGTGCAGGTACCGGTTCACGTGGGCCTGGTAGATGGCGGCGATCGGCCCGAGGCCCATGGACACCGTCGGGAACTCCCAGAAATGCGGGGCCGACCGCGGGTGGGGGTAGCTGGGCAGCCCGTCGCCACCGACCTCGTGGCGGAAGTTGTCGAGCTCGGCCTCGGTCAGCCGGCCCTCCACGTAGGCCCGGGCGTAGATGCCCGGGGAGGCGTGGCCCTGGAAGAACACCTGGTCGCCGGCCCCGCCGTCGTCCTTGCCCCGGAAGAAGTGGTTGAACCCCACCTCGTAGAGGGCGGCGGAGCTGGCGAAGGTGGACAGGTGGCCGCCGATGCCGTCGGTCCGCATGTTCGCCCGGACCACCATCACCGCGGCGTTCCAGCGGATGAACGCCCGGATGCGCCGCTCCACGAACTCGTCGCCGGGGAACCACGGCTCCTCGTCCGCCGGGATGGTGTTCACGTACGGGGTGGACACGGTGGCCGGGAACTCCACCTGGAGGGTCCGAGCCCGCTCCAACAGCTTCATCAACAGGTACCGGGCCCGGGTTCGGCCCCGGGTGTCCACCACGGCGTCGAAGGAGTCCAGCCACTCGGTGGTCTCGCCGGGGTCGATGTCCGGGACCTGGTGCGATACGCCGTCGAAGAGCACGGGTCCACGGTACCCGTCGGACCAGTCCGTCAGGCACTTTCGGGGGTGCGGGAACGTAGTACAACAGGCGGCCATGACCGCACCCGAGACCGCCGGCGACCCGGTCGTCGTGTACACCGATGGGTCCTGCCTGGGGAACCCCGGCCGGGGAGGCTGGGGCTGGGCGGTCCCCGACGGGCCGTTCGCCAGCGGGGCCGACCCGCAGACGACGAACCAGCGGATGGAGATCACCGCTGTGCTGGAGGCCCTCCGCTCGCTGCGGCCCCCGGCCGGCCCGGCCGGGCCGGGGGGGATCGACGTGTTCAGTGACTCCACCTACGTGGTCAACTGCTTCCGGGACCGTTGGTGGGCCGGCTGGCAGCGCCGGGGCTGGCTGAACAGCCAGAAGAAGCCGGTCGCCAACCGAGACCTCTGGGAGCCCCTGATCGAGCTGGCCCTCGACCCGGCCGTGCCGGTCCGGTTCCACTGGGTCCGCGGCCACGCCGGCGACCGGTGGAACGAGGTGGTCGACCAGCTGGCCACCGCCGCGGCCGCCGACGGGGTGGGCCGGACGAGTCCCTGACCCTGTCGGCCAGAACCTGTCGGCCAGAACCTGCCGGCCAGAACCTGCCGGTCGGGACTCCGTCCCGCCGGGCGGGACGGCAGCCACTGTCGCTGGCTGGCCCCGCTACTGCTCCCGTACCATCTCGGCCATGGAGCTCAACGACAGCACGTCCGCACTCGTCACCGGCGCGGCCTCCGGCCTGGGGGCGGCCACCGCCCGGGCCCTGGCCGCCGAGGGCGTCCGGGTCACCGTCTTCGACCGTAACGAGGACGGCGCCAAGGCGGTGGCCGCCGAGATCGGCGGCAATTACGTGGCCGGTGACGTCACCGAGCCCGACGACTGCCAGCGGGCCGTCGACCAGGCCGCCGACGGCGCCAGCCTCCGGGTCGCCGTCAACTGCGCCGGCACCGGTTGGGTCGGCCGGGTGATCAACCGGGACGGCACCCCCCACGACTTTGGGGCCTTCGAGTTCATCCAGCGGCTGAACGTCATCGGGACCTTCAACGTGATGACCAAGGCGGCGTCGGCCATCGCCACCACCGAGCCCAACGACGACGGTGAGCGTGGGGTGATCGTCAACACCGCCTCGGTGGCCGCCTTCGACGGCCAGATCGGCCAGCTGGCCTACTCGGCCTCCAAGGGGGCGGTGGTGGGGATGACCCTCCCCGCCGCCCGTGACCTGTCGGTGGTCGGCATCCGGGTCCTCGCCATCGCTCCCGGCCTTTTCGACACCCCGCTGCTCGGCATGTTGCCGCAGGAGCAGCGCGACGTCCTGGCTCAGTCGGTGCTGTTCCCCAAGCGCCTCGGCAACCCCGTCCAGTACGGCCGTCTGGTGGTGGAGATCGCCAAGAACCCGTACCTGAACGCCGAGGTCATCCGGCTCGACGGTGGCATCCGGATGCCCCCGAAGTAGCCCGCCGACCGGCGGCTGACGCCCGACCGGGGTCGACCGGCTGCCGGGTAGGCTCCAACCCGGCCTGCGGCCCAGCACGACGGGCGAGCACGACGGGCGAGCACGACAGTCGGGTTCGAAGGTCGGGCACGGCGGTCGGGCAGGCGACAGGCAGCACAGGTGAGTGAACACGGCTAGCGGGTACGGCTGGGGGGCTAGGCGAACAGGGCCAGGACGAACCGAGGAGGACAGGTGGCGACCGAGGAGACCGAGTACGACGTGGTCGTCATCGGCGGTGGTCCCGGCGGCTACGCCACCGCTCTCTACGGCGCAGCTGCCGGCCTCAACGTCGCCATCGTCGAGCGCGACAAGGTCGGAGGGACCTGCCTCCACCGAGGCTGCATCCCGGCGAAGGAGTTCTTGGAGACCGCGGCGGTCTACCGAACCGTCGTCGGCGCCGGGGAGTTCGGCATCGGGGCGGCGGTACCCCCCTCGGATGGACCCCCCTCGGATGGACCCGCAGCAGGGCCGACGATCGACTTCGCCGTCAGCCAGGCCCGGAAGAACGCGGTGGTCAACCAGCTCTTCCGGGGCCTCCAGGGGCTGCTGAAGAGCCGCAAGATCACCACCTTGAACGGGACCGGCACCCTCCTTCCGGGGCGCCGGGTGCGAGTGGTCGACGGCGACGACGCCGGCACGGAGGTGCAGGCGCGCCACGTCGTCCTGGCCGCCGGCTCGGTCCCCCGCACCCTTCCGGGCCTCGACGTCGACGGCCAGTTGGTGCTGACCTCCGACGAGTTCTTGGACCTCGACCACCTGCCGCCGTCGGTCGCCGTCGTCGGCGGCGGGGTCATCGGCTGTGAGTTCGCCTCCCTGCTGTCCGACCTCGGCACCAAGGTGACCATCCTGGAGGCCCTCGACTCCCTCCTGGTGGGCTGCGACGACGACATCGTGCCGGTGATCGCCCGGTCCTTCCGCAAGCGGGGCATCGAAGTGATCACCGGGGTGCAGGTCACCGGGCACACCCCGAAGCCCGACGGGTCGGGCACCACCGTCACCCTGGCCGACGGCCGCGGCGTCGAGGCCGCTGTCGTGGTGGTCTCGGTGGGTCGGCGCCCCCGAACCGAGGGGCTGTTGTCCGAGGGCACCGAGGTGCAACTGGACCAGCGGGGGTTCGTCCTCACCAACCATTTCCAGCAGACCCACGAGAAGCACGTCTGGGCGGTCGGCGACCTGGTGGCCAACGCCCCCCAGCTCGCCCACGTCGGGTTCGCCGAGGGCATCCTCGTCATCAAGGGGATCCTCGGCGAGACCATGATCCCCGTCGACTACGACCGGGTGCCGTGGGCGATCTACACCCACCCCGAGGTGGCCTTTGCCGGCGTCACCGAGGCGCAGGCCGCCGCCCGGGGCATCGACGTGGTGGTCAAGAAGGACCCGTTCGGCGGGAACAGCCGGGCCCGCATCATCGGCGACACCGAAGGCCTGGTGAAGGTCATCGCCGAACGCCGGCCCGACGGCACCACCGGCGCCATCATCGGCGTCCACATGGTCGGCCCGTGGGTGACCGAGCTCCTCGGCTCCGGCTACCTCGCCGTCAACTGGGAGGCCACCCCCGACGAGGTGGCCCATTTCGTCCAGCCGCACCCGTCGCTGTCCGAGACCTTCGGCGAGACGGTCCAGGCACTGACCGGAAGGGGACTGCACGTTGCCTGACGTGACCATGCCGCAACTCGGGGAGACCGTCACCGAGGGCACCATCACCCGCTGGATGAAGGCCGTCGGCGAGGAAGTCAGCCGGGACGAGCCCCTCTTCGAGGTGTCCACCGACAAGGTCGACTCCGAGGTGCCCGCGCCGGCCTCGGGGATCCTCACCGAGATCCTGGTGCAAGAGGGCGACACCGTCGAGGTCGGCGCCCGCCTGGCCGTCATCGGCGACGACGCCGCCGGCGGCGCGCCGCCACCGGTGGCCGCACCGGTGGCCGCCCCGGCCCCCGCTCCCGCCCCGGAGGCGGCACCGGCGGCAGTGGCCGCACCCCCTCCGCCGCCGGCCCCGCCCCCCGCCCCCGCCCCCGAGCCCGCCCCTGTTCCCCAGGCCCCGCCTCCGCCCCCTCCCGCGCCGCCGGTCGCCCCTCCGGCGGCCCCGGCGCCACCGGCCGCGCCGCCGAACCCGCCCGCGGCATCGCCGTCGGACGACCCGCGGCTGCTGTCCCCGGTGGTCCGCCGGCTGCTGACCGACAACGGGATCGACTCCTCCGAGGTGGCCGGTACCGGGATCGGCGGACGGATCACCCGTGAGGACGTCCTGGCCGAGGTCGACCGCCGGTCGGCCGGCCCGGCCGCGGCACCGGTTTCCCCGCCGCCGGCGGCCCAGGCGGCCCCTCCCGCGGCGCCCGCGCCCGCTCCTGCGCCGGCCCCGGCGCCAGCTCCCGCCCCGGTGGCGGCCCAAGCGCCACCTCCGGCGGCCCCGGTAGCCCCGGCGCCGTCGACGGCGGTGATGCGCCCGACGGACCGGGTGATCCCGTTCTCGAACATCCGGCGGCGGACGGCGGAGCACATGGTCCGGTCCAAGGCGACGTCGCCCCACGCCTTCATCGCCTACGAGGTCGACTTCGAGAACGTCGAGCGGGTCCGTCGGGCGTCGGGGGAGCGGTTCAAGGCGGAGGAAGGGTTCTCGCTGACCTACCTGCCGTTCGTCGCCCGGGCGGCGGTGGAGGCGTTGCGGGAGTACCCGCACCTGAACGCCTCGGTGGCCGACGACGCCCTGGTGGTGCACCAGCAGATCAACCTCGGCGTCGCCGTCGACCTGGACCACGAGGGGCTGATCGTGCCGGTGGTGCACCGGGCCGAGGAGATCACCCTCCGGGGTATCGCCCGGCGGGTCCGGGACCTGGCGGACCGGGCTCGGACCCGGCAGCTGACCGCCGACGACATCAGCGGGGGCACCTTCTCCATCACCAACGACGGCCCGTTCGGGACGTACTTCACGGTGCCGATCATCAACCAGCCGCAGGTGGCCATCTTGGCGACCGACGGGATCAAGCGTCGCCCGGTGGTGGTGCCGCTGGCCGACGGCAGCGAGTCCATCGCCATCCACTCGACGGGGATCGTGGGGATGGCCTGGGACCACCGGGCGGTGGACGGCGCCTACGTGTCGGCGTTCCTCCGGCGGGTGTCCGACGTGCTGGGCTCCCGCGACTGGGCCGCCGAGCTGTAGGCGGCGGGATCGCCGGCGAGTAGGCGACGGCCGTGCTGCGGATCCGGCGACTGGGGCGGGTGCCCTACGAGGAGGCCCTGGCCGTCCAGCGGGCCCTGGCCCAGCGGGCCGGCGACGACTACCTCCTCCTCTTGGAGCACCCCCACGTCTACACCCTGGGGGTCCGCGCCGATCCGGCTCACGTGCTGGTCGACCCGTCGTCGGTGGGGGCGTCGCTGGTCGACACCGACCGGGGCGGCGACGTCACCTACCACGGCCCCGGCCAGCTGGTGGTGTACCCGATCGTCACCTTGGGGGGTCATCCCGGGGCGGCACCGGAGCACGCCCAGCGCCTCGAACGCGTGGTCATCGACGCCCTGGGGGACCTCGGGGTGGCCGACGTCGGCCTCCTCGACGGCTACCCCGGCATCTGGCTCGGGGTGGCCGACGGCCGGCCGAGGAAGGTCGGCGCCGTCGGCATCCGCGCCCAGCGGATGGGGGACGGGCGGCGGCGGACCACCCACGGGCTGGCCCTCAACGTCGACTGCGACCTGGCCATGTTCGGGCACATCGTCCCCTGCGGCATCGCCGACCTTCCCGTCACGTCGTTGGCCGCCGAAGGACTGGGACTGTCGATGGAGGCGGTGATCAGTGCCGTCACGGCCCGGGCGCTGGCCCAGTGGGGTGACGGTGGGGCCGACCGGCAGGCCGTGTCGGTGCCGACCGCCGAAGACTGCCCGACGGCCGCGGTTCGGGGTGAGCCGGTGGTGGTGGAGCGCCCGCTGCTCCGCCGGCTGCGCCAGGCCGGGGTGGCCCCCGAGGACGGCCTGGCCGTGAACACCCGTAAGCCGGAGTGGCTCCGGGTGCCGGCCCGGATGGGGACGGAGTACCGGCAACTGGGCCGCACCATCCATGACCTCGGGCTGGTGACCGTCTGCGAGGAGGCCGGCTGCCCGAACATCTACGAGTGCTGGGCCGACGGCACCGCCACCTTCATGGTGAACGGGTCCCGTTGCACCCGGGCCTGCGGGTTCTGCCTGGTCGACACCCGGCATCCGCTGCCGCTCGACCCGGGCGAGCCGGATCGGGTGGCCGAGGCGGTGGACCGGATGCGGTTGGCCCACGCCGTGGTGACCTGCGTCGCCCGCGACGACCTGGCCGACGGCGGGGCCGGGGCCATGGCCGAGACGGTCCTGGCCATCCGGGCGCGGCGGCCGGCCACCTCGGTGGAGGTGCTCATCTCCGATTGCAAGGGCGACGGGGCGTCGCTCTCCCGCATCTTCGACGCCCGGCCCGACGTGTTGAACCACAACATCGAGACGGTGGCCCGGCTGCAGCGGGCCGTCCGCCCGTCGGCCGGCTACGCCCGCAGCCTGTCGGTGCTGGCCCGGGCGGCCGACGCCGGCCTGGTGGTGAAGTCGGGGTTGATGGTCGGCCTGGGGGAGGACGAGGGCGAGGTCGTGGCCACCCTTGCCGACCTCCGGGCCGTCGGGGTGTCCATCGCCACCATCGGGCAGTACCTGCGACCCAGCGCCGACCACCTGCCGGTGGCCCGCTGGTGGACCCCGGACGACCTCGACCGCCTCGGGGCCGCCGGCCGGGCCATGGGGTTCGCCCACGTCGAGTCGTCCCCCCTGACCCGGTCCAGCTACCACGCCAAGGGCGCGGCCAATGCCGCCGGGGTGGGGGCTGGTGGGGTCGCCCCGGCCGCCGCCGGGTCAGTGGCCGCCACCGCCGCCGTTCCGGTGGTCCTGTCCCGGATGGGCCGGTCGTCGTGACCGGCTTGGTCCAGACGGGCCGAGCCCGCTCCGCCCGGCTGGTGGCTCACGGTGAGCCGCTGGTGGTCGACGACGTCGACCTGGCCGATCCGGCTGAGGGCGAGGTGGTGCTGACGATGCGGTACGCCGGGATCAACCCGGTGGACCGCTACGCGATGCTCGGTCGGGTGGCCCCGGACGGCCCGATCCCGAGGACGCTCGGCACCGAAGGGTTGGGGACCGTCGGGGACCGGACGGTGGTGGTCCACGGCGCCGGGCTGGGGACGGCCCGTGACGGGTTGTGGGCGACCGCCGCGGTGGTGCCGGCGGCGACGATGGTCGACGTCCCCGCCGGGGTGGACCCGGTGGTGGCGGCCACGGTCGGCGTGGCCGGGGTGACGGCCCGCCGGGCGGTGGCGGACCTGGGCCGGGTGACCGCCGACGACCGGGTGCTGGTGCTCGGGGCCAGTGGCGGCGTCGGCAGCATGGCGGTGTCGATGGCCGCAGCCGCCGGGGCCGAGGTGTGGGGACAGACCGGTAGCGCCAGCAAGGCCGAGTGGCTCGAGGGCCAGGGGGCACGGCGGGTGGTGGTGGCCGACGCCCCGGAGTTGGCGGACCGGGTCGGCGACTACCGGCCGACGGTCGTCATCGACCCGCTCGGCGGCGGGTTCACCGGGGCGGCCATCACGGCCATGGCTCCCCGTGGTCGCCTGGTCATCTTCGGCACGTCGGCCGGCACCGAGGGGGAGGTGCCGTTGCAGCAGCTGTACCGCAAGGGGCTCACCGTGCTCGGCTACGCCGGGCTGATGGAACCGATCGAGCGGATCAACCAGGGCATCGCCGACGTCCTCGCCGACCTGGCCGGCGGGGTGTTCACCGCCCCGGTCGACGACGTGGTCCCCCTGGGCCGGGTCAACGAGGCCCTCGACCGGCTGACCGACCGGTCGCTGCGGGGGAAGGTGGTCCTCGACCTGCAGGCCTGACCCCGGCCGGAGGCGTCAGGCGACGAAGTACTTGGCCTGGGGGTGGTGGCAGATGATCGCTGAGGTCGTCTGCTCGGGGTGGTACTGGAACCCCTCGCCGACGCTCACGTCGATGCGGTC
>Ga0134126_10009997_pt1 | contig 11961 bp, 6 predicted proteins | sample KB31752_FD_96881 | JGI IMG/M metagenome (GOLD analysis project Ga0134126, IMG submission 96881) | Terrestrial soil microbial communities with excess Nitrogen fertilizer from Kellogg Biological Station, Michigan, USA - KB3-175-2 | ecosystem: Environmental > Terrestrial > Soil > Unclassified ...
AAATGATATTGAACAGCGCCGGAAAAATGGCGAACGAATGCTGGTTGAAAATCCCCGAACATTTTCCCGACGCCATTTTGCACAACCATGTTGTTATGCCCAACCATGTGCACGGAATTATTGAATTGGCAAGTCGGCATGTCGTCGGGGTTCAAAACGTTGGGGTTCAAATTGTTGGGGTTCAAAATTTTGAACCCCAACAACAAAATCAATTTCAACATATTATACCCCGTTCAATCGGGTCAATTGTCCGGGGATATAAAATTGGGGTAACAAATTATTTCCGAACCCATACCGATGTTTACCAGGTTTGGCAACGCAATTATTACGAACGCATCATTAGGGACGAACAATCGTATTGGCGAATTTCGGAATATATCATAAACAATCCCGGGGCATGGGAGAATGATAAATTCTATGATAACCCTGGCAGGGGTTCAAAATTTTGAACCCCTAATCGCCCAATTATTACCGGTTGTTAAATCGGGGTAACAAATTATTTTCGAACCCATACCGGAATATATCATAAACAATCCCGGGGCATGGGAGAATGATAAATTCTATCGAAACGGTTAAAAAATGCAGGGGTTCAAAATTTTGAACCCCTGTTAATCGCCCAATTATTGCCGGATATAAAATCGGGGTAACAAATTATTTTCGAACCCATACCGGAATAGTTCATAAACAATCCCGGGGCATGGGAGAACGATAAATTTTATGGCGGGGGTTCATCCCGATTATAGGGGTTCAAAATTTTGAACCCCAACCATCGTACCAGCGGATTTCGGAATAGTTCATAACAATCCTGGGGAATGGGAGAATGATAAATTTAATTGCAACCCTGGCAGGGGTTCAAAATTTTGAACCCCTAATCGCCCAATTATTACCGGTGTTAAATAATCCACGCCGTCATTGCGAGGAACGAAGCAATCTCTATGCTATGCAGATCGATCAGATGATTGTTGAGAGATGAATATAGCCCGTCGGGGCCTTTAGAAGGGAGATATTTCTACTACTTCAACAGTAGATTTAATTAATTATCTGCTTTCTGCTTTATCTATTCTTTGTTTAATTAGTTCTGCTGTAGCCCAATACACCTCTTGCCGTTCTTCGAGTGTAAGTCCTAGTTCGTCAAAAATTATATCATCAATTTCTTTTCGATCTGCTATTGGCTTAGGATATTGACTTCTTATTGAAACGTTTTTGTCAAAACCCATTTCCTCAATTATAACGCCGATGGTTCTTTTTCTAAGTTTACTATAAGCATCAATTAATTGTGGATGATTTCTATTAGGAATTACTAATTCAAGATTTCTAAATTCGGGGCCATAAAACAACAACACGCCGTCCCCCATATTTTTCCTGCCGGTAACTAATACATTCATGAGACAAAGTGTACTATTTAAACTAGCCAAAAAAATTTGCTTTTTTGTTTTGTCTTTGAATTCAGCAACAAAAAAAGTGTCACCAACAGCATAATCTCCCCCTTCCATAAAAAAAAGACGCGACCCTATAAATCTGTTAGAAATTACATCAGGTATCTTATACCGTTTGATGCCTTTTTTATATTTTGATTTCTTTCTATTAATAAAATGAGGTATTTCAGAAGGCGTATGGTATATTTTAGTAACAATTTTAGATGTATTCAAAAATGGAATATCTCCATCGATTGGATTTGTCGCTTCTTCGAAATATTCAAAAGCTTCTATCGTGTTTCTTTGTGAATATGTTATCAATTCCTTTAATCGAGTAATTTTCAGTTGACCTTTATTTTTAATACTAAAATATATTTCCGGAGAATATAACCATTTGCCGCCCCATTTGTCCCCTATAAATGAAGCAGTTTGATCATCAAAACCTTCTTCCCAAAGTTCTTGCGGCTTTTTGGAAATTATGCGATAATGTGTACGAAAGATATTAACATCACAATGTTCTTGTTCTATAAGCAACGGCGCATAAGATATTTCTACATAGTCGGCATTATTCATGACAAATTTAACTAACTCTCCCTTGGGCTTTAATACCTTATACTGATCATCTTGTAGACTATTATTTATCAATGCGGAATGTAAATAAATGATGGTATTTACTTTAGCGTTGAAACTGCGAATATTACAATCGTAGACAGCATAAATTTGGGTGTGTTTTAATAGGAACTGTTGAATATAACTTCCATATTCAACATCTAGCCATGAATTTGATATAATAAAACATAAAGTACCTTTGCTATTTAAAAGTGCTGGTGCTAAAAGTTGAAAATATACGTACAAGTCACTTCTACCAGGGACCTTGTTACCATAGACGTCTATGGTCTTTAATTTATCATTGATTTTAGTTTTAGCTTTTGTTTTCAAAAAAGGATAAGTTTCTATTACTTTCATTGAAAGCTTCTCTTTGTAAGCTTTATTCAAGTTTGCCCTTTCCTGTTTGTTTTGTGGCAATAGCAGTCTTTCTAATTCGATGGCATCCTCGGCAGGTAAAATATCCTCTTGTCTCACATATGGTGGATTTCCAATAATTAAGTCAAATCCACAATCTTCTGGGATTAAAAATATTTCCATGAAGTCAATATCATAACTGAATGGCAATCGCCCCGTCGTCTTTATAGAGCTGAGGACTTTGTGCAACTGCTCATTTTCACGTTCGAACTTCTCAATTTGTTCCTCAAAAAGGTTGCCTTTTTTCTCGGTGCCAAAAATATCTTGCTGACCAGTTCCTTTAGATAAGCGCTTGATTTCAAATGAGTTCTCTGAAATCAACTCTTTAATAAACTCTTTAAATACCAATAATTCCTCGCTTTTCAACTTTTTATAATTATCTCCAGACTCCGCTTGGTTGGTAATGAAATCTTTCTTTTTCTTTATGAAGGCATTTAATTTTCGACTGGAGCTGGTATCTTTTTTCCTGCTTTTAAAAAGACCCTTTATTGAAAAACTTGAATTACCTATTTCCTGTAACAGGCTGTTTCCTTGCCGAAGTTTAAAATCCAAGTTAGGTAGCAAGGGTTTTTTAGTTAATTCATCGATCGAAAATTCGACATCTGCAATCATATACAGCCAAAATCTTAGTTCAGCTATTCTTACCGCCCACTCTTTAATATCAACTCCATAGATGGATTCTGATATTATTTGTTTCTTTAAGTAGAAATCGTCTTTTTGGCTGTGTATATTGCCGTTTACTTCGTCAATACACCTAATTAGTTCTACTTGTAATTGTATTATTCCGATAAGCATCGATCCCGACCCGCAAGAAGGATCTAAAACAGTTACAGAGAGGACAGCGTCTCTTAGTTCCCTATTATCAAGTTTAAAGCGCTTTAATAAATCGAGTTTATCCGTTGGCTTATCAAAACAAAAATGATATAAAAAATCACGTGAAATTTTTTTAGATAATTTCTTATTAAGAACTTCTACAAAACTTCTTCGCGTCATAAAATTTATTTCCGGTCTTTCGGTATAGACAATGCCATTTTCTGCGTCAATATCATTGAGATCAGTTGCGTTGATCATTCCTTCATACATTTTTCCCAACAACTCCGGATTGATCTCTAAATTAATCTCGTCCGCCGTACCTTCAGAAATATTAAAGAGATAACCTTGAAGAAAATCATAAATATCCGCAAATAAAGAATCCTCTAATAAAAACCCATCTTCGTCGGATGGCGTAAAGAGGCCGCCATTTAAATAGGGGAATTCAAGGATGGTCGTGTGATATTTAGATGGAAGTGATCTGAAAATATCAGGGTCGTTAAATGCCGTTCCGTTAAATGCTTTAAAAAAAACTTTGTTAATCCATTTCTCGTGGAACGAATTCTTGGGTTGATTACTTTCCTGGTAATCTTGCCAAAAATGGTACAAAAATTCAGAGTCGGACATCAACCATCCTTTTTTCTGAATGAAATAAACAAACATCATTCTATTAAGGAGGTTTAAAGCACCCTGATGTGCTTTTAATTTGTCCTTAATTTTACTAGGATAAATTGAACGTATAATTTTTATTGATAACTGCTGATAATCTTTGTAGAACTGCTCATTTAAAATACTAGTATCGAAAACCTTTTGCCACCCTTTGTATAAATCCGAAAAATTGTCAACATTGTTTTTTCTGTCATATTGCTTTATAGCCTCAATAGATAAGGCTTTTAGTATTCTTTTGTGACCTTGGTGTGTATTTAATTCACCGGCAGTATTTAAAGAATAATCTAAATTTAGTAACAGGCTGATTTTGCCGATTTTTTCTCCTTCTCGCCATGTCTGCTTATATTTAATTCTTTCCCCAGTTGCAAATGAAATAAAGTTCATATATTTAAATATTACAGTCACTGGAGTATACGGGAATGAACGATTAAAAGAACGAGTGATTTCAGCTAATTGACCTCGACTAGGTAATAAACCTTCCTTTTTACCCTTAAGTGTTACTCCAAAAATCAACAGCCCCTCGTAATCTTTTTTAATGTTTTTTACCTTCGACAAATCTTTGAAGGTTTCCGTTCCATCAAAAATTTCGTCATTTACCATGCCCAAAGCGAATACGTCATTAATTAACGCGTGTGCCTCGTTGCCCGCGTTAAAATTATCGCCCAATATTTCTTTTGCGGAGGTTGGAGCATCGTCTATATAATTAACTGGAACATTAAGTTCTTCAAACAGTGCCTTTAGAGCACTAATAAATGTGTCGGTATTTAATTTTTTTATAGATTCCATTTAACTTACGATAAACCAAGTAATCAAATCGAAATTGCCCTTTGAAAACTTTTGAGATGCAGGTCCCTCTGACTTGAGTTTTTCTATCGCAGTTTTACTTCCGGCTTTTAATTTATTTAACACGTCTAGTGTAGATTTACTCATTTTTCGCTTTAATGTGCCATCTTCTTGAATTTCTTCCTCATTTGCTTGATTTTTTAACCATGTAGATAATGCGGAAGATAGATGTCCGATAGATTTAGGTTCGCCCTGATCAATATTTTGAGGAACATAACGAACTTCCTCTTTATGTTTTGTTAAAGCATCTAAAACCTCTTTTTGGTTAAGAAGAATCGACTTTCCAGAATGGTTAATATAAATTAATTCATACCCTTTGTAGTTAGAGTACAATGTCTTTGAAGGGTTGCTCGGATAGCCTAATAGTGCTATCACTCCTTCCTCCGAGCAAATATCTCGTTGCCCTTTGAAGCCAGTATAAATGCCATTTGGCATTGATTTATAGAAATTTTCATTCTTTCTTAATTCTTCCAAGAGTTCCTGTCTAAATTTCTCTAAGGACAAATCATCAAAGCCAAGACCCTGCTCGTTGACTTCTATTTCGTCCCAGGATGATTGCATTTGTTCCATCATTCTTGCCTTTTGGGTTTGCTCTAAATTTTCATCCTCAGCCATTTCTTTAAACGTATCTGAGAAGTCAAGATGCACTTCTGAGCCAGCTAGTTTCATTGCAGCCATACGCTGTTCGATTCGACCTTGTAGATTTAAATAAGAGTTTATATTATTAGATGGCCAAAAATTAATTCCGAATATTTTTTTGTTTGGTGAGCCTAATCTATCAATTCGTCCCATTCTTTGGACCACCCGTACCGGATTCCAATGAATATCATAATTCACAACCATATCGCAGTCCTGTAAATTTTGCCCTTCGCTGAGGGCGTCTGTTGCAATTAATATATCAATAGGATTTTGTAATTTCTCATAAGTACGTTTGTCGTTATCAGCAATCCATGTTTGCCATTTATCGAATTGTTTTAATGGATTTTCATTATTAGAAAAAGGGGCAAAAGCCCACTCTTTCTCTTTAAACAACTTTGTAAAAGGAGCAAAGCGTTCCAAAACCGCTTCAAATTTTTTCGTTTCGCCATCTTCATTCCAAATCCTCGATACTTCACCACTAACGGCTGCTACTTTATCAAATCCCCGTGCAATCAATTGGTCGTATAGATAAAATGCGGTGTCTTTGTAAACAGTGAAAATAATTATCTTATTGTTTCCATTGTTCTCGCCCGTTCTTCGCTTTTTTATAATTCGATCGATCAAAGCTTCAAGTTTGTCATCCTCGCTTTTATAATTATTGGCTTTTTTTACCTCTTTATCTATTTTTTTATCAAATTGGTTAAGGTTAGACTGAAGCAATTGTAAGGCTTCAATATCCGCTTTTAAGTCTGTTTTGAAGTTTTCGATATTGCCGGAGCGGTCTATATCGACTAATCGCGTTTTCCTTTTTTTACCTAAAGAGAAATCTTCTATTATCGCTGTAATTTCATCATCTTCAAAAATTATTAATTGATCTTCAGTCCATCCTGTTTCCTTTTTTGTTTCCTGGTATTTTTTAATTCTGTCCAATGCATTTTGATGGTGATTCAATATCTTTTCGACAGTGGATTGAAAGGAACACCAAGAAGATTCGAGGCGCTTAACAAGAAGAATGTACATCATTTTCACCAGGAAATGGTCTCGTTGACGTTCATCGTGCAACACGTCTGCATCTTCAAACTCATCGATATAAAATGATGGCTGGTAGCCTGAGAGCATCGGGGGAAAATGATTGAAAAGCTCCTCAAAACTTTCAAAGTTGCCTATCTGATTGGGTGTTACAAAAATATTTTCAGGAGATGCTTTTAGAGGAAATTCCAACCCGTTTTGATGGCCCTCAATCATTTTTCTAGTTCGCGCTACCGTCAATGCATCGGTAAGTTTAAAAAAATTGGGCGGTATAGTTTTAATAAAGTCCCCAATCTTGGGTTCATGCTCTTGCGTCCAATTATTAAAAGCATTTTGGGCAGCTCTGAAGGTCGAATCAATGTTTTTTATGTCTAGTGATTCTTCGAACCCATTAACATTGCCACCAACAATAAGCTTAAATTGATTGCGAATATCCATCAACGAGTTGTTGATTGGCGTAGCAGAAAGCATTAATACTTTAACGTCGTCATTTTTAGAAAGTATTTGTTCGATCAAAAATTTGTATCTTTTTGATTTATCGTTACGCAAATTGTGACTTTCATCTATCACAAAGAGTTTAGGTTTATCGCTTATGAATAGCTTATCGCTTCGATCATGGTATTTCTCCAGTAGGTCAACAGAAAGGTCAGTTTGAAATCTGATAAAATATTCAAATTGGTCCCTCTCAAACTTTGAGTTTTGATGCTTCTGATGAGCCCTCCAGTTGTTTTGAAGTTTTTTTGGACATATTAAAATTACTTCGCGACCTTGTAATTGATAAAACTTCATTACAGCTAACGCTGACCACGTTTTACCTAATCCCACCGCATCAGCTAAGATCGCTCCTCCGTACTTCTGAAGCATTTTGATCAAACTTAAAACACCTTTTTGTTGAAATTCAAACAAAGAATTGTATATGAGCGTGTTTTCAAGTCGTCCTATTTGTCTGTTAAACTCAGGGTTGTCTTTCTCAAGTAATAGTTCCTCCCCGAATAACTCAAAAAGAACTTTATAATAAAGCTGCTTTGGAGTATATTCAATGAATATTTTTTTGATTTGGTCAATCAAATATTGCTTGAATGGAATTTTAGTTATTCTACCTTTTTCATCAACTACAGTTTTATAATCATGTGCTTGCGGTCTCAACCAAAGATTTTCAAACCATTTTACAAGTTCGTGATATTGCGGATCAGAACCGAAACTAGCTATGTTTAATTCAACATTATTTGTGGTTTTTAATCCTACTCCCGCCTCAGTTAGGTTTGAGCTTCCTGAAATGTAATAATCCTTTTGAGGGTCTTTATCAGCGTTTTTATATAAATATGCTTTCGCGTGGCAGAAGTTTGGCTCTAAAGTTTTTGCATACACGTTTTCAAGCTCCAAAAAAGCGACCGCCTCCTTTGCGACTCTGCTTAGACTTAACGAAGAATCGATATCGATTTCTTCATTTAATAGGTCTAATGCTCGATCTTTATCTATATCAAAATTTACGATATCACCAAGTACAAACTTATACTCTTCGACTTTATCTTTAGTTTTTTGAGACAAATAGGCCAATGCGCCAATCGTAAAGTACCCAGTTACAACAGATAATTTTCCTGTTTCAGTATACTTTGAAATCCATTCATGGACTTTTAGGTTTTCATTTTCGTTGTCTAAAATCATCAGCTGACTATAAAGAATAATACATACTCTTGTTTTATTAAAATTTTACAAGTTTTTAAAGTTAAAGAAAGAAATGTGCCTAATTAAAATGAGGTTGTTGATAAACGGCTCGATTGCAGGCTTAATATAGGGATGTTTTTCAAAATAATCTAATTCTATAGTTATTCCCTTCGTAGTGTGCATGTCGCAAATGGCTAGCTATTACAGCAGCGACGCCGTAAGTAACTTATAGGAGCAAATATCGCGTTAAGGATTGAAGCGGATACAGGCCTGTGCCTAAAGCCTGAAGGGGTATGAGCGAAAAGCCTGGCCCGCCGAAAGGCGGGGAACGCCCAAAACAAAATATGCAGATGCTAATCAAAGCATCTGCACATCTGTCCCGCACATGCGGGACTCATCCGTATCCCGATAGTCATCGGGACAGGCACCCCGCATCCGCGGGACAGGTCTACAATTTAATCTCTTCTTCTTTACCGTTAAAGAAATGGAACTCCGTGATCTGGTAAGCGGGGTTGCTTTTTACTTTGATCCACTGGTTATATTTTAAAAACCACTTCATCTGGCGGTTGATCAGGCCCTTTTTAAGATAGGCCTGGATATAAGGGTGAACGCAAAGCGTAATGTTTTTTTCGTTTTGCTCGTCCAGTATATAGTTGAAGTTATTTTCAATATCGTCTACAAGCAATATCGTCGGCCGTAAAGTGCCGGTGCCGTTGCAGGCGGGGCAAACCTCGGTGGTCACGATATTCATTTCGGGCCGTACGCGCTGCCGGGTGATTTGCACCAGGCCGAACTTACTTGGCGGCAAAATGGTATGCTTTGCCCGGTCGTGCGACATTTCCGACCGTAAAAAGTCAAAAAGGTCCTTGCGGTTATTGGGCCTGTGCATGTCTATAAAGTCGATCACCACGATGCCGCCCATATCGCGCAGGCGCAGCTGGCGGGCAATCTCTTTAGCCGCTTCTTTATTTACCTGGTAGGCATTTTCTTCCTGGTTCTCTTTGTTGGCCGTGCGGTTACCGCTGTTTACGTCGATAACGTGCAAAGCTTCGGTATGCTCAATCACCAGGTAGGCGCCGCCGGCCAGGTTAACGGTTTTGCCGAAAGCCGATTTTATTTGCTTGTCGATGCCGTAGTGCTCAAATATTGGCACGCCGTTTTTATGAAAACGCACAATATTTTCAAGGTCGGGCGATATTTCATGAACGTACTGGCGCACCTCGTTGTACATGCCGTTATCGTTCACATAAATATGCTGAAAATCGGGGTTTAAAATATCGCGAAGCAGGGTAGAGGTGCGGTCAATTTCGCCCAGTACCTTTTTTGCGGGCTCGCAGCTGGGCAGCCGGGTGATGAACGACTCCCATTTCGAGATCAGGTCCAGCAGGTCTTTTTGCAGCTCGGCTACGCCTTTGCCTTCGGATACTGTGCGGATGATGACGCCGAAATGCTTCGGCTTTATGCTCTCCACTATTTTACGCAGGCGGTTGCGCTCGGTGTTGCTCTTTATCTTTTTCGAGATAGAGGTAACTTCCGAAAACGGCACCAATACTACATACCGCCCCGCGATGGACAGGTCCGAGCTTAAGCGCGGCCCCTTGGTGGAGATCGGCTCTTTCGCGATCTGTACAGGGATAAGCTGGCCTTTGGTTAACAACTCGGAGATTTTGCCCCCTTTGTTAATATCGCCTTCCAGCTTAAAATTATCCAACAGTTTCGACTGGTAACCTCCGCTGCGTACTTGCTTGGTTAGCTTAAGCAGGCTTTGCACCTGCGGGCCAAGGTCAAGATAATGCAAAAAGGCATCCTTCTCGTAGCCTACGTCTACAAAAGCCGCATTTAGCCCCGGCATGATCTTTTTGATCCGGCCCAGGTAAATGTCACCAACCGTATAATTGTTGCTGACCTGCTCTTTATGCAGCTCTACGAGCTGTTTATCCTGTAATAGCGCAATAGTGCTCCCTGCGGGGGATGAATCGATAATTAATTCTTTTATCAATGCTACTCCATTTCTTAAAACGGTTGTATCCGTTAGTTAATAAGTGGGTAAAAAACTAAGCCTGTACAATACAGGCATAAGCAAGGCTTACAGGGTTATTTCTTTTTATGTCTGTTCTTTCTTAAACGTTTTTTACGTTTATGGGTAGCCATTTTGTGTCTTTTACGTTTTTTACCGCTTGGCATAATACTAATTTTTTAATTGTTTCTACTTTTTTAATTCCTTTATATACTCGTCTATGCGCTGATCAAAAGTTGCATCAGGCACCATCTTCCTGCATTCCTGGTAAGCCGCAATGGCTTCTTTTTTCATGCCCAGCTGCTTGTAGCTTTCGGCCATATAAAAATAAGGCTCAGCTTCGGGCTTCTGTGCAATTAAAGTTTTAAACCGCTGTATCGCCTTTTCAAACTGGCCCGATTTCATGGCAAACATGCCCAGGCTCAGGTTCGCGTTCCGGTTATTAGGGTCCTGCTTAACAACGTCAAGCAGCAGCATAATGCCCTGCATCGGCGATCCGCCGTCGGGATCGGTCATCCCTAAGCTGGTTTGGTTCACGTAGGCAACCCCGAGCCCGGTTTTCGCATCCAGGCTTGCAGGCTGCAGTTTCGCGGCGCTTTTAAAACAGGCAATGGCGTTAGCCACAAATGCAGGCTGTGCCGCTGTATCCTGAGTAAGTTTAAACGCATCGTTAAAACGATTGCCGGCAGCCAGCCAGTTGTCGAACGTGTTTTCCTTTTCAGCAACGGCCTGGTAATAAAATGCAGCCGGCGCGGGTTGGTTTACATCGTCCCACTGTTTGGCCAGTTTCTTTTGCAAGGCCAGCTTAGCCTCGCCCGATGAATTTTTTAACTGGTTCTCCAGGTCGTTTATCTGCGCCGACAGTGCCGAACCGATCACCATTTTGGCGCCTGCCGATACCGTTTCGGCGGTAACGCTGGTCGCGGATTTTGTCGCTACTTTGGGCGCGTTGGCATGCCCGTCGTCCTTGGTTTTTGTTAATCCTTTTACGGGCAGCGTATACAAATAGCCCATAATAGCAACTACTATTACAACTGCGGCTATTTGTTTTTTATACATCCCGTTAATTATTTGGCGGCTTTATTACCCGACCTAACCTTATCAACAAAAGTTTTGGCCGGTTTAAAACTAGGCACAAAGTGCTCGGGAATAATGATGGCAGTGTTTTTTGATATGTTACGCGCTGTTTTCTTAGCCCTTTTTTTCACAACAAAACTTCCAAAGCCTCTAACGTAAACGTTTTCGCCGCCAACCATCGAGCTTTTAACCACTTTGAAAAACGCCTCAACAGTTTCCTGAACGTCAACTTTCTCAATACCTGTTTTGGATGAGATTTCAGTTATAATTTCTGCCTTAGTCATATCTGATTTTATTTTTTTAATGTATAATTACTTAACTGTTTTGGGGTTGCAAAAGTATCGCTTTATTACTAAAGATTGAAATAATTGACGCATTTTTTTTGTTTTGGATCAAAACACGAAGGAAAAAGACGATCCGGCCCAACCGCACATCCTTTTCTGGTTACTTTTACAAGCAATGAATTTTAATAGCGAGTTAGCCGGCTGGTACCATGAAAATAAACGTGCGCTGCCCTGGCGCGATACAAAAGATCCCTACGTGATATGGTTGTCCGAGATTATTTTGCAGCAAACGCGTGTGGACCAGGGGCTTCCGTATTTTAATCGCTTTCTCGAAAAATATCCCGACGTCAATAGTTTCGCTTCCGCGGACGAGGACGCGATACTGAAACTATGGCAGGGCCTGGGCTACTATTCAAGGGCTCGCAACATGCTAAAAACCGCACGGGCGGTACAGGAGCGTTATAACGGGAAATTTCCGCAAACCTATGCG
>Ga0134126_10009998_pt1 | contig 11961 bp, 10 predicted proteins | sample KB31752_FD_96881 | JGI IMG/M metagenome (GOLD analysis project Ga0134126, IMG submission 96881) | Terrestrial soil microbial communities with excess Nitrogen fertilizer from Kellogg Biological Station, Michigan, USA - KB3-175-2 | ecosystem: Environmental > Terrestrial > Soil > Unclassified ...
ACAAATCCCGGAGTATCGTCACCCCAAATAAAAGAACCAGTAAATGAAACGCCGCCTACTCCCTGGTACCAGTCACTTGTAGGTGTTACGATAATACGTATTCTCTGAGTTAGTGGTGCAGCAAGAAAAACGGTTGAATCAGTTGTAATATTAATATTGAAAGGGCGGTAATCTTCAGAAACACGATTAAATATTTCGGTGATTTGATCGTCGGTTAACGCGGCAGGCAAGCAATAAAATGTGGTGCCACCGTTCCATGATGTCCCGCTTACAGTTTGCCCGTCAAAATCAAGAAAAATGGTTGCTTTCGCAGAAGGGAAACTGCTCAATTTGGGCAAAGAATAAGATTTAAATGAAATCAGGATCATCAGGGTTAAAATAAAAGATAGGGTCTTTTTCATGGTAATAGGATTTTGAAATATTGCCGTTTTTAGGGAAACGGTTTTGGGGGATTAATAATCCTCAATTAGGTCATCGGTTTTTATTTTAGTCATAGAATAAGAGCCATTATTTTGTTTTTTTAATTCATAGCCATCCGCATAATTTTGATTGGTTAGCCTTCCTACATAAGAAATGGTTTTATCATCATTAATTATTTTTGAAATGGTGAATAAAGTATTGTTTAATCCCGGCGATTTTACAATGACGGTATATAAATTATCGTATCTTTTAAGGGAAGAAGTAACGATTCCATTGAAAGCGAAATCTGCGAAATTAATTTTAACTTTTCCTCCTTCTTCTACTGTAAATGCTTTATCTAACTCGCTTTCAGGAGTTGGTAATTTTTCCGCATATTTATCAAAATGATTTTCCCTGTTAGACGTGAGAATCTGGGCACTTCCTGTGTAGGATAAAGTGATGGACAAACATACTGCCACCATTTTGTACATGATTTTCATGGTTAGGATTTTAGGTTTTATAAATCTTGGACGGTTATAAAACGGTAATCACTATGAAATATTTCATATACCGATGAAAATCAAAGCCAATTTAGAAATTTGGGTGAAAGTACGCTGCAAAAAAGTATTAATACTGATTGGTACTTAGTAAAACTAAGGTACAGGCTTGTTGGGTGAGGATATTTTTTTCTTTTGCCAATGAATCGAGCTCTTCGTTTTCAGCTCCGGGATTAAAAATAATACGTTTAGGATTTTGAGAAAAAATATATTTATAATAGGGCTTTTGATTATTTGCATTCAGGTAAAGTGTAACTGTATCAAGGTTTTCAATTGGTTTTTCTTCTGATACAACTTCTACATCTTTAACTTTTCCCGTGTGCTTTCCAATTGCCACTACATCGTGGCCTTTGTCTCTTAATTTTTGGACGGCGAGATAACTATACCGCTCAGGGTTTGTTGTGGCTCCTAAAACCAGTGTCTTTTTATTTTCCATATTGTTATCTCATTTTTAATAAAGCAAATTTACTAAAACTCTTTTCCGTGGGTAGATTTTACCAAACGATTAATGAGAAAAGGAAAAGGTTTTATGATGCGAATAAAAATATTGGTAAGCTTTTCTTTTCCAAAAAACCGCTGAATATTCCTACCATTTCTTAATCGCTTTTCAAACCGTTTTTGCCATTCATTTTTATAGTTTATTTCCATTTGTTGGCGGCTAATGTCCCCCTTTAAATAAGAAGAAATATTTTCATAAGCAATCTTTGATGAATGTAATGCCATGCTCATGCCATTTCCACAGAGCGGTGTGACCATTCCTGCTGAATCGCCCAGCATCAAAATATGATTTTCAATTTGATCTTTTTTATCAAAGCTGATTTGCGAAATGGTAACAGGCTCTTTAAAAACAAATTCGGATTCCGTAAATATTTCTTTCAAAAATGGATTTTTAAATAAAATATTTTTCTCCATTTCCTTAATTGAATTATGATTATTTTTTAAATTTTCTGCAGTGGTAAGATAACATAGGCACGATACGCCATTTTCAATTTTTGAAACGCCACAATAACCATTTTCAAAATTGTGCAATGCGATGGTATCTGCCGGAAGATTTATTTTTACATGGTATTTTACGCCGATATAATTATTTAGTTTGTCTGTTTTTTGATTAATAAAATTACGCTTCCATTTCACATCCAGGTTGCTTCTTTTACCGAAACTGCCGGCAACTATTTTTGAAAACACTTCGCCACCATTGTATTTTACTGTAAATATTTCATCGGCAAACAAAACATCAGTTACTTTAGTTTCTTCATAAATAATAACGCCCTTTTCAAGAGCGATTTTTTTAAGTTCATTATCCAGAAAAAAGCGGCTGATGCCAAAGCCACCTAAATCTAAATTCGTTGTGATAGTATTGCCATTTGGAGAAGAAACGATTAGCTTTTTTATGATGGGTAAAGAAAGATTGGAAAGTTCCAATCCTAATTTTTCAATAAAATTCCAGCTTTCCAGGCTAATGTATTCACCACAAACTTTATGAAACGGATATTTTTCTTTTTCAAACAAAATGGTTTTGTATCCTGCTTTTGAAAGTAAAATCGAAAGAGAAAGCCCCGCCAGGCCGCCACCAATAATGGCGGCAGTAAACGAAGAAATACCTGCATTTTCTATTTTATCTTTTTTCCCTTCATTCATGGTTTTGAGAATTAAAAACCATTATTAAAAACCGGAAAGCCCATTTCCATTTTATCGAATAATTTCTAACGCCTGCTTTTTCTAAAATATTTTTCCATTCATTTTTTTTAAACCCGCGTAAAACTGAAATCGGTGCATCGTTTTTTACGAGATAAGATTTAGAAAAGAATTTTGTTGCGGATTTTATAAATTGATAAGCAATTGGGTGGCGGTGTAAATCATTAATAAAAAAGCCGATGTTTGAATTTTCTTTCATCCATTTCATCATTTTTATTAATTCCTCATCTGAAAAATGATGGCAAAAAAGTGAAGAAAAAATAATATCCGGTTTCTCATTTTCAAATATTACATTTTTGTAATCGGACACCATAAAATTGGCATTTTCAACCACTGATTTTTCCCTTGCAAAAGCCACACATTCCTTGTTAATATCAATTCCAATAAAACGCGCTTCTATATTTTCTTTGATACAAAATTTGTAAAGTGCGTTTAAATTATCACCACCGCCGCAGCCAATTTCGCAGGCAGAAATTATTTTTTTTTGTCCCAATAATTTTCTAAAGCTGTTGATGGTAATTGAATGGCCGCCAAGATGGGAGTTGATCCAATCAAGTTCTTTCATATTCAAAGCAATATCACCGAAGGGAATATTTTTTTGATCAAGAATTTCTTTTTGAAACGAACGTTTTTTATAATCAATCATTAGATAAAATGAAAGTTTCCATCGTAAGCCCGGGGCCAAAAGCTGCGCCAAAAATATTGGATTTGTTTTGGTTCTGATTATTCATCGACTCCATAATTTCTTTTAACACAAATAAAATAGTAGGCGAAGACATGTTGCCATAATCTTTTAAAACCTGGTAAGAATATTTCAAATCTTCATTGGATATGGAAGTGCTTTTTTCAATGGCAGATAAAATTCTTTTGCCTCCGGGATGAATACACCAATGAGAAATGTCATCATCATTCATATCAGCATTTCGCAAAGCATTTTTTAAAAGATGATTAAAATCCTGTTCTATTAATTCGGGAACGTAACCCGAAAGCTGCATCAAAAAACCAGAAGAGGAAAGTTGCCAGCTCATGTGTTCTTTTCCATTAAAAGCCACTTCACTGTAAAAACTTTTTAAGTGAATTCCTTCAAGGTTATTATTATCATGAGTAATTAAAAGTGCGGCGGATCCATCACCAAATAAAAGCCCTGACGCAATATTATCGGCAGTGGTTTGTTTTTGAAAATGCAGCGTGCAAAGTTCTGTACATACTATAATTGCTTTCGCATTTGGGTCATTTTTACAAAATGAATCGGCAAGTTTCATCGCATGAATCGCTGCATAGCAACCCATAAAATTAACAGAAGTTCGGAAAATACTTTTGGGCAAATTCATCATTTCCATTATTTGCAAATCCAGTCCCGGCGCGCTCATTCCGGTGCAGCTCACGGTAATCAAATGAGTGATTTCCTCTTTATTTATTTTTTGTGCAATACATTTTTCTGCAGCACTAACTGACAGTTGGGGTGCAGTTTTATTGAACCAATCCATTCTTTTTTCAAGATTGGGAAAAGGTTCAAGGTTTTCCGATGCGGGATAAAACTCCCAGTCCCCGGCATTCAAACTGTAATCAGGAATAGTAGAATACCTGGATTGGATAGCGCTCTGGTGATACAAAAACCGAAGTTTTCTTTTTTCAACATCATTCATCGCATAAACATTCTGCATGAAATTTAAAATATCCTTTTGTTCATGCTTGTAAGAAGGCAACGCCGTTGATATTGAAACGATTTTACTCAAATGATTTTTAAAATTAATAGTATGATAAATCCGAGATTAGTACCAACGGAAGCAAGTACATTCATTCGCATGGTGTTTTTAAAATTGGCTTCGCGATCATTCTTCGCCACTTTTAAAAACCAGCTAAAAAAATATACGATAATGGGAAGCATAAAGATTTGAAGAATTATAAATTTAAAAAAAGCGGATTGAGAATAAAAATACCATCCCAAAACAAAGAAAGCAAAAGCATATATAATGCCAGTAAAAATGAAAGTGCCTTTATAGCCCAATAAATAGCTGATGGTAATTACTCCATCGTCATAATCTTGCTGATGCTGATAAATTTGCGTTAGCGGATAAAACCCCCCGATTAATAAACTCGAACCAATCATTGCCAAAACCGGAATTTTTGATGAAAGATCATTACTGCTTCCATAAAAAACTAAAAAGAATGTTACTGCTCCCTGGAAAATAACTACTGTTAAATAACCGGCGACAGGATATTTTTTGAGACGGATCTTTCTGTAACTGTAAGCTCTTGAAGCCAGAATGTATAGAAAGATTCCTGTTACAAATAATGGTGAAATTATTAAGCTCAATAAAAGAGCAAAAGCATCCATAAAAATGGTAGTGTAAAATAAAAGCGGTGCAGGCTGCATCGGATTTTTTAATCCGCCTACAGAGGTTGTATCCCGGTCCATGAAGCTGTTGTAGCCATTGCTGGACGGATAAACCAATACATGCAAAATAAAGAAAATTAAAATAGCATTTCTCCAATTAATTACAGGAACCTGGCTCAAAGCGAACCAATAAACCGGCATTAAAAAAAAGGAAAAATGAAAACGAAGAAGCTGTAAGGTTGACTGAAATTTTAAATTCACTATTAAATTTAATCTTATTTTTAAAATCAGGCAGAAAAGAAATTGGTTTACTGTTTCCAGTAAACCAATAAATATCTGTCATTTCTATTTTGTAAAATGTTATACCAGCATCGTAACCGGATTTTCCAGGAACTTTTTCACCGTTTGGAGGAAAGCTGCTCCTACAGCGCCATCTATGCTTCTATGATCGCAACTCATGGTTACTTTCATCACATTAGTTACTGCAAAAGCATCTCCTTTTTTCACTACTTTTTCTTTTATGGCGCCCACTGCTAATATGGCACTATCCGGAGGATTAATGATTGCAGTAAATTCATCAATATCCATCATGCCCAGGTTTGAAATGGTAAATGTATTACCACTGAATTCTTCCGGTTGAATTTTTTTGTTTCTCACTTTTTCATACAACTGGCTTGCGTCGGCGGCAATTTGCGAAAGTGATTTTTGATCAGCAAAGCGAATAACAGGAACAATTAACCCATCAGGAACTGCTACTGCAGAGCCGATATGAATGTGTTTGTTCTGGCGGATAAAATCTCCTCTCCAACTGCTGTTTACCGCCGGATGCTGGCGAAGCGCCATTGCACAGGCTTTTATTACCAAATCATTAAATGAAACTTTAACCGGGCTAATTTCATTTATGCTTTTCCGTGAGATGATGGAATTGTCCATGTTGATTTCCATAGTCAGATAGAAATGAGGTGCCTGGAATTTGCTCTCTCCCAAACGGCGTGCAATAGTTTTTCGCATTTGTGAGTTCGGAATATCCTCATAACCTTCCTGCCCTATTTGTGTAAAAGGTTGAATTGGTTGTGCTTCTGCGGCTTTTTTGCCTTCCGGTTTAGGCGCGGCGGAAGGAACAAAAGAATCAACATCTTTCTTTACAATTCTGCCGCCGTCGCCACTGCCTTCTACCTGTGATATATCAATACCTTTTTCTTCAGCCAGTTTTTTTGCGAGCGGTGAGGCTTTTATTCTTCCTCCTTCAACCGAAACTGGTTGCGGCATTGCATTATTTTGAACAGCGGGTTGTTGAGTTGCTTTTTCCTGAACTGGATTTTTTTCTTCTACCTTTTCTTCTGCCTTCGCTTGGTCCTGCGATTCCTGGGGTGCATTTTTTTGTGCTTCTACATAGGCACTAACATCTGTACCTGCCTTTCCGACGATAGCAATAATGCTGTTTACTTTTGCTGCTTTTCCGGCTTCAACGCCAATGTATAAAAGTGTGCCTTCTTCGTAGCCAACCACATCCATTGTTGCTTTATCAGTTTCTACTTCGGCTAATGAATCATCAGCTTTTACTTTATCCCCCACTTTTTTATTCCATTGTATAATTTTTCCTTCGGTCATTGTATCGCTCATCAAAGGCATGCGAATCACTTTGGCATCATTAGGCAATTCTACATTTCCAGATTTTTTTGCCGGCTCTGTGTTTTCCTTTTTATCACTGCCGGGCTCTTTTTTATCATCTTTGGTATCCTTTTTTTGTCCCTTAGAATCTTTATTTTTATCTGCATCAAGTATAGACTGAAAGTCTTCTCCTTTCTTTCCAACAATCGCTATAATATCATTAATTTTTGCGGATTTTCCGGCTTCAACACCTATATATAATAGCGTGCCTTCTTCATAGCCAACTACATCCATCGTGGCTTTATCGGTTTCCACTTCTGCAAGCGAATCGTCGCTTTTTACTTTATCTCCCACTTTCTTATTCCACTGAATAATTTTTCCTTCCGTCATTGTATCGCTCATCAAAGGCATTCTGATCGCTGTAGCCATAGTATAAATTCTGTTTTTTATTTAAAATTGAGCTGTGAAATTAATGCAATTTCAGGAAATGATTTGTATGGTATTTTTTATTGAAATTCTTATAGATAATAAGGCCTGTAAATTTTTCCAAGTTGGTGCCGGTTTTTTAAAAATCGCAAAGGTTTTTCTCAACTATTCTTTAAAATAAGTATGAGCAAAAATAACTGCGGTTAAAAGTATGAAAAGCGCCATGAGAAAAAAATCTTATGGTTTCGGTTATTGTAAATTTGTGGTAATTAAAATAAAAAATTTACAAACAAATGGCAGAAATAGAGATTCATCCACATAAACCTTTTGTTCCGCCAAATGCAAAAGTGCTGATCCTTGGAAGTTTCCCTGGTAAAGGCCATGCTATATCCGAATCTGCAAATGAGTGGTTTTATTCTTCCAAACGAAACCAGTTTTGGAATATAATGAGAGGTGTTTATAACAAAGAATTAATTACCACAGAAAGTAAAAAGGCCCTTTTTATAAAACATGGTATTGCCATAGCTGATGTATTTCTGAAAATAAAAAGGAAGGAGAATAATAACCAGGATAACAATCTTGAAATAATCGCCTATAATGACAAAGCGCTCAAAAAGATTTTGAAAGAAAATAAATTTGAATCCATTTTTTTTACCAGCAAATTGGTCGAAAAACATTTCATGAAATTATTTCCTTCTGTTAAAAATGGTGAATGTTTGCCATCGCCATCGCCACGTTCAGCAAGGATGCCATTGCAACAAAAGATAAATGCTTATAAAATGAAATTACCTTGATAGTTTTTATAGTAAACGAATAAATAATCGTAATTTTTATTTTTTACAATCACAATTTACTCATCTCATCTTGCACAAATTCCATCAACGTTTTTATATTTTCGGGAGAGAAATCAAATTTTAATCCCGCCGCTTTATATAATTCAGGAAGTGTTTTTGTTCCGCCAAGGCTTAGCGCATTTACATAATTATCCAAGGCTTTTTCAGGATTTTTTTTGAATTGCATCCAAAGGCCGATGGCGCCTAATTGCGCGATGCCATATTCGATATAATAAAAAGGTACTTCGTATAAATGAAGTTGTTTTTGCCAGCCATTTTCAACAAATTTTTCCAGGCCGGAATAGTCGATTACACCATCAGAAAATTCATGGAATATCTCCATCCATTTTCCGGATCTTTCTTCAAGTGTGTGATTCGGATTTTCGTAAACCCAATGTTGAAATTTATCTATCACCGCAATCCAGGGGAAAATTGTAATCACTCTTTCCAGTTGGTGTTCTTTGGCTCTTTTCAAGTCTTCTTTATTATCAAAGAAAATATTCCAATGCTCCATGGTAAAAAGTTCCATCGCCATGCTGGCAACTTCGGCAATTTCCATCGGGTAATCTTTAAAAGAATTTAGCTCCAAAGTGTGAGTGAGAAAAGATTGAACCGCGTGCCCGCCTTCATGAACCATCGTCGTTACGTCGTGCATAGACTTAGCCGCATTCATAAAAATAAATGGAGCGCCACTTTCAGCAAGAGGCATATTATACCCGCCGGGTGCTTTGCCATTCCTGCTTTCAAGGTCTACATGTTTCATCTCATTCATCTTGCGCAGGCAATCGCCAAAAAACGGACGGAGTTTTGTAAAAACTTCTATGGTTTTATCAAGCAATTCTTTGCCAGTTTCAAAAGGTGCCAAAGGTTTTGTGCCTTCAGGTTCCGCTTCCATATCCCACGGGCGAAGATGTTCAAGCTTTAATTTTTCTTTTTTATGCTGATGAATTTTATTTACCAGCGGCAATACATGAAGTTTTACCGATTCGTGAAAACGAAAAGTGTCTTCTTTGGTATAATCGAATCTTCCGAGTTGCTTAAATTTAAAATCCCGGTAATTTTCAAAACCCGCATTGAGTGCTTCCTGGTTTCTTTTTTTTATCAATTGAGAAAATAAAACATTTAGTTCATCTTTATCCTGCAACCTTCTTTCACCTATTTTTCTATACACTTCTTCACGAAGTTTGCGGTCGGGGCTTTCAAAAAATTTTGAAGCTTGTTGCAGCGTGTATGCATTACCGTTTACCTCTACTGACATCTTACCGGTTATCATTCCATATTTTTGTTGCAGTACAGCAATTTCTGATTCGATAGGAATATTTTCTTCCCTGAAAAGTTCTATACTTTTTTTGATAGAACGGAGGTAGGTAAAATATTTATCCTTGTCGAGCTCATTAATAAAGGGAGAATTCACCAGTTTTTTATTCAGTTCAAAAGCATAAGGCTGAATTTTTGGCTGAATTTCCAAACAAAAGAAATTAAAAGATTCTTCAAGGTTTTTATCAGTTGTATCGCAGGTCATTTTTATCTGGCGCCAACATACATCTTCGTTGATTGCTGCTTCCAACTCGCTCATATCCTTCAGCCACTTTTCCATATCTTCTTTTGAGTTGATTTCTCTTTTCAGAAGTTCTTTAAAATATGGCTCAATAATTTCCCAGGAAGAAACCGTTAATTCTTCAGGTAAATAATTTCTTTTTAATTTTTTTATATCTGCTGTCATTGCTGAATTATTTAAAACCATAAAATATAGTAAACCGACAAATAAATAAGATTTTTATTCTGATATATTTGTAATAATTACTTTACACCGCGGCTCTCTATTTTTCTCGGTTTCGCCTGTTGTGGTTTTGCATTTTTTACATTTTCAACGCGGGTTGGTTTTGAAGCTTTTACATCTGCAGCAGTTTCTTTTTCTTCCTCTGTTTTTACTTTGATTTCAATTTTATTTTTTTCAATAATCTGAAACCATTTCACCATCTTTTTCATATCGCTAACATAAACCCTGTCGAAATCAAGGCCAGGGTAGGTTTTTTCAAAATAAGCTTTCAAAACTTTGCCATCTGCATTAGCTTCCGGCACTTTTTCTTTACTTTTCTTCATTGCCTCAAAAACTTCTGCCAGTGTTGAATTGTCTTTTATGGTATAGACTTCTATACTTTCAAGATGCGAAAAATTATGCTGGCGTGTGCTCACAAATTTTGTGGAATTATCTTCCAAAGATTTTACTACCGCGCCATCAGATTTTGATGATAATAATTCAAACAAACCGGGTAATCCCGTTACAGAAACTAGCTTATTGTATTCCATATTATGATTTTATTTTTTGGGAGTGCAAGATAATTGAAATGATTTTTAGTTTCCGTTAACAAAAATTGAAAGTAGCCCACATAAAAATTGATGAACGGTACACAGGTTTTCTTTAACATCATCGTCTAATATTTACTTAATCAATATTATGCTTAAATTATTTACTTCATTATTTTTAGTATTCGTTGTTTCCTTTTGTGTCAAAGGCCAGTCTATTTCTGGTAATATACAAGATGCATCTAATAATAGTGAAATATCCAATGCCACAGTAAAACTTTCCATCGCTGATTCTTCCAGCCTTCCGGTATTTACAGTAAGTAACTCGCAAGGAGATTTTATTTTTAACAATGTGCCTTCCGGAAGCTATATTATATCAATCACTTCAATTGGATATTCTGAATTTAAAAAGCAATTTGCCGTTATTGGGCAAAATATTAATTTGGGCGTTATCCCGATTTCAAAAACCGCAGAAACGCTTTCTACAGTTGTAATTAAAGATAATGCAGCCATGAAAGTGATAAATGACACGTTGCAATTTAGCGCAAATCAATACAAAGTAAATCCGGATGCTACCGCAGAAGATTTAATTAAAAAATTACCCGGAGTTACCGTTGACCAATCAGGAACGGTAACAGCACAAGGTGAAACCGTTCAGAAAGTAACGGTTGATGGAAAGGATTTTTTTGGCAATGATGCAACGGCAACTCTTCGTAACCTTCCTTCAGAAATTATTGATAAAATCCAGGTATTTGATAAGCTAAGCGACCAGGCACAACTCACAGGTTTTGACGATGGAAATACCACCAAAGCCATCAATATTGTCACTAAAAAAGACATGCGCAATGGACAATTCGGAAAAATTTATGCTGGTTACGGAACGGATAACCGCTACCTCGCCGGGGGGAATGTAAATTTTTTCAACAACAACCGGAGAATTTCCCTTGTAGGGCTATTCAATAATGTAAACCAGCAAAACTTTTCCACAGCAGATTTATTAGGTGTTACCGGCGGTGGCGGCCGCGGTGGCGGCGGGCAAAGAGGCGGTGGCAGCAGTGGTTTTAATGTCGGCCAACAAAATGGAATTGCTACGACTAATTCCGCCGGGATAAATTACAGCGATTCATGGGGAAAAAAAATAGATGTAACTGCCAGCTACTTCTTTAATAACAGCAATACTCATAACAACCAGGCGATTTCCCAACAAAACATAATAACAGCTGACAGTAGTTCTTTTTACAACCAACAAACTCTTTCTGATACGCGTAACAGTAATAATAGGGTCAATTTTAGAATGAACTATAAAATTGATTCGGCAAATACACTTCTGATTACCTCAAACCTGGCCTATCAAACTAACAATTCCACCAATTTTGTAAACGGAATAAATTTTATCGACGAGGCGCGGCAAGATACTTCGGGTAAAACTATAAATGATTTGACAAGCAATAATCATGGATATACAATCTCTAACGAAGTGCTTTTCCGACATGCATTTCCCAAAAGGGGGCGAAGTATTTCGCTGGGGGTTAATACCACATTTAATAACAGGTACGGAGAGAATTTTCTGAACGGCATCACGGATTATTTTCAGGCTTCAAAAATTACAGATACCAGCAATCAACTTTCCAGTCCGAAAAGTAATGTAAATAATTATAGTTTTAACCTGGTTTATACCGAACCAATTGGGAAAAAAACGCAACTACAAGCCAATTATAATCCGGCTTTCCAAACCAGCACAGCCGATCAGCAAACCTTTTTTTATAATAATGCGGATTCAAAATATTCCATTTTG
>Ga0134126_10009999_pt1 | contig 11961 bp, 10 predicted proteins | sample KB31752_FD_96881 | JGI IMG/M metagenome (GOLD analysis project Ga0134126, IMG submission 96881) | Terrestrial soil microbial communities with excess Nitrogen fertilizer from Kellogg Biological Station, Michigan, USA - KB3-175-2 | ecosystem: Environmental > Terrestrial > Soil > Unclassified ...
AGCGGCTCGGGGCCGAGGCCTTTCAGGAGCGGCTCGCTTTCGATCGCCTCGCGCGCGATGATCTTCATATAGCCGAAGCGGCGCGGATCGTTGAACACGATGTCCGCGCCCGAGGACATGCGAAACAGCACGTGGTCGTGCGCGGCATCCTTGCTGCGCGGAGTATGGAACTCGCCGGGCGTCGCCACGTCGCCGTTCTTCTGCACGCGAAATGAGCCGGACATGCCGAGATGCATGAGCAGCACGTCGCCCGAGGCGAGATCGGCCATGAGATATTTGGCGCGGCGGCCGAGGCCGGTCACGGTCTGGCCAGTCAGGCGCGCCACAAAATCCTTTTGAAAGGCAAAGCGCAGGTCTTTGCGCCGGGCCTCCGCGTGCAGAATTTTTGCACCTTCCATGACCGGCCGCAGGCCGCGGCGGACGGTCTCGACTTCGGGCAATTCAGGCATGGTGGGTCATTCACCTTATAGAGGTGACGTGATAGCCCCATTGCGCCGGGCGCGCTATGGTCCGGGGGACGGAGTTGTCGAGTTATGAACCGGCCGGGCGAATCCACCCATTTCGGCTTCCGCGACGTGACCTTGGGCGAGAAGCAGGGCCTCGTGAACGACGTGTTTCACAGCGTCGCCTCGCGCTACGACCTGATGAACGACTTGATGTCGGGCGGCCTGCACCGGACCTGGAAGACCATCATGGTCAACACGCTCAACCCGCCGCGGAACGAGCGGGCCTTCGCCCTGCTCGACGTCGCCGGCGGCACCGGTGACATCGCCTTCCGCGCGGCGCAAGCCTCCGGCACGGGTTTTCGCGCCACCGTCTGCGACATCAACGGCGACATGCTTGGCGTCGGCCGCGAGCGTGCGGCCAAGCGCCGTCTCGACGACCGCGTGAGCTTTGTCGAAGGCAATGCCGAGGCGCTCGCCTTCCCTGACCGCAGCTTCGACGGCTACACCATTGCGTTCGGAATCCGCAACGTGCCGCGCATCGATCTGGCGCTGAAAGAGGCCTATCGCGTGCTCAAGCCCGGCGGGCGCTTCTTGTGCCTGGAATTTTCCGCGGTCGACGTGCCGGGGCTCGATCGGCTTTATGACCTGTTCTCGTTCCGGGTGATCCCCGAGCTCGGCCGCGTCGTGACGGGCGATGCCGAATCCTATCGCTATCTCGTCGAGTCCATCCGCAAGTTTCCGAAGCCGGCCGCGTTCGCCGACATGGTCCGCGCCGGCGGCTTTTCCCGCGTCAACTGGCAGACGCTCTCCGGCGGCATCGTGGCGTTGCATTCGGGCTGGCGTTTGTGATCTCGGCCCTTACCCACATCGCGCGGCTCGCCCGCGCCGGCCTTGTGTTCGCGCGCGAGGGCGTCTTCGGCGTCATCGATCCCGCGCTGGTGCCGCCGCCCGGGCAACTCGCGCTGAAAATGGCCCGGCTGATCGAGCGCAGCGGCGCGAAGTCCGGACCAAGGTTGTCGCGAGCGTTGGAGCGGATGGGTCCGGCCTACCTCAAGCTCGGACAATTTCTGGCGACGCGACCTGACGTCGTCGGCGTGGTGCTCGCGCGCGACCTCGAGGCCTTGCAGGACCGGCTGCCGCCATTCTCGCAAAGCGAGGCGGAAGCCGTGATCGCTGCCTCGCTCGACCGCCCGATCTCACAGGCGTTTGCGAGCCTTGGCCCTGCGGTCGCAGCTGCCTCCATCGCGCAGGTGCATCGCGGCGAGGTGACGCGCGAGGGCGTGCGCCGGCCGGTCGCGGTGAAAGTGTTGCGGCCGAACGTGGCCTCACGCTTCCGCCGCGACCTTTCCGATTTCTTCTTTGTCGCGCACAAGGCGGAAGCCTACTCGGCGGAGGCGCGGCGGCTCAGGCTGGTCGAGGTCATTCACACCATGCAGCGCTCGGTCGCGATGGAGATGGATCTGCGGCTGGAGGCGGCCGCGCTCTCCGAGATGGCGGAGAACACCCGCGACGATCCGGATTTCCGTGTGCCCGCGGTCGACTGGGACCGCACCACCCATAACGTTCTGACGATGGAATGGATCGACGGCATCGCGCTGTCCGACCATGCGCGGCTGGAGCAGGCGCATATCGACCTGCCCGATCTCGGCCGCAAGGTGATCCAGAGCTTTTTGCGCCACGCGCTGCGCGATGGCTTCTTCCATGCCGACATGCATCCAGGCAACCTTTTCCTCGACAAGGAAGGCCGGCTGGTTGCGGTCGATTTCGGCATCATGGGTCGGCTGGGCCTGAAGGAGCGGCGCTTCCTTGCCGAAATTCTGCTCGGCTTCATCACGCGCAACTATCGCCGCGTCGCCGAAGTGCATTTCGAGGCGGGCTATGTGCCGTCGCATCATTCGGTGGAGAATTTCGCACAAGCGATCCGCGCCATCGGCGAGCCGATCCATAACCGCACGGCCGAAGAGATTTCGATGGCCAAGCTGCTCACGCTTCTGCTCGAGGTCACCGGCCTGTTCGACATGCGCACGCGCCCCGAGCTGATCCTATTGCAGAAGACCATGGTCGTGGTCGAGGGCGTGGCGCGCGGCTTCGATCCCCGGCTCGACATCTGGAAGACCGCCGATCCCGTGGTGCGCGAATGGATCGAGCGCAATCTCGGCCCCTTCGGCCGCATCCAGGGCGCGGTGTTGGGCGCGGGCGAACTCGCCCACCTGCTTTCGAAGCTGCCGGACATTGCCAATCGCGCCGTCACCGTGCTCGAGCAGCTCGAGACCATGACGCTGGAGGGTCTCGTCCTGTCGCCGGACACGATTGCCGCCATGGGCCGTAGCGAGGGCAGCAAGCATCGCTGGCGTACCATCGCGATCTGGATCATCGCTGCGACCTTCATCGGGATTCTGTTCGCCATCCTGCACTTGTGATTGCAATGCAATCACCTCTTTGATAGCATTGCTGTCAATCCGGGAAAGGGAGCAAATGGCGAGCCTGACCATCCGAAAGCTTGACGAGGGCATCAAGTCCTACTTGCGGCTGCGGGCGGCCCGCAACGGTCGCTCGGTCGAGGAAGAGGTACGGGTGATCTTGGGCGAGTACACCGAGGGCCGCCTCATGCCTGCCGGCGCAGCCCTCAGGCCCGCTACGAGCGCCCCGCCGGCGGCGACAATGCTCCCTGCAGCCGGTGAAGTCCGCGTCACCCTGATCATCGGCGGTGGCATCGCCGCCTACAAGGCACTGGAGCTGATCCGGCGGCTGAAGGAGCGACATATCCGCGTCCGCTGCGTGCTGACCAGGGCGGCGACGCAATTCGTCACGCCGCTCTCTGCGAGCGCACTGTCGGGCGAGCGGGTCTATGCCGATCTGTTCGATCCCGACAGCGAGTTCGACGCCGGCCATATCAGGCTCGCGCGCGACTGCGACCTGATCGTGGTGGCGCCGGCGACCGCCGATCTGATGTCGAAGATGGCGCAGGGCTCGGCCGACGATCTTGCGAGCGCGATCCTGCTTGCGGCGACCCGGCCGATCTTGCTGGCACCCGCGATGAATCCCGCGATGTGGAGCAATGCCGCCACCCGCCGCAACGCCGCGCAGCTCGCGCGCGATGGTGTTGCGATGGTCGGCCCCAATGCGGGCGAGATGGCGGAAGTAGGCGAAGCCGGCGTCGGCCGCATGGCGGAGGCGATCGAGATCGCGGATGCCGCCGAGCGCTGCTTGCGCCCGCCGCATCCGCGGCCCCTGGCCGGCCGGCGCGTGCTGATCACTGCAGGCCCGACGCATGAGCCGATCGATCCCGTGCGCTACATCGCCAACCGTTCGTCAGGCAAGCAAGGTTATGCGATCGCCGCCGCGGCGCAGGCCTGCGGCGCATCTGTGACGCTGGTCTCCGGTCCGGTCCAGCTCGACGACCCCCGGGGCGTCACGGTCATCCACGTCCAGTCCGCGCGCGACATGCTGAAGCGCGTCGAGGAGGCATTGCCGGCGGACGTCGCAATCTTCGCGGCCGCCGTCGCCGACTGGCGCGTCGCCAATGCAGGCGGGCAGAAGCTGAAGAAGACCGGCGCTGCGATGCCGCCGCTCGCGCTGGTGGAAAATCCCGACATCCTCGCCACCATCTCGAAACTGAAGGATAATCGCCCGCCGCTCGTGATCGGCTTTGCCGCCGAGACCGAGCACCTGATCGACAACGCCAAGGCCAAGCTCGCGCGCAAGGGATGCGACTGGATCGTCGCCAATGACGTCTCGCCCGCAACCGGCGTGATGGGCGGCGAGCGCAACACCGTGCATCTGCTGACGCGCCACGGCAGCGAGATCGAGGTGGATTCCTGGCCGGTCATGACCAAGCAGCAGGTTGCCGTCGAACTGATCGCGCATGTGGCGAAAAGCGTTTCGGAGGCATGATGCGGAATACGAGGCCGATGACGTCAATTTCTACACGCGTCATTGCAGCATGCGAAAGTGTCGGACTCTGGTCTGAAGGCGCCGGTGTTTCGCGGCGCTATCGGGCGTAGCGTTGACGGTTCCCGAGGAGGCGAGAGTGCACCTCTTTCAGAGCGAGCGTCTCGCGGACTCGCGGTTAAAAAATGGCCTCTACGACCGGCTGGTCGGGCGTTCGACATGAATTAGGACGGCGGCGACGATGGAAGGCAGCGCTAATCCGCAAGTCCCAAGGCAAAGGCCAGGGCGGCATTGAGTATAGCCATGTCTTGGCTGTCAAGACGCCCGATCTTCCGTCCGATCCGTTCACGTCGGATCGCAACTGGCTTGTCAGCCATGACTTGCGACCTGCGCCGCAGTCCATTTTCCGGGCTGGGATCGACGGTGACTCGAAAATCCGGAGCATTGGCCAACTCCGAGGTCAACTGACAGACAACGACCGAGGCGTGGCTCTCCGGCAAGGCGTTCGTTTGCACGATGACGGCTGGCCGGGGCTTGCCGTAGTCGCCGGCCGCGGCAACGGTGACGACATCACCGCGTTGCATCGGCATCGAATTCGGAGACCGCTTCGATCCATGTCAGGGCGTCCCGCTCGCGATCTGGATCGAGCGCGGCTACCTGCTTCGCCACGCGCCGTCTGACGGCGCGCGAACGCGAATCTGCGACTACGAGCCGCACCTCGCGCAACCCCTGTGTGCGCCGTCGCTGCCGCATCTTCCTCATTCGTTCGGCTGGCAGTGCCATGGACTTCTCCATCAACAACGCGCTAAATGTAACGCGTTACGGGCGGAATACAAGGCCGGCGTCACCGCTCGGCGTGTGTGGGGAAATCACTTGAGCCAGACGATCCAAGTCGACATCCAGCAATTGCCGCATGGCGAAGGCTTGCCGCTGCCCGCTTATCAGAGTGCGCATGCGGCGGGGCTCGATTTGCTCGCTGCGGTTGCCGAAAGTGTGCCATTGGTGCTGGAGCCGGGCCAATATGCGCTGGTGCCGACGGCGCTTGCGATCGCGTTGCCGGAAGGGTTTGAAGCGCAGGTGAGGCCACGCTCGGGGCTGGCGGCCAGGCACGGAATCACCGTCCTGAATTCGCCAGGCACCATCGATGCCGACTATCGCGGCGAGATCCAGGTGATCCTGATCAATCACGGCCAGCAGCCGTTCACGATTCGCCGCGGCGAGCGAATCGCGCAGATGGTGATCGCGCCCGTCGTGCAGGCGAAGCTCATGCCAACGGTGACGCTTTGCGAAACCGATCGCGGCAGCGGCGGTTTCGGTTCGACCGGCCGGTAAAACACGGATTCAGGTGTCAAAAAATCCGACCGATGCGTCTTAATACCGCTTTTTTCCCCAGCGAGATTCCCGTTCACGATCTGGACTCTTACTCCTGGAGTCTCCTTGGCGATATTGTCCTTTGATTCGCGCGTGGTGGGGAAATGCCGCGCGCCAAATTACGTTGTCTTGGGGCGCGAAGGAATGTCGGGCGTAATCGGGTCGATGCGTCGGACGCTGCTGTCGTGCTCGTGGCTGGCACGTAACGGCCTGATCGGGCTCGCCGCGACCGCCCTGCCACTGGCGACCCCCGCCCGCGCGGCCAACGCCTCCCTGTTCGGAACGTTCTCCCCCCTGCTCGACTTCAACCGCCAGGAAATCGCGGTGCTGACCACCGCGCTGGCGCTGCTTGGCTTCTCGGTGCTGTCCGCGATCCTGTTGATGCACACGCGCATCCGCGCCGCCAGGAACGAATCAGGGCTGCATGCGGTGGTCGAGGGCTTGCAGCTCCAGGCCGACCGCTACCGAGCGCTGCTGTTCGCCGAGCCGCAGATTCTGATCTCGTGGGCCGCCGGCGACAATCGGCCACGCATCTCGGGTGACACCTCGCTTTTGATGCAGCAGGACACGCCGCAGCGCATCCTTGCCTTCGGAACCTGGCTGCCGCCGGAACCGGCGCTGCAGATGGATCACGCGATCGACGCGCTTCGCGAGACCGGGGAAGGATTCCTGCTCAACCTCACCAGCACCAACGGCCATTCCATCGAGGCGATGGGACGCGCCATCGGCGGTCAGGCCATTGTCCGGATTCGCGAACTTTCGGAGCTGCGGCGTGACTTGGCCGAGACCAATTTCCGCCTGAAGGCGCTGATGGAAGAGACCGAGATGCTGCGCGGCTTCGCCGACGCTTCGCCCTTCCCGATCTGGGCCAAGGGGACCAAAGGCGAGTTGAGCTATGCCAACACCGCCTATGTGCAAGCGACCGAGGCCGGCAGCGCCACTGACGCGGTCGAGCGCCGTCTCGAGTTGCTCGATTCGGGCCACCGGGCCGAGATGGAGCGGGCGCTCAACGCGACCAACGCCTTCAATGCGCGGCTGCCGATCGTGGCTCGCGGCGAGCGACGGATATACGATGTGCGCGCCGTCAAGGTCGGCGGCGGCAGCGTCGGTGTTGCGATCGATGCCAGCGAAGCCGACGCGCTGAGCTCGGCGCTGGTGCGGATGGCGGAAGCGCACCGCCGCACGCTCGATCAGCTCTCGTCGGGGGTCGCCGTGTTCGACGGCCAGCGGCGACTGGCCTTCCATAATGATTCCTATCGCAGGCTGTGGGACCTCGACACCGCCTTCCTTGACAGCCATCCCGACGATTCCAGCGTGCTCGACCGCCTCAGAGCCGCGCGAAAACTGCCCGAGCAGGCGGATTTCCGCGCCTGGAAGGCGAAGCTGCACGAGGCCTATCGCACCGTCGAGACCGCCAAGGACACCTGGTTCCTGCCCGACGGCCGCGCGATCTCCGTCGTCACCACCTCCAACCCGGAAGGCGGCGTTACCTATCTGTTCGACGACGTCACCGAAAGCTTCGACCTGGCGCGGCGCTTCGACGGCCTGATCCGGGTGCAGCGCGAGACGCTGGACAGCCTCGCCGAAGGCGTCGCGGTGTTCGGCAGCAACGGGCGGGCGCGATTGTTCAATCCGGCCTTCGCCAGGATGTGGAAATTGTCGCCGGACGCGCTGCGCGAGGAGCCGCACATCGAGACGGTGGAAACCTGGTGCAAGCCGGTGTTCGACGATTTGCGCGCCTGGCGCACCATCCGCGAGGCGGTCACGGCGATCGAGAGCCGGACCGACGTCCAGCTCAAGCTCGAGCGCAAGGACGGCAGCGTGCTCGAATGCATGAGCCGGCCGCTGCCGGACGGCGCCACCATGCTGACGTTCCAGGACATCACCGATACCGTGAATGTCGAGCGTGCGCTGCGCGAGAGCAACGAGGCGCTCGAGGCCGCGGGCCAGATGAAGCTCAACTTCGTCCACCACGTGTCCTACGAGCTGCGCGCCCCGCTCACCACCATCATCGGATTCGCGCATTTCCTCGCCGATCCCTCGACCGGGCCGCTGACGCCGAAGCAGGCGGAATATCTCGATTACGTGACCAAATCGACCAACGCACTGATGGCGCTGACCGACAGCATCCTCGATCTCGCCACCATCGATGCCGGCGCCATGAAGCTGGAGCTCGGCCCGGTCGATATTCCGAAGGCGATCGAAGCCGCCGTAGAGGGGCTGCAGGATCGCCTCGCGACCGAGCGCATCCGGCTGAAGATCGACATCGCCCCCAACGTCGGAACCTTTGTCGGCGACCAGCGCCGCGTGGTGCAGGTGCTCTATAACCTGCTCGCCAATGCGGTCGGTTTTTCGCCGCCGGATTCAATCGTCGTCATCAGCGCCGCGCGAACCGAACGCAGCGTCGTCTTCACGGTCAGCGATTCCGGCCCTGGCATCGCGCCCGACTTCAGGCAGAAGATGTTCGACCGCTTTGAAAGCTACTCGCACGGCCTGCGCCGGCGCGGCCCCGGGCTCGGCCTGTCGCTGGTGGAATCCTTCGTGCAGCTTCACGGCGGCAAAGTGCGGGTCGATTCGACGGTCGGCAAGGGCACGATGGTCTCCTGCGAATTTCCGATCGACCAGGCCGTGCAGCGCGACGCCGCGGAATGAACCCGCCCAAAACACCTTCGACCACATTCTCCATAGCGCTGGCGAATGAGACGGCGACGGCGCATCTGATGGCCGATCTGGCGCTCCTGCTCGGCGACGGCGATGTCATCACGCTCTCGGGCGATCTCGGGGCAGGCAAGACCGCAGCCGCCCGCGCGATGATCCGCTATCTCGCCGATGACGATACGCTCGAGGTGCCGAGCCCGACGTTTACGCTCGTGCAAAGCTACGAGTTCACCTCCTTCCCGCTCCTGCACGCCGATCTCTACCGCATCAGCGACCCTTCCGAGATGGATGAAATTGGCCTTTCCCCGCTGCCGGAAGGCGTCCTGGCGTTGATTGAGTGGCCGGAGCGCGCCGGCGGAACGTTGCCGCCCGACTGCATCGACATCGCCTTGAGCCATCGCCCGGCGCTCGGCTCGAACGCGCGCGCAGCCGAGATCACCGGCTTTGGCAAGGGCGCGGCACTGGTCGAGCGCCTGAAGCAATTGCGGGAATTCCTTCATGCCGCCGGCTTTATCGACGCCAAACGCAAGCGCATGGCAGGCGATGCCTCGATCCGCTCCTATGCGCGGCTGATCAAGGACGACGATGTCTTCATCCTGATGAACTCGCCGAAGCGGCCCGATGGACCCGCGATCTATGGCGGCAAATCCTACAGCGCGGCCGTGCATCTCGCTGAAGACGTGAAGCCGTTTGTCGCGATCGATCAGGGCTTGCGCGAGAGAGGCCTTTCAGCGCCCGAGATCCTCCATCGCGACCTCGAAGCCGGCTTCCTCGTCACCGAAGATTTCGGCAGTGCTCCCTTCGTCGAGGGCGATCCGCCGGCGCCGATCGACGAGCGCTACGAGGCTGCGACCGATCTGCTGGTGGCGCTGCACCGCGAGCCGTTGCCGGAAATACTGCCGCTGGCGCCGCCGGCGAGCTATTCGATTCCCGTCTTCGATATCGACGCCTGGCTGGTCGAGATCGGCTTGATGCTGGAATGGTATTTGCCCGACCGCGGCGCACCGCCGAGCGAGATGCTGCGCGGCGAGTTCGTGACCCTGTGGCGCGACATCCTGCAAAAGCCCGCGGCTGCGGTGCGGACCTGGGTGATCCGTGATTTCCACTCGCCGAACTTGATCTGGCTCGCGGAGCGTGACGGCATCAAGCGGGTCGGCATCATCGACTTCCAGGACATGGTGCTGGGACCGGCGGCCTATGACCTGGTGTCGCTTCTGCAGGACGCACGGATCGACGTGCCGGAGCTTGTCGAGCTTGCGCTGTTCTCGCGCTACATCAAGGCGCGGCGCGCGGCCGACGCCGGCTTTGATGCCGCCGAATTCGCGGCGCACTACGCGATCATGTCGGCGCAGCGCAATACGCGGCTGCTCGGCACCTTTGCCCGCCTCAACCGGCGCGACGGCAAGCCGCAATATCTCAAGCACCAGCCGGGGATCTGGACCTATCTCAACCGCTCGCTGGCGCACCCGGCGCTGGAGCGGCTGCGGGCCTGGTACGCGGCAAACGTGCCGCCGCCGGCTCAATGATCACCCCGTAGGTTTACGGCTTGTTAGCCAGGCCGCCGTAGGCTGGGGCAGGCCATGGTGCGCCCATGCACCCGCCCTGCGCATGATCCGGAGTGTACGGCGATTTTCCGAGGAGATCGCGCGAAACAAGGACCACTGGAGCGAAGCGAAGACATGTCTCCGACGGAGCGGCGCAAGGGCGATCGCGTCACCTTCGAGCGCGGCATCCCCGCGCATATGATGGGCATCGACGGCACCTGGCGGCGTGACTGCGTCATGGAGGACGTCTCCGAGATCGGCGCCAAGCTCTCCGTCGAGGGTTCCGTCGAGGGCCTGAACCTGCAGGAATTTTTCCTGCTGCTCTCCTCCACCGGGCTTGCCTATCGCCGCTGCGAGCTCGCCTGGGTCAATGGCGACCAGATCGGCGTCAATTTCCTCAAGCAGGGCGACAAGAAGAGAAAGCTTGGCCGCCGCGCCGCCGCCGAAGTCTGACCGTCGCACGGCCGTCACAGGCTGCGAGTAAGGCGGTCGGCATCCGCGAATCACGTGATATGATTTGCCCCGCCCCTTAAGATCGCGATTTTCGACACATGTCCGTCAAACCCACCAAAGCTATGGTCCTGGCCGCCGGCCTCGGCTTGCGCATGCGGCCCCTGACGGACCATAGGCCGAAGCCGCTGGTGGCGGTGGCCGGCCGCCCGCTGCTCGACCATGTACTGGACAAACTCGGTGCGGCAGGGGTCACTGAAGCCATCGTCAACGTTCATTACCTCGGCGGCCAGATCATCGATCATGTCGCCTCGCGTCAATCGCCGCGCGTGATCATTTCGGACGAGCGTGAGCATGTGCTCGGCACCGGGGGCGGCATCGTCAAGGCGCTGCCGTTGCTTGGCGACAAGCCGTTCTTCCATTTGAACTCCGACACCATGTGGATCGACGGCGTGCAGTCGAATCTCGCGCTGCTTGCCGAAGCGTTCGATCCCGCGCGGATGGATATACTACTCTTGATGGCGCCGACCGCGAGCAGCATCGGCTATAGCGGCCGCGGCGACTACGCCATGCTGCCGGACGGCGCGCTGCGCAGGCGCCGGGAGCACCAGGTCGTGCCGTTTGTCTATGCTGGCGCCGCGATCTTCTCGCCGTCGATCTTCAAGCACGCGCCCAAAGGCGAGTTCTCGTTGATGAAGATATTCGATGCCGCTAACGAGCAGGAACGGCTGTTTGGCGTCAGGCTCGACGGCGTTTGGATGCATGTCGGCACGCCCGATGCCGTGGCCGCCGCGGAAGAGGCGCTTCTGGAGAGCGTGGCTTAGGGCCTGGCTGTCATCGCCGGGCCTTGACCCGGCAATCCATCACCTTGAATAGAGTCTTTATTAGATGGATGCGCGGGCCTTCGCCGCGCCGTAGGGGCTTCGGCCCCGCAGGCGGGTCAAGCCCGCGCATGACGAACAGAGATTGCCTATACTGCGCCCGACTCGTCGAATCAGGCCCTTCATGCGCGTTTTCAGCGTTCCGCTTTCCGTGCCGTTCCTGCGCTGCGTGATCTCGGCGCTGATCGACGGCCGGCTGGTGCAGGGTTTTGAAGCACGCCGCCATCCGGCAAGGCTTGCCGAAGCCACGCTCTATCTGCCGACCCGGCGCGCGATGCGGGTCGCGCGTGAGGTGTTTCTCGACGAACTGAAAACCGACGCCGCCGTGCTGCCGCGCATCATTCCGCTCGGCGACATCGACGAGGACGAGCTTGCATTCGCGGACGAGGCTGAGCAGCTCGCCGGCTCGGCGTCGCTCGAGATTCCGCCAAGGCTCGGTGAATTGGAGCGGCGGCTGACGCTCGCGCGGCTGGTTGCGGCCTGGGCCAAGGGCCAAGTGCTGGCGCCGCTGGTGGTCGGCGGTCCCGCCGCGACGCTTTCCCTGGCCGGCGATCTCGCGCGGCTGATGGACGATATGGTGACGCGCGGTGTGCCCTGGGAGAAGCTCGACGGCCTCGTACCCGACCAGCTCGATATCTATTGGCAACACTCGCTTGAGTTTCTGAAGATCGCGCGCGAGGCCTGGCCGAACTATCTCGCCGAGATCGGCAAGATCGAGCC
>Ga0134126_10010001_pt1 | contig 11960 bp, 8 predicted proteins | sample KB31752_FD_96881 | JGI IMG/M metagenome (GOLD analysis project Ga0134126, IMG submission 96881) | Terrestrial soil microbial communities with excess Nitrogen fertilizer from Kellogg Biological Station, Michigan, USA - KB3-175-2 | ecosystem: Environmental > Terrestrial > Soil > Unclassified ...
GGAACCCAGGCAAGTCGCGCCGAGATGTTGCACAAGCTGGATGGCTTTACCGAGACACCAATAAAAATGTCGGGCCTGAGGCTCTTGATCGCAGCGTAAATTCGGTACAGGGACAAAATGTTCTCGACCGGGTTCATCCCCGTGCGCCTGAACGGGATCCTGCGAAAGCGAACGCCCATTTCCGATAATTGATTCACGGCATCGGGATTGAAGTCGGGAGCGGCGACCGTAACCGCATAGCCTTTGTGAACGAGAGCCTTGAGGAAGGCGGAACGAAATTTGATAACGGTATCGGCTTGAGAATCGATCAGCAGGAGGCGCGGCCTGTCGCCTTCCAGCCTGATCCCGTTTTGCGCATGCGCGGGGGCGAAGCGCGCCGGGGCGTTTTCAATTCCTGCGATCGACATGAAACATCCACACCCCTGCTTATTCGCCGACCTTACTGGGTCATGGGGTCGCAATCCAGAATTTCGTTAGCAATTAGTTAATCGGCCGGCCAGGTAACCATCTGATATCATTATGATAAGGGAGTTGACGCCTTTTGGCTCGAGTTCCCGAACCGGACAATTTTTGCGGGCGGACGATTCCGCGACCACATTTCAATTTTGCAACATCCCGTTGCTCGCGGGTTTGGACACGCGTTCAATCTAAGTTCTACCGGTGGTAGCATAATTCGAAATACCTGCCGGAGCGATGCGTGTTTGGCTGTGAGGCGCGCTCCGTTCCGCCTCCAACCAGGCTTCGAACATCAAAATGGGCCAAAGCCTGGCCTGTTCGTTGCGACGGCCGGTTTGGTGCCGGTCCCAAATATCCTTCACGGTGCCGGGATCGAAATATCCACTGGCGCGAATGCGCTCCGGCGACAAAAGTGACTGCGCCCAGTCCCGCAGCGGCCCCCGCAACCATTCTTCGACTGGAACGCCAAAACCGCTTTTCGGCCGATCCATCAGCTTTTGCGGAACGTAGCGATACACAAGATTTCGAATCATTCTCTTTCCGACGCCGCCCGAAACCTTCTTCGAGAGCGGAAGCCTCCAGGCGAACTCGGCAATGCGGGGGTCAAGGAAGGGGACCCGCGCTTCCAGGCTGACCGCCATGGATGCGCGATCGACCTTGGTGAGGATATCGCCCGGCAAATACGTCATCAGGTCCAGATACATCATCTGTTCGACAAAGCCGAGCTTCTCGACGACCGGGCCGTCGAAGCACAAGACATACTCCTCGGCGTTGATGAGCGCCTTCATGGGCCGATCCCAGGCAGAAATGAGATTCCGGTAACCGTCGCGTGGAGTGACTTCCCTGATGAGGCTCGCCAGCTTCAAGGCGCGGTCGCCCACAAGCATCCTGCCCCTGCCCAAGGTCAGCGCCTGGTAAAGAGCGTCCCAGCGATGCGCTCCCACTTTTTCGATCACATCGGCGGAAAACCGCCGGACGCCGATCGGCCATCGCGCAACGCGCGGTATGATCCGCTGGGAAACGAAATAGCGTTGGTAGCCGCCAAACAATTCGTCCCCCGCATCTCCCGAAAGGGCAACCGTCACATGTTGCTTCGCCATGCGAGAAACCAGGAACGTGGGAATCTGCGAGCTGTCCGCGAAAGGTTCGTCGTACATGTCCGGGATGCGCGGAATGATATCGATTGCCTCGCTGGGCGTGACATAAAGCTCAGTATGATCTGTCTGAAGATGTTTCGCCACAGCGCGCGCGAAAGGGGCCTCGTCATAGTCGGGAAGCTGAAAACCGATCGTGAAGGTGCGAACCGGGCGTGACGATTGCCGCTGCATCATCGCGACAATCGCCGTCGAATCGAAGCCGCCGGATAAAAAAGCGCCAAGCGGGACATCGGCCTCCATGCGAAGGCCCACCGCGTCCGCCAACAGGGTTTCAAACGCATCGGTCGCCTCTGAGTCCGTCGCATCCATTGGCGACGCCAGGCTCCGCTCTACCATCTCCGGCGTGGACCAATAGCAATCGGGGTTCAATTGGCGGTTGCGGGTATCAAGGCGGATGATTTGGCCGGGTTCGACCTTCCTGATGCCTTGGTAGATGCAATATGGCGCCGGGATATAGCCATGCCTCAAAAGAAGGCTGATGGCGTTACGATCAATATCGCCGACCCATGCCGGGTGCGCCCGCAAGGCCTTCAATTCCGAGCCGAACAGCAATTGGCCATTCGCCCATCCGTAATAGAGCGGCTTTTCACCAAAGCGGTCCACCGCCAATTCGAGCACCCGCTCCCGCGAATCCCATAACGCGATGGCAAACATTCCATTGGCGAGTTGCATGGCCTTTTTCAAACCCATCGCGGCGATCGCCGCCAAGAGGACCTCGGTGTCGGAGTGTCCGCGCCAGGCTGGGGAAACGCCCCGGCTCTCCAGGTCATGACGGATCGATTTGTGATTATAAATTTCGCCGTTGAAGACCAGAACATAGCGTCCGCAGGCGGATCGCATGGGCTGATGCCCCGCCGGCGACAGATCTATGATCGAAAGCCGTCTCATCCCCAGGCCGATGCCGGCCGAAGCCTCATACCACTGGCCTTGGTCATCCGGTCCGCGATGAACAATCGCGTCCGTCATCAGGCGTAACCGGGCCCGGGCCTGGTCTTCCGGAATGGCTTCAGGCGAGAAATATCCCGCTATTCCGCACATTGGGCGCCTTGAAGATCGAGATTCTTCGATCTTTCTTCCCACTGATCGACATATGCCCGTCCGATGGCGGCGAGGGAATACTCCGTTTGCACCCTGGCGCGCCCGGCAAGCCCCAACGATTTCCTGTCTTCGGACGGCATGTTCAACAACTTCGATATGCCGGAAGCCAGGCTCTCGGGATCGCGGGGTGGAACAATAATTCCATTCTCGCCGACGATGAGCGCGCAATCCCCCACATCGGTCGCGACACAGGGCGTGCCGCTACTCAGTGCTTCGCCCAGTACGTTGGGAAAGCCCTCGCCAAAAGCGGAGCTCAGAACGAAGACATCGAATGCGGCCATCAACTCGTTCACGTTCTCTTGTTCGGGCAACAGCAACAATCTTCCGCCCAGTGCCGCGATAGCCGCCGCGCTGTCGCGGCGCGTCCGCGGAAGGTCCGGGATTCCAGGGCCCGCAAGCACGAATACCGCGTTTGCCACTTGGCTCGTCACTTTCAACGCGGCGCGAAGAAGACTTGGCTGGTCTTTCATGACCTGGGCGCGCGCCACATGCCCGACGATAATCTGATTGTCCGATATTGCGTGGCGACGGCGAAACGCCTTCTTTGCATTCTCATCGGGATGGAAGTGTTCGGTATCAAAACCGTTGGGGATGACCACGCCCTTGGCGGCAGGGTATCCGATGTCTTCGTGCTGGCGCCGCGCGATATGAGAATTATAGATTATGCTCGTCACCGGCCCGCTCAACGGGGCGCAAATATTTCTGATGACGCGAGTGGTCCATTTGATGGAACGCGGCTCGCCAACGGAACAACGTACCGACCAATAAAGCGGCCATTCCCCGCGTGACAACAGCTTGGCGCCCCAGGCCGCGAAATTCGCGTGGTACATCCAGGCTTGCACGAGATCGGGTTTGAGGGAGCGAAGCTCCTTTGCGAGGCGGAACAAGAGAGGAAAGGAAAAACGCCCCGACATTCCACCCAGAGCGATAACGGGAATTCCCCGACTCCGCAGAGAGCGCCCAATGGGGCCTACATTCTTCAGGGAAATGACGATATGCTCGTGCGAGCCGGTGGTTTCGGAAATGACCTTTTTCAGCATCATTTCCGCGCCGCCGGTGTTGAGCGCGGTTATGACATGGACGATCCGCATTGGATTCGACATTCCCCCGCAACCGCCGGCAACTTAAAAGATTAACCGTTCGGTCTCCACTCCTTTCTACTTCGAGTGGTTATCGTGGTTAAGGATGCCAGCCCATCCGTGGGATCGGTGAGCCCCGATCCTAGTTTTTGGCAGTGTCCACCAGCTTGTTCTTGGCGATCCAGGGCATCATGGCGCGCAACCGCTTGCCCACTTCCTCGATTGCGTGCTGTTCGCCCCGGGCGCGCGTGGCCTTGAACGAGGTCTGGCCCGCTTTGTTCTCGAGCACCCAGTCGCGGGCGAATTTCCCGCTCTGGATGTCATCCAGCACCCGCTTCATCTCGGCCTTGGTGGCAGGGGCAATGATGCGCGGGCCGGTGACATACTCCCCATATTCGGCGGTGTTGGAGATGGAATAATTCATGTTGGCGATGCCGCCTTCATAGATCAGGTCTACGATCAACTTCACTTCATGGAGGCATTCGAAATACGCCATCTCGGGCGCATAGCCGGCTTCCACCAAGGTCTCGAAGCCTGAGCGGATCAATTCGACCAGGCCGCCGCACAGGACCGCCTGCTCGCCGAACAGGTCGGTTTCGCACTCCTCGCGGAAATTGGTTTCGATGATGCCGGCGCGGCCTCCGCCAATCGCCGAAGCGTAGGACAAGCCCAGATCGTGGGCGTTGCCGGATGCGTCCTGATGCACCGCGATCAAGCAGGGCACGCCGCCGCCCTTCAAATATTCGCCGCGCACGGTATGGCCAGGGCCTTTGGGCGCCACCATCAGCACATCCAAATCCTTGCGAGGCTCGATCAGGCGAAAATGCACATTGAAGCCATGGGCGAACATCAGAGCGGCGCCCTGCTTCATGTTCTTTTCCAGCTCGGTCTTCCAGATATCGGCCTGCAATTCGTCGGGCGTCACCATCATCATCACATCCGCCCATTTGGCGGCGTCGGTCACGCTCATCACCTTGAAACCGGCGGCTTCCGCCTTCTTGGCCGATTGGCCGGGACGGGCCGCGATCACCACCTCCTTGACCCCGGAATCGCGCATGTTCTGCGCATGGGCATGGCCTTGGCTGCCAAAGCCGATCACCGCGACGTGTCTGTTCTTGATCAGATTGAGATCGGCGTCCCGATCGTAATAGACCCGCATAGTCAAACCCTTCCGCTAACGCCCGCTTTTTATCTGCTCCGGGAAAACGGGGCAATCGTTCCCGGCTCATATGTCACAGGCGGCAAAGCCGTTATTCGCTGTCGCGGCTGATGGCGGCGACGCCGGTGCGCGACACGTCGGTCAGACCCAGGGCCCGCATGGTTTCGATGAAGCTGGAGATTTTGGCGGGCGCGTCGGTCAATTCGAACACGCCTTCGTCCAGGACGCGGGCGCCGAACTTCTCGGCCGCTTCGTTCGCGGCTTTCAGCGCGCCACGCGAGACTTTCACCAGGGCCATTTCCCGCTCGATGCCATCGGAGGCAAAGGTCCAGTTGGTGACCGCATGGACCGGCACCACGCGCCGGAGTTGCGCCTCGATCTGCTCGATCACCGCGGGCGGGCCTGAGGTGACGATGGTGATGCGCGAGGTGCGCGCTTTGGGGTCCACCTCGGCCACCGTAAGGCTTTCGATATTGTAGCCGCGGCCGGAGAACAGGCCCACGACGCGGGCCAGCACGCCCGCCTCATTGTCCACCAGGGCGGTCAAAGTGTGACGCTCGGTCGCCATCACACCAACATCTTCCCTTCGTCGCTGACCTCGGCGTCGGAGAGGGCGGACAGGATCATGTCGTTATGCGCGCCGCCCGAGGGGATCATGGGGAAGCAATTCTCGGTCGGGTCCACCCGGCAATCGAACAGCACCGCCTTGGGACTGTCGATCATCTGGCGGATCTTGTCGTCCAGTTCCGCCGGCTTGTCGGCGCGCAGACCCAGGCAGCCGAACGCTTCCGCCAGTTTGACGAAATCGGGCAACGCTTCCGAATAGGAATGGGAATAGCGCCCGCCATGCAGCAATTCCTGCCACTGACGCACCATCCCCATATATTGATTGTTGAGGATGAAAATCTTGATCGGCAGGTCATACTGCGCCGCCGTGGACATTTCCTGCATGGTCATCTGCACCGAGGCTTCGCCGGCGATGTCGATCACCAGGGAGCCCGGATGGGCCATCTGCACGCCCACCGCGGACGGCAGGCCGTAACCCATGGTCCCCAACCCGCCGGAGGTCATCCAGCGATTGGGTTCCTCGAATTTGAAGCGCTGCGCCGCCCACATCTGATGCTGGCCCACTTCGGTGGTGATATAGACATCGCGCCCGCGCGTGAGCGCATAAAGCCGGTCAATCGCATATTGCGGTTTGATCAGCGTATCCGAGGCTTGATAGGCGAGGCAGCGTTTGGCACGCCAGCCATCGATCGTGGCCCACCATTCCCTGATCGATTGCGCCTTGAGGTTTTTGGCCTTCCACAGCTTCGCCATCTCTGAAATGGCGCGCCCGGCGTCGGCGACGATCGGCAAATCCACCCGCACGATCTTGTTGATCTGCGAAGCGTCGATATCGAGGTGAATCTTTTTCGATCCCGGCGAGAAAGCGTCGATGCGGCCGGTCACGCGGTCGTCGAAGCGCGCACCCAGGCAGACCATCAGATCGCAATCATGCATGGCATTGTTGGCTTCGTAGGTGCCGTGCATGCCCAGCATCCCCAGCCATTGCGGCGAGGATGCGGGAAACGCGCCCAATCCCATCAAAGTGGAGGTGACGGGAAAGCCGGTGAGCGAAGCCAACTCGCGCAACGCCAAGCTGGCTTTGGGGCCCGCATTGATGATGCCGCCGCCGGTATAGAGGACGGGGCGTTTGGCTTCGGCCATCATCTCGACCGCGCGCGCGATCGCCGCCTGATCCGGCTCGGTCTTGGGCCGGAAGGTGCGGTGGCGGATCTGGTCAGGCGCGTAATAGCCGCCGGTCTTGAATTGCACGTCCTTGGGAATGTCCACCACCACCGGACCGGGCCTTCCCTGGGTGGCGATCTGGAAGGCCTCGTGCAAGGTGCGGGACAATTCATTCACGTCCTTCACCAGCCAATTATGCTTGGTGCAGGCGCGGGTGATGCCGACGGTATCGGCTTCCTGAAAAGCGTCGGTTCCGATCAGATGGGTGGCCACCTGACCGGTGATCACCACCAGGGGAATCGAATCCATCAAGGCGTCGGTCAGACCGGTGACGGCATTGGTGGCGCCGGGACCCGAGGTCACCAGCACCACGCCGGGCTTGCCGGTGGAACGGGCATAGCCTTCCGCGGCATGGGTGGCGCCCTGCTCGTGACGCACCAGCACATGGGTGATGCCGTTGTCGGCAAACAGCGCGTCATAGATGGGAAGTACCGCGCCGCCCGGATAGCCGAAGATATGGGTGACGCCCTGGTCCTTGAGCGCGCGCACCACCATCTGGGCGCCCGTCAAATTGACCGCTTCCTGGGTGGCGGATCGTTCCGCCAAATTCGCATCCATTTTCATGTCCCCTGACTCGACTAAAGGCCGGCACCAAAGATAAAGGGGCGTTTCCGCCCCTTGATCACACGCCATCGTCCGGTAACGCGGGGTTAACCACGTTCGGGCGATGGCCTCCAAATAAGTACGACAAACCCTGTCATCGCCGTCACGTTAGGGTGCAGCGCACTCTCCGTCAAGCAATTTCATGTAAAAAAATCCTTATATTGAGCAATAATATTGCTACTTAGTGGGTCAAACCAGGCATAATCTCCCATCCGGTTGCGAAACCAGGTGGTCTGGCGCTTGGCGAATTGTCGCGTCGCGGTGACCGCCTGGGCGACCGCTTCCTCTCGCGGCAGCCTTCTTTGGGCATAGGCAGCCAACTGGCGGAGTCCCAGCAGCTTGGCCGCCGGCAAAGCCGGATCGAGGCCGGCCAAAGCGAGCGCTTCTGCTTCGCCTCCCCGATCCACCATAGCCTCGAACCGCTCAGCGATTTTGACGCGCAAGGCCTGACGTGGGGGATCGAGCACGAAACGGACGAGCGTCAGCCCTTTGAGCAAAGGCGCGCTTTGTTCCTTGCGCCAATGAATCAGCGGTCGCCCCGTTGCTTCCAGCACTTCCCAGGCCCGCACCACGCGTTGCGGATCGGTGGCGCGAAGCTCTGCCGCCGTCTCCGGATCGCGCACGGACAGGCGGGCATAGAGGTCGCCCACGCCGATCTCATCCAGCAAGGCGCGCGCTCTGGCGCGGACTTCCGCCGGGATCGGTGGAATGTTCGCCAGTCCTTCGGTCAGCGCGGTGAAATAAAGGCCCGTGCCGCCCACGAAAATGGGGACCTTACCCAGCGCGTGGGTTTCCGCCAGCGCGCGGCGCGCATCCAGGACATAGCGTCCCACCGAATAGGCATCGCGAACCGAGACATGGCCATAGAGAAGATGCGGCGCTTGCGCTTGTGCCTGCGCGTCCGGCTGCGCAGTGAGGATGGGCGCTTCCCGGTAGACCTGCATCGCGTCGGCATTGATCAGCGCACCATCGATATGGCGCGCCAAATCCAGCGCCGCGGCGGACTTGCCGCTTGCGGTAGGGCCTGCAATAAGCACGGCGTCGCATTTCATCAGGCCGGTGTCGTGGGTTTTGAAGTTCGCCATATAATGAATATCGGGCTCCCAGCGAATTTCAAAACCCGAACGACACCGGGAATCAATAATCTGCTAGATCCTTCGCTTCCGAAATTCGCCAAGGGCCGGATATAGATATCATGCGAATTTCGAAAGCGGGACACTAGCCATGTCCGCCTTTGTCCTGAATGTCACCGGTGGCCGCGCCGATCCGGAGCTGTTCGCGCCGCTCAAGCTGGGCCGCGCCGATATCCTGTCGCCTGGTCGCGCCTTCGACTTGCCGCTCGCCAGCAATAATGCCGAACCGGCGTTGGCCGAAGCCCGGGTGCTGGCTGAAGGCCTGAAACTCGACATCAATCTGGTGGCCACCGCCAAGCGCAAGAAGAAGCTTCTGGTTGCCGATATGGATTCCACCATCATTAACGTCGAATGCCTGGACGAGTTGGCCGACATGGCGGGCTTGAAACCCAAGATCGCCGCCATCACCGAACGGGCGATGCGGGGTGAGTTGGAGTTCGAAGCGGCGCTGCGCGAGCGGGTGGGCATGCTCAAGGGCTTGGCCCTCAGCGCGCTGGAGAGCACCTATGTCGAGCGCGTGCGACTCAACCCCGGCGCCAAAAGTCTGATCGCCACCATGCGCAAAAACGGCGCCCACACCATGCTGGTGTCAGGCGGTTTCGGTTTCTTTACGTCCCGGGTGGCGCAGACGGCAGGCTTCCATGCCGAGCGCGGCAATATTTTATTGGACGACGGCAAGGCGCTGACCGGCGAAGTGGGGCACCCCATCCTGGGCCGTGAAGCCAAGTTGCAGGCGCTGGAAGACGCCGCCGCCAGACTCCAGCTCGACTTTGCGGAAACCCTGGCTGTGGGCGATGGCGCCAATGACCTCGCCATGATCCAGCGCGCCGGTTTGGGCGTCGCCTATCACGCCAAGCCCCTGGTCGCGGCCTCCGCCGGTGCATCCATCAACCACAACGATCTCACCGCGCTGCTGTATTTGCAGGGCTATACAGACGAAGAAATCGTCCGCGTCTAATATTTTCGAAGCCAGGTCGTGCCCCTCCTCCCCTTCGGCGCGAAGCGCCTGGAAGGGGAGGTGGCCGTAGCAGCGCTTGCGATGCGAAGGCCGGAGGGGTTCAAAGATCAGTCGAGGCGAAGCCCGACATAAGTCATTTCACCGTTGCGACTTACCAGCATCAGTTCGACTTTCTTGCCGGCTTTGACGTCGGCATCCACCCGCGCCTCGATATCGGCGGGCGATTTCACCGGCTGGCTCTGCACTTCCACGATCACGTCGCCGGGGCGCAAATTCTTGTCGGCGGCGGGACTTTCGGGATCCACCTCGCTCACCACCACGCCTTGGACATTGCCGGCAAGCTTGTATTTAACCCGCGCGGCGTCATCCAGCGGCGCCAGCGACAGGCCCAGTTGCGAGACTTTGGATTTGGGCTTGGGCGTGGGTGGCGGCAGCTTCTTGCCGGGCTTGTCCGCAGGACCTTCATCCAGCTTGGCGATCAGGATCTTGTAGCTTTGCTTTTTACCTTTGCGCAGCACGTCCACATTGACGGTCTTACCAATGGGTGTGGCCGCGACGATGCGGGGCAATTCGCGCGAATCCGCCACCGGCTTGGTGTCGAAGCCCACCACCACATCGCCATTCTTCAGTCCCGCCTTTTCGGCCGGTCCGCCCGCCGTGACGTCCGCCACCAGCGCGCCTTGGCTGTTGGGCAGGCCCATGCCCTGGGCGATCTCATCCGTCACCTGCTGGATGCGCACGCCGATCCAGCCGCGTTTGGCCACCCCGAACTGTTTCAACTGCGCCACCACGTCGCGCGCCATGTTGGAGGGGATGGAGAAGCCGATACCCACGCTTCCGCCCGAGGGCGAGAAAATGGCGGAATTGATGCCGATCACATTGCCATCCATGTCGAACAGGGGACCGCCGGAATTGCCGCGATTGATGGGGGCATCGGTCTGGATGAAATCGTCGTAGGGCCCGGCATTGATGTCTCGGTTGCGCGCCGAGACGATGCCCGCCGTCACCGTCGAGCCCAGGCCGAACGGGTCGCCGATCGCCATCACCCAGTCGCCGATCCGGGCCTTGTCGCTGTCGCCGAAATGCGTGGCGGGCAAGGGCTTCTTGGGCGTGACCTTGAGCAGCGCCAGGTCGGTCTTGGTATCGCGGCCCACGATCTTGGCAGGAAGGCTGGAGCCGTCATTCAACGTCACGGTGATCTGGTCGCTGTCCTCGATCACATGGTTGTTGGTGACGATAAAGCCGGCCGGGTCGATCACAAAGCCCGACCCCAGCGACGTGACATGCTTGGGCCGCTCGGCATTGGGACCGAGAAAATTCTTGAACAGGTCCTCCAGCGGCGAGCCGGGCGGCACATTGGGAATGGCCGAAGGCGGTGGCGCCTTGAGGGTCTGGGTGGTGGCGATATTGACCACGGTGGGAAGGAGCTTGGCGGCCAGATCGGCGAAGGAGTCCGGCGCCGGCCGCGCCAGCGCCGATGTGCCGGCGAGCGCGAGAGCGGCACAAAATGCAAGCGCGAACCGCATGGTTTCCGTCCCAAATCCCTGGCCTGGAATCGGCCTTAGCATAGCGCCCGGCCCACCCTCCGCCAAACAGGCGCTTAAACGCTTTTTGCGGCCCTTGCCGTCGGCTTTCTTAAACCGCGGACATGATGACTCGTTCCTCACGTCGGAACCTGTTGGTTTCGCGGTTGGGGCGTCCTATAGAGCGCCATGGCGGACCCCGTGACACGTGACGATATTCTCCATGCGCTCGACCAGGTGATTGACCCGGTTTCGGGCCGCTCGGTGGTGCAGCAAAACATGATCGCGGGGCTAACGCTGCGGGGCGGCCATGTGGGCTTCGCCCTGGAAGTGCCGCCCGCGCAAGGCGCCGCCGCGGAACCGCTCAGGGCCGCCAGTGAAGCGGCGGTGGCGAAGCTTGCCGGCATATTGTCGGTGACCGCGGTCTTGACCGCGCATCGGCCCGCGCCCGCCGAGCCCCAGCCACCCTCGCCGTCGAACACGATCGCTGGCGTGAAAAACATCATCGCGGTGGCAAGCGGCAAAGGCGGTGTGGGCAAATCCACCGTCGCGGTCAATCTGGCGCTGGGGCTGGCGCGGCTGGGACTGAAGGTGGGCCTCTTGGACGCGGATATTTACGGCCCCTCGCTGCCGCGCCTGCTGGACATCCGTCACAAGCCCGAGAGTGACGGCAAGAAGATCAAGCCGATCGAGAAATTCGGGCTCAAGACCATGTCCATCGGTTTTTTGGTCAAGGAAGACGAAGCCATGATCTGGCGCGGACCGATGGTGCAATCGGCGCTCACCCAGATGCTGGGCGATGTGCTGTGGGGACCGCTGGATGTCCTGGTGCTGGACATGCCGCCGGGGACGGGGGACGCCCAGCTTACCATCGCCCAGCGCGCGCCGCTCAAAGGCGCGGTGATCGTTTCGACGCCCCAGGACATCGCCCTGATCGACGCCAGGAAGGGCATCGCCATGTTCAAGAAAACCCAGGTGCCGATTCTGGGCGTGGTGGAAAATA
>Ga0134126_10010002_pt1 | contig 11960 bp, 7 predicted proteins | sample KB31752_FD_96881 | JGI IMG/M metagenome (GOLD analysis project Ga0134126, IMG submission 96881) | Terrestrial soil microbial communities with excess Nitrogen fertilizer from Kellogg Biological Station, Michigan, USA - KB3-175-2 | ecosystem: Environmental > Terrestrial > Soil > Unclassified ...
CTGCCCGGCGATGCCAACACCGCCCGGCGATGCCAAGGAGCACGACTTGATGACGCCTTGCCCTCGGTTGTTCGATCGCGCAAAACCAAAGAACTCTGGAAAGCTTCCGCGGGGCCGCTGCCTAAGCGGCCTGGCCCTGGCACTGGCAGTCGCATCGCCGTCGGCGGGCGCCGAACCGCGGACGATCGCCAATCCCAACGTCGCCGCCAAGGCGGTCTCGGCGAAATCGGTCGAAGCGGCGCCGGCGCCGACCGCCAAGAAGACCAAGAAATCCGCGGCGTGGCCCTCCTTTTCCGCCGTGCAAAAAACGGCCGAAAAGCATTTCTCGACGTTGAAGAAATACCGCAAGGGCGATTTGCTGTCGCGAGGCGACGTCGAGCCGGTGTTCGCCGAACTGGAAAAACTGGGTTGGAAAGTCGCCGACCGCGAACAGATCGTCAAGCTCGTGCCGGGCGATCGCGAACTCATGGTGCGGATGCTGCGGACCGAAGACGGCCGCGCATTCATGCGCGACATCGAGCGCCTGCCGGGCGGATACGACCGCGTCGACCATCTTTCTCGCCTGTCGGACGCCGAGACGCTGTTGTGGCGTTTGACGAGCGGTCCGGACGGTTACAAGATGATCGACTACATGACCGAGACCCCGTACGGCGCCAACATGGGGGACATGCTTTCCCAGGCCCCCAACGGCAAGGGCTTCAACAAGCCGACGGGGCGGATCTACACGGAAACGCAGTTCATCGCCCGGTTGAAGCAGAGCCACGCGAGCGCCGAAAAGGCGCGGGCCAAGCACAAGCCCGTCGCTAAAACAACTCGCTGATCGGCTGGCCGTTGTTTTCGACGATGTAGCGCGGGCGGCCGCGATTGTCGAGATAGGTGGCGTCGAGCGGCACGCCCATGTAGCGATAGAGCGTGGCGGCGAAGTCGCCCGGAGTCACCGGTCGCTCTTTGATATTGCCGCCGTCGCTTTCGGTGGCGCCGATCACTTGCCCGTGCCGCAAGCCGCCGCCCGCCAGGCACATCGACATCACCACCGGCCAATGGTTGCGGCCGTCGGTGCTGCCTTGCGTGCCCATCGTCGGAGTGCGGCCGAACTCGCCCATCGCGATCACCAGCACGTCGTCCAACAAGCGGCGCTCGTCGAGATCGCCGACCAGCGTGGTGATCAGGTGGTCGAACAGCGGCAAGAGCGGCCCCAAGCCGTGCTTGATGCCGCCGTAGGGCGGAATGTTGTCGCCGTGATTGTCCCATGTGCCCGAGGCCGTGTGGTAGCTCAGGTCGAGCGTCACGAAGGCCACGCCGGCCTCGACCAGCCGCCGGGCCACGAGCGCCTGCTGGCACCATAGATGTTTGCCGTAACGATCGCGGACCGAAGCAGGCTCTTGCGTCACGTCGAAGGCGTCTTGCGCGCTGCGGCCGAGCACCAGTTCGACGGCTTGCTGCTGATAGCTGTCGAGCGCCTCCATCGACCCGTTCTGGTCGAGGCCGCTTCGCAAGCGATCGAAATCCTTGAGCAGCGAGCGGCGATCGTGCAGCCGCGCGGCGCTCAGCCCGAGCGGCAAGTCGAACAAGTTGGCGCCGGTCATGCGTCCGGTGTCGTTGCCCACCAGGTCGTATTCCGGCAGCCGAGTCGCCTGGCTAGCCAGAAACGGATCGTAGCGCTTGCCCAGGTATCCGGCGAACGCCAGGTGCGAGCGCGATTTCATGAACGCCACATAAGGCGGCATGGCCGGATGGTTCGGCCCATGCATCTTGGCCACCACCGAGGCGATCGACGGGTATTTGTCGCCCTCGGGATTGACTCGGGGCGCGGCCGCCAGGTTGCCGGTTTGGAAGACAGTGTTCGGTTCGTGATTGCTGAAGCGGGCGTCGACCGAGCGGATCACCGTGAACTTGTCGAGCATCGCCGCTTGCTTGGGTAGATGCTCGCAGATCCGCACGCCCGGCAGCTTGGTTTCGATCGTGGAGAACGGCCCGCGGTTTTCCAGCGGCCGGCCCGGCTTGGGATCCCACGTGTCGATGTGGCTCGGCCCGCCCGCCATCCAAAGTAAGATCACGCTTTTCGGCGGCTTGCTCCCCTTCGCCGACGCGGCGGCTTCGCTGCGCGTCCGCAGCAACTCGGGCAAACTCAATCCGGCGATGCCCGCCAAGCCGGCCTTGAGCATGCCGCGGCGACCGACCAGCGTCAGCCCTTCGCGCTGCCGGGCATGGAAATTATGGAAGGCATGTCGTTGATGCACGGAGTTGCGACACTGGGGGCCTGCCATTCGGCTATTCCTTCCGTTCGGCGGCGCGATTTCAAGCTCTACCGCCTGCTCGCCAATGTATCAGTCGTCGCCGATGTTTGGCAAGCTGAAAGCGAAATAGCGTGCTGTATGGCAGAGATCCCTGCGAGATATCACATGCTGGTCGGCGCATGAGGCGGCTGCCAGGCCGCGATTAGGGCTTGGCCCCAGGCTCCGCGTCGTCCGCGACTTTGCTGGTATCGACGGCCTCCTCGGGCGATTCCATCAATTCGATCGGAGCCTCCACGTTTTCCTCCAGCCCCGCAGGCTCGACGACGTCTTCGGGGGCCGTCGTTACGACCGGCGCCATCTCGCTCTCTTCGTAAAGCGCCCCGTCGTCGAGAACCAGGTCTCCCAGGACCATCTCGGTCGGGAAGGTCGGTTGAGGCTCGGCGGCCGGCGCGGGAGTCTCTTCGATCACGCGCAGCAGAACCAGCGTGGTGTCGTCGAACCGCATCTGGCTGGCCTCGCGGATGGCAATGATCTCGTCGCGCCAGGCGCCGGGGTCGCAATCCCAGTAGTCGTCCCATGCAACCGGCTCTCCGGCCTCGGCATGGTGATAGGCCCAGAGCGCCAGGGCGTCGGTCGCCAGCACGAGCAGGTCGCCCGGTAGGCAATCGGCTTCGGCGGCCTTGAAAGCGAGCTGGTGATCGCGCTGGCGGTCGATGCTGCCGATCACATCCGGATTCAAGCCGAACTCCGAGGACTGTTCGAGCGGGAACATCGACAGCGTCTGCCGCTGGCGAACATGAAACAGGCAACTGTCGCCGATTGCGAAGCTGCGCAAGCGGTAGTTCTTCGCCAAGCCGTCCTCGCCGATCTCCGCCGGGCGAAGCTCGACCCAGAGCAGCGTCGTCATCGCGCCGTCGACCATTTTGGGCCGCTGATACCAGGTCAGCCGGCTGATGTCGATCTGGCCCGACCAAACCGCGCGCTGGCGGGCCAACCAGTCTTGAAACGCCGCCGAGTCGTCCAGGTCCGGCGGCCCCGTCACGACGGCGTTGGTCAGCACGCGCGCCCAGGGACCGGAAAAGATCGCCGAACTGACTCCGTCGGCGATTGCCGCAATGCCGCGCTCGGGGTCAAGCTCGAAGGCGTCTTGAAATTGGTCCGGTTCGTCGGCATCCTTCGCCAACCAAAAAGTTCGGGCCTGAAAACGCACGGTCTGCCTCGGTGGTTTTTTTTGAGGGGCTTAAGATGAACGGGGGTAGCGTATCACGCGGAGACGCCGAAACCCGGAGAGGCCGAAGAACAATCTTCAACTCGCCGCGAGTGCATCCTTGATCCCTTCCAGCAGCGCGTCGAACTTGCCGTTGATCACGATGCCCTTCGCATCCGCGGAAATCGCTGGCCTCTCTTGCGATAGCCGCTCGCGCGCGAGCAAGGGGCTGCTGGTTTCCCACAGTTTGCGCAAGGCGGGCTCTTCGATCTCGCTATCGCTGGCCGGATAAATGAGCGATTTGTGCGGCGTCTCGGTGGCGACCCAGTGATAGAGCGTCACGGGACCGGCGGACGCGCGAACCTCGGCCAGCGCCGCCGCCGCTTGCTCGATCTCGGCCGGATCGAAATAGCCCCGCGTCAGGTGCAGCACGACCGGCGCCAAACGCGCCGAGGGATGTTGCGAGCACCAGTCGGCGGCGATGCGGGCGGCCGCCGCGAAGGCCGCTTGGGGCGGGTCGCCGGTGGTCGGCTCCAGATCGAAATAGATCGGCTTCTTGCGAGCGACCGTCACCAGGCCGCCAACGCCGTTGGAAAGTTGCTCGTCGAATTGCTCGACGCGGATCGCGCCCTCGGCCAAGGCGCCACAACGCACGACGGTTTGACCGGCCAGCGGCCCGTCGAACGTCGTGCGGATCTCCGGCTCGCCCGCCGCGCCTAGGCCGTAGGAGACAATCGCCGCGTCGACGGCCAAATCGCCGAGCTTCGAGATCTGCTTCAGCACGTCGTTGGCCTGGTCCTGCAATTTGAAGAACGGCATTTGCATCGCGCCGCTGAAGGGGTCCGCGGCCGAGCGATCGAGCACGAGCACGACGAGCGCCGCGCGCTCGGCGCCGTGCGGCGGCGGTCCGCTCAAGGGAATCGTCGCCTCGGCGCCCGAGCGCGGCGAAGAAGCCGCGCGGGGTAGGGCCGGCGCCGTGTCTCCCGCCGATAAGGCATCGTCGAGCGCCGCGCCGCCCTTCGGCGGCCAATCGCGCGTATGCGCCTTGACCAGGCCAAACAGGCGGATAACGTCGGAGATTTTGGCGTTGTAGATCAACCCCCTGGCGCCTGGATTGACGGGCGTGTTCGCGTCTCGCAAAGCCTCGACCAGATGCGGCGGCAGCAGGCTCGCCCGGCGGAACAGATCGCGCGCCGAGCCGAGCGTCAGGTAGACGTAGTTCGAAGGATAGAGCGAAGTCGCCGCCGCAGCCGCCGAGGCGGCCAGATGGGCTTGCAGCAACAGCGGCGGCCCGGCCGGCGTGGCCAGTTCCATCAGCTTGCTGACGGCAAGTTGCGGATTGCCGTCGCCGGACGCGCCCGAAGACACATGCACCACGAGCGGCGCGCCCGGGTTCGCGCCCGCTTCGGCGGTCCAGCGTTGAAGCAGGCCGCGGCAATGCTCGAAGGCGGCGATTTGCGGGGCCTTGGCGCCCAGTTGCGGCTCGTACCAGACCGGAAACTCGACCGATTCCTCGCGGGCGACGCCAAGGCCCAATCCGCCGGCGGCAGGTATCTTGCGCGTGCGCGACTCGACCCTCAAGGGCGCGCCGCGCAGCTCCCGAGTCGCGACGAACTCGCGGCCGGCCAGCGAACCGCCGAACCGGCTGCCGACATCGGCGGCGCCGGCGCCATCGGCCCGGTAGCCGACCAGCGCCAAATCGAAGTCGGGCCCGGCGGCAAGTTGGTTCAACAGCGCGTTGACCGCGGTCGCCACGCGTTCGGCGTTTGGCTTGGTCGAGGCCTTGCCGTCGCTGACGACTTCGCCCATCGCGGCGCTCATGCCGGCCGACTCGTCGAGCAATAAAATTACGCAACCCGGGCTGTCAACAGTGTTCATCGTGCGACGGCTCCGCAAAGTAATTCAAGCAGAAGAAGAAATCACAGACGCGCGTCAATCGACCTTTTTTGAAAGGGGATAGGGGGATACAGAGGAGATGCGGAGATAAGAATCTCTGTTGCGTAAGCTTTCTGCTCCATCCCCATATCTCCTCCGCATCCCCCTATCCCCTTTCGAAAAAGCGTTGCTGCTCGTGAAGGGCAACCTTTAGCGCAGCGCCCCCGGCGCGGCGGCGCGGGTGCCCATGTCGAGGAACTTGATCAGCGCGACCATGTCGGCGTTGAACGCCATGCCGCGCGCGTTCGGCTTCAATTCGAAACCTTCGGCCACCGCCCGGCTGTAGATCGTGTCGGGCAGCACGCTCGACATGTTGAACAGCACGCGGGCCAGGTCGTCGGGCAGAATCTCGTTGCTCGCCGGAAACAGGAACGGATCGGCGGCCGTCATCGAAAGATGGCAGTTGAACAGCAACACGGCGCCGTCGTCCGTCGCCAGGCTTTTGATCGCGTCGGCGTAGGGAATCGGGTCGCCGTCCTGCGATTCGCCGTCGGTGATGTTGATCACGATCGGCGGAAAACTCGACGAGTGGTCCTTGATCCAGTTTTCCAGGATTTCGTAGCTGTGGTGCAGCACGTTGCACATCGGCGTGCCGCCGTCGGCCCGCGGATCGACCCAGACCGGCATGTCGGCCGGCATTTCGATCATCTCGCCCGTGTCTTCGTCGGGCAGTTGCTGCTTGACCGAATCGATCCTGAGCGGGTTGGCGCCGATTTCGGCGATCGAGTTCAATTCGCGGCCAGCCAACGGGCCTTGCAGGGCCGACTCCAAAATGGGGTTGCCCTGGTTGTCGGTGCGGTAGCCGATCACGCCGATGTCCATCCAGTCTTTGATGCCGGTGTCGCCGCTGGCCCGGATGGTCATGTTTTGCAGCCAGGCGTTCAAGGCCGTCGACAGTTCGTCGCATTTGCGGCGGCTGGAATTGCCCAGCGGCTCCTCCATCGAATACGACTGGTCGAGCAAGAACAAAAAACAGGCCTTCCGTGCCCGGCTGATCTCCTGCGTGTAAGGCGACATGCGTGGGTTCCTCTAGGATGGGACTGAAGTGGTGACGGGCCGTTAATGTGTCTTTACCAGATATCTCATGACGATTTTCCCAACACTTGCTCGAATTGGCGCCAGCGATCCGCCAGCGTGCGGGCCGTGGCGGCGGCGCCGGCGAAACTCCACTCGCGGCACGAGCGATCGGGCTCTTCCGCGACGCCCCAAGTCTCGCGGTAGGCGGTCAGCTCTTGTTCCCAGGCGTCGCACCGCCGGGCGAAGTCCTGCCAATCGCTCTTCGAGCCGCCTTGCCGCACCAGCTTGGCCGAGGCCTCGTTGTACTGCTGCGACCAGGCGACGTAGCGCGGCGTCGCCGGCGGCTGCTCGAAGCTGTCGCGGGCGATTTGCTCGTCGCCCCGGGGCCGCAGCTCGCGGTTCTGCCGGCTGGTCCAAAATCTCCATTGCTCGGCGCCGGTCGGCAAAAAGAAGATGCCGATCTTGCGCTGCCCGTTCTTGGTGATCGCCTCTTGCTTGCCGAGCAAGTCGGGCGGGACTTCCAACGGAGGAAATCCCTTCGTTTTGAGCCACTCGACGGCCTGGGCGCGGACGTTGCGTCGCGCGGCCTCGGCGACGCCCGGTTGCTCGAAAATGGCGACGGCCTGGTCCAGCAGCGTTTCGAGATCGGGCGGGTCGGCCAGATCGGCGATGGCGATCGCCAACTTCAAAGCGTCGCGCCGCTCGATGAGCCGGGCCTTCAAACCCGCTTCCGCGGGCGACGGAGGCGTCGGGCGGCGCCGCAAAAAAGCTTCAATCGCTAGATGCAATTCGCGGTCGGCCTCGCCCGCCGATAGGCGCGACAGCAGTTCCTCGGCGGCCTGGCGGTACTCGGCCCGATTTCGCAAGACTTGCACGCGCTCGCCCGCGTCGCCCTCGCGGATGCCGCCGAGCGGCTCACTCGCCAAGACCGCCAGGCAGTCGTCGTACCGACCGCGGTTGAGATCCTCGGCCGCCTCCGCCAGAGCGCTGGCGATGTTGTCCTGGCGCTGGTACTTCGCAATTTCGCTCTGCAACTGGCTGGCCCGTTCGGCGAGCAGCTTCAAGAAGGCTTCGGCGCCGGGCGTCGAATCGGCGCCTTGCTCGCGCTCGTCCGCCAGAAAGGCCCGCAGGCGCTTCGAGGCGTCTTGTGCAGCTTGCTTGCGCTCGGCCGCGGATGCGTTCTCGTCGATGGGCGGCGGCAAGGCCGCCAAGTATTTCATCGCCATGCTCCGCGCCCGCTCCGAGCGGCGCCAAGCCTCGGCGGCGGATGTCAGCGGTTCATTTTGCACGCTCGGCAACTCGCGCGGCTGCGACGCAAGCAGGTTGGTTTTGGCCAACTCCCGCAGCAGCGGCCCGTCGGCGGCGACCTCGGCCGTCGCTTGCACGGCCGCCTGGCGTGCTTCGGCCAGCCGAGCGTCTTGGGCCGCGGCGCTGGCCTCTTCGTCGGCGCCCAGCGCTTCGACGAAGCTCCAACCCGTCAGCGCGACGAGCGGCAAGCAGGCCAGGATCAAAATCAAGGTGTATTTCATCGCGCTGGATTCACGCTCCCGCCTTCCGCCGGCTCGATCGGATCGCCGATCGTCACGCAGTCGGCCTGAAGCTTATCATCGACGAGCCGATAGAGAACGGCGGAGATGGAAGCGGCGCGAGAGCGAAGCATGCCGGCATTCAGCTTGAACTTCGCTTCCGCTTCCTTCAGGGCTTCCGCCGCGCGCCTGGATTTGCTTTGCAGCTCTCTCTGCCGTTGCCGGGCTGGTTCCAGAATCTGTTCCTCCACCGTCTTGTCGTAATCGTCGCGGGCGCGTGCCTGGCCATCCGCATCTCCCTCCTTCGCCTCGGGCTCGACGGGCGGCTCCGTCTGCAACAAGTCAGCCAGCGCTCGGACCGCCGCGCGCTTGCGCTCGGGTGACGAGGGCGGGTCGCGCTTGCCGTGCGCCGCCAACTCGGCGTTCAAAGTCTCCAGATCGCTCTGGTCCCGGGCGCGCCGTTGGCGTTGTTCGACTAAACTTGCGGGCGGCCCGATTTGCAAACTCAGGCGCCAAACCCCTTCTTTCTTGTCGGCGCGCCGCAAATCCACTCCGACCTTGCCGACGCCCGCCGTCTGCCCCAAGCCGTCAGCGTCAACCGGGTCGGCCGGCCGGTCCCCCGCGATCAGCGTCAGGTCCCGCTGGTTGTTGAAATGCACCGTGCAAAAAGCCAACCGCAGCTCGACCGCCTCGAACCATTGCGGCGGCATTCCCGCCGACGGCTTGGGCCGGATTTCCGTGATGCCGTTGGTGAAGTGCGCTTCGGACAGTTTGACGGGCGGCGCCAGCAGGAAAAAATCCTGCTCCGCGTCTCTTTCGAATTCCAGCACGCACGTTTTCAGCCAGTCTTGCGCGGCCATTCGCTGCGGCGATCGGTCGCTTCCCTGCCAACGAAACGTCAGCGCCGTGGCCGTTTGCGAAAACGTCGCCAGATCCTCGGACGGATCGGATGGCGCCGATCCGCCGGTCTGAACCGTCACGTTCCATTCGTCCTCGTCGCCCTCTTGAAGCTTCAGTTGGGGATACGCTTCGGGGTCTGCGCCTTGCTCCTTCAGTCGCTGGTTGGCAAGTTCAAGACCGTGCAACCGTAGTTTCGACTGGGCGGGCGGTTCGCTCCACCGGATCAGCTCGATCGGCTTCGCGGCGGCCGTCGCCGAATTGGGCGAGGGCAACTCGACGACTTTCGACACCCGGCGCAGAGCGACGTCTTGAGGGCTTGGGTTATCGGTATTGGAAGCCGCCGGCGCAACTTCGCCATCGTTGTCGGCCGCGGTCGTTTTGGCCGCTGGAGGCGAGCGCCCCTCGGCGCCGGCCGCCGTCTTGTTTGGCTTCGGCTGCTGCTTCGGCGCCGAAGGGCCGGCATCCAGTTCGCCCCGCCGGTCCTTGGCGCCGCTAGGCGCCGCCTCGGCGCTCGACGGCGTCTTGCGCGACGGTCCAGGCGCAGCTTGCGGCTTGCCGGCGCCCTTCGGCGTTGCATCGACATTCCGCTTGTCGCTTGGAGCGCGAACTTCACTTCCCGAATCCGCCAATTCCTCGTCCGGGCCGCCGCCGAACCAGTGATAAGCCATCCCCGCGATGACGATCGCCGCGGCGCCGCACGCGAAGGCGAACAACTTCGTCGAAACGACGCGGCGCCAAGTGGGCCGCGAAGCCTTTCGTCGATACGTCGATTTTTTCGCGGACTTTTTGCCGTGCTTCGAGGCAGGGCCCGAATACTCCGACCAATCGCCGTATTCGAAGAACCGGACCATCCGCGAGCGAACGACCGGCGGAAGGAAATCGGCCCGGCCCACCAGCACGCGGCCCAATCCTTCCAGGCATTCGAGCTTTCGCGTGCCGCGCAAATCGTCGGGATAGACGTTGGCGGGCATGGCGCTTTGCAGGGCTTCCGCCAAAGCCCGGTAATCGGGCGGTTTCGGCTTGCGAAACACGGCCTCCAGACGGTTGCCCGGCTTCTTCTGTTCGAGGTCGCGGATCGTCGATAGGATCGAACGAATCTTCCGCCATTGCACCAGCCGCCGTTCGGCCAAGGAAGGCTCGGAAAAATAATCGACCCAGCCTTCGAGCGCTTCGACTCGGGCGTCGAATTGCTCGGGTGCGTTCGGCGCCTCGTACAACAACCCGGCCAGCCGCGGACGCAGCACGCCGTCGGGCGGCGGGAAAAAGTGTCTCAACTCGTCGCGATGATCGAGCAGCCATTCCGTAAACCGCCGGTCGTCCATGCTTTTGAAGATATCGCCGGCCACCGCGCGCTGGGCCGCTTGCAGACTCGGCTCGGGCCGGGCGCCTTGCAAGAAGGCCAACAAAAACAAGTCGGCGAGTTCCGCCGGCAGCGTGCGGTACAAGGGGCCGATCACCGGCGCCGGCAGCCGCGATAGCACGGCGGGCAACAGCGGCTCCGCCCGGCCCGCCACGAGGCTGCCGATTCGCGAGCCTTCGCTCCACAGGCTTTCGCAGTGCTCCGGAAAGCGACCGACGCTCGACAGATGATAAGCCAGGGCCTCGACCTTCGCCGAGCGCGTCAAGCGGGCCGAAGCCAGCAACTCCCCAAACTTGTCGGGAGGCATCTTGCGCAGCAGATACTGCAAAGGGCCTTGAATATCGGCCGCGGCCGGCGCACTGGCGATCAACTCCATGACCAACAGTTGATTCGGCGAGCCGATCAATGCCCGCAACTGCGGCCAGCCCGCGTTGTCGTTGGCCAACTGGAGATGCACGGCCTGCGACAGGTAGCGGACCGCGACGTCGGACTGGCGCCATTTCGTTTCGCCGAGCGGCACGGCCGGGTTAAGCACCTGCGGCACGAGTTGGTGGATGTCGGCCAGCAGTTCCAGATCTTCAGGCGTCTTGGCGCCGGCCGCGGCGAAGCCGCTGAACAATTGATCGACGGCCTTCCACCCGTCGGAAAGCAGCACGCCTGCCAATAACCGGCCATAGTGGCCTTCCGGCCGCCCGTGCTCCGAATGACGGTCAAGAAACGTATTATGAACATAGCCGCGGCGGCGATACGCATCCGCCCGCAGGTCGGTGGTTTCCGGGGAATGAAACGTGGTGGCGGCGAGCGAAACCGGCAGCCGGTCGGCGTTCGGCTCGAAGGTGGAAAAACTGAGGCCCTCGCGCACCGGACCCGGCGGCAGCAGACGGGCGACGCCGTAAAATATCAGCGCCGCCACGCTCGGCTGGACGACCAACAGCAGGTTTTCGCGCCGTTGCGAGCCGAGGTTCAAAAAGCCTTGCAAGGTTTCGACGAGCAACTCCGTCCGCAGCGCCGGATCGATCGATTTCCAACGCTCGGGAATCACTTGCCGCGGATCGTCGAACGGTTCGCCCGGCGGCGTTTCAAGAAACGAGAGCAACACGCTATCGTCGATCGCCGGCCGTTCGCCCGCGAGCAGGTCGTCCAGGCGATCGAGCGCCGGCAGCGTAGCGGCCAGACCTTCGGAATCTTCATCCCTCCAGGCGGCGCCCCACAGCTTGAGACAGTCGAGCGGCGACCAGGGTTCTTTGCGGGGGCCGAATAGCACGTGCCCGAAGTACGAGCCGGGCCGCCCCGCGGTGTCTTGCTGGCGATACGACATCTGCCCCAGGACTTGAATGTCGCCCAGCGCCGGACTGTAAAACAGCCGGCGCGGCGCGGTTGCGGCGTCGAGCCGCAGCTTTTCCTCGGTCGGCGTGTCGGTTGGCAGATAGTAGTACAAGAACCGCTCGATCTGGCGGTAATAGTTGCGCAGCTCGCCGCGCTCCAGCGAACTCGCTCGCGCGCTGTACCCGAGCACCCGCTCGGCCAGCTCTCCCTCGCGCTGCTCGAGGGCCGAACTGCCGTAGGTGCAGTGCGTGCAGTAAATTTGCTGAATGGAACTCATCGCGCTTTGGTCGGGTCCACGTCTTATTTAGTTGCGGGTCCGGAAATTAGGGGTCCAGACTTTCTTTAGCCACGGATGAAGCACGGATCGAGCACGGATCGAGCACGGATGAGGAGCTTTATTCTAACTGCGATTCTCTTCGATGTTTTATCCGTGTTTCATCTGTGTTCCATCC
>Ga0134126_10010005_pt1 | contig 11959 bp, 11 predicted proteins | sample KB31752_FD_96881 | JGI IMG/M metagenome (GOLD analysis project Ga0134126, IMG submission 96881) | Terrestrial soil microbial communities with excess Nitrogen fertilizer from Kellogg Biological Station, Michigan, USA - KB3-175-2 | ecosystem: Environmental > Terrestrial > Soil > Unclassified ...
CGCCGATCCCGAGCCGGCCGTCAAACGCATCCGCGAAGAACTAGACGCCGCCCAGAAGGAAGCGCGCGAAATCGAAAAGCGCCCGCCGATGCGCCAACTCCCACGCTATTGGAATGGATTCGTCGGCGGCCGCTACGAATCCTCATTCGAAGTGGATACCGCCGCCCCCGAGGAAACCATCGCGGCCATCGGCGATTCGCTCGTCAATCATCCCGAAGGATTTCATGTCCATCCAAAAGTAAAAAAGCTGCTCGAACAGCGCGTCGAAATGGCCCACGGCCAGCGCGCCATCGATTTTGGAATGGCCGAAGCGCTGGCCTTCGGCTCGCTACTTTTGCAAGGTGTGCCTGTGCGTCTCTCGGGGCAGGATAGCCGCCGCGGCACTTTCAACCAGCGCCACGCCGCTCTCATTGACACCGAAACTGAGGAAGAATACGTCCCGCTCGAACACATGGCGCCCGATCAAGGCTGGTTCGAAATTTATAATTCGCCGCTTTCCGAGGCCGCCATCCTCGGCTTCGAGTACGGCTTCAGCCGCGATTTCCCCGAAGCTCTGGTGCTATGGGAAGCGCAGTTCGGCGACTTCGCCAACGGTGCGCAGATCATCATCGATCAGTTCATCGCCGCGAGCGAAGACAAATGGGGCCTGTTGTCCGGAGTCGTGATGCTTCTCCCGCACGGATACGAAGGCCAGGGCCCCGAACATTCCAGCGCGCGCATCGAAAGATTTCTCCAGCTCGCCGCGCGCGACAACATGCAGATTTGCCAGCCGTCGAACGCCGCGCAATATTTTCATCTGTTGCGTCGCCAGGCGCTGCGTGCGTGGCGCAAGCCCCTCGTCGTTTTTACTCCAAAGAGCATGCTGCGCAATCCCGCGGCATCCTCGCCCTTGGCAGATTTCTCTTCGGGATGTTTCCAAACTGTGATCCCCGATCGCGGCGATGGGTCAGCCTCGCGCGTCCTTCTCTGCACCGGAAAAATTGGCCACGAACTCGAAGCCGAGCGAAAGCGTCGCCAGCAAAATTCGCCGGCGATTGTTTTCGTCGAGCAGCTTTATCCTTTTCCCGAAGCCGAACTTGCCGCCGAAATGGATCGCCACGCGGCCGCCCGCGAATTCGTCTGGGTCCAGGAAGAACCCGGCAACATGGGCGCGCACGATTTCATCATTCCGCAGCTCGAGCCTCTGGCACGTGGCCGCGCCGTCCTATCGGTAAATCGCTCGGCCAGTGCCAGCCCCTCCACCGGCTCCGCAAAAGCCCACGAAATGGAACAGAAAACCCTGCTAACTCTAGCCTTCGGCGTCTAGTTGTATTTCGTAGGGGCACAGCATGCTTTGCCCGGCAAGGATACTTGGCTACCTGTTTGCTCCACCCCGCACTACGGGCGGCTCGTGTGGAGTGCTGCAGCCATTCGCCAGCGTTCTACTTGCCTTTGCCGCCATAGGATCGCGCGTCATTGGGGGCGAAGTGTCCCGCGCCTTTGCCTTTGCGCGAAGCGCCGGCACACGCAGTCGAAGAATCTCTCTTCGATGTAAACTGAGACCTGCGGTCAACAACATGAAAGCTTGTCTTTTGCGCGCGTCCGCAGCAGTCGAGACCAATCCCCTCGACTTCGCCGAAGTTGCCGACCCGCGCCCCGCGGCCGGCGAAGTCCTCGTGCGCGTGAAAATGTGCGGAGTCTGTCGCACCGATTTGCACGTAGTCGAAGGCGAACTCCCGCCCCGCAAATCCCCGGTGATTCCAGGACATCAAATCGTCGGCATCGTCGAAAAACTCGGCGAAGGTGCGCGCCGCTTTGCCGTCGGCGCTCGCGTCGGAGTCGCCTGGCTGCATAGCACCGATCAAACCTGCGAATATTGCCGCGCCGGGAAAGAAAATCTCTGCGACCATCCGACTTTCACCGGCTACACCGTGGATGGCGGCTACGCCGAATACGCCGTCGCTCCTGAGCAGTTCATCTATCCGATTCCCGATTCTTTTCGCGACGATCAAGCCGCGCCGTTGCTCTGCGCCGGAATTATCGGGTTTCGCTGTCTGCGCCTTTCGGGCATCCAGCGCGGCCAGCGTCTCGCCTTCTACGGTTTTGGCTCGGCCGCGCACGTCGCAATTCAAGTCGCGCGCCACTGGGGAGCGGAAGTGTACGCCTGCACCCGCGGCGCGAAGCACCAGCAGCTTGCGCTCAAACTCGGCGCCGTATGGGCTGGCGAAGCCGCGGATGAACCGCCCGCCAAAATCGACGCCGCAATAGTTTTCGCCCCCGCCGGAGAGCTGGTTCCCCCCGCGCTCAAAGGCCTGAAAAAAGGCGGTGTGCTCGTCCTCGGCGGCATCCATATGAGTCCAATTCCCTCTTTCGATTACAATTTGCTTTACCAGGAGCGCATGATCCGCAGCGTGGCCAATAATACGCGCCAGGATGGCGAGGATTTTCTCCGCGTCGCTTCTGAAATTCCTGTGCGCACTCAGGTCACTGTCTTCCCGCTGCGCGACGCGAATCGCGCTCTCAACGATCTCAAAAGCGACCGAATCAATGGCGCCGCCGTTCTGGATTGCGCGCAATGAAAATTATTTCGCTCAATGTTGGCGGGCCCCGCATCGTCCACCAGGGTGACCGCGACGTACTCACCGGGATCTTCAAAGCGCCGGTGCCCGGCCCGGTCATGCTTCGCCGCCTTAATCTCGATGGCGATCGCCAAGCCGACCTGCAAGCTCACGGCGGGCGCAACAAGGCTGTCTACGCCTACGCTTCCGAGCACTACGATTTCTGGCGCGGCCAGCTTCCGGAGATGGATTTGCCCTGGGCCATGTTTGGCGAGAATCTCACCACCGAAGGACTAAGCGAGGAGCATGCCTACATCGGAGACGAATTTCGCATCGGTCAGGTAGCGAGGGTCAAGGTCACGCAGCCGCGCATCCCCTGCTACAAACTCGGAATCCGCTTCGGACGCGCCGACATCATCAAAAGATTTCTCGCCAGCGGCCGCTCCGGAATTTACTTTTCCGTTTTAGAAGAAGGTCTCGTCAGCACAGGAGACTCCATCGAGCGCCTGCACGAAGACGAACGCCGCCTCAGCATAGCGGACGTCAATCGCGCCTTCGTTCGCACGCGCGAAAATATTCCGCTGGTGCGCCGCATCGTAAGCCTGGAAATTCTTCCGCGCGGCCTTCACGACGATTTCGCCGAGCAGTTGTCTCTGCTCGATCAATAATCCGGCGCTACTTCTTATAAGTTTTCTGGAAATTGTTTCGGGAATTTACCACCGTGAAAGTTGCGTCGCGCTCTGCCAATGCTTCGATGTAATGTGCCTCGTCCTGCGGACCCGCCAGATTGGCGATGAATTGTTCGGCCGAGTTGTGATCCTTCCCCGCCATCACCGCATAGTGCAATTGCCACAAATCTTCCAACCCGGGTGAATCGTGAACGGTCTTCCACGCCACGGGATGCCCGCCTTTAATCGCTCCGTTGCCCATCACCGCCGCGCGAGGACGCAGTGCATCCACAATCTCGCGGGCGTTGGACGAATCTCCAGTTCCCGGGTGCGCGGTGCCGTGGTGCGTCACCAGATAAAGGTCCACGGTTCCGATCAAATTTTTCGGACAGGCCAGACCCAATTCCTCCCGCGTGGTCAAATCGCCCAGATCGATGAATCGAAATTTGCCAAACGTAATCAGCAGCCCCACTGACCTGGCATTTTCACTCCGGTCCACCGGCGGCTGCCGTTCAGATGTGCACAGCGAATTCGCCTGCCCCGCTCCCGGCAGCGGCGCGCGAATTTCGTCTCCCGCCGAAGTCAGCACTTGGACTTTCATTCCCTTGAACGGAATTGTATCGCCCGGCTTCACCACGATGTGGTTTCCCTGCGCAGCCACTTTTTCATACGCCACGTAACTCGCCCGCGTTACGCGCATGTTTTCCATGTTCGGGCCATGGTCGGCGAAATTCTTGATCTTCATCCGGTCCGCAAGTTGCGTCACGCCTCCAGCGTGGTCCGCATGATAGTGCGTGATCACCAGCCAATCGATGTGGTCGATTCCCGCGGCCTTCGCGGCGTCCACGATGCGATTCGCGTCCCGCCCGTTAAAATCATCCCAACCGGTATCGATCAGCAGCGATTCACCTTGCGCATCCACAATCAAAGTTGACTGCCCGCCCTCCACATCGATGAAATATATTTTCAATTGCTTCGCCGCGCGTGTCGCTGCGCTCGCGGTCAGGCAAGCGCACACGAGCCATACCGCCGCGATAAGCCCTCGTCGCATCATTCTCCCGTTTTTAAAAAAAATAGCGGACCTGATTCCGCACGAAGCTGCACAGCAGTCTTAATTGTAGCGAAGTATTGTTACAGACCCATAACCACCGCTTGGTGGTTGTCTACTGGATTAGCCAATTAGGCGGGAACGCGCTCGGCAGCGCGTCGCGAAAGACTTTCCACCATCGACCGCAGAATCACCAGCCCATCCGTCGAACCCAGTGCGGATTCCACGGCGCGCTCGGGATGCGGCATCAAGCCCACCACATTGCGTTCGCGATTCGAGATGCCGGCGATCGCCTTTAGCGAACCATTGGGATTCGCCTCAAAATCGTCGGCGCCTGCATCACGGCCGTCCGCGTGCGCGTAACGAAAAATAATCTGCCTGTTGCGTTCGAGTTCGGCGAGCGTTTCCGCATCGCAAAAATAATTCCCTTCCATGTGCGCGATCGGAATTTCCAACACTTGCCCCGGCCGCGCCGCGCACGTGAACGGCGTGTCCGTGTTTTCCACTCGCAGATGCACCTGCCGGCACAAAAACCGCAGCCTTTTGTTGCGCAGCATGGCGCCCGGCAGCAACCCCGCTTCGAGCAAAATTTGAAATCCATTGCAAATCCCGAGTACCAATCCCCCCGCGCGCGCGAACTGTCCCACCGCGTTCATCACTGGAGAAAAACGCGCGATCGCGCCGGTGCGCAAGTAGTCGCCGTAGGCAAAACCGCCCGGAAGAATAATCGCGTCGAAGCCGGAAACATTTTCCGATTGGTGCCAAATGAATTCGACTGGCTGCCCAATCACCGACCCGATAGCGTAATGCGCATCGTCGTCGCAATTCGATCCCGGAAATCGCACCACGCCGAATTTCATGTGCGCCTCATCCGCATTCTACCATGCCCAGTACGGTAGCCATGACGAGCGCATTTCTCGTCGTGTGGGTTTTCGCCAGTCCGTTCGTAGCATAGTTCTCAATCTCGCACCGGATTCGAACCCAAAAAGGAAACGGCCGGCAGAGCGTGCTGCCGGCCGTTTGAGGTGTACTGCTTTGGGGGAATTTACCTGCGTCCGCCGCCGTGGCCGCCACCATGGAACCGACCGCCACCATGGCCTCCGCCATGGAATCCGCCGCCACCGTGAGATCCGCCTCCGCGGAATGAGCTTCCGCCGTGGAAGTTTCCGCCACCGTGAAAGTTCCCGCCACGGCTGCCGTGGAAGTTTTCGCCGCCACGGAAACCGCCGCGGAAGTTGCCGCGGTCATGGAATTCTCTGCGTCCGTCGAGCCGGCGCCAGTGATCGTCAAAATCCCGCCGTCCACGGAAGTCGCGGTCATGGAATGGTCGCCCGTAAAAGCCGCCGCGGAACCACGGCCCTGCGCCGATGAAGATGCCGCTGGAGAACCACTCAGGCCCGTAGTAGCCATACGGCGCGCACGCGTATGGGTAGTATCCATAATAGCCGTACGTGCACACCGGCGGACCGTACACGGACTCGCCGTACACCGGGCCGCCTATTCCGATGCCCACCGAAAATCTCTGTGCATGTGCGAAGCCTGCTGTGAACAGGCCGACGCTCAGTACCGCCAAAATTCGTACATATTTCATTTTGGCCTCCTCTTGAAACCGCTCCAACCTGTCCTACAGCCGCTTCGGGCTACCCGGGTTGAGTCACCTTCCGGCCCGTACAGTGCATAGGGCTTGCCAAAATGAGCTACTGTCTAATAAAAAAATAAGCCTCCTATTATCAGATGGATAGATATGGACAAGCCCCTTGTCGCCCGCGCGCGGCCGCTAAGGGTCGGTGGTGCTTTTTAAGCCGGACTGGTGGTCCTCAACCAGGGGGTGTTTCAGGTAGCTTGCTTGGTGCCACGCGTCATGCCGACTCAGCCAGCACCCTTAACCTTCTTCTTCGCCGGCGCGGATTCCTGTATCAGTCCCATCGCCACAAGTCCTATCGCAATCGCCCCCGTCATGTACCACGCTGGCGCCAACGGGTTGCCCGTCGCGTGAATCAGCCAGGTGATGGTGAACTGCGTGGATCCCCCGAAGACGGAAATCGACAGCGCATATATCGTTGCCACCATCCCGGAACGGATTTGCCGCGGTATCGACTCCGTAATTGTGATCAGAACCGGAGTCGTGCCCAGCCCCAGCAGCATCGCGAGCAACGCGCTGACCCCCAACAGCGCTGCGGGTGTGCGCAGGCGCGAGATCAGTGCAAAGCCCGGCAGCACGCTGCACACCAGCAGCAGGAAGAACGTGATCATCATCGGTTTGCGGCCCACCCTGTCCGAAAGCCAGCCGCTAGTCATGTCGAAGCACACTTCCACTAAGCCGATCACCAGTGTTGCGCTGAAGGCCGCGGTCGCTTTCATGTGCAGCGTGGCGGAGGCATAAGTGGTCATGTAATTTAGGACGTAAGTAGATACCGTTCCCGCGAGCAGCATCAGCAGCCCCAGCACGGCCACACCCAAGTAGGGACGAATCTGCGCGGGCCCCGCGTCCACTTCGTCGGCCGCCGGCGCCTTCAACGTTTCATCCAGCCCCCGCCGGATGTACAGCCCAAAGGGGACGATGCATGCTCCGATCAGGAACGCGATGCGCCATCCCCAATCGTCGAGTTGTTGCGCGCTCAGCAAACTGGCCAGGATCGTACCCACCCCGCCCGCGCTTAGCACCGCAACATCCTGCGTGGCATATTGCAGCGAACCATAAAACCCGCGGCGCTCCGGCGGAGCCGCCTCGATCATGAAAGCCGTTGTTGGTCCCACTTCGCCGCCCAGCGCGAAACCCTGCAGCAGGCGGAAGCAGATCACCAGAATGGGCGCGGCCAAGCCAATCACGCGATACGACGGCGTCAGCGCCAGCCCGATGATCGCAATCCCCATCATCGAGAAAGAAAGCAGCATCGCCGGCTTCCGTCCCACTCGGTCGCCAATCGAGCCGATCACCACTGCGCCGATGGGCCGCGTAATAAATCCGGCGCCAAACGTTGCAAGCGACGCCAGCAGGCTGTTTTCGGCGCTTGCGGAGGGAAAGAAAGTGCGGCCAATCTGAGTGGCGAAAAAGGCGTAGGTCAGAAAGTCGTAGAATTCAAGCGCATTCCCCACCACCACGGCCGCCACCTGCCGCGCGGGAAACGACACTGGTTTGAACGGCTGCTCGAAAGTTGTCGCCAACTCAGCCATTCCCGTTCAGCACCCCGCTGGGAGTCTAGGCAAAGTCCGGCCCAAACTCTCTCCTGTCCACGTGGCCTGTGCGCATCGAACTTGAATGTCGGCGGATCATAGCACAGCAACCCTCGACCCGTTGGCCGGCTACTGTTTGAGGACCTACCGAAACCGATCTGTCTGGCGGGCTAGAATGCCTCATTCATGCACATACAGCTAAACGAAGCACTCGCGCTGCTGGATGGTTGGAAAAATGAAGGAACGCGCATCCGAATGCGCGCTTCCGGGCCAGCAATCTCACAAGAACTGCTCGGCACCATTCGAGCCATAGCCGGAGCGGTCGTGGACATCGGACATGAACTAAAGAATTTGGAGCTTGATTTGGCGGGGGCAGACTTCAACGGCGACCCGGCCCATGCTGAATATCTCGTCTGCGAATTCTCCGACGGGCGCCGTTACGCTTTTCACGTCGCACGCGATGCGTAATTGAGCTGGGCCTTAGTCTCCGGTCGCCAGGTTATTGGTCGCTGTTCGACGCAGCAAATTCCCCATGTCGTCAATCTTCTCATCGAGCAAATTCAACTTCCGCGCCAAGCCTTGAATCTCGGATTCTGCCCGCCGATTTACGTCAAAATCGAGCTCACCGCGCAGCCGATCCTTTGTGTCCTGCCGATTCTGGCTCATCATGATGACCGGCGCCTGTATCGCGGCTAGCATGGAAAGAAACAGGTTGAGCAGAATAAACGGATACGGATCCCAGGCTTTTTTGTTAAGCGTAATGTTGATCCCCGTGTATACGACCAGGGCGGCCAGGAACATGATAATGAACGCCCACGATCCGCCAAACCGTGCCACCGCGTCCGCGATTCGCTCGCCCAGCGTTGCCTCCTTCTCGATCATCTCGTTCGGATTGCGATTCGCGCGGACTCGTATCAGCCCTTGCGAGGCATGGAACTGGCGGCCGAGCACCGTCAGCAGATCCATCCCAGCGTGCGGCTTCTTCTGCAGCAGCACCTCAATATCGTCGCGTGAGACCTCGATGCACGCGCTTTCGTCAAGAGCGATCGCGCTCGTCTGGTGCGGCGTCTGCTCCAGCATCGACGCGAATCCGAAGAACTCGCCGCTCGCAGGCTCGTCGACCACCACTTCCTGATGGTCCTCATCCACGGTGGTCACTCGGACTCTGCCGGAGATCACCACATACGCCTGGCCGCCCGCGTCTCCGGTCTTATAGACGCGTTCGCGCGCCGCAAATGTCTTGAGCTCCACTTGACCGGCCAGCACCGCCCTTTCATCGTCGTCCAGCAACGCAAAGAGTGGAACGCTCCTCAAAATTTCCGGCTTGCACGCCATAGTCGTCTCCTTGAATTACGGGTTGATCCGCTTTGGGCACGTCGCGTGCCCGGACAACGCTACCTCATTATCCAACGAGTAGCATGCTCCTCTCGAAGCGAGCACGTTTGGGGGGCCATTCCTCATTCTGCATGTCCTCACGACGAAAGGGAGCCAAGTTTCGCGCGTCTTGCCTGTCACCGCAGCGCACGCGCGGCATCGCCGTCATTCCGAGCGAAGCCCGCGCTTTTTTCTTCGCGCGGTGTTTGCGCGGCGCGCAGTCGAGGAATCTCTCTTCGATGTAACACTTGCTCCGCCTCGAGTCGAGAAGCTCTTGGTATTTCGACATCACGCTCGGAAAGTGGGGTATACCAAAAAAAAGAGGGCGACTCGGTTTCACCCGTGTCGCCCTCGTTCGATTGAGTCGTGAAGTTTCCGCTTCCCGACTCGACTTAGTCGGAGGCGGTTCGGTTTTACCCAGACCGCCTCTTGTAAATCGAGTCGCGAAGCCCTAACTTGCTAGTTCGCTCACGATCACGGTTCGGTTTTACCCTCGCCGCATCCTTGAGTGCACCGCAAAGCTTTTCGCTTCCGCTTGCGTCCAGCGGCCACTCGGTTTCACCCGAGTCGCCGTGAATTTAGCGAAGCTTCTCCTTGATTCAACTCATCGGAAGCTGGCTCAGTGTTACCCTCGCCGTTCCTTTGCATCGAACCTCGGAGCGTCCTTCCCATTTCAATTCAGTGGAGGCTGCTCGGTGTTACCCTTGCCGCCGTCTTTGAATTGACTCGTGAAGTTTTTCTTCCCGATCAATCTGCGCGCATAGTAAAAGCAGCGATAAATGCTAGCAAGAGTTATTTCACGAAACGCCTGTGGAAACCTGTGCAAGCCTGTGGACGCTGTGCAAAAAAGGGTCTGCCGCCCACGCCCGCCTCTGCCGCGCCGTCCGCCTCTGGTTCGCGCAACCTGTCCGAATGTGTCGCTCAATTCCTTTATGCTATCATCCGCCCGCTCGTTGAATGTGGAGGGCGAAAATATGTGCTGGCACAAAAGACGAATCGCGAAATGCGCCAATCTTTCTGCACCGTTCTTTGTAGCCGCTCTGCTGTGTTCCGCTGCGTTCGTCATCTCGCCCGCCGCACGCGCTCAAGGCGATTGCAAGACACTCCACGACGCAACCTTGACAACTGTTCCGAGCCACGCCTACGAATTGGAGACGAATACTGCGCGGCCGAGCCACAGCGCCATCAACCACGAAGTCATTCGCACGGGCGGCACGATCTACGTCATGATCGGTGGAAAGTGGAAAAAAAGTCCGATATCCGACGCGCAGATGCGTGTCCAGGAACAAGAGAATTGGAAGACCGCGAAAAATGTCTCCTGCAAATACCTCCGCGACGAATCCGTGAACGGCCAATCGGCCGCCGTCTACCACACGCACAGCGAGACAGAGGACAACAAGGAGGACGGTCAGGCCTGGATTTCCAAGAGCAAGGGTCTCATCCTGCGCCTGGAAGAAGATGTCGATAGCGGATATGGAGACAAAAGCCACCGTTCCATTCGCTACGAATACACCAACGTCCAGGCCCCCGCCGTTTCACCCTGAACCGTCTGCCATACAGGTTCGTCATTCCGAGCGGAGTGTCCCGCGCCTTTGTTTTAGCGCGAAGCGCCTGTAGCGCCATCCCTTCAGGGTGGCATCTTGATTTGCATGTTTAGATGACGTTGTCGGCTCCCTACACTCAGAGTTTGTCATTCCGAGCGGAGTGTCCCGCGCCTTTGTTTTTGCGCGAAGCGCCGGGACACGCAGTCGAGGAATCTCTCTTGGATGTTTTGCAAGCCACAGTGCGCCGCTTCACCCGCGCGACGCCCCTCGGTTGCCTCTTCCAAGCCCGACAGCCACGACGAGCGCACTCCCCATCGGAGGCTTTTTGATGTGGTTCCGCTCCGTATTTTCCTGTTGAAATGTTTCCGGCAAATAGGTTTCATCTATCCTCTCGCGCAAAACGGAAAGCGTCGAAGAAAGAGGAACGCTGTGGCCGATTCCCTGATCGGAAACGTTTCCGACACCGCATTTTGGATCGCGCACTGCCGAGCGCTAGAAACCGAACGCCCCGATGCTCTTTTCCGCGATCCGCTCGCTCGCCTTCTCGCAGGAGATCACGGCAAGAAAATTACCGAGGCCATGCCCGTGAGCTTTATCACCGCCTGGATCGTGGCGATTCGCACTCGCGTGATCGACGACTATATTCGTTGGGCCATTTCCCAGGGCGTGGACACGGTTCTGAATCTCGGCGCCGGCCTCGATACGCGCCCGTACCGCCTCGATCTGCCCGAATCTCTGATCTGGATCGAAGCAGACTATCCTCATATCGTCGAGTTCAAGGAAGATCGGCTGTCGAAGGAAAAGCCGCGCTGCCAGCTCCAGCGCGTGAAACTCGATCTCTCCAGTCTGCCCGAACGCGAACCATTCCTTGCGAGCGTCAATGCGCGAGCAAATAAAATGCTGATTCTAACGGAAGGAGTGATTCCCTATTTGAGTCTCGAGGAAGCCGCCTCTCTTGCCGACGATCTGAAGACGCTCGATCACGCCGCTTACTGGATTGTCGAATACATTTCGCAGCAGGCGTCTAAATACCGGGGAAATCGTCGCATGAGGCAGCTGATGCAAAATGCTCCCTTCAAATTCGCGCCGAAGAACTGGTTCGGTTTTTTCGAAGAGCACGGTTGGCGTTCCAGGGAAGTTCACTATTTGCTCGACGAAGGCGACCGCCTCCATCGGCCCATGAAGCTGCCTCCATTTCTAATGCTCCTTTTCGTCATCCGCGGAATCTTCGCCTCAAAGGAGCAGCGCGCCGCCTTCCGCAAGTTTCAAGGTTACGCCATCCTCGAACCCACGAATTCGTAGCCGCAGCCGTGGTTATTTCTATGGCGCTAGAGACTGCCAGGGGTTTTCCGGGACGGCGTTTCGCCGTAAACCTCTGTTTAGCAGTAACTTGCAGTTTTTAATCGGATCGTGCATCGCGTCCCCCATTTCGCGCGTCTAAAAGCCGTGTGAACTTCAGAATGGGGGTCCAGATAGCTATCATGAGCCGTCCTTCCATAGAAACAGTCGGCGTCCGATTGACGGGCTGGGCCGCGTTGAATCGCGATCCCCTGGAAGACCGCGTTGAATACACGTGTCCTCATTGCGGGACTCGCGGCACCAAGGCCGCACGTC
>Ga0134126_10010006_pt1 | contig 11957 bp, 11 predicted proteins | sample KB31752_FD_96881 | JGI IMG/M metagenome (GOLD analysis project Ga0134126, IMG submission 96881) | Terrestrial soil microbial communities with excess Nitrogen fertilizer from Kellogg Biological Station, Michigan, USA - KB3-175-2 | ecosystem: Environmental > Terrestrial > Soil > Unclassified ...
GGCGACACACCCGCCGCAACACAGGATCGGCGCTCTCCTACGGCCGCCCCCAAATCTCCGGCGACAAATTCCGATACCAAATTTACCCTGCCGCCACTGCAGCGCTTTGGGATCGTCACCGAGCGCCCGCTCTTCTCGCCCGACCGCAAGCCGCCGCAGCATGCCGACAATACGGCGGGGGCGTGGTCGTCCTTCGTGCTCGCCGGAATCATCATCACACCGCAATCGCGTGAGGCGTTGGTCCTGCACGGCAAGCCGCCGGTCGCAGCACATGTCCGGGAGGGACAGGCACTCGAAGGCTGGACCATCGCCGCGATCGATCCGGATCGCGTCGTCTTCCGCGACGGCCTCAACGAGCATGAATTGAGGCTCACGCCGAAAGCCGCGCCGCCCGATGTTGCGACACGGCCGCGATTACCGATCGAATAGCTAACGCTGCGCCATTTCGTTGCTGGCGGACAGATCCGGCGGCTGTTCCCAGCGCAGGATGCGCGTCCACTCCAGCGGCCGATCCGGGGATACGGCAACGACGGCGCGACGCGTGAAGGATGCGCCATCGACACGTCCCGCCCGCGCCGTGATGGTCACGACGTGCAGCGTATCGGCGCGCGCATAGAGCGCGAGCTTCGATGCCTCCTCCGCATCGAGCTGCGTCGCCCCACCGCCGCGCGCCGCCGTTACGGCATCGGCATCGCCCGGACCGGCGCCGGGGATCGCCAGCAATGTCTGCCGCGACGCGGTCATGGGGTTGATGGTCGGGTTTTGCGAATAGACCGTGACCTCGGGCTCCAGACGCGCGTAAAGCGCACGCGTCATCCCGGGCAGAAGCCGCAGCTCCGATACATCCGCAAAGGCGAGCTTCGCGAGGTTGATGGCATGCGCCTGACCGAAGATACGCCCGGTGTTCGATGGCACGACCGGTACTATGGACGCGAACTGGGCGCGCCGATCGAGGATCGCCTGGATGATCGACGCCTGCTGATGACGGTCGGCGCCGAACTCGTTTAGCAGCCCTGCGATCAATTCTTTCGACGCGGCATTCACATCGATTTTCCCGCCCTCGTCCGCGATGGTGATGGCGAGTTGTTGCCCCGCATATTGCCGATCGTAGACACGGCCATCCGCCTGCCAGCGCGCCGCGACGACGGGGTCTAGCAGTCCCATCACGGCGAGCGTGATACCCGCGTCCGCACTCGCCTGCAGCTGCGCGAGATCGACGCGGTTTCGCGAGACCACCGCCGCGCTGCGCGAGTCGGTTGCGACCTCGGCACCGAGCAAGGCCAAGAGTGCCAGCACCCAGATCACCAGGATCAAGGCGAAGCCTCGGTCGCGGAGGCTCGCTTGCGATCCGTTGCCAGCCCCGCGAATTGTCCCGGGCGTCAAGGGAAGTGCCTTCGGTTAGGGGGCGTGTACGTTGACGTTCTGCAACGTATGAAGCCGGCTGCGCAGCTCGTCGGTCGCAGCGCGCGCATCCGCAGCATTGTGAATGATTCGGGGCGACAGCAGCACCAGCAACTCGGTGCGCTGGACGTTTCTGTCGGTCGTGCCGAAGGCGGCGCCGATCACCGGGATGTCCGACAACAGCGGTATGCCGTTCTTGGTATTGCTGTGGGTATCTTGGATGAGGCCGCCGAGCGCGACGGTTTCGCCGTCCTGGACCGTGACGCTGCTTTGCAGCCGCCGCTCCGTGATCGTCGGCCCGAGAGAGCTGGTCGATGCCGTTTGCGCGGTGGGCGTGGCGACCTGGCTCACCTCCTGCCCGACATCGAGCGTGATCTGGCCGTTCGCATTCACCAAGGGCGTCACCTTCAAGATCACGCCGGTGTCGACGTATTGAACGGTATTCACGATCGGCGCACCGGTCGTGACCGTGCTTTGGATCTGCGCTGTTGGGATCGGCACGGCCGCCCCGACCAGCAAGGAGGCCGATTGGTGATCGAGAACCAAGAGCTCCGGCGACGAGATCACATGCACATCGGTGATCGCCGACAGCAGGTTTAGCACCACATTCGCGTTGGTGCTGCCGAGAATGTAGTTGAAGCCAGGAAAGACGCCCGGGATCGCCGCGCTGACGATCGGGGTCGAGCTGCCGCCGAAGATGAATTTGTTCTCATGCTGGTGGAAGAAATATTGCAAGCCGTATTGCAGATCGTTGCCCAAGGTGACCTCGGCAATCGTCGCCTCGATCAGCACTTCGAGCGGTACGACATCGATCCGCTTCAGCGCCTGTTCCACCATCTGATAGTCGCGCGGCCGCGCATAGATCACGAGCGTGTTGTTCTTTTCGTCGGCGACGACCCGGATCGGCGGCAAATCGAGTTGACCCGGCGCCGGCGCACCGCCGCTGCTTGCCTGACCCTCGGTCGATTCAGCGCTCTGATCGTGCTGCGGTGTGGGCGCATTGGGAGCCGCGAGACTCAACCCGTTTGGCATCGCCGACGACGTGCCGGGTGTCGCGCCAAGCATGCCGCTCGTCTGCGATGAGGAGAGGCCGGTGCCTAGCCCTGGCGGAGCGCTGGCGCCGCCCGGCATCGGCAGGCCGCCGTAACCGGCTGCGCCGATGGTCGCGGCATTCGTTCCCGGTGCGGTTTGCGGCTGGACGGTCTGGACCTGGCCCGTTGAGAACAATCGGGTGAGCACCTGCGCGACATCGCGCGCGCGGCTGTTCTGGACATGATATTCGAAGATCTGCGGCCGGTTATTGGTCTCGCCGCGGTCGAGTCGCTCGATCCACATCCGCGCTTGCTCGATATAGGCGCGCTGCGGCGACACGACGAGCACCGCGTTCATTCGCTCGAGGGGCGCAAAGCTCAGCATCCCCGGCAAGGGCGCACTGCCTTTCGGGCCGAAGATGGTGGTGAGCTCGTCCGTCACCTCTTTCGGGTCCGCCGTTTGCAGCCCGACAATGCCGAAAGACATGCCGGCGATCCAATCGACATCGAAGGCCTTGATCATGTCGGTGATCGTCGAAAGGTCGACACCTGTGCCGGAGAGTATGATCACGTTGCGCGTCGGATCGACCTGCATCACTGCGTCTTTCGGCACGAAAGGCTGCAACGTGCGTTGCAAATCGGCGGCCGAGACAAACTTCAGCGGCAGGATTTGCACATTGTAGGCCGGCGTCGGCGTTGCCTGGCCGCCGACCGTGACCGACGCAGTGCCGGTATGGACGGCCTCCTCGCTATTCATCACTCGGTAGATGCCGTTTGCTTGGACCAGCGCCAGACCGCTGGCACGCAGCGTTTCCTGGATGACCGGCAAGACATCCTGCTGGCGCAGTGGCCGGCTCGTCTGAATGGTGATATTCGCCTGAACTTTCGGATCGATCGTGTAATTGAGGTGGAGGATGTCGCCAAGAACGCGCGGCAGGACCTCATGCACATCCGCGTTGACGAAATTGAGCGTGATATCGCCGGATTGATTTTGGCTGGCACTCGCCACCGGGGGCGACGATGGTGGTTTGACGAAAACGCCCGTCCCCGGAACGATTCGCGTCTGCGCCGCCGCCGCAGCCGGCGGCGGGTTTGCAACCTCGGGCGCCTGTGTGCCGGCCAGGCCAAGCGGCGTCGGATGCGCCGTTACCGTGCTTGGCGCGGCTCCGGTTGCAGCTGCCTCATTCTGCTGGGATGGCGGATTCGGCGTACATGACGCGACGAGCAGCGCGAGTACGATCGTGCAGCCGCCGTAGCGTAACCTCATGCGCGACTCACGTCCCCTGACATCATGACGACTGATTTGAGCCGACAAAAAATTTCGTAATACCGGGATTGAGGCCATGGTTTCTGCACTCATCCCTGAGGAGCGGCGAACACTGGTTCGCGAATTGGTCTGAAAAATGGTACCGCCCCCTCCGGTAATGCTGCCAGGTAAAGCAGAACGACTATGGTCGCGCGCTCGCAGGAACCGCAGCGACGTTCGCCGGCGGACCGCGATTGCCGTCAGGCCCGAGCGAATAAAGCAGGTAGTTCCCCGATCGGCTCGCCTGCCGGTAGACATAGGGCCGACCCCAAGGATCGATCAGGCTCGTGGCTTTGGTGACATACGGCCCGTTCCACTGATTGACGCCAGCCGGCCTTTGCACCAGCGCATTAAGCCCCTCTTGGTCGGTCGGGTAGCGCCCGACATCGAGATCGAATAGATCGAGGCTCGTCTCGAGCGCTTGGATCTGCACATTGACGACGCCTTCTTTCGCACGGCCGAGATATTTAAGCACCTGCGGGACGGCAATCGCGGCAAGCAAACCGAGGATCGCGAGGACGACCAGCAGTTCGATCAGCGTGAAGCCGCCGCTCAGCCGGTTCGCTGCGGCGGGCGGTATGCGATCGATCGGCAATCTTCTCCGCATATGCCAAATTTTTTCGACGAGAGACGCGGCCGACTCAGAATGTGCGGCAGATCCAGCAAATTCCAGAACACGGCGCGGGGAAAACGCCGTCAAGTTGGGAATTCCCATAGTTTTGGTCAAAGCCCCGTAATGTGGATTTTGCCAAGCTGATCTCGCCGACAACTAGGCGCACGACCGCGCCATAAACGCAGCCGCGCGGACCCTCGTCGGTCCTGCGGAATTTGGGATTTTGGCTACGATTAAAGGGCACAAATTAAATAGCCTTTATGCCCATCTCGCGGCCGGGACGCCGTTGTGCTCCGAAGACCTGAATGCTCTCGGGGTATCGCCAGATCTTACGATCTACTATGTCCGAGCGGGCTGGCTGCAGCGGCTCGCGCGCGGAGTCTATTGTCTTCCCCACGATCCGCCCGCGTTACAACCAAGTGTCGCGCTCCTGCAGCGAAGCCTCGAAGGCCTGCATGTCAGCGGCAAATCGGCGCTCGAATGGCATGGCATCTACCACCAGCTGTCGCAGCAGCCGATCCTCCATCTACGTGGGTGGCAGGCAGGACACCTTCCCGAGTGGTTTACCGAGCGCTTTCCGGCTGAATATCATCGCAATCGGCTGTTTGAAGAACATCCCGACACGCCGCTGCACGTCCAGCCCTTCGAGAACCGCAAAGGCGCTCCCCTGATCTCGATGCCGGAGCGTGCCCTCCTGGAGGTGCTAAGCGAGGTCGGCCTTCGTCAGCCGCTGGAGGAAGCGCGCGAACTGGTGCAACACAGCGACGGTCTGCGCGGAGATATCCTGCTCGATCTATTGAAGCGCTGCGCCAGCGTTAAGACTGTACGCCTCTGTTTGCAGCTCGGCCGCGAGTTCGGGCAGCCATGGATCAGTGAACTCGATCCTTCCCTGTTGCCCAAGGGGAGCAACAGTCCGTGGGTGTGGCGCTCTGCTGACGGGCTGCTGGTGCTGAAGCCGGAACCAGCGTCATCCTGATGTGATCGCGAACGAACCGCACGAGGTCGGATCCGACGCACTCAGGCGGTACGAAAACAGAAATCCGCCATCACCGTAGCGCCTCGCCGCGGCAATCCGCGCGATGGAGACGCTCTATTCGTGCGCGATCTGTCCGAGATAATGCTCGATGACGACGGGATCCGATTGTAGCTGTTGGCTCGGACCTTGATGGACGATGCGCCCGCGCTCGATCACGTAAGCATAGTCGGTCGCGTCCAGCGCGCGCTTCGCGTTCTGCTCCACCAGCAACATGGTGAGGCCGCTTTTATGGACGCGCCGGAGCGTGTCGAAGACCTGCGCGACGATTGCCGGCCCCAAGCCAAGGCTCGGCTCGTCGAGTAGCAGAAGCCGCGGCCGGCCCATCAAAGCACGGCCGATCGCCAGCATCTGCTGCTGGCCGCCGCTCAACTGGCCCGCGATCTGGTTGCGCCGCTCGGCAAGGATCGGGAAGAGCGCGAAGACCTGCTCCATATCCTCGTGCACCACGCCGCCGCGGCCCGCCGCGGCAAGATGACCAAGGCGCAGATTCTCGGCAACCGTCAGCGGCCCGAGAATCTGCCGCCCTTCGGGCACCATCACGCCGCCGTGCCGCGCAATTTCGTAGGTGGCGAGACGCGCGAGACCCGCGCCTTCGAATTCGATCGCGCCTGCGCTGGCGCGCAGCAATCCGCAAATCGTCTTGAGCAACGTCGTCTTGCCCGCGCCGTTGGCGCCGAGGATCGCCACCGCCTGGCCTTCGCCGATAGAGAAGCTGAGATCGTGGAGAACCGCGACCGCTCCATAACCTGCGCTGATATGACGAACGTCGAGCATCTATCCGCCGAGATAGGCTTTGATCACCGTCGCGTCGCGGCTGATCGCGGGTGCGGTGCCTTGCGCGATCAGCCGGCCCGAATCGATGACATAGATCATGTCACAGAATTCCATGATGAAACGCATATTGTGTTCGATCAGCAACACGCCGATGCCTTCGTGCGCGAGGTCACGCACGATCGCGCCCAACCTGCGCGCCTCGACTTCGTTCATCCCCGCGACCGGCTCGTCGAGCAGAAGAAAATCCGGCTCCATGGCGAGGGCACGCATCACCTCGACAAGACGCTGATGCCCGTAGGAAAGCCCGCCCGCCGGCAGCCCTGCGAATTCCTCGAGATCGAAACGCCGCAGCAATTGCGCCGCCCGCTCGCGGAACGTTCGGCGCTCACGCCAGGCGGCCGGAAAGCCGAGCGTATTCGCGAGCAGCGAGGTCCGCTCATGGCGATGGGCGCCGACAATGATGTTCTCGAGTACCGATGCTTCGCGCAGCAAACGCACGTTCTGGAAGGTGCGCGAAATGCCCCGCCGCGCCACGCGGTAGAGCGGTTCGCCGTCGAGTTCGTCATCGCCCAAACGGATATGGCCGGCGCTCGGTGCCATGAGGCCCGAAATCATGTTGACGATCGTGGTTTTGCCCGCGCCGTTCGGACCGATGAGACCGGTGATACGGCCGCGCTCGATCGCGAGCGAGAGCTCGGCAACGGCTTCGAGGCCGCCGAAACGCTTGCTGATGCCCTCAAGCCGAAGGGAGTTCATGTGCCCCCTTCCCTTCCGCACCGCGCGTTCCGTTGCCAGCGCGGCGCAGTTTCCAGCGATGGCTCAAAGAATCGACGATGCCTTGCGGCAGGTAGATGATGACGAGGATCAGCAGCAGCCCTTGCAGCAGCAGCCGCGCATCGGCGAGCGGCCGGATCAGCTCAGGAAGGATGATGAGAAAGGCGGTGCCGACCAGCGGTCCGGCGACCATCGAGCGGCCGCCGAGAATGACGGCGGCGATGACCAGGACCAGCATCGGGAAACCGAAGACATCCGGCTGAATCGAATAGGTGTTGAAGGCGAGAAGACAGCCGCCCAACGCGCCGATCGCGCCCGAAAGCGCGAAGGCGTAGCGAAAATACCGGCTGACCGAGATGCCGAGCGACATGGCCACCGTGTAATCCTGGCGAATGGCATCGAAGGCGCGACCGATGCCGGTGCGATTGATGACCGCGAGGAGCGCCGCGAGCACGATGAGGATGGGGACGAGCACAGTCGTGCCTGCGACTTTCGGAATGGCATTCATCCCGAGCGGGCCGCCGGTCAACGGCTGCGCATAAAGTGCCAGCGACACCATGATCTGAACGAAGCCGATGGTCGCGATCGATTGGAAGGCGCCGCGCAACCGCGCGAGCGGCAGCGACAGGATCAAGCCAGCGGCGACGCCACAGAGGATCGCGCCGATCGCCGACAGCACCGGCCCGAGCGATGTTTCCTTGAGGAGGATCGCCCCGGCATAGCCGCCGATCGAGGCGAAACCCGGTGTCGCGAGCGAGAACAGCCCAGCGCGCAAGGCGACATATTGGCTGTAGGCGAGGACCGTATAGATACAGATGAGATCGAAAAGCGGACGGTACGTCAGAATGAACGACATCGTCACGCGACCCGGTACTCGGTATGGATCCCCGAGAAAAAGCCGTTCGGCCGAATAAGCAGGACGATGAACAGGAGACCGAACACCACCGCGTCGGAGAGCTCGGTCGAGATATAGGCCGTGGTGAGGGTCTGGATCATGCCGATGACGATGCCCGCGAGCACCGCGCCGAGGACGCTGCCGAGCCCGCCGAGAACGATCACGACGAAGGCCTGAAGCATGACCGCCTCGCCCATCACATAGGTGACGGAGTTGAAGGCGATGCCGAGGATGACACCGGCGGCGCCGGCGAGCATGCCGGCGATGAAGAACGAGGCGAAATAGACTTTGCCCGGATTGACGCCGAGGAGCATCGCTGTCTGCTCGTTCACCGCGACGGCACGCGCCTCGCTGCCCAGGCTGGTGCGGAAGAGAAAGAACAAGAGCCCGAGAACGATGACGGCGACCGCAGCCAGAATGACAATCTGCTGCAGCGAAATCCGCATGCCGGGCAGGTTGAAGAAGACGACGGGAAAGATGCCGAAAGGAAAGCGCAAGGTCTGGGCGTTGGTCGCCTGCTGCGCGAGCTGCATCAGGATGAGATTGGCGCCGATGCTGGCGACAATGGTGCCGAACTCGTCGCCCTGATGCCGCCGCAACGGTCGAAAGACGAAGAGATCGAGTGCGACGCTGACCATACCGGCGCCGATCACCGCGATGATGAAAGCGGCCCAGAGCGGCAAGCCACCGAGCGTCACCGCGAAATAGCCGATGAACGCGCCCCACATGAAAACGGCGCCATGCGCGAGATTGAGAATCCGGTGCATGCCGAAGACGAGGGTGAGGCCGAGCGAGAACAGCGCGTACACTGCGCCGACGACCAAACCGTTCAAAAGCTGCTGGGCGAGCATCGCTCCTCCCTCATCCTCTTCGTCGAGGGCCGCCGGCCGCGAAACCGCCCGCCTATTTCACCAATTCCTGCTTGCCGTTCACGACCTGCAGCATGATCAAGCCGAAGTCCGGCATGCGATCCTTATCGTAAGAGAATTTTCCCGCGCCCAAGGGAGTCTCGACATCGTGCAGCTTGGCAAGGGCATCGCGCACCTTGGCGCGATCGGCGCCCGGACCCGCGTCATGGATCGCGTGGGCGAGCAACACCATGCCGGTATAGGCCCAGGCGGCGTTCTGATCCGGGTCCTTGTGGTTGCGCTTGCGATAGGCGTCGACGAAATACTTGTTCTCCGCTGCCGGCATGTCGGCGTCATAGTCCGCCGGATATTGGATGCCGTTCGCCGCAGCACCGGCGATGTCGCGGAAGACGGGCGATGAGACCTGTCCGCTGGCGATCAGTTTGACGCTGGGATCGAGCCCGGCCTGGCGCACCTGGACGAGGAAATTGCCGGCAACCGACGGAACCGATTCGATGTAGAGCACATCGATCTTCTCGCTCGCGATCTTGGTCGCGATCGGCGCGAAATTCGTGTCTTGCTGGGAGATGCCGTCTTCCGACACCACTGACCCGCCGTGCTCCTTGAAGAATTTTGCGAAGGAATTCTTGAGCCGCACGGAGGCGTCGTTGGCACGATCGTAGACCATCGCAGCCGTCTTCACCTTCAACTTCTCGGCCGCGTATTGAGCAAGAATCTTCATCGAGGAATCGGGCTGCTCGATCAGAATGAAGGACCACGGACCCGCTTGCACGATCGCCGGCGAGGCCGCAATCGCCAGGAACGGGATTTTCAGCTCGTTGGCTACGGGTGCTGTCGGCAGCGACAGATAGGAGCCGTAAACACCCAGCACGACGAGCGCATTGTCCGAGGTCGCGAAGCGGTTCATCAAGGAGATCGCCTGGTTGCGATCGCCGGCATTGTCCTCGATGATGACTTTGAGGGTGCGCCCTTCACCAAGCATATGACTCTCGTTGATGCGCTGGATCGCGATCTCGGTCCCTTCGCGCAAGAACGGTCCCGAATAGGATGCCATCGGACCGGAAAGCGGATATTGCGCCGCAATCGTGACCTCTTCGGCGCGAAGCGGCGACCCCGCGTAAAGGAGCACCCCTAGACCTAGCACAAATGCGCTTGCGATCTTCATCTCGCTCACTCCCTCTTCCTTCCGCCGCCATTCATGCGCGCGGCTTTTTGCTTTGCGTCTCAAGGCGCTTGCTTGTTCGATAGTCTAGGCACAGTGCAGCCAGCCAATCAACTCACATGGACATGTTGGTGCGTGGGATTTACGTCCCTCTTTGCCCACGTGTGTCCTAAATCCGAAATAGACCCGATGACGGCGATCTGATTGAATAGCTGTGCTCCTGCTGATTGCAGGAAACGCGCGCAGCGCGTCGAGCTAACTGCCGCGCGGCTTTAGCCAGAGAGGAACGCATGGAACGCACCAGCCCACCCTTTCGGGCCGACCACGTCGGCAGTCTTCTCCGCCCCTCTTGGCTTATCGAAGCGCGAAAAAATTTCAACGCCGGGAAGATCTCGCACGACGAATTGCGCAAGGAAGAAGATCGCGCGGTACGCGATGTCGTCGCGATGCAGCAAGAGATCGGCCTCCACTCGATCACCGATGGAGAGTTTCGCCGACAGACCTATCTGACCGAGTTCCTCAACCCGATCGGCGTCGAGCTGCAGCCTCAAAAAAGCGACGATCTCGTCTACCATGACGACCATGGCGGCACGGTCCCGGCGACCAAAGCCGTCGTGAACCGCCGCATCGAATGGAAGTCATCGATCAATCTCGATGCTTTCACCTTTCTGAAATCGATCACGCGCGCGACGCCCAAGGTGACGTTGCCGGCACCGACGCAAGTGCATTTCTTCGCCGGCACGACCGGAATCAGCAAAACCGTCTATCCCGACATCGAGCAATTCTGGGACGATATGGTGGCCGCGTATCGGGCCGAGCTGCAGGCGTTGGGCAAAGCGGGCTGCACCTATGTCCAGATCGACGAGACCTGCCTGCCGAAACTGGCGGACCCTAACATCCAGCAAGTGGTCGCAAAGCGCGGCGACGATTGGCGCGCGGTCACGCGGAAATATGCGGACATCATCAACCGGATCATCGCCAGCGCGCCGGCGGGTATGCATATCGCCATTCACCATTGCCGCGGCAACAATGCCGGTTTGTGGCAAGCCCAGGCAGGCTATGACGCGGTGGCCGAAATCATCTTCAATGAGATCAAGGCGCCCGCCTATCTGCTCGAGTATGATTCGGACCGTGCCGGCGATTTCGCGCCCTTGCGCTTCATGCCAAAAGACAAGACCGTTGTCCTCGGCCTGGTCTCGACCAAAAACACGCGGATCGAATCCGCCGACGAGCTCAAATCCCGGATCGACGAAGCGAGCCGCTACGTGCCGCTCGACCGGCTCTGCCTCGGCCCGCAATGCGGCTTTTCCTGCGGTTTCACGGGCTCTCCCATGACCTACGAAAGCCAGACGCAGAAATTACAGCGGATCGTCGAGGTCGCTCGCGCCGTTTGGAGTGCCTGAAATCCCGGCCGGAGATTTTCGCGGAGCCTAGCTCACGGGCAATTCGATAAAGCGCTCGCCGAGCACGCGGTAGCGCTGCAGTTTTGGTTTGCTCGCATCCTCCGGACGCACATAGCGGATCGATGTACGGCCCTTGCACGAGCGCGGCAGGACAAAGCAGCGCACGAAACTGGTCTCTGAATCGGCTGATGTCGGCGCCAGGACCGGCGCGGATCCGGACTCGAACCAGGCTTCGCCCGGATCATAGGTGCTGACACGCCCCTCGGTCTCGATGCGAATGCTGCCCTCGAGGCAATAGCGGATGCCCGGCCCCTGATGAATATGGGTGTAGGCAATGCCGCCTTTCGGAAAGCTCACGCGATCGCAGCGCATGAGCCAGCCGAATCCCGGATCGAGCTCGATAGTCGCGGAATTCGCCACGACCGACGTGCAATGCGGCGCCGCCCGCAGCACGCCATCGTCCTTGGTCGGCAGAACCAGCTCCCAGCGCAGCAAGCGCGCGCCCTGCCCGCCCGCCTGAACCGCCACCGCGTCGTCGCCGATCCAGGCCGAGCCCTGCCCGTGATACGTTGAGCCGACAGCCGTCTCGACCGTGGCATCGCCTTCGACCACGTAAAGGGTCCGAGCAGCAAGCGCCGGCAGGTAAACCGGAGCGCCATGGACCGGCATGCGGTCCTCAAGGAGACGCAAAAC
>Ga0134126_10010007_pt1 | contig 11956 bp, 7 predicted proteins | sample KB31752_FD_96881 | JGI IMG/M metagenome (GOLD analysis project Ga0134126, IMG submission 96881) | Terrestrial soil microbial communities with excess Nitrogen fertilizer from Kellogg Biological Station, Michigan, USA - KB3-175-2 | ecosystem: Environmental > Terrestrial > Soil > Unclassified ...
GCCGAAGCGTAGAGCGAATCGCTAAGACGAAATCAGAACTGGGAGCGTAGCGACCAGCCCTACACTCAAGAGCCCAAACATCTAAAGAAAAATGCGGTTTCAAATGAAGACTAGCAACGTTGAGTCTTTAGCTGGTCGCTGCGCTCCCAGTTCTGATTCAGTCTCTAATCGTGGCTGGCAATCCAAACTGATCCACTAGCAGTTTGCGGAGAGCTACCGAGCCTCGTTCTGAATTTGTTGCGTTGATGAAAACAGCCGGCGCAACTCCCTGCGGAGTTCTGGCGACAGGATTACCATCACCGACGCTACTACTGACGCGATTGCTGAACTACCGATCAACAAACGACCCAAAACGCTCTCTATCGCCGCAAGCGCAAGCATGCCCCCGGTAACGCCCAGCGCGCACGCAACCGCAGCTGCCATGACCGTGCGCACCAACATTCCGGAAACGTTGGGAAGCAACGATGCTGCAACCCGCAAGCGGTTGATCATCACAACGAAAAACGCAACAGCTCCGGCCCAGGCCGCACCTACAGCGCCGTATCTGCTCGTCAACGGATATAGCAGAACCAAAAAGATCGCAGCCTCAACCAATTTTATCTTTGCGTCCGGAGCCATCCCTCTCATGCTGACGATCAGAGGTGAAACAAGGATCGCGTGTCCCTTGAAAAAAACCAGCAGCGCCAAAGTTCGAAGAATGACTCCGGCGGCCGCCCACTTGCTGCCATAAAGAAAAACTACGATCTCGCCGCCGAGTAGAAACAACAACGCCGACGTCAACGTCAGCAACGTTGAGCTGGTGGCAAACACCCGGACAAAAGCACGTTCCAGGCGTTTGAGTTCACTACCTGTGATCTTTCCACCAGCGATTTCCGCGTAGGCGGGAAACGTGACGTTTACTATCGCCATTCCCACACCATGCAGGGGTAACACTGCCAGGTTGTACGCAATCACGTAGGTTCCCAGAATGGCAGCATTGTAGAGTTTCCCGATCAGTACGTTATCGGCCATTGACATGACATACCCGACCACGCCGACCAGGAAAGCGTATTTGCCAAACTCAAGTGCGAGCCGAAGGGAATTATTGTCGAGCCTTGGGCGTGGCCGGTAAGGATGAAAGAGATATGACAGTGCCACACCGATGAGTGCGGATACCAACTGGCTAAGCACAAGTGCCCAGACATTATGGGTCCAGAGGACTAGAGCAATGGTCGTGATAGCTGTTAGCAGATTCGTTAAGAGCTCGAGCCAGACGATCATTTTGAAGTTAACTTCCTTGCGATGCATCAAGAGGCCGATGTTCTGGAAGCCCTGAATCAAAGGCAATAGACTCAGGACCAGCAACAACTCATATACTCGAGCTTCGCCGTAAAACTTTGCTGCCGGACGCGCCAGAACCAACATCACCAACACCATCAGAACGCGTCTAATTAGGTCGACTGTCCAAAGCGTGTCGAGGTGTTTTGCGAGTTCCAGATCGCTCTTGAATTTTGTCTTAATGACGGAGATGTCGAGGCCAATGCTTGTCAACGCGCCAAGACCTGCGACTACGGTGAGGGCCATGCCAAACAAACCAAAATCTTCTGCCAGCAGCAGCCGCGCCATTATTACCGAGCGCACCAAGCCCAAGAGGTAACTAAAGGAAACGGAAATTGTGTTCCAGACGACGCCCGATTGAACTCTGTTGGTCAGGGATGGTTGCAAAGCAGTGGTCAGTGGTCAGTGGTCAGTGGTCAGTAGTCAGTGGTCAGTAGTCAGTGGTCAGTGGGTCAGTGGTCAGTGGCCAGTGGCCAGTGGCCAGTGGTCAGTGGTTAGTGGTCAGTCGTTGGTCACGCAGTCGGGTCTCGAGCTTTGCCGGACACCTTTCTTAAACTGGCCACTGACCACTGGCCACTGATCACTGTTTAAGATATCGCCCGCGCTATCATGAACGCAGCGCCCGCAGCTGCACTTCCGATCAGCGCCGTTTGCAGAGCGCTGCGCACCGGCTGCGTGCCCGTGAAGCGTCCTTTAATGAACCCAAAAACCAACAACGCGAAAAGCGTGGTGGCAATAGAAACCAACAGTGCGGTGGTGGTGTTACGCGTGAACATGTAAGGGGCCAACGGCACGAACCCTCCGGCTGCGTAAGCGCCGCCGATAGTGATGGCACTCGTCAGCGCCCGTTTGGGATCCGGCCTTTCAAGACCGAGTTCAAATCGCATCATGAAGTCGATCCACTTCTGGGGTTGCCGGCGCAGGGCTTCAACAATGGGCCAGGTCTGTTCCTCAGTCAGTCCGTACTCCTGAAACACCTCTGCGACTTCTCGCATTTCTTCATGAGGTATTTCGGCGACCTCGCGCTTTTCGCGTTCCCGTTCCTTGGCATAGTGTTCGGCATCACTCTTGGCGGCGAGATAGCCACCCAGGCCCATGGCGATCGAGCCGGCGGCAATTTCGGCCAGGCCTGCGGTAACGATAATCGCAGTTGGATTCGGGGCGTTGCCGAGTCCGCCCGTCAGTCCGGCCGCCAGTGCAAAGGGAACGGTCAAGCCATCAGACATGCCGATGACGACATCGCGTACAACCTCACCGGCGGTGAAGTGTCGTTCAGTGTGGGGAGTTTGCGGCATGATGCTTCTCGTGCGAAGTAAAATTTAAGGCCGCTGGATGATATCACTTGACGAACCATGACCAGCATTCCTCATGGTCGTACAACAGATTTTCCATTTGTCATTGGTGGATTGCAGAACCGCGAGCGGTAGCGAGCGGATGCTACGATCAACAGCAAAATAAGAGCGTTCGGATTCACATTGAGTGCTTGCATCCGCTCGCTACCGCTCGCGGTTCTGCATCAGTTGCATCTCAAACTTGAATCCCCGACCGACAAATGGAAAATTCCTTCTGTTCCTCTCGCGGAATGTCACTCATCTCTCAAAACTTACCTGCCAGCATCAACACACCGATAACGATAAAGGCCACCGCAGCCACGCGCTTGATCCATTCGAGTGGTAGATAGTTGCCGAGCAAGCTACCCGCCACCACACCAATTGCGGAAACAGCCGTGAGCGCAAGCGCTGCGGCGATGAACACGGCCCAGGGCTTTTTGGATTGCGCCGCCATGGTCATAGCGGCGAGCTGCGTTTTGTCGCCCATCTCCGCCAGAAATATCACGCCAAAGGTTGTTAGAAATACGCGCCAGTCCATTTCAGTCTCCTTCAGTCCTAAAAAACTTAGGGCAATCACCTACTTCCCAAAGCGATATTGACAAGACAAAGATTCCACGTTGCCCACGCAAAGTCAGAACTGGGAGCGCAGCGACCAGCCAAGGGATTTACTTCAAATAACTTGCCTGCAGTTCTTCGTCAGTTGCGCTTTTGGCTGGTCGCTATGCTCCCAGTTCTGATTTTGTCTGACCGTCGTTGAGCGTTCAATTGCTCAGTCAAGTCCTGGGTACCGCTAACTGGGCATCTAATTCCAAATGCCTACGTTGATAGTCGAGTAGTTGTCGCCGAACGTTGAACAGGATTTGGATTGGCATGCACTCCGCTCGCCTTCATCTTGTTAATCGTGCAAATCGTGGTCGATCAGTATTTGCAATAACTAAGATCTATGCCTGTCACGAGGTTATGGCTTAGACTAATCTATACTAACTTAATCTCGCGCTGGCTCGCGTTGATTTGGTTCAACTCAAGGGGTGAATGACTCAACAATCTAACGATTTTCTCGGCACTGAACGTTTCCGCATTCGTCGCCGGTTGGGTTCCGGTGGCATGGGTGTGGTTTACGAAGCGCACGATCGCGAGACTGACAAAGTCGTGGCGCTGAAAACGCTCACCCGCGCCGAAGCCTCACACATCTCGCGCTTCAAAAATGAGTTTCGCTCGCTGGCTGATGTATCCCATCCAAATCTGGCGGCGCTATACGAATTCATGTCTGACGGCCAGTACTGGTTCTTCACGATGGAGCTGGTGCAGGGATTGAACTTTCTTGAATACGTCCGTCCGGGTTATCACTCCAAACATATCCAGTCTTCCAGAACTCCAACCCTTCGCAAGAGTCCAGGCGCTTCCGATTCCGATAAGGAGTTGTTGGCTAATTACGAAGCGGAAACGAAACAGTTAGACTCGATCAAAAGTCTGCAGTCAGGAGATACCCGGCCGGAAACTCTCGAGGATCCAGCCCTCGCGCTATCAAGACTGGATCTTGGTGCGCTTAACGTCGCCTTAAGACAGCTTGCTGAGGGTCTCTACGGTTTACATGAAACCGGAAAACTTCATCGTGATATCAAACCGTCAAACGTTTTGGTAACCAAAGAAGGTCGCGTAGTCATTCTTGACTTCGGTTTAGTGGCAGAGGTTGAGGGTAAGGAACCTCACGATACGTTGACCCTGGCCGGAACGCCCGACTACATGTCTCCGGAGCAGGGCGCGCAGCTGCCACTCTCACGCGCCAGCGATTGGTACAGCGTGGGCGTGATGCTTTATCAAGCGCTCACTGGGCGGCTTCCTTTTGCCGGCAAGTTTTACGAAGTGATGATGAATAAACAGAACTTCGATCCGCCGGAGCCTCGTGAGCTAGTAGCCAACACTCCGCCTGAACTGAACGATCTTTGCGTCGGCCTGTTGCATCGAAAGCCGGAAGAGCGGCCAAGCGGGCGAGATGTTTTGCGGATACTTGGTCATGGCAGGACCGGACCGTTGCAGCGGCCGATCTCAACGTTCACACTATCGGTGGCCCAGGAAGCTCCGTTCGTTGGCCGCGAGCGGCAGTTACGCGAACTCCAGGACGCTTTCAATCTCACCCGCAGGGGAGAAACCGTTACGGTCTACCTGCACGGCAGCTCAGGGATGGGGAAGACCGCGGTGGCCCGCCATTTTCTCGATCAGCTAAGCGACTCGAAGACTGAAGTAGTCATTCTTGAAGGGCGTTGCTATGAACGCGAGTCGGTACCTTACAAAGCGCTGGACGGAGTGGTAGACAGCCTGACGAAGTATTTGTTGTCACTGCCGGAAGCTAAAGCGGAGGCCCTGATGCCGCCTGAGGTCCTGGCCCTGGCGCGACTCTTTCCGGTAATGCTGCAAGTGGACTCGGTTTTCAATGCGCCGCAGCGCGAACAGGAAGTTCCGGATCCCTTCAGCTTGCGACGCAAAGCGTTTGCGGCTCTACGCGAACTTCTGAGTCGCATCTGTGACCGGCAACCGCTGGTGCTTTATATCGACGATCTCCAGTGGTCTGACGCTGATAGCACCAGCCTGTTGGAAGACCTGCTCCGCCCGCCCGATTCACCGCCACTGCTCTTGCTCTCGAGTTTTCGCAGCGAAGATCTGCGGACAAAACCGTTTCTCAAGGATCTGCTGGAAAAGACGGGCAATCAGAGTTGTCGCGAAGTCCTGGTTGGCTCCCTTACAAAATCCGAATCATACACGTTGTTACATGATCTGCTTGGTCCGAGTGCTTCCGTTCTCGAGCCCTTCGCCGACGCCATTCTCGGTGAAGCACGTGGAAACCCTTTCTTGCTCGAGCAGCTTGCCCGTTACGCTCTCAGCAGCGATCAAACTGCAACCACCGGAATCACTTTGGCAGTGATGCTGGACGAGCGTTTGCGGCATCTGCCAAAAGGCGCTCGCCAGTTTTTAGATGCGCTGGCAATTGCGGGACGTCCGATCAATCCGGAAGTGGCTTATCAGGCCGCGGAACTCTCTGGCGATGAACTGCCGCTGGTTACTACCTTGCGCGCTGCTCAGTTTTTGCGCACGGGCGGAGCTGGTCACACGCTCGAGCTGTATCACGATCGCATCCGCGAAGCTCTTACCAACCAACTTTCCCCGAAAAGGGTCACACAGATTCACCGCCGGTTGGCCCAGGCGCTCGAAGCCCGCGGCATTGACGATCCTGAAGCACTCTTTGAACACTACCTGGGAGCCGGCGAGAGAGTTCGGGCGGCGACTCATGCTGCCGTCGCTGCCAGGAAAGCCGCGAGCGCACTCGCGTTTGATCGAGCGGCGGCGTTTTACCGCCGGGCCCTCGAACTTGCGCCGGCCCGCGATGCTGAACTCGTCGATCTCAAGCGCGGACTTGCAGAAGCGCTGGTCAATGCCGGGCGGCCGGCCGAAGCAGCGCAGGCTTATCTCGATGTAGCGCAGTTGACTTCGGCGCGTCATAGCCTTGATTTCAAACGGCGCGCCGCCCAGCAGTTATTGATGGGCGGTCACATCAACGAAGGTCTGGAACTGATCCGCTCGGTGCTCGCCGCGGTTGGTTTGTCTTATCCCGAAGGTCCTAAGAGCGCATTAGCTTCACTACTAATAAAGCGTCTGCAGGTTTGGCTGCGCGGGCTGCATTTTACAGAACGCGCGGAGAGCCAGATACCGGAATCCGAGCTGGTGCGACTTGATACTTGCTTCGCGGTGGCTGCGGGTCTGGGCTCAGTCGATCTGATCCGCGGCGCTGATTTTCAAAGTCGCCATCTCTTGCTGGCCCTGAAGGCGGGCGAGCCATTTCGCGTGGCCCGAGCGCTGGCCTTCGAGGCGGCATGGACGGCAGCGCGCGGTGGTGCTGGTAGCGAACGCGCCATGCAGATAGCCAGACAAGCCGAGGAACTGGCGCAGCGGGTGGGCCACCCACATGCGATCGGACTTTCCGTCTGGGCACGCGGCGTTGATGCTTATCTGGGAGGGCGTTGGAAGAAAGCAGCAGCTCTTTGTGAACAAGCGTCGGAAGTCCTGCGGGACCGTTGTACCGGTGTGGCCTGGGAGCTGACGATTGCCAATCGTTATAGACTGAGCGCACAACTGCATATGGGCCAGCTCGTCGAAGTTACGCGAAGCGTTCCCTCTCTCCTTTCAGCGGCCCTTGAACAAGGAAATCTTTTCGGGGCGATGGAGCTGCGCACGCGTCTGAATTTAATCTGGCTGGCGGCTGATGACCCTGACCGCGGGCGCGCTGAAGTGATTGAAGCCTTGAAGTCATGGCCGAATGAAGGTTTTCATTTGCAGCACTACACCTCTTTGCACGCGCTCACCCAAATCGAACTCTACACGGGCGACTATGAAGTCGCCTGGAAACACGTTGAAGGTCAATGGGAGGCGCTGGAGGATTCGCTGCTCTTGCGTACGCCGGCAGTGCGAGTTGAAGCAATGCAGTTGCGCGCACGGACAGTCCTGGCAATGAGCGGTGAGGTACGCGACGCGGGCAAGCTGCGGCTCGCTGAAAAGTGGGCGGGGAAAATGGAGAAAGTGAATATGTCCTGGTCGAAGCCTTTTGCGACCCTGGTGCTGGCGACGGTGGCCGAGCAACGCGGTCAAGCGGCTCAGGCCACAGCATTGCTCTCGGAAGCAGCGGAAATTTTTGAGCGCGCCGACATGCATCTCTACGCGGCGGCAACGCGGCGGCGGTTGGGAGAAAAACTTGGCGGCGAACGAGGACAAAAACTAATTGCCGAGGCTGATGGGTGGATGAGGGAACAAAAAATAAAAAATCCGGAAGCGATTACGCGAATGCTCGCGCCGGGATTTTAACGGTCAAGTGATTGTCTGGGACCGCGGGCGTCCCCGCCCGCAACGCGCCGAAGGCGCGCAGTCTTTCGAAAGTTCTTCTAAGCCATTTTCGCGCTGCGCGCTCATTTGCGGGCGGGACGCCCGCGGTCCCAGACAATCACTTGAGTGCAGCGAGGTTCTCAGCGGCTTGTGACGATGATATAGATGCCCAGTCCGATTAAGACAAACGGAACGAGGATATGACCATAGCGGTCAACGATCATTTTCACAGCCGGATGGCTACCTAAGTAATAGGCTGCAACACACCAAACTGCAATCAGAACAGCAAACGTGATTAGAGTGATGAGCAGTGCTGAAACGTCGCTATTTGCAAATAGAGGGACGTATATCCCGATGTTGTCGCCGCCGTTGGCGAACGTAACCGCTGCCACGGTGAGAACAGACGCTGCATTAAGTCTCTCTTTGGTGGACTGATCCTCTCCTCGCTTCCAGTCGATCAACTTCTTGATGCCGATTCCGATTGGCGCCAGGCCAAGTAAACCTATCCACCGGTGAGGGATGAAAAGGCGAGCGAAATAGCCGGCCAGGCTGATAGTGATCAGGCCTGCAAGTCCCACATATTGACCAACTACTACATGCCAGCGTTTAAGATTCTTTTGGGCAAAGAAAAGGGTGAGAACAAATACGTCGTCAATGTTGGTGGCGGCAAAAGCAACCGCAGCTCTAGCCCAGACGGAAAGCCATGACATCAGACAGCCTGTGCGACTGCCTTCGCAGGAATGTTTCGAAGCAGGCCGGAGTTCAAAATGTCTTCGTGCAACTCGCCTTGCTGGTCTGTAACCATGGTCGGCTTGAAGTAGTTTTCGAAGCGGGAGTCGACGCGAAACGCCGGTGTGTACATGTGGTCGAGCGGTTCAGTGGTGCTGATGTAGGTACGCGGACGCGGACGCTTTTTGATCCATCCTCCGGTCGCGAACGACGTTGTCAGCGGCTGGGCGCAAACCAACAGTCCGTTTCCCAACGCGAGGAGCATCTGCATCTTCGTCAGCTTCGAACGATAAAGCCTGGAAAATCCGACCGCGTGTTTCAACACTCGTCCCTGAAACCCTCTTAGACTTTGCAGATCGTCGATAAACTGAACGACTTCGCTGATTGGGTCGACCGGTTTCTGCAGAATTGTCGTGCCATCCATGTCACGCAGTTTGGTGTCAGGAAGAAGCGAACGATTTCTCAGGCATTCATAAAAATAAGGTGTGCCTAAAAGAGGAATCGACAATGTCACAAACGCCGGAATCGTGATTTCAGGCGTGCCGGTTATGAAATTGAGCTCGCGGCGCAAGTCGGCCACGCTGCGCGTGGTCACATCAACCATCAAGCCGTAATAAAAAACCACGCCGGCATTGAGCGACTTGCTGATCATTTCCACTTGAGGCGCCTTCGTGTTTTGCAGCTTATTGAAATTGCGCAGCCAGTCGTTATCAAACGACTCGAGGCCGCTGAAGAGCAACTCGCAGCCCGCTTCATGGACCAGCTTAAGGTTTTCTTCGCGGCTGTAGAAGTCGTTGGTCACCAGCGCGCCCCACTTGCGGTAGTAGCCCGCGAGGCGCATCTCGTTGATTAAATTTACGCGTGCGTAGAAGTGACTTCGATCGCTGCCATAAAAATTGTTGTCGAGGAAAAACATGCGCCGGCGTTTGCCCGAAGCGAGAATCTGTTTCTTGATGTAATCAAGGTCGTAGGTTTGATAAGCATGTCCTTCCGCTGTTAACGAGCAGAATGAGCAGCGGAAGTTGCAATAGCGAGTTGTTTCCACGTAACCGATTCTATTCAACCAGTAAGCGAGGTCGTAACGCGGCATCATTGTTTCGGCCACATACTCAGGACCGAGTGCATCTCGAATGACATCGCCAAGTTCTTCAATGTCCCCGAGGCAGGTGTAGTCGAATACTTTCCTCGACAGCAGCGGCAGCGCGCGGATCGTTGGACCGCCGGCAATAACAATCACTCCCGGATTTTTCGTGCGGGCATACGCAGTGAGGTGCAGCAGGCGATCGAAACTGTTGGTCAGACCCGTCAGCACCAGCACGTCGGGCCATGAGAGTAACTGCTCGTCTTCAAGTGGTCCGCTGGCGACTTCGGTGTAACACTTGACGTCGCACAGCTCCTGAGAAAAGGCACCGGCGAGATAGATTGGACCGACAGCCTGCGGAACTTTGGTCGTGCGGCGTAGCGGTTGTCGTGAATCGTCAAAATAACAATTCACTACGAGCACACGCTTACGTGACAACTGAACCTTTGAGATCTTTCGCAGGTCTGGTTCCACGCGCATTAGTGTCTCCTGCAGACCCGCCTCCAGCCGCCGGCGCTTTAAGTCTTCAATGTCGAGGTTATGCCGCTCGACGGGGAGTAACTCGGGAACATGGACCACGAGACGATTTGGTCTGCAAATGGGCGCCTCGTCGGAATGCGGGTTACTCTACTATCACGAAGTGCCTGAGGCAATGAAGATTTCGGAGAAGTACTGCGAAAACTGCGGCTATTACAAAGAAATTACGTCTTTTTGGGCCGTTAACTCCTTGAAGGCATCGGCAAGCCGGACGCCCACACTTCCGGTGCTCACGGAGTATTGCCGGAAATCGAAGGTGCTAACGGGAGCTACGCCATAACTGGCGGAAGTGAGAAAGAATTCATCGGCGTTGGCGAAATCGGCCAACTCATAAACGCCCTCAACCCCCGGCACGAATTGTTTTTCGGCGAGTTCAATAACCGCCGCGCGAGTTATGCCGGCGATCGCTCCGGTACTGAGAGCAGGAGTGTGGAGTGTGCCTTCCTTGAGCCAGAAGATGTTGGCCATCGTGGCCGAAACGACTTCGCCACGTTCATTGAGCGTAACGGCTTCATCAAAATCTCTCGACTGCGCTTCTTCCCAGGCAAGCACCTGTTCCAAATAATTCAGACTTCGAATCCCCACCAGCGGCGACATGGTATTAACCCGGTAAGGCGATACAGCCAGCGACACTCCGGCAGCCGCCATTTTTTGCGGTTCACCGGTAAGGATCAAAAGGTCAGTCTTGCGGGCCTCTTCCTTTTTCGTTCTCCAGACGTCACGACCGCTGCGCGCCAGCAGTATCACGCGTGCGCGTCCGTTCTTAACCTGATTAACTGAAACGAGTTTCCTGAGGGCCTCGCCAACGTTACGTTCATTTAGTCCGGCGTATTCGACGCTCAGTTTTTCAGCATGAGTGCTAAGGCGTCGCCAATGTTCCGGCCAGAGGAAAGGCTTGCTGTTGTAGATAGCGACGGTCGTAAAAACTCCCCGGCCATACAACATCGCCGACGACACCGGCGCCACGCGCGCCTTGGTGGCTTCGAGCATCACCTTGTTGAGATAAATTACGGGATGCATTTTTTGGCTGACCTGACAAGCACCCCAGCCGGGCTGCCCGGCTGGGGACCCCGCTTCAGCGCTTTGGTCCGTCGCGACCTGTCGCGACCATGTTTCACTTGAGACCTCGATGAGATTCGGCGTCAAGCCGCCGAAGACCAAAGCGCTGACAGGTCAGCGCACTCCGAAACTGTTATTCCCGTCCGGCAGCCATTACTTCGGCTTCGAGTTTCTTCGCAAGCGATCCGCGCCAGACGCTTTCCAGTTCACTGACAGCCGCGGAGATAACTTCTTCAGCCCCAATTCTTACTCGCAACCGATCGCCGACAACCTGACCCAGAATTGTGATAGGACAATTCGCACGCGAGGCGAGATCTTCGATGAGAGCCAGCGAAGACCTCGGAAAGCTAAGAATGATTCGCGAAGGTGATTCGCTGTAGAGCACTGAGCTAGCAGACAGCGAATCAGTCGCGACCTCCGAGGCATCAAGCTCGGCGCCAATGGCGCTTCTGTTAAGCGATGAGAAACAACTTTCGGCGAGCGCCACAGCCAGCCCGCCGTCGGCGCAATCGTGAGCTGACGACAGCAGGCCCGCCTCTGCTGCCTCGAGACATACCCGCTGTACCGCGCACTCCAGTTGCAGGTCGATCCTGGGCACCGAGCCATTAGCAATCATTTCATCACTGGAGATACCGTCGATCGTTGCTCGGAATTCGCTGATGGAAAGATCGTCCGCGGTGTTTCCCAACAGGGCGATCACATCCCCCGCTTGTTTAAATCCGGGTTGCACCACGCGGCGCACGTCTTCTACCAGGCCGATCATTCCGATCACCGGAGTAGGAATAATTCCGCGCCCTTCCGTTTCGTTGTAGAAGGAGACATTGCCGGAAACGACCGGTGTATTGAAGGCGCGACAGGCTTCGGCCATGCCGTCGATGACTTCTGAAAATGACCACATCACTTCCGGGCGTTCCGGCGAGGCGAAGTTTAGACAGTTTGTGACTGCGAGCGGGCGCGCGCCAACACAAACAACGTTGCGCGCGGCTTCGGCGACAATCAGCTTCGCGCCTTCACGAGGGTTCGCAGCGCAATA